>Ga0335072_10013531_pt1 | contig 11618 bp, 10 predicted proteins | sample Lox_Sample_21_FD_206725 | JGI IMG/M metagenome (GOLD analysis project Ga0335072, IMG submission 206725) | Soil microbial communities from Loxahatchee National Wildlife Refuge, Florida, United States - Lox_Sample_2.1 | ecosystem: Environmental > Terrestrial > Soil > Wetlands | place: USA...
TGAGCCTGCGAGCCAGTTATCCGGCGATGGCGGCGTAACCGGCGCCTACCAGGACCAGCACAATCCACCATCCCCAGACTGCGCCGGCAGCTTTGCCCCGGGAGACCTTGCCGATGATGGAGCAGCCAATGGTAAGGAGCACGAGAGTCCAGATGGTGAAGATGTCGATGGACGTGGCCAGCGAGATGATCCCCTTCGACATATCGGTGGGCAGGTAGTAGCCGAGGTTTGTGCCGACGGGATTCTTGATGTTGAATGAGTCGGGATCGGCCCCGGCGTAAAGCGTGACAACGACCAGCAGCCATTTAATGGCCATGGGCAGCGAAGCGTAGTACCAGACCGCGAAGAGCTGACCGAACTTCGCCCGAGCGCCAAAACCGAAATTCAGCGTCGCCAGCAGAACCGCGGCAATCACGACCGTCACAATCAAGCCGATGAAAGGCGCAGCGAAGGAGCCGATGCGCATGGTCGCAATCGTGAACTTGCGGATGCTCTCCTGCCGATCCGGGGGGGCCTGCTCAAGCCTCTGCTGCTGGGCCACGGAAGCTTGCCGCATGACGTTTTCGTAGACCTTATCCCACCCGACTTTCTGCTGGATGGCGAGGCCGACGACCACAGAAAGCACGACGGCGATCAGCCACGGAAACCACCAGCTCGAACTGCGGAGGATGTCGGTAAAAGTTTTGGATGGAGCGATGAACGTATCCACGACACGCTGTCCCTGGCTGAGGGGAGCGACGGATGATTCAGGCTGTGCGATGGCATCGGTCATAGGCGGGCCTCCGGGTTACAGGGAATCTCTGCGGAAGGTATCAGGATTGGCGGAATTGTACTCCCGCACCTTCGCCGGAAGAATGAAATTCCGCAGGTTTGGGAGGCGGTGGCATCGCCGGCGCGCTTGGCGGCGTGAGCAAGCCGCGGGCCGTCGCGGGCCCGTGATACGCAAAAGAGGAACCAGGGTTGCTACTTTTATCCCGGAACCGGGTCAGTTAGCCTGAAAGGGCTCTCGGTTCTTCGCGATCCCCCGCTATGGGAAAATGTGTCTCTTTCGGTGTGCTGGCGCTGGCCGCTGGTTTGGCTCTGCCTGGATTTGCCTCCACGGCGCGCCCTGTCGCGCATCTTCACCATGCGCATCATCGCCGGACCACGGCCCATCACTCCAGTCTCACGGCGCACCACTCCGCTCCGACTCATATCGCCATGCATAGCCGCAGGCTTGCGAGGGTTCACGCGTCCCCGGCTTCTCACTCCGCGGCTGTCGCGCAGGGAGCTTCTCCCGCGCCGGCCACTCTGACGACCGCCGAGCCCGACCGCCATACCGCGATTGACACCGTAGCTCGCATCCACTGGATGCCTCCGCTGCGCGGTTCGCGCGAGTCACTCCTGCGGCAAAATGAGAAGGACACCGCGGAAGGCCTGGTCCGCATCCAGGACGACGCGCAACTGAACGCGATGCGCGCTGATCGCGAACTGGTATTGCTGCCGGCGAGCGCTGCCCTGCTCGTCAATCCCGGGCTGCCCTACAACCGGCGCTATTGCCGTCCGTGGACTGCGCGCTTCCTGAGCGATCTGGCCCGGGTGCATTACGCGCGCTTTCACCGCGCCCTTCAGGTGAATTCGGCCGTGAGGACAGTGGACTTCCAGCGGTCGCTGCTGCTGGTCAACGGCAACGCCGCTGCTGCTGATGGAGATCTGGCTTCTCCGCACCTCACCGGCGCCGCTGTCGACATTGGCAAAAAGGGCTTGTCGATGCAGGAGATTGCGTGGATGCGCGCATGGCTTTTACCTCTGCAGCAGGCCGGCAAGATCGACGTCGAAGAGGAGTTCTACCAGGCCTGTTTCCACATTACGGTTTACAACTCCTACGCCCCGTTTGTGGCGCCGAAGCCGCTTCCGCGGCGGCATGCGAACACGACCCTCCTGGCGGCGCGGGTGCGGTAGTTTCCTACTGCCGCTCAGCCTTCAGATCGATGCCCAGCTGCTGGCACTTCTTGTAAAAATGGCTGCGCTCCAGGCCGAGCGCCTTCGCCGTGTTCGTGATGTGCCCCTGGTAGCGTTCCAGTTCAGCCAGCAGCGTCGCGCGTTCAAAAGCGGCGACGCGCCCCGCCAGAACTCCCGTAGCCGTCCCCGAAGCCGCGTCACTCGAAAGAACGGGTGCAGGCGGCGCCGGGTACGCCAGCTCGACGGTTGCGCGATCGACGACCGCGTCGGCCGCGGCGGGCGCGAGCAGCAGCAGCCGCTCGACAGCGTTCCGCAACTCGCGAATATTGCCTGGCCATGGATACTGACACAACGCCTCCACGGCATCCGGAGCAAACGGCACCGGCTTCCAGCCATTCTGCGCGCAGACCTGCCGCGCGAAGTAGCCGACCAGCGCCGGAATATCTTCGCGGCGCTCGCGCAGCGGCGGCATGGTGATGGGAAAAACCACGACACGGTGGAAGAGATCGCGCCGAAAAGCACCGGACTCAACCATGGCCTGGAGGTTGCGATGCGTCGCCACAACTACGCGGACATCGACCGCGACGGGCTTGTCTCCGCCCACGCGCTCGACCTCCGATTCTTCCAGCACGCGCAGCAGCCGTGTTTGCAGCGCCAGCGGCATGTCGCCAATTTCGTCGAGGAACAGCGTGCCGTGATGCGCCTGCTCAAATTTGCCGATATGCCTCTGGGCCGCTCCCGTGAACGACCCCTTCTCGTGGCCAAACAGCTCCGACTCGATCAGTTCAGCGGGAATGGCCGCGCAATTGAGCGTGACGAACGGACCGGAGGCGCGCGGGCTCTTGTCGTGCAGCGTGCGCGCGGCCAGCTCCTTCCCGGTTCCAGTCTCGCCATAGACGCAAACGCGCGCTTCGCTGGCCGCGACGCGATCCAGCTGCGCCATCACGCGGCGCATGGCTTCGCCTGTCCATACAATCTCGTGCTTGCCAACGCGCCGGCGCAGGTCGCTGTTCTCTGTCTCGAGGCGTTTGAGGCGCAGAGCGTTGTCCACGGTCAGCAAAAGCTTGTCTGTGGAGATCGGCTTCTCAAGAAAATCCAGCGCACCCAGGCGCGTGGCGCGAACCGCCATCTCGATGTGCGCCTGACCCGACATCATGACGACCGGCGCCGCCACGCCAGCCGTTTTCAGATCCTCCAGCAGCGAGAGCCCATCGCGTCCCGGCATAACCACATCGGAAAGGATGAGATCGAAGGGACGCATTTTCGCCAGTTCGAGAGCGCGCGCGGCGTTGTCGCAAACGGTCGCTTCGTGGCCGGCAAGGCGAAACGCGCGGGAGAGCGAAGCGAGCGTGTTCGCTTCGTCGTCCACGATGAGAATGTCGGCGGGGCTCATACTGTGCTCTCCGGAGCGAGCATCAGGTTGGCAAGCGGCAGCACCACAACAAAGCGTGCGCCGCCTTGATCCGGACGCTCGACGAAGATACGCCCGCGATGATCGGTAATCACCGACTGCACAATGGCAAGGCCGAGCCCGGTGCCGTGCTGCCGCGTGGTGTAGTACGGCGTAAAGAGGCGCGAGGCCTCCTCGTCTGTGAGACCAGGCCCGCTGTCGGCGACAGCGATGCGCGCCGTATCCGCCGAGCGCGCTGCGGAGATGGTGAGCGTTCCCCCACCGGGCATTGCATCCATGGCGTTGAGCACAAGATTCGAGAGCGCGCGATGCAGCAGTTCGGGATCGGCGAGCACGATGAGTTGATCGGGCGTAATCGCAGTGCCGACGTCGATTTTCTTTTGTTCCAGCGCGGGCCCGTAGAGCGCAAGCACGCGGTATACCGCCGCGCGCGCATCCATGCGTTCCAGCTTCGGATCCGGCATCTTCGAGAAGTCGCTGAAGCGGCCGACGATCGCGCGCAGGTTCGCGATCTCCGCCTGCAGCGTTGCGGCACTCTCATTGAAGATCTCATCGAACTGAATGCGCGGCAGCTTGCGCGCGCGCAGCATGTTGTCGACCGTTATCTGTAACGGGAACAGCGGATTCTTCAGCTCATGCGCGAGCCGGCGAGCCAGTTCGCGCCACGCCGCGACCCGTTCGCTCTGGACAAGGCGATCGCGCTGGGTCGTCAACTGATTGGTCATGTGATTGAAGCTGCGCGCCAGCACACCAACCTCATCGCGAGCGATGATATCAACGCGGGCGCTCCAGTCTCCCGCGGCCACCTGCTGAGCGGCACGCGCCAATTGTTCAATCGGCGCCGAGATGCGCGCGGCAATCCACAGGCTCGCGGCGACGGCAAACAGAATCCCGATGCCCGCAACGCCGAAGGCGATGGCCCGAATGTGATTCTGCACCTCAACCATTCCACGGCGCGAGTGGGCGATAACCAGAACCGCGAGCACCTTACCTTCCGTGCTTTTCAGTGGAATCGCCGTCGCGTAAACGGAGTCTTCGCGGCGCCGCGTGAGGTAGACGATGCCCGGGACGTTCAAACCGGTAGAGCGGGCGCGGTCCACCAGGGGCCCAAACTGCGCGGTTCCGGCGGGCAGAGGGGCAAGAGACGTGAAGTTGTCGGGGTCAAACGATGCGGTGAGATCGCGATAGAGAAAGATCTGCGTCCCTGGATACCCGGCGAACTCGCGCAAAAAGTCGCCGCTGATCTGATTGCCGCCTACCAGGTACAGCGGCGGGTTGGACCCCGCGACCGCACGCACAGCGAAGAACCCGATCTGTGAAGAGCCATCGGGCATATCCTCATTCTTGAGGAATGCCGGCTTGCCGGCCGCCGCAACGGCCGGCTCCTTGTACCCAAATCGTGCCGGCCATTGCGCTGACGAGATGATGTTGCCATCGTGCGACACGATCTCGAGATCGTCCAGGTGATAGGCCTGCGCCAGGGGCGTGGCGTACGTGAGATAAGGAGCGGTGTCCCCGCCGTTGCTGAACTCGAAGGCCATGCGCCGCAGGTCTTCGCTCAGCGCCATGCGATCGAGAATTGCGGAGGTGTCGGCGGCGCGCTGATCGAACTCGCGCTGGAACTGCGTGACCAGGGCGTTGGTTTGATCCCGGTCGAGCCCCGCGAAAACGCTGCGCACGCGAATGGAGACAGTCCAGGCAACGGCAGTGACCACACCGACTACGGTGAGCGAAAGCATCAGCAGCAGTTTTTGCCGGAGGGTCAAGGTGCGCTCTCCAGCGATGCACCGGCGAAGAGGGGGATGCCATCGGGCGAAAGGCGCAGATCGCGTACGCGCTCGCCAACCGCCCAGGCCCGCGGCAGCCAGAGCAGCGGGACGACAGTAGCGGTCGCCAGAGCGTTGCGCTCCGATTGATAGAGCGAAGCAGGATCTGTGCCGGTCACGGTACTATTCTGCCCGAACCGCTCAAGAAGTTCGTCGAGAACCGCACGGGGACTCGCTTCTTCCAGATGCTCGCAGCGCAGGGTGAGCGGCGCGGGAGAGTGCGAGCCCGGCGCAACTTGCGTTGTGAAACCGGCCTCGTGCAGATTGAGCGCGAGCCGCTCGGCCGCGAGCTGGATCGTCGCGCCGGTATTCGGCACAGCCAGCGTCAGCGGCGGAAGGTTCGCTCCGCCTCGCAAAGTACGCGCACGCTCCAGATCGCGATCCGCAGGAAACAAAAATGAGTAACCGCTCACCGCCTGCGGAAGCAGGCTGGCTGTCACTTCTCCCTGCTTCTGAAAAATGACGTTGCAGAGTGCCGCGCGGTCGACCGCGGCTGCTATCGACTGCCGCACTTCGAGCGCGGCGAGCGGCCCCTGCGGCATCATCGTCAGCGCGAGCAAATCGACCGGCTGCGACGTGAGAAGCGTGAGGTGCTGGTCCTGGGCCTGGCGCAGGAGCTCCGGAGGAACCTCGACCACATCCGCGCGTCCTACGCTGAGATCGAGCCACTGGTCGCGGATGTTCCGGTGCGGAAGGATCTGGAGCGAATCGAGAAACGGCCTTCCCTGCCAGCAATCGTCGTTGGCGACAAGCGTAAGCGCGCCATTCGCAAAGCCCGTTACGCGGAACGGCCCCGTGCCATCGACAGCTCCGCCCGGATCCTGCCGCGCAATGGCAAACTCGGTTTGCGCGAGGAGCTCCGGGAAATCCGGCAACGCGACGTCCGTGACGAAGACGACGGACGAACCGGCTGCGCGAACGGCTGTCCACGGGCACGGCGTCACGCCGGGCAGCGAGCAGGTCTGCTCGAGCGACGCGACAACCGCGTCGGCGGTGAGCGGCGTTCCCGAGTGGAAGTGGACGGCGGGACGCAGCACAAATTCCCAGCGATGATCGGCGTTTTGGGATTCCCATCGCACAGCCAGCGCGGGCTGCGCCGCGCCCGATGGGCCGATCGTCGTGAGCGTGTCAAGGACCAGTCGGCGCGCAAGACCATCGGGAATCTGCCACGGATCGGCCTGCGTCTCGACGCGCAGGGTTCCGCCGTAGTGCGGGCGGGTGCGCGCGAGAGCGGGAAGGGCGAGCGCGAGCAGGAGCGCGAAGCTAATTGCAGAGCGCCGCAACATGGGAAGCCTCATAACGAAGCGGCGCGTCGCGCCGGACAATGATGGTGGCCGTAGTTCCGTCAGAAGCGGGACTGATGGCAGTCACCGCGCCGTCGATCGACAAAGGCGCGCTCACCGCGATCGCTTCGCGCCCGGAAACTTCAAAAGCGCGCAACGTATCGCTGGAAGCAGCCGCGCCGGAGCCCGACGCCACGACCAGCGCGCCGGAGCCACAACCGGAGCGGATCACCGTGAAGTCGCTGCCCCAGTCTCCGGCGCCGGTCACCGGCTTCATTACGCCGTTCTCGATGAGCATCACGCCGCCGCCGACTGGATTCAGCAGCACGGCCGATCCGGTGATGCGCGGCAAATCGGCCGCCGTGAAGAACGGCCCCAGGTCCATCCCCACCCCAGGCGCGAGGACGCCGGTGAAGAAGTCGCGCATGGCGTTGTAGAACGCCTTTTGCGCCGAGGTGATCGGCCAGGGATCGTCGCTGTCTGCGCAGGTGACGGCCATCTGCCCGCCTGTATTCGATCCCGAGCAGAGCACTCCGGGAAGGTACGCGTCGAAGACGTGATCCTGCGCGGCGAAGATGCGACCGCGAAGATCGCGCGGGAAGGGCCGCGAGTGCGTGATGGGAAAGATCTGCGCCTCGCTCACGCCGGCACCCTCGCTTCCGCTGCGAGCGGCCATCGCTGAGGGATAGACGAGGATCTGTTCCGGCTCCAGCACGATAAGACGATCCCCAAGAACCGTCGCGTCGAGAATCGGATCAGGCTCGGTGACCAGCAGAGTGAGGCGCAGGGTGACGAGAGACGACGCCGCGGACGGTGCAGTCTCATCGAGAAGGACGGGCACCATCGCTACGCGCGACTCCGTTCCTTCGATGACCTCGCCGACCCACAGTCCCCCCTGCGCACTCTGCGAGAGCGTGACGCGAATCGTGGTGGCGCTCTCGCTCGAGCCGGCCTTCACGCCGTAGCTGCGGAGGTCGCGCTCGAGCAGCAGGCGGATGTCCTGGATTTCACTATTGGCGAGCGATGAATTGTTGCGGATGACGAGCCGCGCAGGACCGGGGCCTGCGAGCGCAGCCATCTGACGCGCCAGATCGGCCGCGGGCTGATCCCATGGGCCAGGGCGCTCCTGAGACGGCAGGGACTGCGGCAGCAGCGAAAAGAGCAGCGCTGCAACAAAAACGAGCCGTGGCCTTGAGATCATTCGCTGGGGCGGATTATATCGTGCGTGCATCGGCGTGACTCTTCCCGCAAAGTTGCAGTTCCCTGCCCTGGTCGCCAAATCTGGCGGCCGGAGCAATTCGAGCGGAGCGCTCGCTCCTGAGCCGATGCTTTACCAGCCGAGCGAGCGCCCCATTTCCGCTATTGGTGCGCGGATTCACCCTGGTTTGCCGGAGCCGGCGTGGTTGCTGGGGCATCGTCGCCTTCCATCTGCTGCTGCATCTGCTGCTTCAGCTCAGGACTGGCGTCGAGGCCGCGGAAGACATCGTTGGCGAAGAAGAATTTGCCGTCAGATGGAACCATAACCATCTGGATCTTGTCCGACAGGCGCTCGGCGATGATCTTGTTGATGAGCAGCGGCGACTGGTTCAGCAGTTTCGCTTCGCTGGTCATCCGCTCGGCGTCAGCCGCCGCCGTCACGCGAATGCGCTGGGCTTCGGCATCGGCGAGCATCTCGCGGCGCTGCACCTCGGCTTTGCTGTCGATCACCTTCGCCTGGGCCTCGGCATCGGCATTCTCAAGCGTCGCCTCCTTGCGCGCCTCAGCCTCCAGCTTCGACTGCTCAATTTGTTTCTGTTTCAGCGGCAGCGTGTACTGCATGGCGTCGGCCTCGCCCTTCGCTTCCACCACCTTGGATTTCGCGTCGCCCTCAGCCTCCTTCACCTTCTGCGCCGCGTCAGCTTCGGCCTGCAGCTCGGCAATGCGAACCTGCTTCTGCTGAATATCGGTCTGCACGCTGAGCTGATCGTCCTGCTGCTCCTTCAGCAGCAGATCTTCAAGCCCCTGCGCGTACTGCGGCGGAAGCTGAATATTGCGAAGCATCACTTCCTCAACAAGGATGCCGTCGGCTCCCAGCTTCTTCGTAATGACAGCCGCGGCCTGCTGGCGCACCGCCTCGCGGTCGGAGCTGAAGATTTCGCGCACGGTATACGCCGGCGCCAGATCCCGCCACGCGCTTGCCACCACCGCAGGCACGATCTCCGAATCCACCGGCTGCGGCAGATGCGCCTGGATAAAGTCGAGACGCCGCGGATCGAGCCGATAGCGAACGGTGACGGCGAGTCCGATGTTCAGTCCCTCCTTCGACTGGACGTCCAGGTTCTGCCCTTCCCGCATACTCTTTTGGGCCGAAGGCGCGGTCGCTTCGACGGCAGTCGTTCCCGCCGTAAACAGCTTGTCGCGCAGATCGAACAGCTGCACGCTGTCGACGAGCGGCGCGACGAAATGCGCGCCGGCATAGAGCGTGCCGGGCAGCGTTCCGCGCATCTGGCTCACGCGCACGCCGCCCATGCCGGCCGGGATGACGACAATGCCCGAGGCAATGAGCAGCGGAACGCAGCCAGCCAGCGCCAGCACGGCTGCGGTGCGCCAGCGGACGGGTTCCGGTTCCGGTGCGGCGGCTTCGGAGCCAGGCAAGCCCTCGGGCCAGTCATCAGCGAAGCTGGGCTTTGCTCCGGATGCGAGCCGGCGGCGTTCTTCGACAAGCTTCCAGAGGTCGTACAGCGTGATGGCGAATGCGGCAGTCAGCATCAGGACTCCCGCGACAATGAGCAGGTACTTCAGCGCAAGCATGGTCGTTCTCCTTACTTCCGTTCGGTCCGCTCCGGAATGTTCCGCGGTGCGGCTTTCGGAGCGAAGAAAAGCCGGACCAGACCTCCGAAAATCAGTTCCTCAAGCAGGAGCCCGCACGAAACGCTCAGCACCAGGGCTCCAACGACACTCAGAGATTCCGCGAAGAGTTCCATGGAGATGATCCTTTCTCGCGCTCACTGGCCAACCGGAATCGCGGCAGCGACGACGGCAGGCGCGGCGGCAGACTGCACAACGGCAGTGATCGCCGGTGCGCTCTGCGGATCGGCCTGGGCGAGCACGGCGGGCGCAGCAGCGGGAGCAACCGGATTCGCCGGAGCACCGAAGAGGGCGATGGTCTCGTCATTGCGCGCGCCAACGATCTCGACCGTGTCGCCGGTCCGAACTTCCGCGAAAAGCTGCTCGAGATCGGGCCTCGCCATGCGGATGCATCCGTGCGACGCAGCCTTGCCGATCGACCTCGGCGCGTTCGTGCCGTGGATGCCGTAGCCGGCTTTGCTCAGGCCCATCCACCGGTCGCCGACGGGATTGTTCGGCCCCGGAGGAATGACTCTGCCCTCGTGATAGTAGGTCGGGTTCTCGACGCGCTTCACGATCGTGAAGGTTCCGGTGGGACTTGGGGTCGAGTCTTTGCCGACCGCAACCTTGTAGATCTGCTTCACCTGGCCGTCTTCGAGGAGCGCGAGGCGCCGATCTTCGAGGCTCACGACAATGCGCCGTGTGGAAACGACAGGCGCGGGCCCGGCAGCGGCGACTCTCGCATGAATGGCCGCTTTGGGATGCGCGGGCGCCAGAGGAGCAGGCGGAGGCACCGGCCTTCTCATCACGCGTCCGGCGATCGCCGCGGACGGTTTGTGCATCCGGACTATGGGCCGGACAGGACGCCACGAGAGAACCGCCAGCAGAATGATTGCAGAGAGAATCAGGAAACCGTGGAAGAGGATTTTCTGCGTATGCATCGTGCACCTCGTTCGCTACGCCGCGAGAGTGTGCACGGAGAAGGCCAGTCTCTATATGTTCAAAACAAGAGGGTTAGGCGTAGAATGTGGGTGCCGCGCGCGTGGGTGGGGAAACACACCGTGTCACGGCTGACACGGGGACTGGCGATCCAGGCAAACGCGCGCTCCGCGCGCAAAAGCCGGGTGCCCCACCACTGTCCGGCGCTGGCAGATGCGGGGTTTCGCCGCACTCGCAGCGTGCGCGATCGAATCTTGCGTGAAGCGTGGCATTCGTTACGGCGCTTACGACGGCCTCATGTATCCCTCGTGCGCCATGCGCTTGCCCATCGGCCTGTAGCCGGCGGCGTCTTCGGGCTGCCAGGTGGCGAGTCCATCGACGTAGCGGTTGTACATGCAGAAGGCCGCGGCGATCAGCACCGTATCGTGAATCTCCACGTCCGTTGCGCCCTCGGCGCGCGCCGTTGCCACGTCCGCCGCCGTCACCTGCTTGCCGCCGACCTGCACCTTGCCCGCGATCCGCAGCAGCGCCTTCAGCTTCGGCGTGATCGCCGCCGCGTCGAGATCGGCCTTGACCGCATCGATGAGTGCGTAGTGCTGGTCTTCTCCGCCCAGATGCTCCGCCGCGGCCGCCGAATGCGAAAGCTGGCAGAATCGGCACTCGTTGCGGTTCGACACGAACGCGGCAATCGTCTCGCGGTCGGCGCTTGAGAGCGAGCTCGGCCCGCGCAGCAGAACCTCAGCCAGCTCGCGCATGGGCCTGGCGGTTTCCGGACGAAAAGCAAAGGCGCTCACGATGCCGGGGACGCCTTGTTCGAGTGCGATGTGAGGCATGAAATGACTCCTTATGAACTCTGTGGGCCAAAGACTGGCTCTGGCGAGGGAGACGAGTGTTCTCCTGCATGCGCATCGAACGCGGTGAAGCGATACGCGGGTAGCGCGAACATCGCAAACGCCGCGAGTCCGGTCACTGCGCAGAAGATGTTGAAGGTCCCGGTATACGAACCCGTGGTGTCGTAGACGTGGCCGAGGATCAGCGGCGCAACCGCTCCCGTGACGGCATACGCGCTGTAGACCAGCCCGTAGAGCGTTGAAAACGACCGCAGCCCAAAGTAGCGGCGCAGCATGTACGGAATCAGATCCAGCTCGCAGCCGCCGCCCAGCCCGGCCAGAAACGCCGCCGGCCCCGCCGCCGCAAAGCTGTGCGCGTGCGCCATCAATACCATCCCGCATCCTGAGGCAAGGAGCGAGCCGATGGCGATCGCTGAGCCCTTCACATAGTCGAGCAGCCAGCCCAGCGTGAACCGTCCTGCGACGCTGGCGATCCCGAGCAGCGACGCGCTGTAGGCGATCTCGCGCGGATGCAATCCGTGATCGCTCAGCATCGGCGCCA
>Ga0335072_10013532_pt1 | contig 11618 bp, 4 predicted proteins | sample Lox_Sample_21_FD_206725 | JGI IMG/M metagenome (GOLD analysis project Ga0335072, IMG submission 206725) | Soil microbial communities from Loxahatchee National Wildlife Refuge, Florida, United States - Lox_Sample_2.1 | ecosystem: Environmental > Terrestrial > Soil > Wetlands | place: USA: Florida...
GCAGGACCGCGGCGACGAGAAGACCGGCACGGCGTCGCAGGCGTCGGGGCGCTCGCGTCGAGGATGCCATCGCCTCCGGTCTATCAAAGCGGGGAGCGACAGCGCGGCACGGGCGCGGCGAGGTGGGCGTCCGTGCCCGCCTCGCCGCGACGACGATGCCGCTGGATCCCCTGCCCGTAGTCGCTGGCGGGATGTGTGCTGCGCCCCCGGACGAAGCTGTTGGCTTGACAGCGACCCCCGCGGCGAGCATGATGGGGCCAGGGAGAACGCGGTTCCAGCAGGCTGAAAACCCTGGGGGATGACTCAGCGATGACCGGCGCGCTCTACGGCTTGGCACAGCTCTGCATCAGACGCCGGTTCGTCGTGCTCGGCATCTGGCTGGTGGTCACGGTGGCGCTTGTCGTGGTGTCGCAGGGGATGGGCAACGAGACGAACGACAACCTGTCGCTGCCGGGCACCGACAGCCAGCGCGCCACCGACACCCTGGCGAAGTCCTTTCCCGACCAGGCCAACGGGAGCAGCCCGATCGTGCTGCACGCCAAGCACGGCAGGCTGACGGAACCTCAGTACGCACACTCGGTCGAAGCGGCGGCGGCGTCGGTGCGCAAGGCGCCGCACGTGGCCTCGGTGGTGAGCCCGCTGACGCCGGCCGGGGCGGGCGCGCTGAGCGGGGACAAGACGATCGGCTACCTGTCGGTGACGCTGTCGGAGAGCCCGGGGGCGCTGTCGGTGGAAGAAGCCCAGAGCATCATCGACGCGGCCCACCCGGCGACGGCGGCGGGCCTTGAAGTGCAGACCGGCGGGCAGCTCGGCCAGAAGGTCTCCAAACCCTCGACGGAGTCGAGCGAGCTGATCGGGATCGTCGCGGCGATGGTGATCCTGGCGTTCACGTTCGGGACGCTGGCGGCGATGCCGCTGCCGATCCTCAATGCGATCGTGGCGCTGCTGGTGACGCTGTCGATCGTCCGTATGCTGGGCCACGTGATCACGGTGCCGACGGTGGCGCCGACGCTGGCGACGATGATCGGGCTGGGCGTCGGGATCGACTACTCGCTGTTCATCGTGACCCGCCACTTCCGCGGCATGGAGGAGGGGCTGGCGCTGACCGAGTCGGTGGCGCGCGCGGCGGCGACGTCGGGCGGCGCGGTGTTCTTCGCCGGCGGGACGGTGACGATCGCGCTGGTGTCGCTCGCGGTGGCCGGCATCCCGCTGGTGACGACGATGGGCCTGATGGCGGCGATCGCGGTCGTGGTGGCGGTGCTGGCGGCGCTGACGCTGCTGCCGGCGGTCCTGGCGATCATGGGGCCGCGCATCAACGCCCTGCGGGTGCGCGAGCCGCACTCCGAGGCGAAGGCCCGGTCAGGTCTGTGGGCGAAATGGGCGAACGACATCGCCAGGCATCCCGCCGTGGCGGGGCTGGCGGCGCTGGCGATCCTGATCCCGCTGACGATCCCGCTGCTGTCGCTGACGCTCGGCCAGCAGGACACGGCGGCACTGTCGAAGTCGACGACGGCGCGCCAGGCGTACGACCTGATCGAAAAGGGCTTCGGGGCCGGCGTCAACGGCCCGCTGCTGATCGCGGTCTCGCTGAAGACGCCGGCGAAGGCCCCGGCGTCGGCCAAGACCTCTGGCTCTGCGAGCGGTTCCACGGCCTCGGCCAGCGGCTCGTCGGGCTCGACGGCGGCCGGCACCGGCACGGACCCCCGCGCAAGCGACCCGCGTCTGCAGAGCCTGCAGCGCGACGTGGCCGCCACGAAGGGCGTCGCGGCGGTGACGCCGGTGCAGGTCAGCGAGCAGGGCACGACGGCGTACTTCAACGCGATCGCGACGACCGGTCCGGCGCAGGAAGCTACGGCGGATCTGGTGCAGCGCCTGCGCTCACATACGATCCCGCAGGCGGAGCAGGGCACGGACATGCACGCCGATGTCGGCGGCAGCACAGCCGGCTACGTGGATCTGGCGTCGCGGATCTCGGAAAAGCTGCCGCTGCAGATCGCGGTGGTGATCCTGCTGAGCTTCGCGCTGCTGGTGCTGTCGTTCAGGACCCTGGTGATCCCGCCGCAGGCGGCGTTGATGAACCTGCTCTCGATCGGAGCTTCCTACGGGGTGCTGACGGCGATCTTCCAATACGGCTGGCTGAGCGGGGCGATCGGACTGGAAGGCCCGGTGCCGATCGTGTCCTACGTGCCGCTTTTCATGTTCGCGATCCTGTTCGGGCTGTCGATGGACTACGAGGTGTTCCTGGTCAGCCAGATCGAGGAGCACGTGCACGCCGGCGAGGACAACCGCACGTCGGTGGTCTCGGGGCTGGTGACCAGCGCGCGGGTGATCACGGCGGCGGCGCTGATCATGGTGTTCGTGTTCGGCAGCTTCCTGCTCAACGGCGACCCGACGATCAAGCAGTTCGGCGTCGGCCTGGCGGTGGCGATCGTGATCGACTCCACCGTGGTGCGCTGCCTGCTGGTGCCGGCGCTGATGCTGATGATGGGCCGCCTGAACTGGTGGATTCCGGGGTGGCTGGACCGGGCGCTGCCCCAGGTCAGCATCGAGGGGGCCGAGTTCTTCGCCGGGCGGGAAAGCCTGGAGGCGGGGCACGCGGCGGGTGGGTTGCCGCTGGTCGAGGTCGAGTAGCGGGCTGGTCTCCGGCGGAAGGCGCTCCGCCGGAGATCAGTGCCCTGCTTGTACTCGACGGTGGCCTGCGAGCTTTTGCCGCAAAGGCCGACCAGTCACACTCACTCCTATTCCGCGGCCACAGCCCAGGTGCCCTGCGCGTCCACGCTGTCCGATTCGGTGGATTCCAAGGGCGTAATCGCCAGCAGCGTGCCGGTACGGCCGGTGCCGTTCCCGGCGACTTCCATCGAGAAGTCGCCGATTTCTTCGACGTTTTCATCGAAGCTTACGAACACGCAAAGGTTGCCCGGTTCGGCTTCCGGTTTGGCGGCCGAGCTGCCCATAGGACAGCCTGAGCCGGCGCCTTGCTGGCCTCTGGCGATGATGTGCACCTTGCTTGCCGCGAGCCCGGCGCTCAGCGGTATGGTAAAGGAGATCGGTGCGACGACGGCTTGCACTGCGCCCAGGAACTTGCCGGCGACTCCCACGGTGCCCCATACGCCGGTCTCGGTCTTTTTGCTCGGCAGGGTTCCCCCATCCGTCCACGGCGACCCGTTGCATGCCGTGTGTTTGGTGCCGCCGCCTTCGGGTTCGAAGCTGGTGCCGCCTTCGGGGCATTCTCCGACTGTCGCGGCGTTGACCTTCACGCTCTTGCCTTCCTTGCCGGCGGGACCTTCGGCGCCGTTGCATGCCGTGTGTTTGGTGCCGCCGCCTTCGGGTTCGAAGCTGGTGCCGCCTTCGGGGCATTCCCCGCCAGCCGTCCCAATTATCACACCTTTGCCAGCGGCCCCAGAGGAGCCTTTTTCGCCGGTTTCACCTTTTTCGCCCCGTTCACCGCGTTCGCCCTTTTCGCCTTTGCCGGATGCGCCGGCCGGTCCAACCGAGCCCTGGGCTCCAGCTGCTCCCTGTGGGCCAGGGGCGCCGACGTTGCCTCGCAGCGTCTTGAGCACCTTGGGACTGATCTGCTTGGGCGAGGTGATCAGGTAATGGCGGGCAGCATAGGCGCTGCCGGCCATCGCGAAGACGAGCGCCAATGTCGCGACGACGTTGGCGTAGGTGAGATGTCTGCGCAGTAGGTTTGAGAACATCGTGCTCCTCCCTTGTCTTTGGCTTTATGAACGGTCCTTGAGTAGTACGCACGTCGGCTGTCCCGGGCTACGCATGGGTCGAGCGGCGGCGCGATCGGAATCGATGGTCGCTGACGCGTTTCTGTTTCCTTTTTGGCTTTGGAGGCCGGCATTCGGTGACACGAATCACGGTCGTGCGATGCAGGATCGCGCCGTTCTGGGCGACGAATTCCGTGGGCATCGTCAACTGTGCCGGCTCGCGCTTGGCGATCTCGCGCCTGGCCCGCCGCGTGTGGCCTTTGACCCTGACGGTCACCTTCGATCTGACCCGCACCGTCTTCATGAGAGAACAGAGGTCCTTGTTTGCCGCAAGCGCGCTGGTGGGGCCCTCCGGCAGCGTCAGTTCAAAGGACCCAACCGGGGCGTCGGGCACGGTCGCGAACGTGCTGGTGGTGACTCCGCGTTCGCCGATGAAGGTGTCGCCGACGAGGTCGACGGTGACCCCGTAGCCCTCGAGCACGACGATCAGGTTGGGAAAGGCTTCACCGCCGTTGGAGACGAAGTAGGCGGGTCCTTCCAGCGGCACCGGGACGAGCGGGGTGATGGCCCGTGCGTGGCCGACGATCGAAGCCGTGGGGCAACCTGCGGGGTCCGTGGCGAACTGGGCGGCTGGGCAGGCTTTCTGAAGTGTCTTCAGACGTGAGGGAAGAGCCTCAGGTAGCCGCACTTTCACAGACCTGATATTTGCCTGCGAACCGAGCGGCGCGGCTGGATAGGTTAGCTTGACGGTAAGACTGGCGCCATTGCTCCGGCTGGTTTTGCCCTGCGTGCTGGCCGCGAATTTTGGGGCGAAACCGAGCAGTGCGCAGTTAGTGACCTGGAAGGGAATCGACTGCACACTGAACGCGCCTTCGTCGCCGGCAATGCTGGCGCTGATCCGCATCGGGTCACAGCTGGTCGGGTTGAAGGCGAAGCCGGGGCGGTTGACGGTGACGTTGACACGCTTGAGCTGCACCGGTACACCGTCGACGATCTGCGGGATCGCGTGGCCTTCACCCGGCGCATTGGTGGTGACGCTCAGGGCGGCAGTGTGTGGATCGACGGTGATCTTGGCGCGTACCACGAGGCAGTCGCAAGTCGGCTGCTGGGATGGGTTTGAGGTGTCGTGCTCGAGGTCGAACGGGCCAGTCTTGACGGGGTCGACGATCGATAGGCCGAACGGGGCGCAGCCCGGTGTTTCCACGTTGCAGGCGCCCGTTCCGTTGTACGGGCCGGTGATGTAGACGCGCCCGCCGCTGACCGTCACCGGCTCGGAGCCAACGCCTGCACTGACCGTGATTTCGCCGATCTGGCTGGCTGTGGAGCAGGTTCCCGCGTTGGCCTGCGGTTCGGGGCAGAGCGCAACGCCGGAAAGAATGCCGGAAAGTCCGGGGGGCAGTTGCAGATGTGCTGATTGGATGCTCTGTTCACCGTCTTCGTGGCCGAGGGTGCTGGTCAGCTGAGTGAAGGCGGCGGCGTCGATGTCGGTCGTACCTCCCGTGAGCGACGGCGTGAACGGCAGGCTGGCGCCGGGGCAGGGGCCGCCGTTGGGGCCGGAGGTGATCCGGAAGTTGGAGGAGGCGGGCACGGGTTCGGTGCCCGACCATGGTGTGAAGGTGGCCGCGGTCGTGTAGACTCCGCAGCGGGCCGGTGTGGACAGGGGAGCGCGTTCTTCGCCGAAGAACTGCAGTTCGGCATCTTCGAAGGGGAGATCGGGACTGTTCGCGAAGGTCGTCGTCAACTGACCAGTGGTCTGGTTCAGTGTGACTTCGCCGGCCAGCTTGACGAGCGTCCCGGAGATCGGGTCCTGGGCCACGAGGTACAGCGCAATGAGGCTGCCAAATGGGTTCTGATTCTGCGTCGCGACATACACCGAGCCGGCGATGGGATTCGGCAACAGCGGTGTCCTGATGCTGACGATGCCGATCTTGGCTGTATTCGGGCAGAAGTTGATGCCGGGTTGCAGTGGAGTCGGCAGTTCGGGCGTGAAGCGGGCCTGTTGCACGCCGGCTTCAAATTCGCTAAAGCCGCTGAAGCCCGCCTGCGGCTCTGAGCAGGCTTCGAGTCCGCCGGCGCCGGCGGGGTTGAGGGACACGCCTTCGGGAAGCGTCACCTGGATGTCTCTGACGGCCGACTCCGCCAGTCCCTGTGGGTCGAGAGCTGCGCGTTGCGGTACGTGCACGTCCGTTCTCAGGCCACTCGCGCTGCTCGCGTGCGGCACATCGGGAACGACGGAGATCGATGGTTCAAACTGGAGATGATTGCAGCCATCCAAAGTTCCCATCGAGTATTCCCTGAACAGCGGACCCTGCAGCAGATGCGCCGGGTGCGGTTCGCTCCAGGAGTCGGCCTGCGCGGTGGCGCGCAGCGGAGCCGAGCACGTCGTCGGCAGCGACAGAAATGGCGGCGGGTTGTTTTCGCCGAGTGGTGTGCATGAGCCCTTGCGTTCTTCTTCAAGGCAGTTCCAGCCGCGCTGGCCGTCGTGTCGAGGATCTCCAGGCACGCCCCAGAAGGTGACCTTGCTCGACAGGAAGCCGGGAATCTCGGTGACGTTTTCGACGCGTGCGGTCACGCCGTAGTCGCTGCCAGTGCGGATCGAGGTGTCGATAAAGGCGGCGAAGCCCTTCACTTCAAAGCCGAACCGCGCCGGCTCGCCGATCTGCGGCGGAAGGTTGAACAACGGCACCGTCATCGTGTTCAGGGCACCGCCGCTGCCCTGAGTGTTGACCGTCACCGTGGCAACGCCGATCGCACTTGATGCGAGGCACTGGTTGTGTTCGGTGCCTGCTTCTTCGGTGTCGAACTCGGCTTCGCTGCAGCGTGGGAACGGGGTGGGATTGCCCACTAGGCCTGGCGGCAGCTGAAAGGTGAAGTCCTTGGGCAGGCCGGCGGGCTGTTGGTCGCGCACGTTTTCCGTGGCTTCGCTTGTGTCCAGGGTGACGACGTTGGTGAGCTGGAAGGGGTGCTCGCCGGCCTGCGTCGAGGGCATCCCACCTTCGTCTTCGGCGACCATGGCGAAGCTTTCGATCCCGAACCCGCTTGCTTCACCGACGTCTAGTGGTCTGCTGAGCGACTTTTCTGCGCCTCCCCCGCCGGCAATTTGGACATGGTTCTCTTCCAATGATGAGGCCTGCGCGCCGACGGCGACACCGATACGCACTTCGATCTCCTGGAAGGGCGAAAGCTTACCGGTGAATTCTGGAAGGTCGGGCTTGAATTCGCATCGGACTTCGTGTGCGGAGGGCAGCGAGCATTCGACTGGCCCGCGGTTGTAGGCGAAGTCCTTCTCTTCTCCGGCGACGCCTTCGATGTCGGGCACCTCTTTGCCGCCGACTTCCGTTTCACGCACCGTGAGCTCAGCGGGCAGGACGTCTTTGAGCACCACCGGGGCGGTGGCGCTCTGCACCGGTTCGTAGCCAAGGTTCTCAGCCGTCACGATGATCCTTCCGTCGCCGCCGGGTGCGAGGCTTGCCGGCCAGGAGCCCGACGTCAGGCCCCACCAGGTGGTGGTCGCGTACGCCGGCGCGGTGCTGGCGAGGAGCACGATGAAATAGGCGAGCGTCGCGCTGGCGAGGGCTCGGAGGCAAAGCGAACGGGGTCTCATCGGCGGCCTCTCTTGCTCTGTCTGGAGTCCTTGGATCCTCGCCTGGTCTGCCTGCTGCGTCGCTTCTTCTTCTTCTTCTTCTTCTTCTTGAGGCTCTTCTTCTTGAGCTTCTGTTTGACGCCCGGTTGGGCCTGGGTCGGCGCGGTCGGCGGGTTGCCGGGTCCCGAGAAGGTCGCGCTGGCAGGCGCTCCGTAGATCGGGGGCTGCGGCGCCGGTGCGGCCCTGCATTCCGAGGCCGAATCGCATTCGCTCGGTTCTTCAAGGGATTGATCGCTGCAGGGGGAGGCGGCCGTGCATTCGTGGGCGTCGTACACGTCGCGGGCGTTGTCGACGTCGCGTGGCACGAGCCGTTCGCCGGTGAGAAAGAAGATGTCGGACCCGTCTTCGCTGGCGTCGAGAAACGCCGATTCTCCGCTCCCGGCGCCTGAGGAGATCAGTCCGACGCAGCCGAGCGACCGCGCACTGAAGGTGGCCGCCGAGGCGTCGCAGTTGCCGACGCCGGCGGGCTCGTACTCGTAGACATCCTCGTTGCCGTTCTCGTCCTGCGGTACGAGGGCGTCGTTGCTGTTGAAAAACAGCCGACCGCTGTTGGACAGGTAGCGCGACTGATAGAGGGCCTGGCTGACGCTGTACGGGGTCCAGCCCGGTAGGTTCGCCGCCAGCCACCGTTCTACTGGCCAGACGCCATCCCCCCCGGCAAGTTTGCCATCCAACTGCTTGTAGGCGACGCCGACGGGCCGGGCGCCAGTCGGATCACACGAGGCGCATACGAGCGTCGCTTCGGCGGCGTCGTACAGGTAGACCTCCTCGTCGGCTTCGCCGCTGCGGGCGTCGCGGTTGTCGTAGCCCGTCAGCTTTCTGTCGGACATGAATGCGAGCCACTGTCCATTTGGCGAGACGCGCGAGGTCATCCTGCTCAGGGCATTGGGCACGGCGGTCCAGTCGGGCGTGTCGTCGGAGGAGAGGGCGGCGATGAACGTCGTCTGCCAGACCCCGGCGACCTGGTGCGCGACGTAAAGGTTGCATGTCCGTTCGGTCGGGCTGGCGATGTTCTCGCAGTCGCCGCCGGTCGCCCCGGGAGCCAGGGCGCCGTTGGCCACGAAGTAGACATAGTCGCCGCTTTCGCTGGCTCCCGGCAGCGCACCTTGGATTTCCGCCGGTTCGTGTTCGCCGCCCGGAACGCCCCGTGGTTCAGGTGTGAGATCGTGCAGTTCGCAGTGCAGGCCGGCGCCGTTGGCGACGCCCGGGATATCGCACACGTAAAGGTCTTCTCCGGAGACACCAGCAGATTCGGTCAGTGCCTGGCTGTCGGTGAAGAAGACCTCGGTCCCTTCGGTGTTGGCCGTCTGGAAATGAGCACGATCGGACCCGTTGGGCGTCACGCCCGCTTCGGACTGGTCGAGCCGGATGGTTTCGCCGCTGTTGAGGTCACGCATGTACAGATGCCCACCGGCGGAGAAGACCACCCGCGAGCCGTTCCGGGAGATCGCGTGCCGGGCGACTCCTTCGCGGCCGAGGACCGGGAATTCGGCCGCCCCGCCACCTTCGGCCGGTGGTAGCTGGCTGACGAGCTCTAGTCGCCCCGTCGCGGGGGCGTCTGCAGACCACTCGTAGAGCCCACCGCCCGGCGCGGGAGCGCTTGTCAGCTGCACGCTTGAGCTGATCACGGCGTGTTGGGCGTCGGTGGTGGCGCCGACGAAGACGGCGGCGCCCTGAGCGTTTACGGGATTGCCTCCAAAGCTGACGCCCGCGACGTCGGCATAGCCCGAGGCGGCGGTCAGCAGGGGGGTGTAGCACGTGTCCGGTTCGCTCGGGCAACTGAGATCGTGGCGTAAGTAGGGAGTGCGTTCGGTCGCTTCGGGGAAGGCCTCATCAGTGCCGGCGGCCACGGGCGGCGAAAACGATCCCAAGGATTCGGTTAGCGAAAACGCGAGATCTTCCGAGAAGAACCTATATTCGGAGCCCACGCCGGTGAACAGGCCCTGCGGTGTGTCGCGCGGCACCGAGACGTCGGTCGATGACCAGCCCCCCGGACCTCGTTCTGCCAGTACCTGCACCGCGCCGCTGACGCCCTGCGGTTCGGTTTCGGTCGGAATATTGGTCAAGAATGTGAACGTATCGCCGGCGGCAGATGCCTGCGTCACGCCGGCTTCGCGAATCGGCAGGATCACGGCGCCGTGCTTGTCCGGCGGCGAGACCATTTCCCAGGCGCGGCCGTCTGGCAAGATCACGGACCCCCCCGGGCCCTGTGTGGTGAAGGTCTGGTCGGGGCCGTAGAAGGCGTCATAGCTGCCAGGGTGTACGCCGGGGAGCGCTTCATTTGCGGCGACCACGCGGTAGTGGTAGGTGGTATCGGCTCGTAGGCCCTGCAGGCGTTGGTCGAATGTTCGTTCTTCCCCGATGCCGAGGCTTTCAGGCGGCAGCGGGATGCTCGTGCATACGGTCGGGTCTGTTTCGCAGTCTGCTGTGCTGAGCGCGCTATATTGGAAATAAGCGGTCGTGGGGCTGCTGGCGGGTTCTTGGAGATCCTGTTCGCGTCCGCTCATGGGAGTGTCGTGGGGCGCGATCGTCGCCCGCAGTTCGGCGCTGGTCGAGGAGACGTGGGTGGCCGACTCTTCGAGCAGTCCGGGTCCGGGGGTCGTGAACTCGCGGTCCTGGACTTCTTCTCCCGCGTCAGTCCCGTTCGCGTTGGTTGCCTGGAGTCGGTAGTAGTAGGTGGTGTCCGGTTCGAGCTTGTCGAGATTGGCGTGTACGCGGGCGAAGCTGTCGCCGTTTGCGACGCCGGTGGCACACGGTGCGATGTGTCCGAACGCCTTCGACGTACCCCAGATGAACTGGCAGGAGGCCGCGCCGGCTTCGTCGGGATCGACTTCGCCGTTGAGTTTCAGGCTCCAGTGCTCGCCTCCGGCTTCGCCTTCGTCGAGAAGTTTGAGATTCGAGACCGGTTCGGTGATCGTGTCGGGGACGGTCACATTGGCGCTGAAGGCGTCGATGGCCGCCTGCTGCGTCGGTTCGCTGCGCCTTACTCCCACGAACAGTCGGTGCGAGGCCGGTTCGACGGCGAGACTCTGCGGTGTCTCGGCACCGAACGCCCAACGCTGTTCCGGCGTTTGCCGGCCGCTGACTTCCCCGAGGTAGCGCAGTTCGGGGCCGAACTCGTAGATCGCGGAGTATGTCGCCACATAGATGTCGCCGTCTTCCTGTCGGCCGTCGCCGCCGCCGTCGACGGCTACGTTCTGCACGTCTTCGAAACCGCCTGATGGCGGTGCCAGGCTGCCGAGGAACGCATATGTTCCGAGTGTCGTCGGTTCGAAGACGTCGACTGCCCTCCCGGCCTGGATCACGACGTCGCCGTTGAAGCCAGAGACCGCTACATGTTCGGTTTCGCCGGCGAATGATTCGCCTGGCCCGGTACCGGTGATCTGGGTCACATAGTGTTCACCGCCCCCGGCTTCGGGTCGGAACACGTCCACGGCGTTCACGCCGGTTCGGTTGACCGCCGCGAAGACGTCACCACTGGCCCAGTCCGAGGGGTTTTGTGAATCATCGACGGCCACATCGAGTTTCGCACCGAACGCTCCACCCGGGGCGTCCGCACCCGTCCATTCTTCCTGCAGCGTCGCGCAGGCCAGTGTGCCGCAGGCGCCGAGCGAGAACATGGCGATCACGCCAACCGGGGGATGGCTGGTCGCCGATTCGGCCCCGACGAAGACTTTCTCTTCGCTTGCCGGCCCGCCGATGCCGACACCGTGTTCGAGACCAACGAGGTCGGGTGGCTGCGACAACTGGGCGACGCAGTGGCCGGTCGCGGCGTCGAACTCGTCGACGCGGGAATCGATGCCGTTCACGGGATATCCGTCGAGGCTTTCGGCGACGTAGAGCATGCCTTCGGAAGTTGCCATCGAGTTCACTTCGAGTAGCTGGCCTGTCGTGGGCTGGCAGGACGAGCCGGAAGGAACCTCGGTGATCTGTGATTCGTATCGGTGGAACACCTTCGCCTGTGCCGAGGGACTGTCGAACATGCAGGCCAGGATCGATGCGCAGGCGAGGATCACCACGCAAGCAACCAGCACCCGGTATGCGCAGAGCTTTTCCGGACGCTGTGTCAGCAACGATGTGTCGTCCGTGCCACTTTGGCGATGTTGCTGGGGTACGATCTGCCGCTGCAGCCTACCCCCGCTCTCCTTGCTGTGCATCGTCGTCCTCTCCTCTACCAGGTGGGTCGGGGGCACGGCCTTGCGCGACCCCGACCCACCTCATTGCCCGACGGCCACCGCGTCGTCGGCGGCCGTCGCCCA
>Ga0335072_10013533_pt1 | contig 11617 bp, 9 predicted proteins | sample Lox_Sample_21_FD_206725 | JGI IMG/M metagenome (GOLD analysis project Ga0335072, IMG submission 206725) | Soil microbial communities from Loxahatchee National Wildlife Refuge, Florida, United States - Lox_Sample_2.1 | ecosystem: Environmental > Terrestrial > Soil > Wetlands | place: USA: Florida...
CGTTCACCACGCGCCCCTCGGCGTCGTACGTCACCGCGCCTGGCTGTCCGTTGACCCAGGCCAGCCGCAGGGAGGCGCCCAGGGCCATGCCCCGCCGGAACAGGCCGCCGAGCAGCCGCAGCACCCGCTGCCGTCCCGCCACCGGCTTGCCGAGCGCCTGCGCCTTGCCCCCGCCGTCTCCCTGCAGGACCACGTCGGGTGCGAGCATGCCGAGCAGCGCGTCCATGTCGCCGCCCGCGGCGGCCTCGAAGAACCGGCGGGCGAGTTCCTCGCCCGCCGCCCGTTGTGCCGGGGCGGGCACGCCGTCGGGTGCCCGCCCCCCGGCCGCGATCCGCTGCCTGGCCCGGGCGAAGATCTGCCGGCAGTTCACCTGGGTCTTGCCGGTGATCCGCGCCACCGCCGGGTAGTCGTAGCCGAACACCTCGCGCAGCATGAACACGGCCCGCTCCACCGGGGACAGGGTCTCGAGGAGCACGAGGAACGCCATCGACAGCGAGTCGGCGAGTTCGGCATGCTCGGCGGGTCCCGGCTCGTCGGCGGGCACGACGACCGGCTCGGGGAGCCAGTCCCCCACGTATGTCTCCCGCCGGACCCGCGCCGAGCTCAGGTAGTTGATGCCGAGCCGGGTCACCGCCGTGGTCAGGTACGCCTTGGGATCGACGATCACCGTTCCCGCCTGGCGCGCCCGCGTCACGCCGAGAAACGCGTCCTGCACGATGTCCTCGGCATCCCCCACCGATCCGGTCATACCGTAGGCGATGGAGAACAGCAGCGGCCGGTAGCCGGCGACGCCCGCTTCATCCACTGACCCAGGCACGGAATCCCTCCCGCCAGCTCGCGTGCCGCGGCTCCCAGCCGAACGCCTTCCTCGCCTTCACGTTCGAGGACCCGCGCACGCTCGTCATCTGCGCCACGACCAGTTCCCCGGCGAGGACACGGCCGAGCCAGACAGGCACCCGCAGCGGCGGCTTCGCGCCAAGCACCTCCGCCAGGTAAGGCAGCCACTGCGCGACCGGAGCCGGGTCATCGTCCACGATGTTGTACACGCCGGGCGCGCCGCGGCCGACGGCCGCGAGCGTGGCGGCTGCCGCGTCGGTGATCTCGATGAACGACCACACCCCGGTACCGCCGCCGATCACCGGCAGCATCCGCTTGCGCACCAGGTCAAGCATAGGCTCGGTCGCGCCGCGGCCGTAGAAGCTGCCGTAGCGGAGCACGACGCCCTCGGGCACCGCGGCGGGAACCGCCTGTTCCACGTGCCTGATCGCGGCCATCGACCGCGCCGTCGACGGCACGGGCCGCGGGTCGAGCGGATCGTCTTCTGTCTTCACCGGCCCGCCGGAGCGCTCGTTCGGCCAGCCCGTGTAGCCCTGCGCGACGACCCTCCGGGTGCCCGCCTCGGCGGCGGCCGCGAGCAGGTTGTCGGTGCCCCTGGTCCGCAGCTCGTTGGTGGCCGCGAACTCGCGATCGAAATTGCGCAGGCTGCGCAGGTCCGCGAGCGCGGTCATCTCGTGCACGATCACCTCGGGCGCCGCGGCCCGCACCGCCGCGATCACCGCCGCGCGGTCCAGGCCGTCGACGACCACCGGTTCCGCGCCCGCCCCCCGCAGCAGCCCTGCCTTGGCGGGCGTCCTCGTAGTGGCGGTGACCTCATAGCCAGCCGCGACCAGCCCGGGAACCAGGTGCTGCCCAAGCGCACCGGTCGCCCCCGTGACGAAGACTCGCATGATCTTTTTCCTTCCGCCTGATCCTTTCCCTCCAAGACAGGGCCCTACCAGAAGCTGTGACATTCGCGCCGCGCGGTTTTGCCTGACAGAAAGAACCACGACCGCGCTGAGCGCGGGGTCCCCCCGATGGGAACTGGCGGCGTGCCCGCCGCCCGCCTATCATCGCTGCCGTGCGAACACCCGAGGAGGAGGTGGCCGCGGCGGCCCTGCGCCGTGCCGCCGCACTCGCCGCCGGCGACGAGGCGGCACTGCGCCTGCTCATGCATCCCGGCCTGCGGTGGACCACCTTCCGTGGCGAGGTCCTGGGTTACGAGGACTACATCGCAGGCAACGTCCGCGGTGACCCCTTGTGGCACGCGCAGCACCTGGAGGGCATCCACGTGACGGTCGACGGCGACACGGCGGTGCTGACCGCCGCGGTGACCGACGACGTGAGCAAGGACGGGCGCCACCGGACCCTCCACCTGCGCCTGACCCAGACCTGGGTGCGCACGCCCGACGGCTGGCGCTGCCTCGCCGGACACGCCAGCCTCCCGGTCCTGTTACGAGCTGCTGTCGACCGGGGTGAAGGCTGAGGCGGAGGCTGCCCACGGGGCCGGGGTGATTTCCGCGCCGCGGGGGACGCGGCGGGTGAAGGCGCGGCGGGCGACCGCCATCAGGTTGAGCAGGGAGCGCTCGCGCGCGGCGAACGCGTTGAAGTCGAGCACCCCGCGGTCGGCCTTGGCGCGGGCCAGGGCCAGTTCGGTCGCGGCGAGTTGGTAGTCGGACATCGCGGCGTTCGCGGGGAGTCCGCCGGAGGCGCGGGCCCAGGCCCGCGCCCGCGCCCGGCCGCGCAGCGAGGCGAGCATCCTGATGTCATCGCGGGTGACCAGCCCGGTGTGCTCGTAGTCAGGCAGGTACCGGCGGATAAGGCCGATGACCCGGCGGCGGTCCGCGACCAGGACAAGGATCAGCGCGACGAGCACGCACGACATGATGAGGTACCCGGCGACGAGCCCCGCCGTGCCGTACAGCGACAGGCCGTTCCAGGTTCCGTGCAATACCATCGCCGCGAGCAGGCCGAGGCCCACGGCCCATTTCCCGCCGCGGGCGCGGCCCGCCGCGTAGGCGACGCCAAGGCCGGTCATCGACGTGAAGATCGGGTGCAGCAGCGGCGACACCACGCCGCGCAGCACGAAGGTGTAGCCGAGCAGCGCGATGCCGCCGCGTTCCGGCGTGATGAGCGCGTTGATGTAGTACCCGACGTTCTCGATCATGGCGAAGCCGAGACCGACCATGGCAGCGTAGATGACGCCGTCGGCCGGACCGTCGAACTCGGCGCGGCGCCGCCACAGCAAGCCGATGAGCACCAGGCCCTTCAGCGTTTCCTCGACCACCGGCGCCCCGAAGGTGGCGGCCACGTACTCACCGGTGGAGGCGCCGAGCGCCGGCATGGTGACATACTCGAGGTCGGCGGTGTTGACGATCAGCGCGGTGAGCGCGGCGATGCCCGCCCCCCAGCCGAACGCGAAGGCCAGGTTGCCCCGCGGCTCGGGCTCCAGCCGGTCCATCCAGAGCACGACCGCGACGAGCAACGGTACCGGCAGCAGCGCGAGCGGCAGCGCGAGCGCGAACGGCGCGGCACCGTCGCCCGCGACGAGGGACTGGACCGCGTCGATGCCGAGCGCCACGATCGCGCAGGCCGCGGTGACCGCGGTGCCGACGATGAACGCTGCCGGCGTCCGCCCGGGCGGCCTGCCCGCAAGGACCGCGCGCGGGTCGAACGGCACCCCCGCGGCGGGCGGCCGGCTGGACTCGGTCATGCGCCGAAGCTTACTGTGCGCGAACGCTGTCCGAGAGTGCGCTCAATTGTGCCGAACTGGTCCTCAATTGGTCTAGACCGGTTGCGCTGAGTGGTCTAGACCAAAGATACGGTGAACCTTGTGGAAACGGCGTCCCCCGGACGTTCCCGCGCACGCGTGTCGGGATAGGCTCTTACACGTGGCATGGTGGCCACCGGGGGTTTTCCCCTGCCTGCGTTCCGCCGCGCCCCCCAGCTTTCCGCCAGCCGCGGCGGACACCAGAGAAGTCAGCAGAAGGGACCCGTGACGTAAAGGTGAGCACTCACGCCCTCGACTGGACACCCGCCGACCGGCGGGCTGTCGACCTCGTGCGCGTCCTTGCCATGGACTCCGTGCAGAAGGTGGGGAACGGCCACCCGGGGACCGCGATGTCCCTGGCACCGGCCGCGTACCTGCTCTACCAGAACGTGCTCAGGCACGACCCTGCCGACCCGAAGTGGCCGGGCAGGGACCGGTTCGTGCTGTCCTGCGGCCACTCCTCGCTGACGCTTTACATCCAGCTGTACTTCTCCGGGTACGCGGTCTCGCTCGATGACCTGAAGGCATTCCGCACCTGGGGGTCGATCACCCCTGGCCACCCCGAGCACGGGCTGACCCCCGGCGTGGAGACCACCACAGGACCGCTCGGGCAGGGCCTCGGCAACGCCGTCGGCATGGCCATGGCGGCGCGCCGCGAGCGCGGCCTGCTCGACCCCGACGCGGCACCCGGCGAGTCGCCGTTCGACCACTTCGTCTACTCGATCGTCTCCGACGGCGACATCGAGGAAGGCATCACGCACGAGGCGTCCGCGCTCGCCGCGGTGCAGGAGCTCGGCAACCTGATCGTGATCTGGGACGACAACCGGATCTCGATCGAGGACAACACGGTGATCGCCAAGTCCGAGGACGTCGCCGCCAGGTACGAGGCGTACGGCTGGCACGTGCAGCACGTCGACTGGCTGACCGACGACGGCTACTTCGAGGACCCGCAGGCGCTGTACGACGCCATCGAGGCCGCGAAGGCCGTGACCGACAAGCCGTCGTTCATCGCGCTGCGCACGATCATCGGCTGGCCCGCGCCGAACAAGCAGAACACCATGGCCGCGCACGGTTCCGCGCTCGGCGAGCCGGAGGTCATGGCCACCAAGGAGATCCTGCACTTCGACCCGGACGTCACCTTCCCCGTCGAGGAGGAGGCGCTGAACCGGGCCCGCGAGGTCGCCGTCCGGGGCAAGGCCGTGCACGCGGAGTGGGACCAGCAGTTCGCGGCGTGGGAGAAGGAGAATCCGGAGCGAGCCGCGCTGTTCGCCCGGCTGTCGGCGCGCGAGCTTCCCGACGGCTGGGAGGCCGCGCTGCCGGTGTTCCCGGCCGACGCCAAGGGCACCGGGACGCGGCGCTCGTCCGGCAAGGTCCTCACCGCCCTCGCGCCGGTGCTGCCCGAGCTGTGGGGCGGGTCCGCGGACCTGGCGGAGTCCAACAACACGACGATGGAGGGCGAGCCGTCCTTCCTGCCGCTCAACCGCCAGTCTGCGATGTGGCCGGGTGACCCGTACGGGCGCACGCTGCACTTCGGCATCCGCGAGCACGGCATGGGCGCCATATTGAACGGCATCACGCTGAGCGGCCTCACCCGCCCCTACGGCGGGACGTTCCTCCAGTTCAGCGACTACATGCGCGGATCGGTGCGGCTCGCGGCGCTGATGGAGATCCCGGTGACGTTCGTGTACACGCACGACTCGATCGGCCTGGGCGAGGACGGCCCGACGCACCAGCCCGTCGAGCACCTGTGGTCGCTGCGGAACATCCCCCACCTGGCGGTCGTCCGTCCCGCCGACGCGAATGAAACGACGATCGCGTGGAAGACGATCCTGGAGAAGACGGAAGGGCCGGCCGCGCTGTGCCTGTCCCGGCAGAACGTCCCGACGTTCGACAGGGACAGCTACGCGCCCGCCGCGCTGACGGCGCGCGGCGCGTACGTGATGGCCGACGGCACCGACGTGATCCTGGTCGGTACCGGGTCCGAGGTGCAGATCGCGGTCGCGGCCAGGGAGCTGCTCGCCGCCGACGGTATATCGGCGCGGGTTGTGTCGATGCCGTGCGTGGAATGGTTCACGGGGCAGGACGCTTCGTACCAGGAGGAGGTGCTTCCGGCAGCGATGCGGGCGCGGGTCTCGGTCGAGGCGGGCATCACCCCGCCGTGGAAGGTGTTCGTCGGCGACGCCGGGGAGTCGGTCGGTGTCGACCACTTCGGCGCGTCGGCTTCCGAGGCCGTGCTCTACAAGGAGTTCGGCATCACCGCGGAGGCCGTCGCGGCCGCCGCGAAGGCCTCCATCGCCAAGGCGCGGGCCTGAGGCCCCAACGAGCGACGGGCACAAAAGCAAATAACGGAAGGAACGCGGGCAAATGACTGACGTACTCGGAGAACTGACCCAGGCCGGCGTCTCGGTCTGGCTGGACGACATCAGCAGGGAGCGGCTGTCCACCGGCAACCTGGAGAGCCTCATGAGGGACTTCCACGTCCGGGGTGTGACCTCCAACCCGACGATCTTCGCCACCGCCCTGGCCAAGGGCAACGCGTACGACGACCAGATCAAGGACCTGGCGGTCCGCAAGGTTTCCGTCGAAGAGGCGTCGCGGATGATCACCACTTACGACATCCGGTGGGCGGCCGACGTGCTGCGCCCGGTCTACGACGCGACCGGCGGCGTGGACGGCCGGGTGTCGATCGAGGTCGACCCGCGGCTTGCCCGGGACACCACGGCAACGATCGCCGAAGCCAAGCAGCTGTGGTGGCTGGTCGACCGGCCCAACATGTACATCAAGATCCCGGCGACCGCCGAGGGCATCCCGGCGATCACTGCGACGCTCGCCGAGGGGATCTCCGTCAACGTGACGCTGATCTTCTCCCTGAAGCGGTACGCCGACGTCATCGACGCCTACATGGCGGGCCTGGAGCAGGCCGCGGCCAACGGGCATGACATCTCCACGATCGCCTCGGTCGCGTCCTTCTTCGTGTCCCGGGTGGACACCGAGGTCGACAAGCGGCTGACCAAGATCGGCACCCCCGAGGCCCTCGCGCTCAAGGGCAAGGCCGCCGTCGCCAACGCGCGGCTCGCCTACGAGCTCTACGAGCAGAAGCTCGCCACCCCGCGCTGGCAGGCCCTGGCGGCCAAGGGCGCGAAGGTGCAGCGGCCGCTGTGGGCGTCGACCTCGACCAAGGACCCGGCCTACCCGGACACCATGTACGTCGTCGACCTGGTGGTGGCCGACACGGTGAACACGATGCCCGAGGCGACGCTGCACGCGACCGCCGACCACGGCGTGCTGCGGGGCGACACCGTGCACGGCACCTACGACGAGGCGCGGGCGCTGTTCGCCAGCCTTGAGGCGCTTGGCATCAGCTACGACGATGTGGTCAAGGTGCTCGAGGACGAGGGTGTGTCGAAGTTCGACGTGTCCTGGGGCGAGCTGCTGCAGACGATCCAGAACGAGCTGAGCCTCAACTCGTAACCGCCAACCGCTGGAATGAGGAACTGGAGGTTCCCATCATGGACGAGCCGAACGCCGGCATCCGGGGACCGGCGCCGGCGAACCCCGGGGTGATCGCGGCCGGCGACGACCCGGTTAACCCGCTGCGTGACCCGCGAGACCGCAGGATCCCGCGGGTTGCCGGGCCGTGCGTCCTGGTGATGTTCGGCGTCACCGGGGACCTGGCACAGAAGAAGCTCATGCCGGCCCTGTACGACCTGGCCAACCGCGGCCTGCTGCCGCCGGGATTCTCCCTCGTCGGCTTCGCCCGCCGGGACTGGGAGCACCAGGACTTCGCGGAGGTCACGTACCGGGCCGTCAAGGAGCACGCGCGCACGCCGTTCCGCGAGGCGGTGTGGCAGCAGCTGCAGGAGGGCGTCCGGTTCGTGCCGGGCGAGTTCACCGACGACGCCGCGTTCGACCAGCTGGCGGAGACCGTCCGCCAGCTGGACACCGAACGCGGCACCGGCGGCAACTACGCGTTCTACCTGTCCATACCGCCGAAGTTCTTCTCCACCGTGGTGGAGCAGCTCAAGCGGTCGGGGCTGTCCGACCCGAAGCCGGACCCCTCGGGGCACGTGCCGTGGCGGCGGGTGGTGATCGAGAAGCCGTTCGGCCGCGACCTGGAGACGGCGCAGGAGCTCAACGACATCGTCGACGCCGTGTTCCCCCCGGAGTCGGTGTTCCGCATCGACCACTACCTGGGCAAGGAAACCGTCCAGAACATCCTGGCGCTGCGCTTCGCCAACACGCTGTACGAACCGATCTGGAGCCGCTCCTACGTCGACCACGTGCAGATCACGATGTCGGAAGACATCGGGATCGGTGGCCGGGCCGGCTACTACGACGGCATCGGCGCGGCGCGCGACGTCATCCAGAACCACCTGCTGCAGCTCCTGGCCCTGACCGCGATGGAGGAGCCGGTGTCGTTCGACGCCGACTCGCTGCGCCAGGAGAAGGAGAAGATACTGTCGGCGGTACGGCTGCCCACCGACCTCGCTCTTGGCACGGCGCGCGGCCAGTACGCCGCCGGCTGGCAGGGCGGCCGCCAGGTGATCGGCTTCCTTGAGGAAGACGGCATCCCCTCCGACTCGAGGACCGAGACGTACGCCGCCGTACGGCTTTCCGTGGATACCAGGCGCTGGGCGGGCGTTCCGTTCTACCTGCGCACCGGTAAGCGGCTTACCCGGCGGATGACGGAGATCGCGCTGCTCTTCCAGCGCGCGCCGCACCTGCCGTTCGCCGCGACCGACACCAAGGAACTCGGCCAGAACGCTCTGGTGATCCGCGTCCAGCCGGACGAGGGCGTCACCGTGCGCTTCGGGTCGAAGGTACCAGGATCGGCCATGGAGGTCCGCGACGTGAACATGGACTTCGCCTACGGCGAGTCGTTCACCGAGTCCTCACCCGAGGCCTACGAGCGGCTGATCCTCGACGTGCTGATCGGCGACCCGCCGCTGTTCCCCCGCCAGGAAGAGGTCGAGCTCTCCTGGCGCATCCTCGACCCGATCGAGGACTTCTGGGCCGAGTACACCAAGCCGGACCAGTACGTGGCGGGTTCGGCCGGGCCGGCGTCCGCGGACGCGCTGATGGCACGCGACGGCCGCGCCTGGCGGCGGCTGTTATCGCCCGGGGGGACGACCCCCGGGACCTTGAGGAGACCTGATGACAATCGACCTGACCGATACCACCACCGGCGCCATCGATCAGGCGCTGACCGAGGCGCGACGCCGACTCGGCGGCATGACGCTCGGCATGGTGCTCACGCTTATCATCGTGACCGACGAGGCGGCGCAGTACGACGCCATCCGGGCCGCCAACCAGGCAGCCCGGGAGCACCCGTGCCGCATCCTCGCGATCATCACCCGCAAGCCGAAGGCGGACTCCCGGCTCGACGCAGAGATCCGGGTCGGTGAGTCCTCGCCTGGCGAGACGATCGTGCTGCGCATGTACGGACCGCTCGGCCAGCACGCCGACTCGGTCGTCGCCCCGCTGCTCGTGCCGGACGTGCCCGTGGTGACCTGGTGGCCGGACAACGCGCCGGAGATCCCGGCCAAGGACCCGCTTGGCGCGCTCGCCCAGCGACGGGTCACCGACGCGGCGGCCGCCGACTCGCCGCGCGAGGAGATCGCCGCGCTCGCGGCCGTCTACCAGCCGGGCGACACCGACTTCGCCTGGACCCGTGCGACCCCGTGGCGCTCGCTCATCGCCGCGACGTTCGACCAGCCGCATCCGCCGGTCACCGCGGGCGAGATCGCGGCCGAGGAGGACAACCCCACCGCGGACCTGATCACGGCCTGGCTGGCACAGCGGCTGTCCGTCCCGGTGTCCCGGTCCGTCTCTGGCGGCCCCGGGATCACCGCGGCGGTCTTCACCACGCCGGCCGGCGAGATCGAGATCACCAGGACCGACGGCCGGACGGCCACGCTCGCGTGGCCGGGCCGGTCCGACCGTATGGTCGCCCTGCACCGGCGGGACACGGCGGAACTGCTGGCGGAGGAACTGCGCCGCCTCGACCCGGACGACGTCTACGCCGAGACGCTAAGCAACCTTGAGGTCTCCCCGGCGGGCGAACTGCCCGCGGCGGACCACCCGGCGGGAGAAGAGGACATCGCGTGAAGGAGGGACGTCGGTGAGCGCACCAGAGGTTTTCGTCCACGCCAGCGGCGACCTGCTGGCCGGCGCCGCCGCGGCGCGCACCGTGACCAGGCTCGCCGACGCGATCGCCGCGGAAGGCCGCGCCCACCTCGTGCTGACCGGCGGCGGGATCGGCACCAAGGTGATGGCCGCGATCGCCGCCTCGCCCGCACGGGACGCGGTCGACTGGCGGCGGGTGGACTTCTGGTGGGGCGACGAGCGGTTCGAGGTGACCGGCGACCCGGAGCGGAACGAGACGGGCGCCCGCGAGGCGCTGCTCAACCACCTCAGCGTCGACCCGGCCCGGGTGCACCCGGTCCCCGGGCCTGACGGCCCGGACGGCGACAACCCGGACGCGGCCGCGGCCAGGTACGCGGCCGAACTGGCCCGCGCCGCCGCCGGCGGCGCGGACGTGCCGGTGTTCGACGTGCTGATGCTCGGCATCGGGCCGGAAGGACACGTCGCCTCGATCTTCCCGCACTCCCCCGCGGCGCACGCCACCGGTTCCGTCGTCGCCGTCCGCGACTCGCCCAAGCCGCCGCCCACCCGGATCTCGCTGACGTTCAGCGCCCTCCAGGCGGCGCGGGAGGTCTGGATCCTGGCGTCAGGCGAAGAGAAGGCCGAGGCGGTCGCCGAGGCGCTGTCCGGCGTCAGCGAGGACACGCTGCCCGCCGCGGGTGCCCGCGGCCGGGACCGGACACTGTTCCTGCTCGACGAGGCCGCCGCCGCCAAGCTCCCCGGCCGCTAGTTCAGCGGGCTGCTGGCCGCGACCCGCGGTCCTCGGTAAGCGGCGGCCGCCCGACGACATGATCGAGCCGAGCACGAGCACGATGACGAGCACGAACACTACTCCGGGTCCCACGACGCCGTGCAGCATCAGGAGTATCCAGATGGCGGCGGGGATAAGAATGCCCACCGGCCGTCGCCGCGGCCGTGCGGGCGGCTGCGGAGGCTGCTGCGAGAACCGCGTGACCGCGTCGGGCTCCGGCGCCGGGCGCCGCGGGTAGGGCGGTATGCCGGCGGCCGGCGGCAGCGGGCGGCCGGGAACGTCGGTGCCGAGTATCGGCTGTGTCGGCAGGTCGATCGTCAGCTTGCGCAGATCGCCCCAGGTCTTGCCTGAGTAGGCGGCCGAGATCCGCTCGTCGAACTCGTCCAGGGTGAGGCGGCCGGCCGTGTACGCATCCCGTAGCGCGGCCACCACGACATCCCGGTCAACGTCCGACGCGCGAATGGGGTCATCGGTGGCCATGGGCAGTTCTTCCCCTCGGGAGGCAGCCCTTTCTATGGTACAGCGCCGTCTCTCCCACCCTCTTTGTCCTGATGGCTTTGCTCCGTATGGTTCCCGGGGGCGGGGCAGCGAAAAAGCGGCTTCCCTTATGATCTGGCCATGTCCCCGCCCGGGAATCGCCTGATCGTCTGCGGCGACAATCCGCTCGCCTACCGCATCGCCAGCGAACTCACCGGCCGCTACGCCGAAGACGTCGTGGTCCTGCTCGCCAGCAGGCTCGATAACCAGGGGCCGCAGATCGCGGCGCTGCCGGGCGTCACCATCGTCGAGCACGCGGGGCTGACCACCGAGGCGTTCACCGCCGCAGGCGTCCCTGCGGCCCGGGCGATGGCCCTGGTCGGCCCGGACGACCTCGCCAACTTCCACGGGGCGCTGCGCGCCCAGGAGCTCAACCCCGACCTCCGGCTCGTCGTCGCGGCGTACAACAGGCGGCTAGGCGATCACATCAGCGGGTTCTTCCGCGACTGCACGGTGCTGTCGCGCAGCCAGCTCGCGGCGCCCGCGCTGGTGGCCGCCGCACTCGGCGAGATCGCGCCGAGCCATGTCCGGCTGTCAGGCCGCACCCTCCACGTGGCCAGGCTCGGCGACGCCCGGCCGGGCCAGGTGCTGTGCGGTCT
>Ga0335072_10013534_pt1 | contig 11616 bp, 10 predicted proteins | sample Lox_Sample_21_FD_206725 | JGI IMG/M metagenome (GOLD analysis project Ga0335072, IMG submission 206725) | Soil microbial communities from Loxahatchee National Wildlife Refuge, Florida, United States - Lox_Sample_2.1 | ecosystem: Environmental > Terrestrial > Soil > Wetlands | place: USA...
CAATTCGGCCGGAGGGATTACTGTCCATCGTGTGCGTCGCGCCAGAAAAAGAGTACGAGAATTATGACAAGACGTTCGCAGCGATCCTGGATAGCGTGCGTTTTGCGAAGTAGAAAAGGGGAATCCTGCGAGAGAGACGTGCCCACTTAAACGATTCCATCTTGGTGTTCCATATCTCTGAAAAATGAAGCGGTTAGTGTGTGAGGGCAGGTTCGGCCGCATTCGGTTGCGCGTTTGGATTAGCTCGACCGGATTGATAAAGGCTGGCGGCGCGTTCGATCGCGTCGGTGATGCTGGCGCAGATATTTTCGGCGCCCACGTGGCGTTCAAATTCGGCTTGGTGCATGAGTTGGGCTGGCTGTTTGAGAGCGCCACAGAGCAAGAGCGAGCGGCCAGAAGCGTGGAGGGTGTCGGCCAAATCGCGAATCGCGCCGAGGCCAGTTGCGTCGATGGCGGTCATGTTGCGGAGGCGGAGAATTACGATAGGAGGAAGAGACTCGAGATCGTCGAGGAGTTCGACGAATTTATCGGTCGCACCGAAGAGAAACGGACCATGGATGCGATAGACGGTCGCGTAGGGCGGAATGTCTTTGCCTTGAAGAATGTGCTTGCGGCTGTCTTCCACGTAGTCCTTGGTAACGCGCGCGACGGTGGTGGTGCGCGAAACCTTGCGTATAAACATCAACGCGGCGAGGACCATGCCGACCTCAACGGCGAAAGTCAAATCCGCGACGACGGTCAGCGTCATCGTGATGAGCCACACGCCGATATCGGCAGCGGTCAGCTTGAGGATTTCCGGAATTTCGTGCCATTCGCCCATGTTGTAGGCCACGATCATGAGAATGGCGGCTAGGGCGGCGAGCGGCACATTGCTCACATACTTCGCGGCAAATAAGACGATAGCGAGAAGAGTGAGGGAGTGAATCATTCCCGCAACGGGAGTTTTCGCGCCGGAACGAACGTTCGTTGCGGTGCGGGCAATCGCGCCGGTAGCGGGTAATCCCCCGAACAAGGGAGAAATGATATTGGCGATGCCTTGCGCTATCAACTCGACGTTGGGATTGTGCTTGTCGTTGCTCATACGGTCGGATACGACGGCGGACATCAACGACTCGATGGCGCCAAGCATCGCGACGGTGAAAGCTGGAGAGAGAAGCTGGCGGGCGGTGTCATAACTGAAATGCGGAATTGCGATGGTTGGGAGGCCGCTGGGGATGCCGTGGAAGCGCGTGCCTATGGTTTCGACGGGCAGGTGGAGCATGACAACCGCGATGGTCGCGCCGAAGGTAACGACGATGGCTCCTGGGACGCGCTTGGCATACTTGAGACAGAAAATCATGACGGCGACGGAAACGATGGAGAGCGCCGTCGCGGATATTGAGATGGTGTGCCAAGCTGCGCCGAACGCTTGCATGCGATGGAAGAAGTCGCCAGGGACGTGGTCCATACCCAGTCCAAAAAAATCGCGAATCTGTGTACTTGCGATGAGAATGGCGATGCCGTTTGTGAAACCGATAATCACGGGGCGCGGAAAATATTTGACGGCCGCGCCCAGCCCAGTGATGCCAAGGAGAACGAGCAGAACGCCCGCCATCATGGTGCACTCAAAAAGGCCGCTGACACCGTACTTGGCAATGATTCCAGCAATGACGATCACGAATGCGCCAGTGGGACCGCCGATTTGGGTTTTGGAGCCGCCGAGCGCGGAGATTAGGAAGCCGGTGACGATCGCGCAATAGATTCCGGCTTGCGGCGATACGCCGGAAGCAATGGCAAAAGCCATCGACAGGGGCAAAGCGACAAGGCCCACCGTTACGCCGGCGATCAAATCCGAGAGAAATTTATGCCGATCGTAATTGCGCAAGAGCAGAGCGGATTTTGGAAGCCACTGATTCAGAGTGGATGTCATTCGATCTCGGGGAAGGGACAGAACAATCAACCTATTATAGCAGGCGCGTTATGACGATCTTGGCGCGGAATATTCGGGTGTGCTCAAAACAAAAAATACAATCGCGCAGCACGGAGAACCATGAGATGGGCAGATTTTAGCTAGTCCGCGGCTTCGCTGCGGATTGCTTGCGGCTTCCAGCGAAGGATGGGCTTGCGCGCGGCGCCGACTTCGTCAAGGCGACGAACGCGGGTGGTGTGCGGCGCGGTCTTGACAAGCTCGGCATTGCTGGCGGCTTCGTCGGCGATGGAGCGCATGGCGTCGATAAACAAATCGCACTCCTCGCGGGATTCGGATTCGGTAGGCTCGATCATGAGAGCGCCATGAACGATCAGAGGAAACGCGGTGGTATACGGATGGAAACCGTAGTCGATAAGGCGCTTGGCGATGTCCATGGTATTGACGCCGTCTTTCTTTTGGAGCGCGTCGCTGAACACGACTTCGTGCATCGAGGGCAGGGAATAGGGCAGGTCGAAAACTCCTTCGAGATGCTTGCGGATGTAATTTGCGTTGAGAACCGCATCTTCGGTAGCCTGACGGACTCCTGGGCCGTACGCAAGGATGTAGGCGAGCGCGCGAACGAGGACCCCGAAATTTCCGCTGAATGCTTTAACGCGGCCGATGGAGTCCGGACGAATTTGTTCGAGCGCTAGGCGTCCGTTTTCCTTTTCGACGAGGATAGGCACGGGGCGGAACGGCTCGAGGATTTTTTTCATCGCCACGGGGCCGGCTCCGGGACCACCGCCGCCGTGGGGCGTCGAAAAGGTTTTGTGCAGATTGAGGTGCATCACGTCGACGCCAAGGTCGCCTGGCCGCGTGATGCCTGTGAGCGCGTTCATGTTGGCGCCGTCCATGTAGAGAAGAGCGCCTTTGGCATGGAGAATTCCGGCGATTTCCGGGATGCGCTCTTCAAAAATACCGAGCGTCGAGGGGTTGGTGATCATGAGAGCAGCGACGTCGGTAGTGACGAGGTCGCGCAATTTGTCGACGTCGATCTGGCCGTGCGATTCGGACTTAATGTTTTCGACTTCGTAGCCGGCAATGACGGCGGTCGCGGGATTCGTGCCGTGTGCGGAGTCTGGGATCAAAACCTTCTTGCGCGGATTGCCGTTTTTTTCGTGAAGAGCGCGAATGAGCAGCAAGCCGGTCAATTCTCCCTGGGCTCCGGCAGCAGGTTGCAGCGTGACGGAGTCCATCCCGGTGATTTCCAGAAGGCATTGTTCAAGAAGGCGCAAGATCTTAAAGCAGCCTTGCGAAAGTTCTTGGGGCTGATAGGGATGCTCGGTGGCAATGCCGTCGAGACGCGCGACAAACTCGTTGACGCGCGGATTGTACTTCATCGTGCAGGAGCCAAGCGGATACATGCCGAGATCGATGGCGTAGTTCCATGTCGACAGGCGCGTGAAGTGCCGAATGACTTCGATCTCGCTGACTTCGGGGAAACCATCGACGCCTTTGTGGCGGTGGCTTGAGCCCAGGGCTTTCGCGGGATCGGCAGCTGGGACGTCGAGTGGAGGGAGCTCGAAGGCACGTTTGCCGGGCGAGGATTTTTCGAAGATCAGACCTTCGTTTTGATTCGTGTGGCGAGTGGCTTTTTTCATTTTATCGCGCATGGTTCCTGTTTGCGAAGAGAGGCACGATGAATCGTGCCGCTACAAATCTAAAGAGGTTGCTCCAGGGCGCGGCGGAGAGCCGAGGCAAAACGCTCGATTTCGGCGCGCGCTGTTGTTTCCGTAACGCAGACTAGGGCGTGCTTCGTTAATTCGGGATAAGCGGTGCCCAGAACGTATGGGCCGATAATTTTTTCGCGCAAGAGATAGGCGTTTATGATTTTTACGGAGCGCGGGAGTTCGATCGTAAATTCATTGAAAAAAGGCGCGTCGAAGGCACGGCGGACGCCTGGAACTTTTTCGATTTCGGCAAGAGCGAACTGGGCTTTAGAGAGATTTTGGTGAGCCATTTCGCGCAGGCCTTCCTTGCCGAGGAGAGTGAGGTGAACCGTCGCGGCGAGCGCGCAGAGCGCCTGGTTGGTGCAAATGTTCGAGGTGGCTTTCTCGCGGCGGATGTGCTGCTCGCGGGTGGCCAGCGTCAAGACAAAGCCGCGGCGGCCTTCCGAATCCGTTGTTTGTCCCGCAAGACGTCCGGGCATTTGCCGGACAAATTTGTCCCGCGAAGCGACTACACCCGCAAAAGGTCCGCCATAGCTTGGCGGCAAGCCAAAACTCTGAGCTTCCATCGCGACAATGTCGGCTTCCACAGGCGGTCGCACCAGCCCGAGCGAAACGCCCTCGGTGATGGCAACCACGAGGAGCGCGCCGGAAGAGTGCGCAGCGTCCGCCAGCGGAGGAAGCGACTCCATGACTCCGAAAAAATTAGGCGATTGGACGACTACCGCTGCGACATCCTCTTTAAGCAAGATTTGTAAAGCTTTCTGATCGAGCGTGCCGCTCGCGCCGTAGCAGATCTCTTCGACGTGCAACCCCGAATTCTTGGCGTAGGTCTTTAGGACGTCGCGGTATTCGGGATGCAGGGAGCGCGCGACAAGAACGCGCCGGCGGCCTGTGAGGCGCTCGGCCATCAGGACGGCTTCGGTCGTCGCGGTGGAACCATCGTACATCGAAGCGTTGGCGACTTCCTGTCCGGTGAGCTGGCACATGAGCGTTTGAAACTCGAAGATGGCTTGCAGAGTGCCTTGCGTGATTTCCGCCTGATAGGGCGTGTAGGAAGTCAAGAATTCGCCGCGTTGGATGATGGCATCCGTGACGACGGAGCGAAGGTGATTGTAAACGCCCGCGCCGAGAAAACTGGTGTAGCCGCCGGAATTTTCCGCCGCGCGCGCTTTGAAATAGTCGATGACTTCGGTCTCGGAAAGCGGGCCGGGCAAATGCAAAGCTTCCTTGAGACGGTAACGCTCCGGAACGCTTGAGAATAAATCGTCGATAGACTTTGCGCCGATGGCGGCGAGCATTTCTTGCCGCTCGGCTGGGCTCTTGGGAAGATAGCGCATCAGGCGGAGGCTTCCTTGCTTTGCGCCGCGATGTAAGCCTCGTACGCGGCTGCATCCATGAGGCCGCCAATATCCGCAGGATTGGCGAGACGGACTTTGATGAGCCAACCCGCGCCGTGCGGATCGGTATTGATCTTCTCCGGAGTGTCATGCAAAGCGCCATTGGCTTCGACGACTTCGCCTGAAGCGGGAGCGTAGATATCGCTGACGGCTTTCACCGACTCGACGGTGCCGAATGTCTTGCCAGCTTCGACTTTTGCGCCAACCTTCGGGAGTTCGACGAAAACTACGTCGCCAAGCTCGTGCTGGGCGTAATCGGTGATGCCGACCGCCGCCACGTCCCCCTTAACGTCAACCCATTCATGCTCCTTGGTGTAGCGATAATTCGCTGGATATGCCATTGGACCACTCCTCGCCGCTTCCCTTATGCCACGAGCGGCTAAACAAGACTTGTGGATACATTCGCCGCGGATTGCGGCACTGCAGTTTTCTTCGGGCGCTTGTAGAACGGTGTCGCAACCACCCGGGCTTTGCACTTTTGTGCGCGAATCTGCACGTATATGGCCGTGCCAATCGCCGCCATCGACTGCGGAACGTAAGCGAGCGCGATATTTTTGCAAAGCGTCGGCGAAGGCGACCCACTGGTGATCACGCCGATGGTTTCGCTGCTCTCGTTGCAGCAGCAATACTCATCGCGCGCGATCCCTCGATCCACCATCTCGAGGCCGACGAGCGCGCGCGTCAGGCCCGCGGCTTTGGCGCGCTCCAAAGCCGTGCGGCCAATGAAATCGCCCTTTTCCATTTTGCAGAAGCGCTCGAGTCCCGCTTCCCAGACGTTGATTTTGTCGCTGATTTCGTGACCGTAGAGCGCCATCTTCGCTTCGAGACGCAAAGTGTTGCGCGCCCCGAGCCCGCAAGGAATGACGCCGAACTCGCGCCCCGCTTCCATCACTTTGTCCCACACAAACTCGCTCGTCGCGGAATCCGACGGAACGTAAATTTCGAAACCGTCCTCGCCGGTATAGCCAGTGCGGGCAATCAGCGTGTGCGTCAGGCCGCAAACCGCGCCGTGCGTGAACCAATAATTCTTGATGACGCCGAGATTCGCGTCCGTGAGTTTTTGCAACAGTTCTTGCGCGCGCGGGCCTTGGATGGCGAGCTGCGTGTATGCGTCGCTGAGATCTTCGACCACGCAATCAAAGCCTTTCGTGTTTCCGCGGACCCAGTCGACGTCTTTTTCGCGCGTGCCAGCGTTGATTACCAGCAGATAGTCGTCCTCGCCTAGACGATGGACGATCACGTCGTCGACGAACGTGCCTTCGGGATAAAGCATCGCCGAATATTGCGCCTGGCCAATCGCCAGTGTGGAAGCATCGTTCATGCTCAGGTGCTGCACGGCGGCGAGAGCGCCGCCCGGTGCGCGCCCACTGCGAATCCGGATGTCGCCCATGTGGCTCACATCGAAAACGCCCACGCTCGAGCGCACCGCTTTGTGCTCAACAATGAGGCCGCCCGTCGTGGGATACTCGACGGGCATATCCCAGCCCCCGAAATTGACCATTTTCGCGCCCAAGCGGCGGTGCACCGCGTTAAGCGCTGTTTTGCGAAGTTCGGCGATGGCAGGAGTCGTTACTGATTCCATTCCGTGTGCTCAAGGAGAAATTGATATTAACATGCGCATAGCGACGGGTCAAAGAACAGGACCACGTGCATGATGGAAACGCGGAATGAAAGCACAAGAGGGAGAGCGGAGGCGCAAACGAGGACTAAACGTCTTGATAGAAGAAACGCTGCACGGTTCCAAGGTGTAGCTTGCTGGCATCCGGCAACGTCAGGTACAGTTTTCTGGGAGGCTCCCATGCAGGGTCCCGTCGTTTGCGTTCAATGTGACAAACCCGAAGGCCAGTGCAATTGTGAAAAGTACTGCACGATTTGCAAGGGGCAAGTGAACGTGAAGCTCTGCGCAGACGGTCTCTACTATTGCCCGGACTGCCGGGAAGCTTGCGACATCGCCCTCGCGAGCAGCCACAGTGAGCGCTGATTCCAGAGGCATCGAGCTGCAGACTGACCCGGACGTCCGTCTCGCGGCCGCAGCGGGCGGCGCCGCTCGCTACTTTGCCGAGTCCGCGGGGATGTTGAACGAGGCGGCGACAGAGCTGCAGAAGTCTGTTGTGGCCGCTTGCCAGGAAGCATTCGAGCATCTGACCGGAAACCACCCTCGCCTGGTCGTCACGCTTGCGCTCTTTGCGGACCGCATTGAGATCGCCATGACCCATGAAGGCAACGCAGAGCCTGCCGTGGGCCTGGACCGTATTGCCGGATTAGCACAGCAGCTTGGAAGCTCGAACGGGCTGGGCGGAGTGGACCGCGTGCAGTATGAAGCGCACGACGGCTTGGCTGTAACACGCTTGACGAAATACTTGGGCCACTCGCCGCACATTGCGTGACTCTTCTTGAAGAACAAAAAAGCCGGGCGCGATCCGAGGTTGGGCTCTTCGTGGTTTCCTTTGCGAGGCTTTCGCAAGCTTACATTTTGAAAGCAAAAGTATTGTGCTTGATGAGCGAGGTCATCTGATCATCGCTAAGCGACATCGTTAAGGTCACGCGGTCGCCTCCCGGCGTGATGTTGACTTGATTGAGAAGATCAGCAAGGTCAGGATTGTCTTTTTGCGCCTGGTAACGCTTGTAGAGGAAACCCGCCTGCAAAAGCTGGCCAAGCGTGTTGGCGTCATCGGTGGAACCGCAAATCGCCTGGATTTTTGCTTCGAGATCGCTCCCGGCATCCACATTGATGATGGAGTTCTGCATGCGCGTGACCAGCTTGGCGGCTTCGGGGAACTGTTCGATCTCCGGTGCAAGCTGCTGAATTGCCAGCCGGGTGTATGCCGGATTAGTCACCAACCACACCGCGCTGCCCGTATTGGCTTCATTGATCAGAGAAAAGAACTTGTCATTGCTCATTAGGCCGTCCTCATCGCCAAAGCGAACGGAGATCATTTTCTCGAGGATGCTCTTTTGACCGTAAGCCGCGGTGCTTGGATCCATGAAAACAAAGAAAAGGTCAGTAGCGCCGGTCCCGGTACCAAAGGCGTAAAGCGTGTAGCCGTGAAAATTTGCGGTGGGGAGTTTTTGCTTCTTGAAGTAGTCAGCTGTCGAATCCGTGTTGAAATTGCCGAGGGCGATGCCCACCATTTCTTCGCCGGTGGGCACGGCATCGGAGCCAACCGCCTCGGTCTTCGCGGTCATACCTTGGGCTACGAGGGCCCACGCAATTTCATCGACTTGGGTGTTCGGATCGTTGCCGGTGGAAGCCAGAAATTTCTCGAACTGGCGGAAACGCTCGGGGAGCACCTCCTCGCGCAATTGCGGGAACCACTTCAAAGTACGTGCAACTCTCAGGTCCGCGTAGCCGAATTCGCCGACGTCCTTGGGGAACATTCCGATGACGTCCGCGCCAAGGGTGCCGGCCTTTGCTGGTTTGGGCAGTGCGAGCGCCGTCGCGAGCACGAAGGCGATTGCCACGAGTTTGGAAATTGCTGAGCCGCGTGGGGTAGCGGCTGAATTCGTGGTCAGTTTCATGAAGTGCTCCTTTCAAGGGCCGGTGGAAGATCTATTCTACGCGGTCGTCGTGCGGGGTGCATTCTCTAATCGCTCGCGGAGCGACTCGATTCTTTCGCGCATCTGCGCCACGTAGGCGCTGTCTGTAATGCCATCGAGATTGATTTCGACGTTGGCTAACGCCCCGCGCGCCCCCGCCGCGGCCATCCATCGCGCTACTTCCAAGTCTGACCTCATGGATGCGGCGGCAATAGCGTCCAGTTGTCCCAAGCGTTCGAAAAGGGCAACTGTTCGTTCTGCCACCAGGAGGGGAACATCTACAGCTTCCTTCGTGGCGGCTTGGATAGACGCTTCGCGCTGTTGCGTTTCCTCTGCATTGCCTTGCGGAAGTTTGAACGCAGCAAGCACGGCCTCATACGATGAAGCGTCGCGGTCGATGGCTTCCGCGAGTTCGTTCGCGGCGCGGCGCAAAGCGTCTAATTCCGCAGAGAGCCGGTCGACATAGCCAGCCTGAGACTTCTTTTTGCGAGAAAGCCCCGCAACCATCTGGCCGAGCGAAGCGGCCAAAGCGCCCGCCATTGCGGAAACACTGCCGCCTCCCGGCGTCGCCGTCGGCGCAGCCACTGCTCCGAGGAACGGGCGCGCCAAGCTGGCCAGTTTACCGTCCTTCGCTGCTTCGAGCGGCGCTCCGCTGAGCGCATCGGCCAGCCTATTTTCGAACACCTGCGCCGGTGAGAAGCTTTCCAATTGCAGAAAAAAGTCGGCGGCCATCTCGATCGCCTTTTTGGGAATTAGCCCGACGATTTCGCTGCCCACGGGCACGACCCCGTAGCGTTCGGCTTCGCGCTTAACCATTTCATAGACGCGATGCATGGGAGTTTGTTCGAAATCGGTGAGGTTGATTGAGACTTGCGCCAAATTGCGCGCTGTCAATTCCACCCCCATGGATTTGACGTAGCGGAGACCACCGGACGAGAAGCGAATGGCTTTGGCAATCTTGTTGGCGATGCCGATGTCCGAAGTATTGAGATTGACGTTGTAGGCGATTAGAAACTTGCGTGCTCCCACCACCGTCACGCCCGCTGTCGGGTGAACCTTCGGCTCGCCAACGTCTGGCTGCCTCTCGAGATTGTGCTTCATTTCCTCCCGCAATCCTTCAAACTGCCCGCGGCGAACGTTTTCGAGATTGACGCGGTCGGGCCGCATCGCCGCCGCTTCATAGAAAAACACGGGAATTCTGTAACGCGCCCAAATTTCGTGGCCAGCGCGCCGAGCGAGCGCCACGCAATCCTCGATGGTGACGCCTTCGATCGGAATGAAAGGGAGAACGTCCGTGGCGCCCACGCGCGGATGCGCGCCGGTGTGTTTCGTCAGATCAAGCAGTTCCATGGCCTTGCCGACGCCGCGCAGGGCCGCTTCCGCCACAGAGTCCGGCTCGCCGGCCAAAGTGATGACGCAACGATTGTGATCGGCGTCCATCTCGCGGTCGAGAACGTAAACGCCCGGAACACCGCTCATCGCCGAGACGATGGCGCCAACCTTCGCCACATCACGCCCTTCCGAAAAATTGGGCACGCATTCAATCAGACGTTTCATCGCAAACGCATCCCTCGGATCTCACCACACCATCATAGGAGATAATGCGTCGTCTGAGCTACTCGAGCGCTGCGGCGGTTGCTACGGCAGCGAGAAGCCCTGGAGAAGGGCTATTTGGGAGGCTTAATAAAGGGACTCGGCGGGGGGTATCTTTTGTCACCAGCGGGCGGCATCGGAGAAAAATCCTTGCTCACTCTTGGTAAAGCGGGAGGAGTGTATTTTTTCGGTTGCGGGGCCACGGTTTCCTTTTTCGCTTGCTTTGCGGGAGCGGGCTCATTCTTAACGAACCGTACGACTTGTCTAACAAAGAAGATAATTCCTGCGATCCAAAGCCCGACGACCGCCGCTTCGTCCGCGCGAAGCCCAAATCCCATCAGCAAGAAGGTCGTCAGCCCAAAGACGATGCCAAGGAAAAGGTAGAAGTGCTCGAGGAGCAAAGACTTCTGCTCCGTCCTCTTCACTTGCAGGATTCTTATCTTTTTGACTGGCTTCTTCTGAGGATTAAATTGTGGTTTGGTCGGCGGCATAAACCACGACACCCCGCTTGATGGTCATCCAGCAGGTGTTCACCCCAAAATAATAAGGAATTTCGCGATAATCGGCCACATCGAAGACGGCCAGGTCCGCGAATTTGCCAACCCCAAGCGAGCCGATTAGGTTGTCCCGGCGCAGCGCGTACGCAGCATTGATCGTGGCGGCGGCGATGGCTTCGGCGGGCGTCATTCGGAGCTGGCTGCATGCCAAGGATAAAATCATCGGCATACTCAGCGTGGGGCTGGTTCCGGGATTGTAGTCCGTGGCAAGCGCCACTATGGCGCCTGCATCAATCAGCTTGCGCGCGGGAGCGTATCGCTTGAGGCCAAGATGGAAATCGCAGCCGGGAAGAAGAGTCGCAACCGTTCGCGATTTTGCCAACGCCGCGATGTCTCTGGAATTCACCTGCTCGAGATGGTCGCAACTTGCTGCCCCGAGTTGCACGGCGAGTTGCGTAGCGCCTGTGCGCGTGAGCTGTTCCGCATGCAGCCTTGGCGCCAGACCACAGCGTTTGCCTGCTTCCAAGATTCGCTTGGCTTGATCGCGAGTGAACGCTCCGCGGTCGCAAAACACATCGCAAAATTCCGCGAGTTTTTCTCTTGCGACTTCGGGAATCAGTTTCTCGATAAGCAGCGCGATAAATCGTTCCGCTCCGGAAGCCGTTCCCCGATATTCCGCGGGGACCACGTGTGCTCCGAGGAAGGTCGAGACGATGTCCAGTGGCTGCTCCTGGGCAAGCTCCTTGTGCAGGCGCAGGATTTTCAACTCGCTCGCGATATCCAAACCGTAGCCGCTCTTGGCTTCGATCGTAGTTGTTCCATACGCGGCAAATGTCTTCAGCGCCCGATGTGCGCGCTGCTTCAAGGCTTCCGAGGTGGCTGCGCGCAGCTTTTTCACGGAGTTCAAAATCCCGCCGCCGTTGCGTGCAATTTCTTCATAGCTTGCGCCGGCGATCTTCAGCTCATATTCTTCC
>Ga0335072_10013535_pt1 | contig 11616 bp, 10 predicted proteins | sample Lox_Sample_21_FD_206725 | JGI IMG/M metagenome (GOLD analysis project Ga0335072, IMG submission 206725) | Soil microbial communities from Loxahatchee National Wildlife Refuge, Florida, United States - Lox_Sample_2.1 | ecosystem: Environmental > Terrestrial > Soil > Wetlands | place: USA...
CGGGCCCTCTCCTGAAGAGCAAGCGCCGCTCTCGGGATTTTTCCACAACCTGTCACTCCGGCCAGTAGCCAGGACGTCTAACTTGGTGGTATAAGCCCTTCGGTATAAGAGGCTTTGGACTAGTACTCGATGTCCTGATTCGGTCAACCTGCTAGTACCGTACTGCCATTGACCGCTTCTGTGAGTACCCCGTAGAATTTCAAATTGCTGTCGAGACGGAACCCTTTATGAAACAGCGGGTCACAATCTGCGCCGCGTTCGCGGCAGGCGTACTCTTCCTGGCCGGTTGCGAGCAGACCGCCACGAAGGAAGTCCACGTCCAGCCGCCGGCCAACGCCCCGGTAGCGCCGATGGTCAGCTCGCAGCAGCCGCTGCCCCTTTCGCCGAATCCCGCATTCGAGATCGCGCTTGTAGCGCGTCCCCGGCCCTCGATCGATGTGCTGATCGAGAAGGTGCAGTCCTTCTACGACGCGGGAGAAGCGGAATACAAGGCGGGAAATCTCGACAAAGCGCAGGACGATTTCGACCACGCCGTGGATTGCATGCTGGATGGCGGCTTCCAGGCGGACGCCGACCCGCGGCTCGGAAAGCTCTTCGATCAGTTGAGCAGTGTGGTGGATTCGGACGAGCTGGCGGCGATGCAGGGCACCAGCGATCAGGATGCGGAGACCCCGGCGTCCCCCGCGCCGATCGATGAAATCGCGGACCTGACGCTGCCTCCCGGCGACCCGCGCCTTGCGGCCAAGGCCGAGTCGGAATTGATTCGCGTTCACCACGATCTTCCGCTTACCGTGAACGAGTCCGTTCTCCAGTATCTGAGCTTCTTCACGACGCCGCGCGGCCGGGCGATCGTCGAGCACGGCCTCGACCGCTCCGGCCGCTACAGCGACATGATCCGCCGCGTGCTCGCCCAGGAAGGCGTGCCGCAGGATCTGATCTATCTCGCCCAGGCGGAGAGCGCCTTTCAGCCGGACGCGGTTTCGCGCGCCGGAGCGCGGGGCATCTGGCAATTCATGGCTTCCCGCGGCGAGGAATACGATCTCGACCGCAGCTACTGGGTGGACGACCGCAGCGATCCCGAGAAGGCCACCCGGGCCGCGGCGCGCCACTTCCGCGATCTCTACGCGATGTTCGGCGACTGGTACCTGGTGATGGCCGCGTACAACTCCGGCCCCCTCACGGTGGCGCGAGCGATCGAACGCACCGGCTACGCGGACTTCTGGGAATTGCAGAAGCTCAGGGCGCTGCCCAAGCAGACCCAGAATTACGTTCCGATCATTCTGGCCATGGCTCTCGTGGCCAAGGATCCGGCGCTCTACGGCGTCCAGGTGAGCCCCGAAAAACCGGCGCAGATGGAAGCGATTCATCTCGACCACCCCATCGATTTGCATCTGGTGGCGGACGCCTCCGGGACCGACCTCGACGACTTGCGCTTGCTCAATCCCGCGCTGCTGCGGTCGGTGACCCCGAATATCTCGGATTTCTCGCTCAACGTTCCGGCGGGCGCAACGAAAACTTTCGAGCAAAACATCGCTCAGGTGCCGCAGGATAAGTGGACGAGCTGGCGCCTGCACGAAATGGAAGACGGCGAGACGCTGCCGGATGTCGCGCGGCGTTTCCGCGTGACGGTCGCGGCGATCGAGGCGGCCAATCATCTCGAAGCGCGCGCGACGGTGCCGGACGGGTTTCTCCTGAACGTGCCGACGGCGCCCCTGAAGGTGCAACTCGTACGGTACCGCGTGCAGCGCGGCGACACGCTGCCGGGAATCGCGGACCGCTTTGACGTGACGGTCGAGCAGCTCAGGCGCTGGAACCATCTGCGCGGAAATCGCGTTTCGCGCGGAGCGCACTTGCGAATCTATGCCGGGAGCCAGGGGGATGCCACTCCGTCGGTGAGATCCAAATCCGCGCAGGCGGCGAGCGCGCCGGTCAAAACCGTATCGGCGGAAAATCACGCGGCGCAAGGCCTCGAACATCGCGTGAAACCCGGCGAGACGCTCTATTCGATTGCGCGTGTTTACCAGATCAGCGTTGCTGCCCTGCGGGAATCGAATCCGTTCCTTTCGAGCCGCGAACTGCAAGCCGGCGACGTGCTGACCATTCAGCGCTGACCGAGAAAGCTTGCGATTCCCGTTTAACCTGCTTCTTTCCTTATAGTTATACGGTGCGAGGACGACTGCCATTCTCGATCCTTGCCGCCCCATTCTGAACCTTGCCATTCAATTTTGCTTTTGGACCCATTGCGCCTTGACAGACGCTACCACTCCGTTTATAAGCGCCCGAGGAGTGAATGCACGGGACCTCACGGAGGAACGAGATGTTTTACGCGAAGATGCACGACGAAGACGACGAGCTGCCGGGATTCGACGAAGAAGAAGAGGGGCCGGAGCAATCCCCGGAGGTCGTGGAAGTCGAGGAAGTGATTATCGAAGAGGAGCCCGAGGAGGAAGAGCTCGAGGCCGCTCCCGCGCCGGCGCCGAAGCGCGCGCCCGCAAAGAAAGCGAAAAAAGCCAAGGCCAAGCCAAAAGCGAAGCCCAAGTCCAAGGCTAAAGCCAAGGCGAAGAAGAAGGCCCCGGCCAAGAAGAAGGCCGCGAAGAAAAAGGGCCGTAAACGCTGAAGTTTTTCGGTCCTCCTGAGGTTCCCGCATTCGCGGGACCGCGTGCTCGAAGAGAGACACGCGGTCCCGCGTTTCCTCTTTTGCGCCCGCTGTAATCCCGCACTCCGGCCTCCTCGGGGCCATTCCCCTTCGAGAAGGCGCGCAGGTCCGGAAGGGTTCCGCCAAGTTCCCACTTCGATAACGTTTTCCTTGCCGCAATCGCGCGGCGTGGCTAGCATACGCGCGCGATGCCTCTGGCGCTGGAGCAGGTGCGGAGAATGCGGGGCGGGGCGCAGTCGCACCTGATGAGGTGCGCGGACGACGGGTATTACGTGGTGAAATTCCAGAACAATCCGCAGGGCACGCGCGTTCTGGCGAATGAATTGCTCGGTACGCGTTTGGCCGCTCGGCTGGGGCTGCCCGTGCCGGCCACCGCAGTTGTCGAAGTGCGCGAGAGCTTGATCGAGTACACGCAGGATCTCGTCATTCAGTTGGGGCGTGGGAGCACGCGCTGCCGGGCCGGGCTGCAATTCGGTTCGCGCTATCCGGGCCTTCCGGCCGAGACCGTCGTCTACGATTTCCTGCCGGACGAACAGCTGCGGGAAACCGAGAACCTGGGCGATTTTCTCGGAATGCTGGCCTTCGACAAATGGACCTGCAACACCAACGGGCGCCAGGCGATTTTCTTTCGGGCGGCCGGCGAATCGCGTTATCGCGCGCAGATGATCGATCAAGGATTCTGCTTCAACGCCGGTGAATGGAACTTTCCCGACGCCCCTCTGCGCGGCCTGTACGCCCGGCATCGCGTCTACGAGTCGGTGCGCGGCATCGACTCTTTCGAGCCGTGGCTCGCGCGCATCGAAACGCGCGTCGATGAATCCTCGCTGGAAGAGGTCGCCAGCGGCATTCCTCCGGAATGGTACAATTTCGACCTGGACGCGCTGGAAAAAATGCTCGAACAGCTTCTGAGGCGCCGGAAGCTGGTCCGCGATCTGATTGTTTCGGCCTGGAAGTCGTCGGCACAACCCTTTCCACACTGGAAGTGAACCATGCCCGAAGAGAATCGCCATACGCTTCGCTACCGCGTGCTGCGTTACACCCCCAATCTCGTGCGCGACGAATGGGTCAACGTCGGCGTGCTCCTGGAAGAAACCGGGGGAGAAACGCAGCGGCGAGCCGCCCGGCTGATCGAGGAAGACGCCGAATTCGCGCGCGTGCGCCGCATCCATCCGGGCGCCGACGAAGCGCTGCTGCGCTCGCTCGGCGCCGATTTCGACGCGCGTCTACTTTCGCCTTCCGCCGCAACCGATCTCGACAAGCTCGATCAGACGCTCTCCAACGTACTGCAGTTCAGCCCGGCGCGCGCGCTGCTCGCCGAAAACTTCGACGATGAGCTCGAACGCCTCTACCGCGAGCATGTGGCCCGCCCTCCGGCTAGGCGCGGCGGAATCGTCGAGAGCACCCGGGAGTGGATTCGCGCGCGCCTGCGCGACGCCTTCTACCGGCGCGGCATCTTCGGCAAGCTCGAGCGCGGCGTGCGCGTCGAGCAGTTCACCCAGCCCGGCGATCCGATGCGCATCGACTACGCCTATCGCTACAACGGCACCCGCGGCTACCTGCACCCGATCGCCTTGAATCGCGATCCCGGCCAAGCCAAAGTGCTGGCCTACACCGCCGAGCAGATTCGCCGCCAAGTAAAGGCGGAGTTCACCGCCATCACCGAAATCGAGCCCGAGCCCGGCAACCGCCGCCACGATTTCGTTTCACGCCTCTTCGAGGCCCAGGCCATCTCGATCGTCCCGCTCAATCGCATCGACCGCTTTGCGGAAGAGCTGCGCTTGCGGCTGCCGTGAAGCCCTGAGTCGTAAATTCGTGACTTGTGACCCGTGATTCGTGACTTGTGACTCGCGATTGATGATTCGTGATTAGTGATCCATGGTGGGCGAACGACACGAGTCCTTCGGCGAGCCTCGTCGTCTCGAGCTTCCGCGGCTGAGCCAGTTTGTGGTGCGCCAAAAGGACGGGTCGGCTGGGGCCTTCACGAGTCACGAATGACGAGTCACGGGTCACAGCCACAAGTCGCAGCCACAAGTCACGAGTCACAGCCCACGAATCGCGGCGGCCACGAGGGACGGCGAGGCAGCCCGCGGGCTCCCACCACTCACTACTCGCCAATCACCACTCACAAAAAAGAAGGGAAGCCGGCCGCTGTTGGCGACCGCGCTTCCCGGGGTGTGTCCTAGAAGTGTTTGATTGATTAGACGCGGATGTACCGCGGAAGGTTTCCTGTTTTTTCCGCGGGTTGAACTATTTTCAGTAGAAGAGATATTTGCGCCACTTCTCGTCGCGATGCCCGATCAGGCGCATCAATTGCCGTGAAGTGTGCAGCGTGAAGGGACGCGGGCGCCGCTGCAGCTTCAGCCCCGCTTCTTCGGGCGTGCGGTCGCCCTTGCTGTTGTTGCAGGCGTAGCAGCAGGCCACCAGGTTCTCCCACGACGAGCGCCCGCCCCGCGAACGCGGCATTACGTGGTCCAGCGTCAGTTCCGACGCCGGAAACGTCGCCCCGCAGAACTGGCAGGTGTTGCGGTCGCGTAGCAGGATGTTCTTGCGCGAAAGCGCGCGGCTCTGCTGCGGGATGTGCCGGTAGCTGAGCAGCCGGATCACCGACGGCACCTGGATGGCCTTCGAGGTCGAGTGCACCTCGTGATGGTTGGTCTCTTCCGCCTGCGCCACTCCCTTGAGCATCAGGACCAGCGCGCGCCGCACCGCCGTCACGTTGATCGGCTCGAACGTCGCGTTCAGCACCAGCACAGGGGATTGCATCACCGAGGGGCGCTTCGCAGCGGGCTGCTTGGCGCGGGTAGGATCGAGATTGGCGCCGCCGGGCGCAACAACTTGCTCGGACGCGACCGCGGGAATGCCGATCGGTCCAAGATTCGGCCTGGGACGCAAACCGCCCTTGTGGCGGTTATCCATGGCCTCGCCTTCGTCTTGGTAGGTCCAGAGACATCTCCCTGTCCGCTATAGATGCTCGGAAGAGCTGTCCGGTTTGCTTCGGCCGCGAGACGATCCTGCCTGTGTCGCGGCCCCTGGGGCAACCGCCCAGGAACGAACCCGGGCCACGGTCAGCCCGAGCACGGCGGCGGCGCCCGCTTTCTTGAGGGCACGGGCGCACGCATCTAGCGTGGCGCCGGTCGTCAATACATCATCTACCAGCAGGACCCGGAGTTTGTCAACCCGCGCCCCTTCCCGGATGGCGTAGGCGCCACGGACCGATTTCCAGTGCTCGGTGCGCGAAAGGACCAGGCGGGCCGGGCGCGGTTTCGTTCGAACCAAAACCCGCTTATCCAGCTTCAGCTTCAGGCGCCTCGCCAGGGGCCGCGCGATCAGCTCCGCCTGATTGTAGCCGCGCTCGCGCCGGCGCTCCCGGTGCAACGGGACCGGCACCACCACGTCGGCCGTCCAGTCCGCCGGCGCCCGCGCCACGATTTCCGCCAGCCGTTCCGCGAACCAATCCCCGAGCCGGCCTACCTCCTCGTACTTGAGCAGGACGATCGCTTCCGAGAGCGCGTCGTCATACCGGGCGAAGCTGCGGGCCCGGTCGAACGCATAGAAGCCGGCTCGGCACAGCCGGCATTTCGGCTCGATCGCCTCGAGCGCCACCTCCGATTCGAACGGCCGCCCGCAGCCCACGCACATCGGCTCGGCGATCCTCTCGAACCCCTCGAGGCAGGCCTCGCAGACCGGGATGCGGCTCGCGTTCGCAAGCGTGCGGGCGCAGATCCGGCACGGGGCGGGAAACAACACCGCTGCCAGCGAGTCGAGAGCGTTTCTCAGGATCACGGATGCGCCGCCAGTGGAGACGCGGCGAGACGCTACTCGAAATGGACCGGCGGCGAAAGCGTGGAAACTTCGGACGTAGAAATACGAGGGGCGGGCCTGCGGCTGCTACAGCTGGCCCTTTTCCTTCTTTTCCTGGCAGGTGATGCAGTAGCGGGTCCAAGGCACGGCTTCGAGGCGCTTCTGCTGCAGCTCCTCGTGGCACGACAGGCACTCCCCGTACGTGCCGTCCTTGATCCGGTCGAGCGCCTCGTCCACCAACTGCAGCAGCGAGCGGTAATTGTGCGTCTCGCCGAAGAGAAACTCCTTCGTGTAGGAGTTCGCGGCCTTGTCGGCGAGATCGACCGTCGGATCCTCGTCGGCCTCGCGCCCTTCCTGCTGCGTGCGGGCGATCGCGCGCAACAATTCCTCGCGCCGCGCGACGAGTTTCTTCTTGTAATAATCTAAACGCTTCTTGTCCATTGAGAGTGTCGTTCCAGTGAGGGAAATTGCCTCACTCAAATCTCGCGATTCTAGCGGTAACGTCCGCGCCTGTCAAACAACTACCGCCCCGATTTCCGCATCGCGCACTGCGATGCGATCGACAGCGCCCCGACAGCGAGCAATAGATGCGGGTTTCGCCCAAAAGGATTCGTGGCTCAGCTTTTCTCGCGCGCCGCCGGGAAAAGAAAGTGCAACCCGGCCGCGCCCAGCCCCATCACCGCGAAAACCAGCGCGCTCCCCTCCGGCCCCACGCTTCCGCCCGTCAGCCACGCCGGGCCGTGCAACGACGCCGCCGTGAGGTGCCCCGTCGCCGCGATGCCGCTATCCGGCACGCCATAGAAGAAGCTCTCGCCCCAGTCCCACGCCGCGTGCATGCCCACCGCAAACCAGATGCTTCCCGTGCGCCGCAACGAGAGCGCCGCGACCAGGCCAAAGCATGCGGCGAGCGCGATGCCGCTGGCGGCCTCCCCGGAGTTGCGGATGTGCAGCAGCCCAAAGCCCGCCGAAAGCGCGATCGCCGCCGGCCAGAATCCCATCTCCTGCGCGAGCGTCGCCTGCATGTACCCGCGGAAGCTCGCTTCCTCGAAGAATCCGACGAGAACGAATGCCACGAGGTACAGCGCGCCATAGCGAATCGCGGACGCCGCATCGAGCGCCGGCCCGCCCAGCGAGAAATCGCCCAGCGCCGCGAGCGAACCCATCAGCAGCGTGAGCAGCCCGAAGCCGTACGCCGCGCCCTGCCAGAATCGCTTGCCCAATGCCTCGCTCGGCGGGATGCCGTACTCGCGCAAGGATCGTTCTTCGACGTGCAGCATCAAAAAAGCAGTGGCGGCCGCTGCAGTGACGCGAATCGACTCGTTGAAAATCACCACGCCCGGCGTGAACACCGTCCGCGGCCGCGATCGCATCCACGCCCAGATGGCCGGGTCGCTCGCCAGCAGCGCTTCGATCGCGAAGACGAGCACGTTGTAGAGCGCCACCGCGGCCAGCACCCGCCAAATTGGCCGCACTCCATCCGGGCCGAGGAAAACGCGGTGGATGGCCCGCTCGAAAGCGGGCATGTCGTCGTCGTGGTCTGGATGGGCCGCGAGTTTCGGTCCTGTTGAAAGTGGATCGACGGCGATGATCGGTCTCCGCGGCCCGCGTCGCTTCGCTTTCGCTTTCGGACCGCCCTGCGGCTCTTATCTTACATTTCGGCGGCGCCAGGTTGCGAGCGCCGATGCCCGCTGTTAGAATCTGGAGTCTGCGCTTGGAATGCCGTCATCGCGACGATCCCCTTTCATGCAAATGCCGGCCGTAGTGGAATTGAGGACGATGGAGGACCGGAGTGGCCAAATATGATTTGGTAATTATCGGCAGCGGTCCCGGCGGCTACGTCGCCGCGATTCGCGCCAGCCAGTGGGGACTGAAAACCGCTGTCGTCGAGAAGGACCCGTTTCTCGGCGGCACCTGCCTGCACGTCGGCTGCATCCCCACCAAGGTGTTTCTGCACCATGCCGATATTTACGACTACTTCCAGCGCGCCGAAGAGTTCGGCTTCGAAGTCAAAGATGTGAAGGTGAACTGGCCCGCGATGCTCTCGCGCAAAGAGAAAGTCGTCAAGAAACACGCCGGCGGCATCGGGCTGCTCTTCAAGAAGAACAAAGTCGATTCGATCACCGGCTGGGGGCGCATCGCCGGTCCCGGCCGCGTCTCCGTCGAAAAGGACGGAAAGACCACCGAGCTGGAAACCAACTACACGATGCTGGCCACCGGCTCGGAAGCGCGCACGCTTCCCGGCGTCGAAATCGACGGCCAGGTGATCCTCACCAATCGCGAGATCCTGCAACTGTCTGCAATCCCCAAGTCGCTCGTGGTCGTCGGTGCGGGCGCTGTGGGCGTTGAATTCGCCTCGATCTTCCGCACGTTCGGCACTGAAGTCACCATCCTCGAAGCGTTGCCGCGCATCGTTCCTCTCGAGGACGACGACATCTCCCCCGAACTCGAGAAAGCCTTCAAGAAAAAAGGCATCCGCATCGAAACGGGCGCCAAAGTCGACTCCGTCAAGAAGACCGCCGACGGCGCGACCGTCAGCTTCCAGGACAAAAACGGCAAGCCGCAATCAATCGCGGCCGAAAAAGTCCTCATCGCCGTGGGACGCAGGCCGCTCACCGAAAACATCGGCCTCGAAAAAACGAAAGTGAAGCTCGAGCGCGGCTTCGTCCACGCCAACGCGTTTCTCGAGACCGACGAGCCCAAGGTCTACGCCATCGGCGATATCGTCGCCGGCCTGCCGCAGCTCGCGCACGCCGCTTCCATGGAAGGCATCATCGCCGTCGGCCGCATGGCCGGCAAGGAAATGCAGCCGTTCGACCGCCGGCGCTGCCCCGCCGCCACCTACTGCGAGCCGCAGATCGGCTCCATCGGACTCACCGAAAAGCAGGCGCGCGACGCCGGCTTTGAAGTGAAAACCGGCAAGTTCCCTTTCCTCGCCAATAGCAAGGCCACGATCATCGGCCAGCACGAAGGCTTCATCAAGGTCGTTGCCGAAGCCAAGTACGGCGAAATTCTGGGCGTCCACGCCATCGGGCCGCTCGCCACCGAAATCATCTCCGAGCCCGTAGCCGCGCTTGGTCTCGAAGCCACGCTCGACGACATGGCCACCACCATTCACGCGCATCCCACGGTCTGGGAAGCGATGGGCGACGCATTCAATTCCGTGCGCGGCCTCGCCATCAACATCTGACGTCTGGTCTCGGCTGGAAAATCGCGTATGTCATTCGACGCCAAAACCTGCTGGCTCGTTGATCTCGGGCTGATTCCCTACCTCGCGGCCTGGGAACTGCAGCGGCGGCTTGTCGAAGCGCGCAAGGCCGGCGCAACTCCCGACGTGCTTCTTCTCTGCGAGCACCCGCACGTCATCACGCTCGGCCGCAACGGCAAGCGCGAGCATCTCCGCGCGAGCGATCGCCTTCTCGCGCAGATGGGCGTCGAGTTCCACGTGAGCGATCGCGGCGGCGACATCACCTATCACGGCCCCGGCCAGCTCGTCGGCTATCCGATCCTCGATCTCACCGCGCACCGGCGCGACGTCCGCTGGTATGTGGCCCGGCTCGAAGAAGTCATGATCCGCGCTTCCGCGGATTTTGGCGTCGCGGCCCGCCGCGTCGAAGGACGGCACGGCATCTGGGTCGATGCGCCTTCCGGAGAAGAGAAACTGGGAGCCCTCGGCGTGCATCTCAGCCGCTGGGTGACGTCGCATGGCTTCGCCTACAACGTGTCGACCGATCTGCGCTATTTCGATCTGATCGTGCCCTGCGGCATCGCAGGGGCGCGAGCCACGTCTCTCGAGCGCATCCTGGCCGGCCCGGCCAATATGGACACGGCGCGGGCTCGGGTGGCCGCGCATTTCGGCGCGGTCTTCGGCTGCAACCTCGAGCCGGTTTCGCGCGAAGATCTCGCGGCCGCTTTAGGCCAGCGTCACGACACGCCGCTCGGCACGTCGGATTCCGTAGGGGCGGGTTTCAAACCCGCCCTCGCTGCAAGCATCCCGAACGAAACGCATCGCAGCTTTTCGAGGCGGTCCGCATGAACGCGAAACTGACTCCGCAGCAGCAACTCGAGCTGTACTACTTCATGCAGCTCAACCGCCAGCTCGAAGAGCGCCTTGTAAAACTCTTCCGGCAAAACAAAATCGTCGGCGGCGTGTACTCGAGCCTCGGGCAGGAAGCCGTCTCCATCGGCACGTCCTACGCGCTCGAGCCGCGCGACTGGCTCGCGCCCATGATCCGCAATATCGGCACGCTGCTCGTGAAGGGCTTCAAGCCGCGCGACATCTTCACCCAGCACATGGCGAAATACACTTCGCCCACGCACGGCAAGGACGGCACCAGCCACTTCGGCGACCTGAAGAAGCTTCACGTCGTCTCCCCCATCTCGATGCTAGGCGACCTGATCCCCGTAATGACCGGCGTCGCCATGGCCGGACGCTACCTCGGCCAGAAAATTGTCGCGATGACCTGGATCGGCGACGGCGGCAGCTCCACCGGCGCCTTTCACGAAGGGCTCAACTTCGCCGCCACACAGCGCGCTCCATTCGTGCTGGTGCTCGAAAACAACCAGTGGGCCTATTCGACGCCGGTGTCGCGCCAGGTGCCCTTGAAAAATCTCGCCAATCGCGCCAAGGCCTACGGAATCGAAAGCCACATCGTGGACGGCAACGATGTGCTGGCCGTCTACGAAACGTCGAAGGCCGCCGTCGAGGAGTGCCGCGCCGGCCGCGGCCCCATCCTGATCGAAGCGAAGACCATGCGCATGAAGGGACACGCGCAGCACGATCCCGCGGAATACGTCCCCAAGGAAATGGTCGAATTCTGGAAGACGCAGGACCCCATCGCGCGCTACGAAAAGTACCTCACCGAGAACAAAATCTGGGACGCCGCGAAGAAATCCGAGATCGACTCGCGCATCGAGCGCGAGCTCGACCAGGACCAGAAATTCGCCGAAGAATCGCCCATGCCGCCGCCCGAAATCGTCGAGCAAGGCGTCTACTGCGAAGGCTGCCACACGATTGAAGCGCAATGGCAGCGCCCCAAGAAGGAAGTCACGCCGCCCCTCTCGAACGCAAAATCCTCGTGGGCGGTGTCCGATTTCGGCAATTTCGCGCCCGCCAAACCTGCCAAGGAATCCGCTGCAGGCGGAAATGGCGCAGAAAGCCA
>Ga0335072_10013536_pt1 | contig 11616 bp, 7 predicted proteins | sample Lox_Sample_21_FD_206725 | JGI IMG/M metagenome (GOLD analysis project Ga0335072, IMG submission 206725) | Soil microbial communities from Loxahatchee National Wildlife Refuge, Florida, United States - Lox_Sample_2.1 | ecosystem: Environmental > Terrestrial > Soil > Wetlands | place: USA: Florida...
ATCTTGAATAGCAGACCTCATTATTAAAGTAAAGCGGCCTATACTTTAATAGTAGGTGACCTAATGAAAGCATGCCCCGAAACCCCAATAGGGTGTGCGACGAACTTTGAAGTCAACTCCCACGATTGCCGGAATCAGCTCGAGAACACTTAACTTGGAACGACACTGGCTCTCCACCCTCGGCGCAAGCATTTTGGCATTTGGCATGAATCTTCCGCTACATGGCACTGCGATCATGGATATCCCGTAACCTCACACAATTCGCAAGATTACCGCAGAATGTGTGCTTGTCAACATGAACACGGAGGAGCCCTCCAATCTTATTCTACGCTCGAATCGCCTATTTACAGGCTAGAGATGATCACAATTAGCGCAAATAAATGGTAACAACGCTGCCCAGTTGAGCCATTCCATGAACCCGAAGATATTGCGAAAACATTCTGCAACCACCCGCAACAGCGGGTGAGATAGGCCCAGATAAGGGTAGCCACGCACTTCAACCTTCGACAGTGAGAGAGCGCGGACAAAACGACTTTATCAGCGGAGCTATTTCTCTGCTTTGATGTTTTCAAGAAACTTTTGAGTCTCCAACCACCACGGTGCATTGTTATCCCAGGTTTGTTGCGATCCTCCCCATATGACTATCCCATCGGCATGTTGTCGTGCTGTCTCCAGTTCCAATCGCCACAAATGAGATGGCATGTAACTTTGGGTGGGGTCCTCGAACTGAGGCCACAGGAAAACATAAACGGGCTTTCCCGGCCCGATCCGGCGCGCCTCTTCGATCTGCGCGATGGCGTAGGTTTTCCAGCCATCTTCGTCTGGATAGAAGGTGTAGATGGACGGAAATAGGATATCAGCCTGTGCAGCGATCGGCGCCACGGCATCATTTCTCGCCTGCCAGGCTTTGAACTGCGGTGAATCTGGAGCGCTAATTGAGTCCCAATAGTCGCGGACGGGAGACACGCCGTAATAGCCGAATTTAAGTGTCGGCGCAAACTGCTCGAACGACAGGATGGTCTGCAGGTACTTTTGGACATTTGCCGGCGCATCTGTCGACCAGTTCTCTATATCGAGGAAAACGGTGCCCTCGCTCTCTTGCAAAAGCCCATTGACATTCTGCGGGTTGGGAGGATTAGTCCAGTCTGTGCCGCTCCACAGAGAGGACGAATAGAGCGCTGTCAGAGGATGCATGCCGAATTCCTGTAAGTCGGGCTTGTTTTGATACAGTGTGGCATCCCAGACGACGCAGTTAGGATTCGGTGGCGGACTGTAAGTGTTCGCGCCGCACCCGAACGTGAACACGCAAATTATTGCTGCGGTTGTCTTAAAGAAATCCATCCGAGGCGTTTATCGGATGGAGGAATAGGATTCTTTACATGATCACACTAGAGCATGCGTGCAAGAATATGTAGCTTGCAACCTTTTACCCCGCAATAGTAACAACACCCATTAGCTGCTCTTGAATCCACTAGCAAAGAAAGAGATAAAAGTAGCTTCTGTTATAAGCTTTCTGGCGACGATTCACTGCGAACGTTACCATTACATCGACGAGCACATTAGATATGACTTATCAAGCGTTATCATTAATAGCAGCTAACTCTATCCTGTGTCCGCAGCCATGTAATCCATTGACTAAGATACATGTGAGGACGTTTTGCGCCGCAAAGATGCTTGGCTTTCGTCGGTGGGACAATCGATTCCTGCTCATGTCGTCAACACGACGAGAGCATCAGTGAAAATCGAGAATTCTCCAAAAGACATGGTTGTCGCCTGCAGCCAAAGATTCGCCTCTTCCTTCGACTCACCACTTCTGTCGGTAGATTGATCTCACACATCGCTATTCCCTATCAGCATTGGCTGCAGCGCGTTGATCTTTCTCCCGTTGGATCGTGCAATTCTTGTACGTCATGACACTTGCGAGTGCCACTTTGACGCTCGCCTATTGTGTCACAGTCTCCACAAATGGGTCTGGGTGCTGGTATCGGGTGGCCGCCCTGGAAATGTCTCATTTCGTGAATTCGCGGCGGCCGCTGATCCTTACTTTCGAGCATCCCTTTCGCTGGCTCCATCTTTACTTGTGCGGCGAATTCAGCCATCATGTTTTGGCGAGCAGGCTCGACAACCTCGCCATCGAACTGCAAGGTGGTGTCTTCGGATAGGCTCGCTTGAAGCTTCCTTTTCTTCGCCTGATTTAATCGCTGGATCGAAGGGTCAGAGAAATCTGCAGCGACTCGATCTTCGCGAAAAACATGACATTCGGTGGTGCCCGCCGCAGGCCGCGCTCGGCGTACGAGCTGCCATATCTGTTGCCGAGTCAGGGCAGTGAATGGTGTTGCAACACTCGAATGGGATCGATTTTTCCAAAAAAAATGGCGTTTAACCATCGTTCGGAAGCGAGCTATCCGCTACACGCGAATAAAGCAGCCCTTGCGCCCGGCCTCTCAAGAACCGTCACCATATCATTTTAAGTGTGAATTGCGGGCAACCCGGCATCGAGAAAATGTGATCCCATCTATGCTCAATGAGCCGTATTGCTGGAAAATCCATTCCGATCATGATTCCCGGATATGCTGGAGAGCCGAAGGGGATTCCTGTGAAAATTCTACGTGAGAAGGAGACTCACTTCTGGCCAGCAGAGGCCACATGACAAAAACGCATTCTCTCACTTAATATGTTGCAGCTGGCGAAACAAGAAGTTTTTAATATTTCAATAAAGTGAACAAAATAATCGTCCCAAGAAGATGCGATCACAGTCGTCAACAAATGTCTCCGAGAGGTCGTCTGAAATAAAAGCGAATGGTGCTCATCCGAGACGAATCATTAGTGCTTAGGACTTTAGTCTTGATGCCTGTTCAAGATGTAAGAATTTTCCCATAGAGTGTTTTTTCGAGACCGCTTCATTTGGTCTAGCGCTCCCCCCTCGCTGATCAAGTTCCATGCGGATGGTTCGCGGGTGGGGCTAATTCGAAGCGAGTGATGGCATGACATCTTTCGGGTTTCGTGGGCTTGGTTTTGATAAAAGCTTGACTCTTTTGAGGAAAATCAAGCATCTTTCTACCAAAATTCCACCTTGGCTTTTGCACAGAAATGTGCAGATGCTGTTGGACAGCATCATTGCTGTAACATCCCTCTGGATTGCCTACCTGCTGCGCTTTGATTTTGCCATCCCTGCGAGCCAGCAAAAGGGGATGGCAGGATGGTTGATCGTCGTGGCTGTGGCTCGCCCAGCCGCAATACTCCTGACAAATGGTTACAGAGCCACCTGGCGCTTCTTCGCGTTTCGTGATGCGATACGCTTGGGAGCGCGCTCTATACCAGTTTCGATTTGTCTATTATTGTTCAGAGCAGCGGTTCACAATGGCGTAGCGGTCCCGTTTTCTGTGCTTCTGATGGAATTGCTATTGTTTCTGTGGCTCGCAAGCACACTTCGAATCGCTAGACGGTATGAACACGAATTCATCAACCGGGTTGGAAGTGGTCCGAATACGCTCGTTGTTGGAAGTGAGACCACTTTAGCGGGCGCAGTGCGGCATCTGCGGTCCTCGGGCAACATGAATATCCTGGGCCTGGTGACTGAAGATGAGAGGCTTGTGGGGCTCAGAATCGATGGCGTTCTAGTGCGTGGACATCTAACAGCGTTGCCGAACCTTCTAGCTTCGCAACCCATCGAATTGGTAATTATCGCAGGCGCGGACATACAGGGTGCCGAGGAGGTCATGCGTGTAACGGCTCAGTTCGGGTTACAAATCCGTCTACTTCCGTCATGCGTCGATCTGGTTAAAGGAAAAGTGCAGGTAAGGCGCATCATCGGCATCGATCAGATTTCGCAGGTGCGCCAACGAAAATCGAGCAGTGCCGCGCACCCAGCAGTAATAGAATGCTTCACCGGCCGCATAGCCCTGATTACCGGGGCCGGCGGCTCGATCGGCTCGGAGTTGGTAAGACAAGTGGCCGACTTGCCGGTCGACAAACTTATCGTGCTGGACCGGGACGAGAATTCCATTTTCGAATTGATAAACCAGCTGAAAAACGATGGTAAGGAGACTGCGGTCGTTCCCGTTGTCGGCGATATCCGCGACCGTTACGCGATTCGTCATCTCTTCTCCAGATTCAGGCCGGACATCATATTGCACGCCGCTGCCTACAAACATGTGCCGGTCATGGAAGACAATTGCTGCGAGGCCATCCTGAACAACGTTTGCGGGACTCGAGAACTGGCGGATGCGGCTATCGACTTCGCCGCAGAAAAACTGGTGATGATCTCGACGGATAAGGCGGTACGTCCTTCCAGCGTCATGGGCGCGTCAAAACGGACCGCTGAAATGCTGATTCAACAACGCGCCGCCGAAGCCATGCAGGGGCACCACAGCACGCAGTTCGCGTGCGTGCGATTTGGCAATGTGCTTGGAAGCCGCGGCAGTGTGGTTCCAATTTTCCTGCGCCAAATCGCGGCCGGTGGACCTGTCACGATTACGCACAAGGAGATGACTCGTTACTTCATGACTATTCCGCAGTCCGTGCAACTCGTACTGCAGGCAGCAACGCTGGCCTCCACGGGAGATATCTATATGCTTGAGATGGGCGACCCGGTGAAAATCATCGAGTTCGCCAAGGAAATCATAGAGATGTCCGGATTGACTCCAGGACAAGATATAGAGATCAAGGTAGTAGGGATGCGTCCTGGAGAAAAACTTCATGAGCAGCTTTGGAACGAAGACGCGGATGTTGGCCCGACCAGTTTTCCGCATGTGTTCCGGGTCAAGGCATCTCGAATCCAAAGCAACTTTTCCTTGCTTTTACAGGATTTGGAAAAGGCGAGCAGAGAACGGGAAAGTAACGAGATGATCCAGGATTTGTTGCGTGAAATGCCTATCAACTATCGATCAGCGTCGAACCGTGACATGGTTAACCTTATGACCTCATAACCGTGCAAGACATGCCGATATGCTTTCTGACTGTGCAAGGACACATCGGAGAGCAGACAAATGGCCACTCGCAATGACGGCCGTGCAGATTTTCCGCGTGTATTGACTTCGGCGCTAAGGGAAACAGAGGCAATCCTGGCCGATCTTGTCTGGATGGATCGGCTGAATGAATTCGACTTAGGCGTCGTTAAAGCTGTCTTTGCCGAGGCTCTGGAGTGGAATCAATATGCTCAATATCTGATCGGCGAGTTATGCATGCGCGGAGGCTATGCCTCATTGGCGGAGGTCTGGTTTATGCTCGCCGACATGGCCGGACATGGAGCTAAGCGGGGTTAGGTGGTGGCGCGACAGACGGAGCCTTTGAACAGATAGCGCGCGTTTTGATATGCCATGAGTACGCACACTTGCAGCAGCGTCATAGCATCGTGTCGGATCGAAAGCCGAGTCGTGTCCGGTCATTTTCAGGCGGCATACTTTAGCGATGCCAGGTTTACTGCCCATGCTTGTCGAGAGGCTTTCCGATACTGTTGCTCAAGGATCACTACGCAACGATTACAGGTACATATCATTGCCTCACTAGAGGGCCATAATTTAGGATTCATGTTTTGGACCAGGGAATGTTGCCGTCGCAGGAAATGACCACAGGGTGCAGGGGAGTCAGCAGGGTGGCCCACCGATGAGGGTGTCCAAATCATTCACATACGTGCTACTACTCTGTGTTCTGGGGGGTGTTGTTCAACTCAGTAGGGCGCAGAGTTCTTCGGCAAATAATTTGCAGGACTCGAAGATGGCGGACCAAAGCGCCATCGTCATCGGCCCCGGAGACCTCCTCGACCTAAGTGTTTTTGATGTGCCGGAATTGATATTGAAGGTTCGCGTTGACTCAAAAGGTATCGTCAATCTCCCATTAATTGGAGATTTAAAGCTTGCCGGAATGACAGTCCGCGAAGCTCAGCTCCTGATTGCAAACAAGCTGATCGAGCTGGAGATGGTGAAAAAGCCGGAGGTCTCGCTGCTCATAGTCGAATTCGCAACCCAGGGAGTGACCGTTTCCGGAGAGGTGACTACGCCGGGGATCTATCCATTGATGGGTCCGCATCGGCTCTACGATGCAATCTCCGCGGCGGGCGGGCTGACCTTGAAAGCTGGTCGTACCGTAACCATCGTGCATGCGGGCCAAAAGGACCATCCGGAGATCGTCACCCTTCCTGAAGGTGGATCTTTTGAGCAGGAGAATGTGACCATCTATCCGGGTGACACCATCATTATTTCCAAGACAGGCGTAGTTTACGTGGTAGGGGAGGTGACCAAGCCAGGTGCGTTTCTGATGGAGAACAACACTACCATGTCTTTTCTCAAGGCAATTGCGCTCGCACAAGGCACAACGAAACTTGCTTCGCTGAAGCATACTCTTGTACTCAGAAGGACCAACGCTGGGACACTGGTGTTTGAATTGCAACTGAACAAGATTTACAAGGGTGAGGCTCCAGATATTCAATTACATGCTGAAGATATCGTGTTTGTACCAACAAGTAACGTAAAGCAGTATGGAGCGATTGGCCTGCAGGGTGCCATTTCGGCTGCGATCGCCTCTATATATGTTCTCCGCTAGCAACGGAGGCATTGCACTGGGCGAGAGAGGAATGTCCGTGAGTTTTTTGACCGAAAGCAGGTCTGAGGGGCGAGGTACGATGACGCCCATCAACAGTCCAATGAGCGGACCCCCGCGAACTCCGTACGGATCCGGGGAAATCAGCCTGGGCGATCTGATTCGCATATTGCGCCGTCGCATTCGAATTATCGCTGCTTCCCTTATTGTGGTTGTGCTCCTTGGAGCGCTGTATTGCGTGGTAAAGACCCGCCGATATGAAGCTACTTCCGACCTGGCCATCTATCCGGAAGGGTCTGATGCGCTGGACATGGGCGACATCACGGCCAGCATCGGGGGCGGTGGGCTCGACTTTGACGAAAAGCTTGAGACACAAGTCCGAATCCTCAGGAGCAGCAGCATGGCCTGGAGCGTCATCAGCGAACTCCGGCTCGACAAGGAGCCCACATTTGCCGGCCATCGCAAGCTTATTTTTTTCGGTCCGTATGAGTTGCCGGTCGCGCCTGAAGACATCGAAAAAACCGACCCAGGGCGTAAGAATCAACTGCTGGCACTGTTCAAAAACTCGTTGACAGTACACAGCATCGCTAGAACACAAGCCGTCGAAATCACTTTTCGCAATGCAAACCCTGTACTCGCGCGGGAAATCGTAAATCATCTCTCGAGAGCCTATGCACAGCGTAATTTCGTGACACGCTTCAATGACACGATGAAAGCTTCGGATTGGTTATCTGGCCAACTCGATCAGCTCAAATCGAGGGTCGAGGAATCACAATCCAAGCTTGCTCAATTTCAGAAACAAACGGGCATCTTCGGAACCGACGAAAACGACAACCTAGTTCTCTCCAAGCTGAGTGATCTCAGTAAGGAGCTTACGGATGCTGAGGCTGACCGGATAGTAAAAGAGGCAAAGTACAGGGTAGCGCAAACTGGTAACCCTGAATTGATTGGTACGATCGTTCCTGACAGCGTGCTTCCAGTTTTGCGGGGGCAGGAAGCCGACTTAAAAAACCAGCTTGCTCAGGCAAACACAGAGTTTGGCCCACGCTACCCGAAAGTTGTCCAGATGCAGAACCAGTTGGCGCAACTGGACAAGTCTCTACATAAGGAAATCGCAGATATCCAGGAACGCTTTCGCGGAGACTATGAAACATCGGTTGATGCGGAAAAGCAGTTGCAAGCATCCTTTGACGAGCAAAAACAGAAAGCCTATGACATGAGCGAAGGACTCAGTCAGTACGGCATTTTGAAGCGCGAAGTGGAATCAGGCAGCGACCTGTACGAAGACCTGTTGAAGAAGTTGAAAGAAGCCGGCGTGGTTGCCAGTTTAAAGGCTGCCACGATTGACGTCATCGATCCTGCGATGCTGCCGACCAAGCCGGTCGAACCTAACATCCCATTGGCGATGGCACTGAGTATTGTTCTTGGACTTGGTTCTGGTGTGGGGCTGGCCTTTGTGGCTGAAAATCTGGACAACACGATCAGCAACACTGAGGATATCGAGTCCTTAACGCCCATTCCCCTCTTTGGGTGGGTGCCCCACATCAAATTGAATCAAGGTTCACAGGATAAGCGTGGCTCGACGCGCAAACCGCCGACAGAAGCTACGAGCCTTCTGCCGATTGTCCTGCTGCGTCCGCATTCGCAGGTTTCTGAAGCGTTCCGTTCGCTTCGCACGGCGCTACTGCTTACCTCCGCCAGAATGCCGCCTAAGACTGTCTTAATCACCAGCGCGCTGCCCGGAGATGGGAAAACAACGGTCACGATGAATCTTGCCGCGGTGCTGGCCCAGCAGGGAGCGCGAGTACTGCTAGTCGATGCCGACTTGCGGCGTGGCTCGATAGCGGAGCGCCTGAATATAGATCGCAACTTTGGATTGAGCGGTTCCCTGACCGGAACAGGTACATGGCGTGATGCCATCGAAACCGTACCGGAGGCTCCAAATCTATTCGTTCTTCAAGCTGGGCTACGTCCTCCGAATTCAGCCGACTTGCTCGGATCCACAAAAATGCATGATCTGCTCGAGGACTGGCGAACGGAGTACGACCACGTGATCATCGATAGCTCTCCGTGCCTAGCCATCACAGATGCTGTGCTTGTGGCGCAAAATACAGATACCGTTATTCTGGTTACGAGAATTGCCCACACCCCACGTGCCAGCGTGCGGCGCGTCAGCGAACTGCTTCAATCCAGCAATGTTCATGTTGCCGGCATCGTAATCAACGACATCGGAATCACTGACGACTATTACGGATATGCGTATTCGAAGTATGCCGGCTACTATTCGGAAGACGGAACCTAGGTGCGTCGGCTATGTTGCCTGCGGACTAGGCCACGCGCGTTGTGATACAGGTCGTCGATACGATCGAGATCCGTTGGCCTCCATCGTACTCTGCTAATTCCGTGCGATCGCGAATGAGTGCGAAAACTACAAGACAGGCGAACGCACCAGATAGTTCACTTCGACGAGTGGAAGAGGTCGGTTGGTATGCTGAAATTAGCTTTGGTGGTCGGTGCACGTCCGAATTTCATGAAGATTGCTCCGATCCTTTGCGAATTGAATCGGTACCCGGAAGAGTTTCAACCGTTCCTGGTGCATACGGGGCAGCACTACGACGCGAAAATGTCGGACGTGTTCTTTGATGATCTGGGACTTCCCACTCCGGATGTATTCCTTGGAGTGGGGTCAGGCTCACATGCTGTCCAGACAGCCCAAACCATGATTGCATTTGAGAAGGTGTTGCTTGAACAGCGGCCCGATTGGATCATTGTGGTGGGAGATGTGAACTCTACAATTGCATGCGCGCTGGATGCAGTGAAGCTTAGGATCAAAGTCGCGCATGTGGAGGCGGGGCTTCGCAGCAGGGACCGTTCTATGCCGGAAGAGATTAATCGTATTTTGACCGATAGCATCTCGGACCTTCTGTTTACACCATCTCGCGACGGTGACGCCAACTTGCTGGCTGAAGGAATTACCCGCGAGAAGATTTGTTTTGTAGGGAATGTGATGATTGATTCGCTGCGGAGATTTGAAACCCATGCCTCTCAGACGAATGCTTTGGATTCAATAGGAATCCGCGTCGCCGACTATGGATTGATTACGCTGCATCGGCCGTCTAATGTCGATCATCGGCAAGAATTGGCGTCGATCCTGAATGCGCTTGAAAGAATCCAGAAAAGAGTGCATTTGGTCTTTCCCGTTCACCCTCGCACCCGGAAGATGATGATCGACTTTGGATTGATGGGACGCATCGATCGCATGGCTGGATTGATGTTGGTAGATCCGGTTGGGTACAAGGATTTCCTTCAGCTTGAACGCAACTCCATGATGGTCCTGACGGACTCGGGTGGCATTCAGGAAGAGACGACGGTGTTTGGAGTCCCATGCCTGACACTACGAGAGAATACTGAGAGGCCAGTGACCATCGAGATCGGCACAAATACCCTGGTTGGACTCGATGAAGAGAGAATCGTTGCGGAAGCGCTCAATATTGCTGATGGGAAAGGGAAAATGGGCCGGATTCCCGAAGGCTGGGACGGGCATGCTGCTGAACGAATTGTGCAGGTATTTCGCAACAGCCCGTAATGGGTTGTTTCATCGTCTTCAGAAAGGAGCGTGACGAGGTTTTACCTTTTAGAACAGGCTAATGTACGTCGTGTGAGTGACGCACGATTCACGCTGGTTGCTCGCGACGCGATCTGTCCGAAAGCAACCGCTGGATCCGGTGATGGCATAAACGTTCTGTGAGTGGCTTACGACCTAAAAGTTGAACCCTCGATCGCGAACTAGATCCGTCTGATGAAATGCGACCAGGCCGTCACAAGGAGCATTTGAGGATGCGGTAATAATATGGCCCGATGCCCAGGAATCTTGATATGCGATTAGTGTTGTTAGTCGAGATATTTTCACCGCAGATGGGATATCTGGAGAATGTACTGCCTAGATATCTTTCACGTCTTGGGGCGGATGTACACCTCGTCACTACCGGACTGCAACCCTACTATTACATGAGAGATGTCAAGAAGACCTATGAGGACTTCAACGGAGACTCGCAGGCATTCAAGCCCGGTATGATCGAACGACTAGACGGGTTCACCTTGCATGTACTTGAGCACCGCAAGACGTTTGGATATGTCCGCATGTTAGGTCTTAGAAATAAGCTTCGTGAGATTCGTCCGGATATAGTGCAGACCGAAGCCGCCATAGGCTGGTTGCCTCTCGATGCCGCGGTGTTCAAGCTGCAACTCGGCTACAAACTGTTTACGGGCAGTCATTACCACGCCTCGGTGTTCCCATTGGCAAACAGGCAGCACCACCTCTGGGATCCGGAACGTTTGCGTGTCATCGTCCTGCGCTCTTTGCCGGGCCGTGCCATTAGCCATGTCGCAACGAAATGTTATCCCACTTCGGATGATTGTGCCGATGTAGCGGTACGCTTTTTTGGAGTGCAAAGGAGCAAGATCGAGGTTTGTCCGCTTGGAGTTGATCTGGACATATTTCGGCCCATTCAGAATGAAGGCGATTCGCGCGAGCGCCGGGAATTGCGCGCACAACTCGGCTTTGCGGATGGCGAGATCGTTTGCATCTATACCGGGCGGTTTTCCCAGGCAAAAAACCCGTTACTGTTGGCGAAGGCCATCGATCAACTGGCGACGAAAGGTGAACCTTATCGAGGCCTATTCGTGGGCAATGGAACTCAGGACGATGCAATCCGGCAACAACGCAATTGCTGCGTGCACCCATTTGTAAACCTGCGCGAACTTCCGCGCTTTTTCCGCGCAGCGGACATTGGAGTGTGGCCTACGCAGGAATCCATGTCGATGCTTGACGCGACGGCTTGTGGATTACCGATAGTTGTCAATAATACGTTGACTGCTAGAGAACGTATCGAAGGTAACGGTCTCTCCTATAGACTCAACGATTGCGAGGATCTTATCAGGGTTCTCACCTCGCTCCGTGCGCCCGAGAGGCGACAAGAACTTGGACGTTGCGGCGCAGAAAAAATTCGCCGGCAATTCGGTTGGGACTCGATTGCAAAGTTCCGTCTCCGCGGCTATGAAGCCGCATTGAGTCATAAA
>Ga0335072_10013537_pt1 | contig 11615 bp, 9 predicted proteins | sample Lox_Sample_21_FD_206725 | JGI IMG/M metagenome (GOLD analysis project Ga0335072, IMG submission 206725) | Soil microbial communities from Loxahatchee National Wildlife Refuge, Florida, United States - Lox_Sample_2.1 | ecosystem: Environmental > Terrestrial > Soil > Wetlands | place: USA: Florida...
CCCTCCACGAGATAGCGCCCGCGATTCCACTCGGCCGAGCGCTGCGCCTCCGCCGTCGGCGTGCCGCCCCGGAGGAAAAGGGCGTTCCACACCGCCATCAACGGCCGCACGCTGAAGGGAAAGGACAGCCGCGCCTTCGGCGTCGTCGCGGCCACCGGCGGCTGCGCCATCAGATAGGCGTAGAGCGCCTGCATGTCGGCTTCGTCCACGCGCGCGAAATTCTGGTACGGAAACGCCGGATAGAGGTGACGCCCATCGCGACCGATGCCTTCGCGCATCGCGCGCTCGAAGGCGACAAAGGACCAGGCGCCGATTCCGGTCGCAACGTCCGGCGTGATATTGGTCGAGTAGATGGTGCCGAACGGCGTTTCGATCGCACGACCGCCCGCATTCTCGATGCCCGAGGGACCGGTGTGGCACGTCGCGCAGTTGCCGATTGCCGCGAGCTGACGGCCGCGTTCGATCGTCGCCGCCGAATAGGCGGACGGGTCGGGTCGTGCGATCGGCGCGATGGACGGGCGCCAGGGCAACGCGGCCACGGTCGCGCCCGCGATGGCGGCGGCGGCGCCGACCGCCCAACTCCTCCAGGATTTGCCGCCTTGCGGCCGCCGAGCGGGCGGCAGGCGCGCGGGCGCCGATCGTTGGGGCGGCTCGGCCGGCGGCGCGAGCTTGCCTTCGGCCGCGAGCGCAGCCTTCACCTTCTCGGCGGTGAAGGGCGGCTCGCGGAAGCGGATTCCGCACGCATCGTAGATCGCGTTCGCGATCGCGGCGGCACTCGGTACCGAGGCGGATTCGCCCGCTCCCATGGGCGGCTGCTCCGGCCGGTCGATCAGCAGCGTATCGATGCGCGGCACGTCCGGGAACTGGACGATCGGGTATCCGCCCCACTCGCGCACCGCCGGCATGCCGTCCTTGATGCGCAGCTCCTCGCGCGTCGCGCGGCTGATCGATTGGATCACATTGCCGGCGACCTGATGGCGCACGCCGGCGGGATTGATCGTGAGACCCGAATCGTGACCGGTCGTGATCTTGCTGACCACGACTTCGCCGGTCGCGCGGTCGAGCTCGACATCGGCGACCCAGGCGGACCAGGCAGCACCGTAGCCGGGGAACTTGCTGTGGACGTAATGGGCGTAGGCGAAGCCGCGGCCGCGCGCGATGTTGCCCTCGCCAGCTTCCGTGCCCCAGCGGGTCCGGGGCGTCCAGCCCGCATGGGCCGCCGTTTTCAGGATCAGGTCGCGCACGCGGGCGTCGCTCAGATAGCGCAGCCGGTACTCGATCGGGTCGACGCCCGCGGTCGCGGCCGCCTCGTCGATCCAGCTTTCGTGCGCGAAGGTGCTCGGCAAGGCCGAGACGCCGCGCAGCCACGCCGCCCGGATGATCGGCGGCATGTCGTGGATGGTGACGCGCTTGTTGGGATAGTCGTATGGCGCGATGCTCGTGCGGTCGCCGAAATCGTGGGTCGAGGGAACCGGCGCCACTTTGCCGGTGAGAAGCAGCGCGAGCGTCGGTGCGGTATTCGACGGATAGCGCGATTCGTAATCGTAGGCGACGACCCCTCCGCCGGCGTCGACGCCGCCATCGGCATCCATGAGCTGTGCCGTGCCCTTGGGCTCCCATAAATGCTCCTGCTCGCGCGTGAGCTGGACCCGCACCGGACGGCCGACCGCGCGCGAGAGGAGAGCCGCGTCCGCCGCAACGTCGTCGGCGCAGTTGCGCCCATAGCATCCGGCCGCTTCCAGGCGCACGAGATCGATCGCGTCGTCGGGGACGTCGAGGAGCAAGGCGAGATCGGCGCGCAGGGCATGGGGATTCTGGGTGCCGGCCCAGATTTTGGCACTGTCCCCGGTCACATGGGCGACGGCGCAGGACGGGCCGATCGAGCCGTGAAGCTGATAGGGCCAGGCGTAGCGCCGTTTGAGGCGGGTGGCCGCCCCGGCGATCGCCTGCGCCACGTCACCCTGGTCCAGGAGGCGGCGTGGTGCCGCGGGGTTGGCGAGCAGCGCGGCCTGAATATCGTCGAGGCTCGTGGCCGGCGGGATGGGACGCCATTCGATCTTGAGAGAGGCGGCGGCCGCGATCGCCTGCTCCTCGCGCTCGGCGACCACGCCGACGAAATCCCCCACGCGCACCACCGCGACCACGCCCGGCAAGTGGCCGACCGAGCTCTCATCGACGCGGATCAGGCTGGTGCCGACGAAGTCGCCATGGTCGATCCCGGTATAGGGGGGCCGCACCACGCGTCCGTGAAGCATGCCATCGACGCGAAAATCGTGAATGAAGACGAATTCGCCGGTCGCCTTGTCGGGAATGTCGACGCGCCTCTGGCTCTGCCCGACGACGCGATAGGCCGAGACCGGCTTGACCGGCTGAGTCTCGTCGAGCGGCAGGCGGATGCGCGCCCCCACCAAGAGTTCGGCGAAGGCAAGGCGTCGGTTGCTGCCGCGTAGGTCGATCAGCCCGTCCTCGACGGACAGCTCGTGCGCGCCGACACCGAAGCGCGCGGCCGCGCGCTCGATCAGGGCCGCGCGCGCCTGGGCCGCCGCCTTGCGCAAGGGCTGGGCCGCCGTCTGGATCGTGTCGCTGGCGATGGTCGGCCCTTGATCCGGCGTACGCCGCGTGTCGCCCAAAACCATCTCGACGGCCTCGACCGCGATGTCGAGCTCTTCCGCGACGATCTGAGCGAGCGCGGTGCGGATCCCCTGGCCCAGATCGACATGCCCGCAATAGGCGATCACCGCGCCATCGGCCGAAACGCAGATGAACGGCTCGATCGTCCCGGAGCGCTCGCGATAGATCAGCAGCGTGTCGGGCGCGTCGAACAATTCCTCGGCCGTCAGGCCGGCGAGGCGCGAGGGAGTCATGTCAAGGATGCTCCCTCATCAGTTCGGCGGCACGGCGCACCGAAGCCAGGATTTCGACATGCGCGCCGCAACGGCATAAGTTGAACTTCAGCGCGCGTCCGATCTCTTCATCGGACGGCGCCGGGTTGACCGCGAGCAGGGCCGCGGTTCGGATGACCATGCCGTTGAGGCAGTAGCCGCATTGCGCGCCCTGCTCCTCGATGAAGGCCTGCTGGACCGGATGAGGCGCCGCGCGCGAGCCGAGCCCTTCGAGCGTCGTCACCGCGTGCCCCACCGCCGCCGCCGCCGGCAGGACGCAGCTGCGCGCCGCCTTGCCGTCGATCAGGACGAGGCAGGCGCCGCATTCGCCGAGGCCGCACCCGTATTTGGGGCCGTTCAGGCGCAAGTCGTTCCGCAGCACGTACAGGAGCGGCGTGGCAGCGTCGGCGGCGCAGCGTCCCGTCGTGCCGTTGACGGTTAACTCGATCCCGGTCGATTTGCGATCCGTCACGGCCTTACCTCCGGAACTGTGCCGGCTACATGTCCACGCCATGAAACGGTGGATTGGCCGGTCGAAAGAGCGCGCGACGATACGAGATCGACAGGGCGGCGCGCGGCGCCGCACTTGGCGTGCCGACCGCCTCGATCTCGTTGTCCCGGGCCGGGAAATTCTGGTTCATACTCAACGGTATAACGATGGCACGAGCCTCGACGAGGCGCAACCCGGTAGTCTCTAGATTGACCGGCGCATCCGATTCGCTCGGCGCTCGTTACGCGGAAACGGAAGGCAGAGATATGCCGGAAGCGACGGCTGCCACTCACGCCGCCACCCTAATCGAATACGCCATCCAGGCCGGCACGACGGAGTGGAATGGACGATAATCCGGCCGGTGATAGGCGATCGGCCAGTCGCGCCGAATGCGTCCTGGCGAAACGGCTACGGTTCCGTTTGGCACGATTTGGCACGCGCGCTTCGAATTCCCGCGAACATCCGCGAATTGCCGCGAACCCCTAGGAAACCGGAACGTCTGGAAAATTTTACGAACCCAACGATATCAAGGATCTAGGATTAGCCCCCCCCTAGCTTACGACGAGGGCACCGCGATGGCCTTCGGCCCGCGCGCCCTTCACCCGCTCCATTTCCCCTGCCGGTTTCTGCACGGACCGCGCCTTGATATCGGCGAAGCCGCGTCGCCTCATGCCGCGCCCTTTGCTCGAGCGCCAAGCCCTTCGCTTGAACCTCGGCGCGCGCGTGCTTAGCTGAAAATAGACGTCCCCGCGTCGATCGCGCTCGAGGAGCCCGGATGGCGGACATTGCCGAATTGGCGGCGGCGCGCGCGGCATCCGCGTCGAAGCCGCTCGCGCGCCAGAAGGCGCTCGTGACCGGCGCCGCGTCGGGCATCGGCCGCGCGGTGGCGCTCGCCTTGGGCCGCGCGGGCGCCGACGTGGCCCTGCTCGACGTCGCGGACGACGCGGCCGATGTCGCCGACGAGATTCGCGCCCTCGGCGTGCGCGCCGCGGCCTACCGGGGCGACGTTTCGTCCGAAGTCGAGGTCGAGGCGGCGTTCGAGCGCGCGATCGGCGACTTCGGCACGCTCGACATCCTCATCAACAATGCCGGCCTGCAGCGCGACGCGCCGGCGGAGACGATGACGCTCGATCGTTGGAACAAGGTGCTGGCCGTCAACCTGACCGGCCAGTTCCTGTGCGCGCGTGCGGCGATCCGCGAGTTCCTGCGCCGCGGCGTGGTGCGCGAGGTGTCGCGCGCCGCAGGCAAGATCGTATGCATGAGCTCGGTGCACCAGGAGATTCCCTGGGCGGGCCACGTCAACTACGCGGCCTCCAAGGGCGGCATCCGGATGATGATGGAATCGCTGGCGCAGGAATTCGCGCCACGCGGCATCCGGATCAACGCGATCGCGCCCGGCGCCATCCGCACGCCGATCAACCGCGCGGCCTGGGAGACGGAGGATGCGTATCGGCAGCTCATGGCGCTCGTTCCCTATGGCCGCATCGGCGAGCCCGAGGACGTGGCGCGCGCCGCCGTGTGGCTCGCGTCCGATGAATCCGATTACGTCGTGGGCACCACGCTCTTCGTCGATGGCGGCATGTCGCTTTACCCCGGCTTCGCCCACGGGGGCTGAGGATATGGGGGCCGAGGATATGGGGGCCGAGGATATGGGGGTCGAGGATCGGCCGGCCGACGCGCCCGTTCGCTCTTGGTGCCGGGCGTCGAATGCACGACACCGAATGCACGTCCTCGATCATGAATCGGTAAGCGACCTCACTTAAAGTTCATCGCGCGTGCGATCCCTCGCGCTTTCCAGCGCGTGCACGTCGGGGATAAGCTCTTCCGGGCTGGAGCGGAGAGCGGCTTGTTCGACGTCGAACGAGCCCGTGCATGGTGCGCGATGCCGATTCTCTCGACGCGTCCTCTCCACGTGCCCCGCGTGGCACCGGAAGTTTGGCTCGCGGCGGCGGTGGCGCTGGCAGCGCTCCTGGTGCGGCTTCACGGCCTGGGCGACAAGCCGTTGTGGCTCGACGAGGTCACGAGCCTGCGCCGCGCGACCATGCCGGTCGCGGATCTCGTCGGCGACTCGTTGCGCCGAAAGCACGATCCCGCCTATTTCCTACTTCTGTGGCTGGTCGCCCATTGGGGCACGTCGCAAGGACTGCTGCGCTTGCCGTCGGCGGTTTTCGCGGCGCTCGCGGCCGGGCTAACCGCGGCGATCGGTGCGCGCGTCGCGGGTTTGCGGAGCGGTCTCGCCGCCGGGCTCCTGATGGCGCTGGCACCCTTCGACGTGCAGCTCGGGCAGGAGGCGCGCTCCTACGAGCTGGTCGCGTGCCTGATCCTCGCCGCCCTCGCGGGTCTCGCGGCGCTCGCGCGCGCGCCGGCGACCGCGGGAGTACGTTGGCGCGACGGCGCGTGTCCGCGCGGCGCCTGGCTCGCCTACGCTCTCGGCACCGCGGCGGCGCTCAACGTGCTGAGCGTGGCGCTGTTCTGGCTCGTCGCCTCGAACCTCGGTGCCCTCGCGATCGCGCGCGACGCGGGGGAGGCGCGAGGCGCGTTCCTCCGCCGCTGGGCGCTGGTCCAGGGCCTCATCGTCGTAGCCTGGCTTCCCGGACTGATCGCGATCCTCGCCTACGCCAAGCCCGATCTTATGCACGGCTCGAATTGGGAAGCGGACGACGCGCGGACGATCTCGTGGGCGATCCTGGGGCCGGTCTATTTGCTGCGCGCCTCGGCCTTCATCACCCTCGACGTGGCGCCGGCGGCGGTGCCCGGGCTTGGCATTCTAGTCGCGGCGGCGGCCGTCATGGGCGCGTGGCAGCTCAGGCGCGAGCGCGCGTTGCTCGCGACGCTGGCAGCGTCCGCCCTGGTGGTGCCGCTCGGTGCCGCCGCCCTTGGCCTAGGCCTGCTCCATTCCGGCGCCATGCCGATCCTGGTGCCGCGCTATTACGCCTGGTGCATGGGACCGTACTTCATCCTCGCGGGGATCGGGCTCGGCCGCCTTCAGCACGCCCGCTTCGGCGCCGCGAGCGCTGCGCTCGCGCTCGCCCTCGCGATCAACCTTACCCCCTATTACCGCGCCGAGACCAAGCCGCGCTGGGACTTGGCCGCGGCGATGCTCGCCAAGGAAGCTCGCCCGGGCGACGTGGTGCTGCTCGACAATTATTCGTCCTATTACGTGCTCTCGGCCTTCGCCGCCGGGAGCGGGCTCGATCGGCGCGGCCTTACCTTCGTCTGGGAGCGCGCACGCGCGGCCGAGCTCGCGCGCGGTCATGGTCTCTGGGCGGTCTATGGGCGCGTCGGGCAGGGAGAGCTCAAGCCCGCCGCCGCGTATCTCGAAACGCTCGCCTCTCTCGGGACGCCGGTGAGCGAGCAGGCGATCGGCCGCTATATCGTGCTGTGGCGCCTCGACCGGACGCGCCACAGCGCGGGCTAGCCGCCCGGTGCGCGCGCCGGGGCCAGCACCATCCAGACGATTCCGAACCGGTCGGCCACCATGCCGAAGATCTTGGCGAAGAAGGTCTTGGCCAAGGGCATGCGCACCTGGCCGCCTTCGGCGAGCGCGTTGAAGAGGCGGGTCGCCTCGGCCTCGTCCGCCACGCTGAGGGCGAGCGCGAAGCCCTGGAACGAAGGTGCGCCGCTCGCGCGCCCGTCCGACGCCATGATCACCGTATCGCCAACGCGGAACTGGGCGTGCATCACCTTCTCGGGATTGCCGGCGGCACGCGCCGCCGGGTCGGGCGCATCCTTGAAGCGCATCAGCATGTCGAGCTCGGCGCCGAGGGCCGCGCGGTAGAACGCAAGCGCCTCCTCGCAGCTTCCCTCGAAAAAAAGATAGGGCTGGAGAGTCATCCTCGACTCCTCTCTCGAATCTTCGCTTCGACGCGCGGACTAAGCGGCCCGCTCGCCCGGCCCGCTCGCCCGGCCCGCTTCACTCGGATGCGAAGCGCAGCGTCGCGATCGGCGGCAGGCGCGCCTCGGGCATGGACCAGGATTCGCCGCCGTCTTCCGACACCCAGAGCCCGCCGCTGGTCGAGCCGAAGGCGAGGCGCTCGCCGCTCGCGTCGATCGCGAGCCCGTGGCGCCAGACCAGGTCGTAGGCGTGGCGCTGGGGCAGACCCTTGGTCAGCACCTCGAAGCTTCGGCCGCCGTCCCGCGTGCGCGCGACCGCGAGCTTGCCGTCGACCGGGACGCGCCGCTCGTCCTTGATCGCGGGCACGAACCATGCGCTCCCGGGATCGCGCGGATGGGCGACCACGGCGTAGCCGAAATTGGACGGGCGGATCGCGGTGATCTCGTGCCAATTCTCGCCGCCGTCCTCGGAGCGGAACACGCCGTTATGGTGCTGGCACCACATGATCTCGGGCCGGCCGGCGCAGCGCGCGAGCCGGTGCACGTCCTGGACCATCGGGTCGCCCTGGCGCTCGGGCGGCATGTAGTCGTTGCGCATGCCGCGATTGATGATGCGCCACGACTTCCCCGAGTCCTGCGTCGCCCAGACGCCCGCGGTCGAGACGCCGATGCGCACGTCCGCGGGATCGCGCGGGTCGACCAGCACGCTGTGGATGCCGGGCGCCTCGCCGCCGGCGACACTCATCCATTGCTTCCGCTCGGGCATGTGCCAAAGCGCTTCGACCAGCGACCAGCTCGCCCCGCCATCGTCCGAGCGGAACAGGCCGCCCGGCATGGTGCCGGCCCAGAGCCGCCCCGCGACGCCGCCCGGCTCGAGCGCCCAAATCTTGATGAGCGACCAGGGATGAGGATCGTCCGCCGCGTCGTCGGGCTTCGCGGGAAAGACCGGGGCGGGAAGCTCGCGCCAGTCGCCGGCACCGTCGCGGCGCCACAGCTTGGTGCCGAAATGGCCGAGATCGAGCGCCGCCAGGAGCGCGCCACCGTCCTCGAGAAGCGCCGAGACGGGCTCGCCCAAAAAATGGGTCGCGACCACTTCCCAGCCCGCATTGCGCCGCGCGACCTCGAACAGGCCCTTGCGCGTGCCGACATGAAGCCGATCCGACATTCCCAGCCTCCCCGATTTGCCGGCACCCGTGGCGCCTCAGCCGCCCGAAAGCGCCTGGAACACGTAAATCTCGTCCTTGGGCGCGACCGCATCGCCGAGCGTGCGGCGATCCTTGACCGGCCAGCCGTTGACGAACAGGTTGACGTGGCGCCGCAAAGCGCCCTGGTCGTCGAGCACGTAGCCGCGCAGCATCGGATGCGTCTCGAACACCGCGCCGAGCGCTTCCGCGACCGTCGTCCCCGCCACCGCGCAGGTCGGCGCCGGCGTGAAGCGCCGGAGGGCATTCGTGAACGTCACCGTCGGCATGCCGGCCTCCGCTTGACAAATAGGTTGATATCAATATTATCGGCCCGTGTCAAACCGATCTTCGGTTCCCTTCCGGGCCACGCTCGAGGTGCGCGACGCGTGCCTGTGCCTCCACCTCCAGCGCGCGGCGCGCGCGGCGGCGCGCCGCTTCGACGACGCGCTCAGGCCGCTCGGCCTCACCAACGGACAATTTTCGCTCTTGATGTCGCTCAACCGGCCCGACCCGCCGGGCATCGGCGACGTCGCGGATTTGCTCGCGCTCGACCGCACCACCCTGACCGCGAACCTGAAGCCGCTCGAGCGGCGCGGCCTGATCGAGGTCGCGGTCGATGCCAAGGACCGGCGCGGGCGCCGGCTCGTGCTCACGCGGCGGGGTGCTGCGTTGCTCGCGGCGGCGCTGCCGGTCTGGCGCCGCACGCACAAGGCGCTCGAGCGTTCGCTCGCGGGCGGCGATCCGGAGCGCTTGCGCGCGGCCCTCGTCGCGCTTACCGAGCCGGCAGGATGATGCCCGTGAAGCGGCCGGTGGTCGGGCCGCACGCGTCGTCGTCGAGGACTTTCGCGAAGGGGATGCCCGTGCTGTCGAGCCCGACGCGCGAGAACAGGGTCACCACGCGGTCGATAGCGCGCCCGAGCACCCGCGGCTGCGGCGCGGGCGTATAGTCGCGCACGTCGCCCAGGTTCGACATGAAGGCCACGTTGAGCGCCACGAAGAACACGGCGACGAGGGCGAGGGCCGCGCGCCGCACCGGGCCGGTCGCGATCAGCAGAAGAGCCACCACCATGGCGATCGCGAGCATGCGGAACGCGAACTCGACCACGCCCAGCATGTGGGGCGGGATGAGCAACGCCACGATCGCCCAAAGCGAGGCGTAGGCGAGCGCGAACTGCCGCGGCTCGGCGCGCCGCGCCGCGACCGCCGCAAGCGCGCGCCAACCCTGCGGCGCCCAGCCGCTCGCGACCAAGACGGCCCATACGGCCGAGAGCACCACGCCGAGGGCGACGATCGCGTAGCCGAACTCGCGCGCCATGACGTAGATCGGGCCCGCGTCGGTGTCGACGAAGAAATTCATGAAGCCGCTCGTCTTCATGATCGTGTTGAGCTTGAACGCCAAAAAGTGCGGCGAGAGCCAGGGCGGATTGATCGAGCCTTGCGCGAACGCCTCGCGGTCGGCGTATTCGACGAAGCGCCCCCAAAGGTACCAGAGCGAAAGCAGCGTGCTGGGCACGAATGCGACCAGCTCGCGGTAGGCCCGGCGGTAGAGCGCCCAGAGGCCGTAGAGGCCGCCGACGAAGAAGAATCCGATCGCGTGCACGAAGAAGGCGAGAGTCGTGATCGCGGCGACGCGGCGCGGCGCGGTCCGGCCGCGCAGCACGTCCGCGACCGCGAGCATGGAGATCGCGAGCGCGAAATCGAAGTTGAGGTCGCCGCCCCAGAAGGTGGTGCCGGTGCCGAGGGCGATGAAGGCGATGAGCATCATCGGGCCGCGGCTCGCGTCCGATGCGCGCGCGAGCTCGCGCGCCGCCGCGACGAACGCGACGACGTAGAGCGCCAGCACGGCGCTGGTCGCGAAGCGCCAGCCGCCCGCGACGTTGAAGAGCGCGAGCAGCGCCTGGATGAAGGAATTGGGCACCGGGTAGGGTTTGATCACGAACGCGGTCGCGCAACCGTGGCGCAGCAGGATATCGTCGATACGCATCGCCTCGGCCATCCACCAGATGTAGTCGCTGAGGACGAGGTCGTCGTAGCGCCCGAGCAGCCACAGGTAATAGGCGCCGATCGCAAGACAGGCGAGGGTCGCAAGCGCGAATTTCGATTCTGCGCGCGGGGGCCGCGGCGCGCCGGTCATGCCGCGCGCGGACGGGTTCGAGGCGGAGCCGGAACGGGCGCGAGGTCGGGCATGAGCCTCTGCAACGATTATATAGAATCTTAGCGAAATACGAGTGAATCGCCATGGCCTTGCGGCCGAAATGAGAGTCAGGATTCCGTAAGGATCGCGGATGCGCCCGCGCGGATGGGACAGCTCCCTGGCGCAAGGCCGCGTCCGGGTGATCGTATCAAGAAGGAATGGGCCCCGAGCCGCGTGCTCGCGCCCAAACTTTCGTTTAAGGCTGATCGAATCCAAGGGTGATCGATATGCGCCTCATCATGCCGATGGCGGCTTTGGCCGGAGCCCTGGCACTCAGCGCCTGCGCCGTGCCGCCGCCCACGGGACCCGAAATCATGGCCTGGCCCGGCAAGGGCAAGGACTTCAACGCCTTCCAGCAGGACGATGCGGCGTGCCAAGCCTTCGCGCGGCAATCGATCGGCAATGGCTCGCCCTCGACCGCGGCGGCCAACAGCGCCGTCTCGAGCGCGCTCATCGGGACGCTGGTGGGTGCCGGTGCCGGTGCGGGCCTCGGCGCCGCCGCGGGCAATCCCGTGCTCGGTGCCGCCGCGGGTGCCGGTGCCGGGCTCCTGGTCGGCAGCGCCACGGGTCTCGGGGCGGCGCAAGTGTCGGGTGCCCAGCTGCAGCAGCGCTACGACATGCGTTACGCCCAATGCATGGCGAGCAAGGGCAATCGGGTCCCGGGCATGGAGCCGGCCTCGGCCGAAGCGCCCATGGTCGCGACCGGCCCGGTCGTGACGCCGGTCTTCAGCCAGGTTTCGCCGCCGACGTCGAAGCCCATGGCCGTGACGCCCGTGACGCCGGCGGCACCGGCCCAGCCGGCTCAGCCGCAAAATCTGGTCACGCCCGCGAAGTAGAGCCGTCGCCGCGGCGCCATAAGCGCAAAAGGCCGCTCGCGAGCAAGATCGCGAGGAAGGGCTCGAGTTCGATGCGGTAGCCCACACCCGCGACCGGCCCCGTGATCATGACGATGTAGCCCGCGATCGCGGCGAGATAGAGCGTGGGTGCGAGCGGCAAGCCGCCCGGCCGGCCGGTGCGCAAGAGCGCCCACA
>Ga0335072_10013538_pt1 | contig 11615 bp, 11 predicted proteins | sample Lox_Sample_21_FD_206725 | JGI IMG/M metagenome (GOLD analysis project Ga0335072, IMG submission 206725) | Soil microbial communities from Loxahatchee National Wildlife Refuge, Florida, United States - Lox_Sample_2.1 | ecosystem: Environmental > Terrestrial > Soil > Wetlands | place: USA...
GGCTTCGGGCTCGCCTACCACGTCGGCTTCGTATTCGCGCTCGCCGGCGCCGCGATCGCCGCGTTCCTGCTCCGTGAACCCGCCGACACCGACGTGGTGCGGCTCCCGACCCCGACGACCGAGGAGGCTGAGCGTGAGGCGCTGGCTGCTTGACGTGACCCGCCGGCCGGTGGCGGTCGTGGAGGTGCGTGGCCCGATTAGGATGGGCGACGGTCATGCTGCCGACCCAACACCTGGTGGCGTTCCTGGTCACGGTCTACGTCCTGATCCTGATCCCTGGCCCGAGCGTGCTGTTCGTGGTCAGCCGTGGGGTCTCGCTCGGGCGCCGGGCGGCGTTCGCGACGGTCGTCGGCAACGCGAGCGGCTTTGCGCTGCAGTTGCTGCTGGTGTCGATCGGAGTGGGCTCGCTGGTGGCACGGTCGGACGCGGTGTTCACGACGCTGAAGTTGCTCGGCGCCGCGTACCTCGTGTTCCTGGGCGCGCGGAATATCCGCAACCGTAAGCAGCTGGCCGCGCTGTTCACGCCGGCGGTCCGGCCCGCCCCGAAGTCCCTGCGGCGGATCATGCGCGAGGGATTCTTCGTCGGGGCGACCAACCCGAAGGGGCTGCTCGTCTTCACCGCGGTCGTCCCGCAGTTCATCGACCGCTCTCAGGGGCATATCACGCTGCAGATCGCGTCGCTGGGAGCGATCTGCATCGCGATCGGGTTTCTGTCCGACACCGCCTGGGCGCTCGCGTCGGGGACGGCGCGCGAGTGGCTCGGGCACTCGACACGCCGGCTCGAGTGGATGACCGCCGGCGGGGGCGTGACGCTGATCGCGCTCGGGTTCGGACTGGCGCTGACGCAGCGGAGGAGCTGAGCGGCGAGTGACCGCCCGCAGCTCGCGGCGAAGCGCAGGGATCCTGCTGCACCGGGGTGCCGGCGCTGCGCTCGAGGTGCTGCTCGTCCACCCGGGCGGTCCCGCGTGGTCCAAGCGTGACGCCGGCGCGTGGTCGATTCCCAAGGGCGAGGTAGCCGAGGACGAGGACCCGCTCGCCGCCGCGCGGCGCGAGTTCGAGGAGGAGCTCGGGACCGCGCCGCCGACGGGCGAGGCCGACGACCTGGGGGAGATCCGCCAGCGCAGCGGCAAGCGGGTGCGCGCCTGGGCGCTCGCCGGCGACCTCGACGCGAGCCGGATCGTCAGCAACACGTTCATGTTCGAGTGGCCGCCCCGCTCGGGCCGGATGATCGAGATCCCCGAGGTCGACCGGGCGGAGTGGTTCGGGATCGAGGCCGCGCGCGACCGGATCAACTCCGGCCAGGTCCCCCTCCTCGATCGCCTCGAGGAGTTGCTCGAGAGCAACATCGGGTAGCAACGCCGGGTGATCTTGTCCGGCGACCGGATCGGCCCGACCGCCCACTACACCGGATACGTGTGGGCGCGCAACGGGCTCTCGCACCCCGAGCTCGAGACTCGCGAAGGCCGTGTCCTGTTCGACTCGCTCCAGCCCGGGATGCTCGTCAGCCGGGCGGCCGGCGGCGCGACGCTCGAGGCCTACCTGCTCGCGCGCCACCGGGCGATCGACGCGCTGCTCGAGCGTGCGATCCAAACCGGCGAGGTGAGCCAGGTGATCGAGGTGGCGTGCGGCCTGTCGCCGCGAGGTTGGCGCTTCGCCCAGCGCTACCCACGACAACTCACGTATGTCGAGGCCGACCTGCCCGAGATGGCCGAGCGCAAGCGCGCCGCGCTCGAGCGGATCGGTTCGCTCGGCGAGCATCACCGCGTGCGCGAGGTCGACGCACTGCGCGACGACGACGGGCCGGGCAGCCTCGCTCGCCTCGCCGCCGAGCTCGATCCCGGCGAGGGCCTCGCGATCATCACCGAGGGCCTGCTCGGATACCTTTCGACCGACGCGGTCAACGGCTTGTGGGGGCGGTTCGCGCGCACACTCGACGGGTTCGCCGCGGGCCGCTACATCTCCGACCTGCACCTGGGCGGCGCGGTGACCACACAGGTCCGCGCGTTCCGCGTGCTGCTGTCGGTGTTCGTGCGCGGGCGCGTGTACCTCCATTTCGAGGATGCGCGGGAAGCGGAGACAGCTCTCCTCTCCGCCGGGTTCCGCGCCGCCCACGTGCGCCCCGCGGTCGTCGTCACCGGCCAGGATCGAAGCCCGGGAAGCGGACTCGCTAACATCCTTGAGGCGTCAACCACCTTACCTCCGGAGGCGTCAAAGACATGATTTCGGCCACCCTGTACAGCGATCCGGCCTGCCCATGGGCCTACTCCGAGAGCCCCGCGCTCCGGGTGATCGAGTGGCGGTACGGCGACCAACTCGACTGGCGGCTCGTGCTCGTCGGGCTGACCGAGGAGGCCTCCCAATACGCGAATCGCGGCTACTCGCCGATCCGCGGCGCGCTCGGGGCGGCACGGTTCCGCAGCCGCTACGGGATGCCGTTCTCGCCGTCGCCGAAGGCTCGCCTCAGCGCGACCTCACGCGCGTGCCGGGCGGTCGTGGCCGCGCGAATGACAAATCCCGGCAGCGAGTGGCGCGTATTCCGCGCAATCCAGCTCGCCAACTTCAACACCCCGCTGATCCTCGACGATGACGCGAACCTGGCCGACGCCCTGCGCGGCATTCCGGGCATCGACGCCGACCAGATCGTCGGCATGATCGACGCTCCCGAGGTCGTCGAGATCTATCGCGCCGACAAGGACGAGACCCGCAGGGCGGAGGGGTCGGCGGCCGAGCTTCAGGGCAAGACCGCGACCACCGACGGTCCGGTCAGGTTCACCGCGCCGTCGATCGTGTTCGAGCAGAACGGGCTGAGGCTCGTGGCGGGTGGCTTCCAGCCGGTCGAGGCCTACGACATCCTGGTCGCGAACATCGACCCGACGGTCCATCGCGAGCCGCCGCCCGAGACTCCCGCGCCGCTGCTCGAGCGCTTCAACGACGGCCTCACCACGCAGGAGGTCGCGGCGTTGATGGCGGGCAACAACGAGGCGCCGGATCGCCCAGCGGCCGAGGCGGCGCTGCTCGAGCTCGTGGGCAGCGGCGACGCGATTCGCCACCCGCTCGGTGACGACGCCGTGTGGCAGTCGGCGACGGCGACCGAGCCGATGACATTCGGCACGCCTCACGCGCTCGCGTTCAGCTGAGCAATTCCTGGGCCTCGCTTCGCGAGTCATCCATGGGGCCGTTCCGCCGGGCGTCCGTGCCCGGCGGGCCGGTACGCGACCTCCGAGCCGGGACGGGCGGCCGGCGGATTTAACGGAGGGCACCTGAAGGGGGTATGGCGGACTCCTCGTGGATCGACAGCCGCGGCCGGACCTGAATCGCACGCCAATCGACGCGATCCCCACCAACCGTGGCGTGTCAGGCGTGTGGGGCATGCGCGACACGCCATGGTTTGGCCGGCGGGCACCAATTGGCGTGTCATGCATGCCGCCCGCACCGCGAAACGCCCTGGGATCGCCGGGCCCACCCTCAGGTGCCCGCCGTGATATCCGCCCCGCCGTTCAAGCCGGCCGAACTGGTCGCGACCCCCCGGCTGGGCATGGATGCCCAGCCGTTCGGCCCCATGGATGCCGAGCGCAGCGAGGCCCATCCCCGGTCACCGTAGACTCGCCACCACGTTCGACCTGACCCAACTCGAGCTGCCGATCGTCCAGGCGCCGATGGCCGGCGGCCCGTCGACGCCCGAACTGGCGATCGCGGTGTGCCAGGCGGGCGGCCTTGGGTTCGTCGCGGCGGGCTACAAGCGCGCGGACGCTGTAAGAGCCGAGATCGAAGCCGTTCGCGAATCCACGAACGCGCCGTTCGGGGTCAACCTGTTTGTGCCGTCGCCGGCGCCGGCGGATTCAAAGAGCCTCCAGGACTATCTGCATCGCCTGAAGCCCGAGGCCGAGCGGCAGGGCGCCGAGCTCGGCGAGCCCAAGTTCGAGGACGACGGCTGGGCGGCCAAGCTCGAGGTCATGTACGAAGAGCGACCCTCGGTGGTGTCGTTCACGTTCGGCTGCCCGGACGAGCCGGTCGTCAACCGCCTGCACGGGGTCGACACGGGCGTGTGGGTCACGGTCACGAACGTGGCCGAGGCGCTGGCGGCGCGAGAGGCCGGCGCCGACGGGCTCGTCGTCCAGGGGAGCGAGGCCGGCGGCCACCGCGGCGGGTTCGTCGACGACGGCTCTGATGAGGGCGGCATCGGGTTGCTCGCGCTGCTGCGGGTCATCGACACCGCGACGACGCTGCCGCTGATCGCGAGCGGCGGGATCGCCGACGGCGCCGGGCTCGCGGCCGTGCTGTGCGCCGGCGCGAGCGCGGCCCAGATCGGCACGGCCCTGATGCTGGCGCCCGAGGCCGGCACGGCCGACGCTCAGCGAAAAGCGCTGGCAGAACGTCGTCCGACGCGCGTCACCCGAGCGTTCACGGGACGTCCGGCCCGCGGGATCGTCAACCGGTTCATGGCCGAGCACTCAGGAGACGCTCCGCTCGGCTATCCGCAGATCCACCACGTCACGAGCCCGCTGCGCGCCGCGGCCCGGCGCGCCGGCGACGCCGACGCGTTCAACCTGTGGGCGGGCCAGGCCCACGAGCTGGTGCAGGCCCGGCCGGCGGGCGAGATCGTGCGCGAGATGGTCGCGGATGCGCGAGAAACGCTCGATCGCGTCAGCGCGGCCCTGCGCGATCCAGATACCAGTGGCGGCCAGAGCTGATCAGCCGGCTCGCGCCGCCGGCGTCGTCGCGGCGAATCGGCACCAGCGTGAACCGGCTGATCGTGCGCTGAGCGCCGATCTGGTCCGAGTACAGAAGCTCGACGGTGATCGGCTCCTCTTGGGAAATCGCGCGGGCGAGCTCATCGTGACCTGGATCGCTCCGGTCGCGGATCGCCCCTTGCCATAAGCCCACGTCGCCAGCCGGGATGTACAGGTCACGGGTCTGGGTTCGGAGCGCGTCCTCGGGGAAGTGATCGACCGTCGTGCGCGTCAGCCCGGCGCGCGCGCCCCAGCCCTGGCACACGCCGATGCCGGCTCCGACGTTGCGCAGGCTCATCACGAGGTAGATCACCCCGTCCATGTCCTCGGCCGTGGCGTAGCCGCCCGCGACGCGGACCCAGTGCTCGTCGACGAACATGATCTTCTGCTCGGGGTCGACGCCCAGCCGCGATCCGGCGAGCAGCGGCCGGCGCTGCTCCTGGAGCGCGAGCTCGGCGACGCGCGCCGACCGGTTCGACGAGCGGACGGCGGCGAACGTCGCCACCGCAAGGACGAGCGTGCCGGCGCCGGTCGCCAGCGACGAGATCGTCTCCGTGTCGGCCACTCCAGTCAGCCGCCGGTGAACGCCGGCGGGCGCTTCTCGACGAACGCGGCGGTCCCCTCGAAGAAGTCCCGCGTGCGCCCGAGCGCGTGCTGGAGCTCGGCCTCGAGGTCGAGCTGGGCGTCGAGGTCGCCGTAGATGAACTGGTTGAGCGCGCGCTTGGAGGCCCCGTAGGAGCGGGTCGGCCCGGCGGCCATCCGCTCGACCAGGTCTTGCGCCTCGGCCATCAGCCGGTCGTCGGGGTGGACCCAGTTGACGAGGCCCCACTCGAGCGCCTGCGGCGCCGGGATCCGCTCGCCGAGCATCGCCATCTGGAATGCGCGGGCGCGTCCGACCGCCGGCGGAACGAACGCGGTCGAGCCGCCGTCGGGCATCAGCCCGATGTTGACGAACGCGAGCCCGAAGAACGCGGACTCGCCGGCCATGATCAGGTCGCACGCGAGCGCCAGCGAGCAGCCGATCCCGACCGCCGGGCCGTTGACCGCGGCGATCACGGGCTTCTCGATCCGGCGGACGTCGGTGATCACCGGGTGGTAGATGTCGTGCAGCTCACCTCCGATGTCGGGCATTCCGTCATCGGCGGGCTCAAACCCGGCCTTCAGGTCGGCGCCCGAGGAGAAGGCCCGGCCGGCACCCGTGATCAGCACGGCGCGCACCGAGTCCGACGCGGCCTCGCCCTCGAGCACCTGGCGCAGCTCGCGCCCAAACTGGGGCGTCCACGCGTTGAGCGAATCGGGCCGGTTCAGGGTCAGCCGCCCGACGGCGCCCGACTGCTCCCAGATGATCGTCTCGTAGGCCAACTCGACTTCTCCTTTTGTTGAGGCCCGCTAGGCCAGGTCCAGCTTCAGCGGCAGCTTCTCGAGGCCGTAGATCCCCGATGGGGTGCCGAACTCGGGCTCGCCGTCGACCGCGAGCGAGGACACATGCTCGGCGAGGAACGACAGCCCCTCCTGCATCTCGGCGCGCGCGAGGTTGGCGCCGACGCAGTAGTGGATCCCAGCGCCGAACGTCAGCAGCCGCGCGCCGCCACGCTCCGCGGTAAGGTCGAACCGGTCGGGCTCGACCGCTTCGCGGTTGGCGTGCCACGCCGACACGAGCACGATCGAGCCGGCCGGGAAGCTGACGCCGCGGTGCTCGATCTCGTCGACGAGGATCCGCGCCGTGAACGGCGTGATCGGCTCGAACCGGAGCGCCTCCTCGACCGCCGCCGACGCGAGGCCGCGCGGGTCGGCACGGAGCAGCTCCCACTGGTCGGGGTGGGCCGCGAGCAGGCGGATCGCATGGGCGAGCTGGCTCTGGCTGGTATCGACGCCGCCGACGAGGATGTTCAGCACGAGGTTGCGGAGCTCGTCGTCGCTCAGGCGGTCGCCGGCTTCCTCCGCCTTGATCAGCGCCGAGATCAGGTCGTCGCCGGGAGCCGGTCGCCGGCGGGCGATGAGCTCGTCCTCGTAGGCGTAGAACTCGGACACCGCCCGCTCGATCTCCGCGCGCTCTCCCATCAGCGAGGTCGGGTCGAACTGGCGCTGGATCATGTTCGACCAGTGGTGCAGGCGCGGGGCGTCCTCGAGCGGAGCGCCCATCACCTCGGCGATCACGAGCGACGGGTACGACTTGGCGACGTCCCCGATGAACTCGCAGCGACCGTCCGGTGAAACGGCGGCAAGGAGCTGTTCGAGAAACCCCCGCATGGCCGGCCGGTAGCGGTCAACCGCCCGCGGCGACAACGCCGGGTTGACGAGGTTGCGCAGCCGCCGGTGATCGTCGCCGTTGACGTTGATGATGTTCTTGACGATCTCCTCGCGCAGGGGACCGTCGGTGATCTGGAACAGGTCCGCGATCGTCAGACCCGGGAACACCGCGGCCTTGGTCCGCAGGAAGAACTCGCCGGACTCGCGGTCGAGCACGATGTAGCCGAACGGGCTCGCCGCGAGCCAGCCGTCGTGGCCCTCGAGCCCGGCCATCGCGGCGCGGTAGCGGTCGCCGCGCAGCTCGACGTCGGTGTGGTCGAAGCTGGGAAGGTCGAGCTCGGCGGCCAGCGTCACGGGCGCGAGAATAGTCGCCGGGGGAGGAACTCGGCGGAGCGCGGGGAACGGACCGCCATGAGCCGCGCCGTCGCGATCGCGTTGACCGTTGGCGCAGGGCTGCTGGTCGGCACGCAAGCCGCCGCCAACTCGGCGCTGTCCGAGCGGATCGGCGACTTCGGTGCGGCGTTCGTAAGTGTGACGGTCGCGTTCGTGATCATCTCGCTCCTGCTGGTGACCGTGGGACATCCCGGCCGCCTGGCGCACCTCGGCTCGGTTCGGCCCGGCGAGCTCCTCGGCGGAGCCGGCGGCGCGGCGGTGATCACGGTCGGCTTGATCACCATCCGGACGCTGGGCGCAGGCGCGGTGATCGCGCTGTTAGTCACCGCTCAGCTGGTAATCGCGCTGTTCATCGACAGGTTCGGCTGGTTCGGTCTGCCGCACGTCGCGATCAGCCCCACTCGGCTGGCCGGGCTCTCGCTCGTGATCGCCGGTACGGTGCTGGTGACGCGCATCTGAGAGCAAAAAGGGCCCGGGCGTGGCCCGGGCCCCTTCTGCATGCGCGTTGTAATTGCTGCTAGTGGACGATCGCCGAGCGCGTGATCTCGCCGACCGTTCCGCCGGCGTCGACCGCCAGGCGGATCGTGTACTTGCCGGCCGAGTGCTTGGCGAGCCGCAGCGTGAACCGGACGTGGTGGTTGCGCACCATTCCAGCGACGTTGCGGACCAGCACGTGGCCGCGATAGAGCCGTGCCCGGACCAGCGTGGGCACGTTCGAGCCGCCCTTCGTCACGCAGCTCAGCGTGATCTTGCTGCTGGTGGTGGTCTGATGGCAGACGACCTTCGGCAGCTTCACGGTCGACGTGGTGGCCGAGCGGGAGCCGGTTTGACCGCTCCAGCCGCCGCCCCAGCCGTTACCGCCGTTACCGCCGTTGCCGTTGCCGTTGCCGCCGTTCCCTCCGTTGCCGCCATTGCCTCCGTTGCCTCCGTTGCCGCCATTCCCGCCGTTACCACCGCCGGGCTGGCCGCCACCGCCGCCACCACCGGACGGGATCGTCTTGACGACCTCGCCGGTCGTGGGGTTGAGGATGATCGCCGGCGCGCGGCGGTCCTGCGAGTTGAAGTCGAACGCATTCAACAGCGTTCCGGCGGACGAGTCCGCCGACTCATTGCCGATCCGCCCGAGGTTCCAGTTGTCCTCGATGAAGCGGGAGATCGACGCCTGCTCGGTGAACGTGTTGTCGACGAAGTTCTGCTTCGCCCACGGTGAGATCACGAGCAGCGGGGTACGGGGGCCAACGCCGCAACGGTCGTTCTGCGCGGGCGGCGTAGCGGCGGAGCCGCACTTGCCCGGCCCGTTGAGGGCATCGGCCGTGTCCTGTGACTGGCGGATGATCGGGCCCATCTGGTGGTCGTACCAACCGTCGGAGTCGTCATAGGCGATCACGATCGCCGTGCTCGACCAATCCGGCGACTGCTCGATGGCGTTGATCTCGTTGACGAGGAACGTCTGCTCGTCGAGCGGGTCCGAGTATCCGGCGTGCGCGTCCTGGTACTCCGGCGCCTTCAGGAACGAAACCGCCGGCATGTTGCCGTTGGCGAGCGCCTGGTTGAACCACGAGATGTCGTACTGGTGGTTCACGGCCGAGGTCATCGGCGTGCCCGCGGGATCGCTCACGCCCACGTCGTCGACCGAAGCCGGCGAGTTGTGGTTCGGGTTCGCCGTCGATGCGTAGTACTGGAACGGCTCGTGATGCTCGCTGTAGTCAGCCGACGGGGAATTGCCGACGTTGTTGTGCGTGGTACCGCAGATCGCGCGGCCACCCGTGATCGCGGAAGGCGTGAAGCCGCCCTGGAACCAGCCCCACGTGATGCTCTGCCGGTTGAGCAGGTCACCGATGTTCGTGCCGCTGAGCGAGGCGGTCACGCCACCGGGGCTGCCGTCGGCGTTGAGCGGCGTCGACGCGTTCGAGCACTGGTCGTAGAACGGCTCGGCGTCGCCGATCAGCGTCCCGTTGGCGATGTTGCCGGTCGTGCCGCCGTGGGCGACGGCGCCGTTCGTGTTGCCGCTGACCAGGTTGATCGCGCCCGGGCTCGACGGACCGAACTGCGTGTTATAGGAATTGTCGTTCAGCACGAAGTGCTGGGCGTAATTCCAGAGCGCGGTGACCGTGTTGCCGTCGAAGTAGTCCATGACGATCCCGTTCGGCCCGTAGTTGCCCTGGTCGGGATACGTCGTCTGCGTGCAGCCGCCGCCGGTCGTGTCCTGGACGAACTTGTCCATCAGGCCGCTGTCGAATGCCTCCTGCTCGGCCGTGTAGCCGTGATTCTGATCGCACGTGAGCGCCTGGCTCCGATCCAGCCGCTGCGGCAGGTTGAGGTTCGGGTTCGCGGTCAGGAGGGCATCGTTGAGCCCGTTGACGCTCGGCGTACCGGGTAGCGCGTGGAACTGCGGCTCACCCGGCGGGTTCGTCGCGTTCGGATAGGTCCCGAAGTAGTGGTCGAACGAGATGTTCTCGCCGAAGATCACCACGAGGTGCTTGATCGGCGTGCTGGTCGCCGGCGCTGACGGTCCGCCTGGGCTCGCCGACGAGACCGAAAGGCCAATCGCCGCCGCTCCGATCGCGGCAGCGCCAGCGGCCGCCGCGAAGAATTTCCTCTTGCGCGTTCGCACAAAGGCTCCTTTTCGGCGGCAGTTCCGTCTCGCGCCCCGGCCGCCACGCGGCAACGCGGGAGCATCCTCCATCGAGTTATGAGCCCCTGGTGTGAACCGGGCGTCAACCAGACGTGTACATGTTGTGTACAAGCTCATTAAGGCTGCGGAACACGGTTTGGCCACGTCTTGTTAACAAGAGGAGCCATTTGCCCCACTAGCGTGCCCGGCGGGGCTCGGTAAAGGCATGGCAGTTTCACCGCTTGGCATATCCGACGAAGGAGCGCCCGGGCCGCGGCTTGGCCGGTGGCGCCGCCCGGTGCTGCTGGCGCTTGCCGTGCTCGCGCTGGCCGTGATCGCGCTCGGCGCGGCGGCGCTGATCCCGTCCGGCGGCGGCAGCGGCACGAAGCGGTTCAGCGTCGCGGCGGTGGCCCGGCACGGGTCGATCACCAACCGTGGACCCGCAAGCATCACGAAGGTGTTCGGCTCGAACATCCCCGCGAAGCAGTACGGGACCCAGGTCGCGCTCCGGGAGAAGGGCGTCAACGCGAACGGCCAGTTCATCTCCGACCTTTCGCCGCTCGCGCCGTCGCAATTCAACGGGCCGATCGCGTCCTATCGCACGTACGCCGAGCGCTGGGCGGCGCGGCTGGCGGCGGCGCTGCCTGCTCTGCGCGGGGCGCTCGCCGGCGGCAACCGGCCGGCGTCCGAGCGCGCATGGGCCGTGGCCTTCAGCGACTACCTCCACCTCGGGGCGGTCTATGGTCTGCTGCCGGGCACGCTCGACGCGCAGATCGACGGGATGCCGCACATGCTCCCTGGCAACGGTCCGGGGTCGCAATTCTCGGGGCTGCACCGGATCGAGTACGGGCTGTGGACGGGAGCGTCTCCCCGGTCGCTCGTGCCGTGGGTGACGCGGCTCGAGCGCGACGCCGTGACGCTCCAGAGCGTGCTGCCGTCGGTGGCGATCACACCACTCGATTACGCGACCCGCGCGCACGAGATCCTCGAGGATGCTCAGCGCGACTTCCTGAGCGGGACCGACGTGCAGTGGAGCGGCGCCGGCGTGCTGGCCACCGCGGCCGGTCTCGCCGCCACCCAGGAGGTGATCGGGACGCTCACGCCGCTGCTCCAGGGGCGCGACAACACCCTCGGGGAGGTCCAGAGCACGCTCCCGCAACTCCAGGCCGCGCTGGACCGGATCCGTGCCGCCCACCACGGGACGTACCCGTCGCTCGACGAGCTGACGACGTCTCAGCGCGAGCTGCTCGACGGCACGATGACCGTGGCGCTCACCGCGCTCGCGGACGTGCCCGGCACGCTCGAGACGACCGAGCTTCCGGTGATCCCGAAGATCCCGAGCAAGCCATGACCTCCCCGGGCTCGCGTGGTGTAGACCGCCGCCGTTTCCTCACCGGTCTCGGAGCTGTCGGAGCCGGCGGGGTCGGGGCGGTGGTCGGCGCCGCGGTCGCGGGTCAGTCAGCCGCGAGCCAGCCTCCCCTGACCGCCGCGGCGGCGGCCGAGCAGGTCAACCAGCGCGCTCTGGCGACGCAGCTGGCGTTCGACGGGCCCCACCAGGCCGGGATCCTCACGCCGCGGCAGAACGAGGCCACGTTCGTGGCGCTCGACAGCGTCGGCCCGAACCGGGC
>Ga0335072_10013540_pt1 | contig 11615 bp, 11 predicted proteins | sample Lox_Sample_21_FD_206725 | JGI IMG/M metagenome (GOLD analysis project Ga0335072, IMG submission 206725) | Soil microbial communities from Loxahatchee National Wildlife Refuge, Florida, United States - Lox_Sample_2.1 | ecosystem: Environmental > Terrestrial > Soil > Wetlands | place: USA...
GCGGTTCCCGCAATCCTGGTGCACAGCAAGCCGCTGAGTTCCTCCGAGCTGGCCGATGCGCTCGCCAACGGCGCGACCTCACTGGTGCTCGCCGAGACGATCGGTGACCGCTTCCTGTCTGTGCTTCGCATGACGGGCCAGGGGTACCTCGTCGTGGACTCACTGCCCATGCGGCCGCTCATCGGAGCGGTGCGGGCGCGCTGGGATCAGCGAGCGCCCGGAACGGGGGACCTGCCCGACCTGACGGCGCGGGAGAGCGACATCCTGCGGCTGGGCGCACAGGGCTATTCGATCCGGCAGACCGCTCGCATGCTCGGGATCGCCCCCAAGACGGTTGAGAACACCCAGACGCGCCTCTTCCGCAAGCTCGGCGTGCGCAACAGAGCCGGTGCTGTCGCGGTCGCCAACGCGTTCGGCCTGCTTCCAGCGGCGCCGGCGCCGTCTGCTCGCGCGTTCGGACGCTAGCCCCTCCGGCCGCGGTCCTGGCGGTCTTCGTCTCCGTCGGCGTTACCGGGCAATGGGCGCACCCGGCCAGCAGCGCCACCGGGCGAGTGGCGCCGGAACCAGTCCACCGGGAAGCCCAGGACGCGGTTCTCGGCGTCGTCCACCCAGACCCGGAAGCCGGGACCGATCCGGATGCCGAGCACCCGGCCGCGCTCTTCGCGGTCTGCAGCCAACTGATCCCCTCCTTCCCGTGGCTCGTGCCCCGATCAGCGAGCGATCACCTTCAGCATAGAGATCGCGCTCGTGGAGACGACCCCGGTCATTGCCCCGCGACCAGCACCGGCTTTCCGGCAGCCTGCCCCGGCAGGCCGAAGTGCGACGCCAGCAGCTTGTCGAAGTCCTCTCCCCGGAGCGGCTGCGAGAAGTAGAAACCCTGGGCCACCTGACAGCCAAGGTTCTGCAGTCCGGCCGCCTGGTCGAGGGTCTCGACGCCCTCGGCGACGGCCGCTATTCCCATGGCCCTCGCCAGGTCGATGACGGCCCGGACGATCGCCGAGTCGACCGGGCTCTCGCCGACACCCTGCACGAAGACCCGGTCGACCTTGACCTCGTGCACAGGGAACTGCTTGAGGTAGGCCAGCGATGAGTGCCCCGTCCCGAAGTCGTCGATCGCCAGGCGGACGCCGAGCCGGCTGAGCTTTTTCATGATCTCCCGTGCGCCCGACAAGTCCTGCATGACCATGGTCTCGGTGATCTCGAAGATCAGGGCTTCCGATGGCAGGCCAGATGCGGTGAGGGCGGCCGCCACCTGCGACACCAGCCCGCTCTGCTGGAACTGCCGCGGAGAGAGGTTGACGCTGATCGGCAGGTCCAGCTTCAGGCGGTCTCGCACCGAGCTGACCTGGCGGCACGCCTGCTCGAGCACATAGCGGCCCAGCGGCAGGATCAGCCCGGTTTCCTCGGCCATCGGAATGAACTTCACCGGACTGATCACGCCGTTGACCGGGTGGTGCCACCGCACGAGCGCCTCAGCGCCCACGATGCGCTGATCCTCCAGAGCGAACAGCGGCTGGTAGTACACCTCCAGTTCCTGGCGCTCCAGCCCCTTGCGCAGGTCTGCCTCGATCTGGAGTCGCTCGGAGGAGCGCGTTCCCATCGAGACCTGGTCGAACACCTTGTAGATACCGCCGCCCTTGGTCTTGGCGTCGTACATGGCCACGTCGGCGTTGCGGAGCACATCGTCGGCTGACTTGCCGGGCTCGGTCAGCGCGACGCCCAGGGACACGGTCGCGACCATCTCGTAGCCGTCGGGCAGCACCATCGGCTGCTCCACGGCCGCACAGATACGCCGGGCCGCGACCACGGCCTCGTCCACCCCGGCGACGTCCTCGAGCAGGACGACGAACTCGTCGCCGCCGATGCGCGCGACCAGATCATGACCGCGGATCACGCCCTTTAGCCGGGTACCGATGGCCGCCAGGAACTCGTCGCCGGTGACATGACCGAGGCTGTCGTTGATGCTCTTGAAGCGATCCACGTCCACGAAGATCAGCGCGTGCGTCTTCCGGTCCAGGGCGGACCGTTCGAGCGCCAGGTCCAGGCGCTCCACCAGCAGCCGCCGGTTCGCCAGGCCCGTCAGGCTGTCGTAGAACGCGTGATGGTGGAGCTCGTCCTCGAAGGCCTTTCGCTCGGTGATGTCGCGGAAGGCGATCACTGCGCCGGACCGCTCACCGTCGCGCAGCACTGCCGAGGCGGTGTATGCGACCGGGATGACCGAGCCGTTCTTGCCCCGGAAGCGGGCGTCGTCCTCACGGATGGTCCGGCCCGTGCGCATGGCTTCCTGCGCAGGCCCGAGCAGAAAGTCGGGTGCGCGGGTGAAGACCTCGTTTCCGGTTTCGATAGTCGCTGAAACCGCGTCCGGAAGCTCGATCATGTCGGCTGCGGCCGGGTTCACGAATGTCAGCTGACCCGCCGCCGAGATGGCGCACACGCCCTCGCCCATGTTCATCGTGACCGAGGCGAGTTTCTCCCGCTCGACGTGAACCTGCTGGTAGAGCTCCGCGTTGCTGAGCGCGCCGTTGCCGACGGCCGCCAGCGCGCGCAGCAGCCCGGAGTCGGCTTCGTCGAACGGCTCGTCGCGCCGCCGGCCCGAGGCCACGAGCCACTGCTGCTGGCCGGCGACGGTCATCTGCGCCGCCAGCTCATCGGCGCCGGGCTCGTCGGTCGTCAGCGCGGCCTGCGGGCTGCGCAGCAGCTGACGCACGGAGGCGAGGAGCGTCTCCAGCACCGCCTGCTGCCGTAACCCGCGATTGGCCTCCAGCGTGATCTCGAACAGCCCTTGCATGCGGGCCCGGTCGTGCAGGGCAGCGAAACGCGCGCTGATCAGCCGGCGCTCAAGCACCAGGCCAGGAACGGCGAGCGCGACGGCCCACAGGTGCGCCTGGATGGCAAGCGCGAGCACGACTCCGGCCAGGGCGCCCGCCCCGGCCAGCGTGACGCGCACCGGCAGGTCGGTGGTGAAGTCTGACCAGCTCGCGCCCATGCTCACCATGACACCCGAGACCAGCAGCGAGTTCGCCAGCAGGTAGATCACGACGCCGGCCAGGATCGCCGCGATCTGCGCGGCCGTCAGGGGGTCCGACGGCGCGGCGAACAGCCGGCTCACGACCAGCGCCAGGCCGGCCGCGATGAGGACCTGCCCGGAGTTGAACGCAGACTTCACCGGCGAGCGCCGGCGGGCGGCCTGCGCGAGGACTGTCGCGACCGCGAGGGTCCCGAGCGTCAGCAGCGGCGGCACGAGCAGGGCGAGGATGACGAAGAACCCCTCGTCCATGTGGAACGCCTCGGACTCGCCACCGCGAAATACGACGACCGGCCACACCCAGCTGCCGAAGACGAGCACGCCGATGGCGGCGGCGATGACCCACTGGCTCGCGGATACCGGGTCGGAGCCCGACTGCCGCCACGCGGCCCCAGCGAGCGCAAGCGTCCCGCCGACGACCGCGGCGACGACGAGAACCCTGGTTGCGCGCGGCATCGGCGTCGCCTGCTTACCCGGCCTGCGCGGGGGTCGCCGCGTCCGTCACTGCCACGCCGATTCGTTCCAGGCGGAGCCCGTCCAGGCCGCGCCGTTCCAGGCGCTGCCGGTCCAGGCCGCATCGTTCCAGGCGCTGCCGGTCCAGGCCGCTCCGTTCCAGGCGCTGCCCGTCCAGCCGCCGGTATTCCAGGCCGAGCCGGACCAGGCCCAGCCATTCCACGCGCTGCCGGTCCAGGCGTAGCCGTTCCAGCCGCCGCCCGGCGGCGAGCCAGTGGCGCCACCGCTCCAGGGCGTCCCGGACCACAGGCTCGCGTTCCAGGTACTGTCGCCGCGGGCCGGCGACAGCGAGACCGTCTGACCTACCAGGGTCGGGAGGGTGAGCAGCAGGGACGGCTGGCGGAAGTTCATCGGCCCTGCTGTCGCGGCGGCATAGGCGTTCAGTGCGCCGTGCCCGTCGACGAACGGGTTGCCCACCGGTCCCGGGTTCGTCGTGCCGAGCAGCCGGGCCTTGACCTGGTTCGGAGTCAGGCCCGGGTTGTCGGCGAGGATCAGCGCCGCCGCCCCGCTGACGATGGCGGCGCTGAACGAGGTGCCCGAGCCGACGAAGTTGCCCGAGCCGATCCGGGCTGACGGATTCTGGTCGTAGACGGTCGAGCCAGGCGCGGCCAGGCTGACAACCGACCTTCCTGAGGTAACGAGGTCGGGCTTCGCCCACCCATCCGGAGATGTGGGACCTACGCTGCTGAAGTCGTTCATCTCGTCGTCGGCCACGTTTGTCTGGGCCATGTCATCGAGCGCGCCGACAGTGACGACCAGCGGATCATCGCCGGGCGAGAGGATCGTGCCGTTCGACGGCCCGGCGTTACCGGCCGAGGCGACGACGGTGATGCCGGAGTTCCAGACCGCCTGCACTGCCTGGTCGAGCGGGTTCAGCGCAGTTGATTCGAACGGCTTGAATCCGAGCGAGATGTTGAGCACCTGGATGCCGAGACTGCTCTCGTGGTCGACAGCCCACTGCAGACCGGTGATCAGCGTCGCCAGGTCCGTGACTCCGCTGGCGCCGGCGACCTTGATCGAGACGAGATTCGCGCCGGGGGCTTCGCCGGAGTACTGCCCGCCCGACGATGCGCCGTCGCCGGCGATCAGCCCGGCGACGAAGGTGCCGTGGCCGTACTCGTCCTCGAACGGATTGCCCTCGCCGGTCAGATCCACGCCGCCGACAAGTCGGCCGGAGAAGTCCGGCAGGTTGTCGATCCCGGTGTCGAGGACCGCGACGGTGACACCCTGGCCCGTGTCGCCGTCCGCGGCAAGCTCGTCGGCTCCGGTCTGCTGGAGGAAGTCGTCCGACGGCGTGTGCGGACCAGTGGACTCCGGCGGTGTCGCCGACTGCACGTTCACTGACACGTCCGGGGTCACGGAGATCCCGGGCAGGGCAGCGAGGACTGGCTGGGCCGCAGCCGGAATCGTCGCTTCGACCGCGTCGATGAGGTGAAACTGCGTGATCACGCTTCCGAGTACGCCCAGGACGGCAGCGACCGGACTCAGCAGGCCGGTCGAGCTGACGATGACCGTCTCGGTGGAACTGGCGGAACTGGCGGCCGCCGCGGAGGTGCCGGCCAGCGTCGTGCCTGCCACGACAGCGCCCGCGGCTAAGCCTGCCGCAGCCAGTCTCCAGCCCCGTGACCAGCCGAATCTTGCCGTCGGTCTAGCGCTGCGACCGGCTAAGTCACTCGTCCGCATCGGGAAGCCCTTCCCCCTCGTGCAATACCAATAATGCAACGGTACGCCGAGGATCGAGCTTTACGCGGAATTTCGCCGGTACAGCGTGGTCCGGTTTCTGGAATAAAAAGTGTAATTCAGTCAATGCGGGGCTCCGTTCACGTCCGAAACACCTGCGCAACTCACCAGTAACTCGCGTCCCTCTACCGTCTGGCTGCGGGCGACTACCCGGACATTTCCCGTTTTCAGGCGAGAGGCTGCTGATGACTACTGCAACGGGCCTGTACGACCTCCTCGGCGACGACCGGAAGCCGATGCGCGCCGTTACTGCGGCCTTTTACGCAAGGGTGCTGGCCGACGACCTTCTCGCGCCGTATTTCGCAGGCGTCGACATAGACCGGCAGGCCGGAATGCTCGCCGAGTTTCTCGCGATGGCATTCGGCGGGCCGCACGCGTATTCGGGCCGTGATCTCTCCGCCGCCCACGCGCACCTGACCGGCCTGACTGACGAGCACTTCGACCGCGTGGTGAGTTATCTCGCCCAGACGCTGCGCGACCGCGGAGTCAGCGACGACGACATCGCGACCGTGGCCGCCGTAGCCGAGACGCTCCGCGACGACGTGCTCGGCCGGTAAGCGCAGGCGCAGCCCCGGGAAGGCGGGCACGATTGGACATCGCGCGACTGAAAAGCAGCTTCGCCCGGGTGGCGATGCACGGCGACGAGGTGCCCTTGCATTTCTACGCTGATCTGTTCCTCAAGCACCCCGAGACACGGCAGCTGTTTCCGGTCTCGATGCAGGCGCAGCGAGCCCACCTCGTGGAGGCACTCGTGACGATCGTCTCCAGCGTCGACCGCGTCGAGGACCTGGCTGCATTCCTGCGCGATCTGGGCCGTGGCCACCGCAAGTTCGGCGCACTGGCCGAGCACTACTCGGCTGTCGGCGACAGCCTGCTCGCCACCTTCGCCTATTTTTGCGGGGAAGCCTGGGACACCGAGCTCGAAGCGGACTGGCGAGACGCCTACCAGCTGATCGCGGGCGTCATGACGGGGGCTGCCCGCGAGGATGAGCATCTGCACCCGGCCTTCTGGACCGGCACCGTCATCGGCCAGGAGCATCGCGCGTTCGACGTGTCCGTCCTGACGGTCCGGACGGAACCGGCGCTCCCTTACCTGCCCGGTCAGTCGGTCGCGGTCGAGGCCCCGTCACGCCCGCGCCTGTGGCGCTACTACTCGATGGCGAACGCGCCGCGGCCCGACGGCATCGTCGAGTTCCACGTCCGGCTGATCGACGGCGGAGCGGTGAGCATGGCGCTGGCCGGCACCGCTGTGGTCGGCACGCAGCTGCGACTCGGGCCGGCAACCGGCGTCCTCCAGCTGGACACCGCGCTGACAAGAGACATCCTCATGGTCGCCGGCAGCACCGGCCTCGCGCCATTGAAGGCCATGCTCGATCAGCTCGGCGGCATGCGTCAGCCGCCGCGAGTGCACCTGTTCTTCGGTGCCCGCACCGCCGACGGGCTGTACGACCTGCCGGGCCTGGAGAAGCTGTCGGCCAGCCAGTCCTGGCTCACAGTCGTTCCCGTCGTCGCGGCCGGCCCCTCGCCCGGCGAGACCGGGCTGCTTCCGGACGTCGTCAGCCGGTATTCCGGCTGGGCGCGGCATGAGGCCTACCTTGCGGGACCGACGGAGATGGTGCAGGACTCCTCGGCCCGCCTCGCGGCGGCAGGGATGCCGGCCGCTTCGATCCACGTCGAGGACTTTGGCTGGAGTGAGCCATGACATCGGATGCCTGGTACGAGGAGCAGCGGCGGCTGACGCCGGACAGCCTGGAGACCATCACCTTCCCGCTGACGCGCTGGGGGCGGCATGGCTACGAAGAGGAGCCGGTGCGGGCGTTCCTCGCCCAGGTCCAGGCCGAGATGGTACGGCTCGTTAACGAGCGCGCGTCGCTGTGGCAGGAAGTCCAGCGGCTGCGGCGCCGGGTGCTCGGCAAGGAGAACGGCAACGACGCCGTCCTCTTCGGCAAGGACGACGCGCATGTCCACGCGGTGCGCATCCTTTCCAGCGCGCAGCGGACAGCCGACCGCTACGTGGCCGACGCTCAGGCCTACAGCGGACGGCTTACCGAGGAAGCCCGGTCCCGGCGCGACGAGATCATGATCCAGGCTCATCAGCACGCAGACCTGCTGCTGGAGGAAGCGCGCACGAAGGCACGAGCCGCGGCCGTCGCGGCGATCGACGGCGACAGCCTGGCGCCGCAAACCGATCACGAGCGCCGGGCCGCACGGGCCGAGATCGCCTATCTGCGGACCTTCACCGAGGTGTACCGCAAGCACCTGAAGATCTACACCGAGGATGTCCTGCGCACCATCGAGGACTGGGAAGCCAGGGAGCGCTCGGAGGCGCGCGAGGTACCCGACGGCTGACGCGCCCGGAGCTGCCTCACCCGGTTAGTCGGCGGGGCGCCGCATGAAATAGCACATCATGCTGTCGCCCTGAACGGCTCCCTCGATGGGCGCGACGAGCTCGTTGACGTAGGGCGGGCAGGCAGTTTTCTCGCCTTGCCCGCTCACGATCCAGCCCTGCGCGCCCATGACGTTGGCAGCGCGCAGCAGACCATGGCAGCCGTCGAGCACGCGAGCACGCTTGCTGTCGACCACCACGCAGGCTGCCGGAGCAGGGCCGACGGTGTGCACCACGTAGATGTAGCCGTACTCCCAGGCGGTCATCAGTCAGGCTCCTCGGTCAGGCGGGCAGACATGCCTGTCAGCATTATCCGCCTGGCGAATCTGTCTGGCGACGGGCCGAGGGAGCCGGGCTTGTGTCGCTATGGCAGCACCCGAGCGGCTCCGTGCCCGGCCTGGCTGGCGACAGCTCAGAAGCCGGCGGCGCGCCGACGGCTCGAACCGCGGCAGCGCGTTCCCGGCCCGCCCGTCGCCTGGCGAGTCCGGAAGTCGATGACGTCAGCGAGCCTGGCTGGTTTCTCGGGCGCTGGCGGGTGACCGACCACGTGCAGCTGCGGACGCACGCGCGGCGCGCTGGCTTCCGCAAGCAGGATGCCGACAAGTTTCTCTGCCAATCCGATGGCAGCGGAAAGTTCATGACGCAATTGCGTAGCGTGCTGACAGCAGTCGTTGGCGCCCGTACTGTCGGTCACTGGCAAGCCCCCAAGAGTAATGGCCGGCTTCGCCCGTTCCGGCCAGGCGAAGCTGATAACTACATGACGTGCCGTGCGGTGCGGTGGTCAGGCACACTTCCATGTCCTGAACAGGAACTACGCTATGTCGCGCGCCCGCTACAGGCAGCGCGCTTCCTGAAAAAGTCCTGAATTCCGGCCTAACGCGATCCGCTCGTGGCGCTCCGCGTCGCTGTCGGCCGGCGCTGGTAGCCTCTCGCTCCTGTGACCGTCTCCGCGTCCGCCGCCAGTGACCACACTCGCAAGCCCTATCAGCCGACCCGGCCGGAGCTCCTGCTCGCCCTCCGCGCCTGGCAGAAAGATGCCTACCGGTCCTACTTCCGGGCCGACCGGCGCGACTTCCTTCTGGTCGCGACACCGGGCGCTGGCAAGACAGCGTTCGCGCTCACTGTCGCAGCTGAACTGCTGGCGCGACGCGAGATTGCCGCACTCACGGTCGTCACGCCGACGGAGCACCTGAAGTACCAGTGGGCACACGCGGCGCACCGCATCGGCATTGCGCTCGACCCGGAGTACAGCAACTCGCAGGGTCAGGCATCGGCAGACTTCACTGGCGTTGCGGTCACCTATGCCCAGGTCGCGGCTCACCCGGCTCTGCACCGCCAGCGTGCGGCCGGGCGGCGGACGCTCGTCATCTTCGATGAGATCCACCATGCCGGTGACGCATTGTCCTGGGGCGAGGCCGTCCGGACCGCGTTCGAGCCGGCGCGGCGGCGGCTTGGGCTGACCGGCACCCCGTTCCGCAGCGACACGAACCCGATCCCGTTCGTCACCTACCAGCGCGGTCCGGACGGCAGTCTGCGCAGTTTCTCGGACTACGTTTACGGCTATGGCCCGGCGCTGGCTGACGGTGTCGTCCGGCCGGTGATGTTCCTTGCCTATTCGGGCGAGATGCGCTGGCGGACCCGCGCCGGGGACGAGCTCGCCGGGCGGCTCGGCGCACCGATGACGGCACAGCAGCTGTCGCAGGCGTGGCGGACGGCACTTGATCCGGAGGGCGCCTGGATCATCCGGGTACTCGAGGCTGCCGACCGCCGGCTGACCGAAATGCGCCGCGCTATGCCTGACGCGGGCGGCCTGGTGATCGCCAGTGACCAGTCTGACGCCCGCGCGTATGCGACACTGCTGCGCGACATCACCGGCGTCCGCCCCGCTGTCGTGCTCTCGGACGACCCGGGCGCCAGCAAGAAGATCGAGCGGTTCTCCGCGTCGGCTGATCGCTGGATGGTCGCGGTACGCATGGTCTCCGAGGGTGTCGACATCCCGCGCCTGGCGGTAGGCGTCTATGCGACAAGCACGGGCACCGCGCTCTTCTTCGCCCAGGCCGTGGGCCGCTTCGTCCGCGCCCGGCAGCGTGGCGAGACCGCGTCGGTGTTCCTCCCGTCGATACCGTCCCTCCTAGGCCACGCCGCCGAGCTGGAGACCGAGCGGGACCACGTTCTTCAGCGGCCCGACGGCCCCGAGGAGGACGAGCGGGAGCTTGCCGAGGCCCAGCGGCAGCGAGATAACGCCGACGAGCTTGACTCCGAGACGTTTCAGGCGCTCGAGGCCTCAGCGCACTTCGACCGGGTGCTCTACGACGGCACTGAGTTCGGCGTGACGGCGGAGGAGGAGGACTTCCTGGGCCTGCCGGGTCTGCTTGAGCCCGACCAGGTCGCGCTCCTGCTGCGGAACCGCAAGGCCAGCCAGCTCAGGAACCGTCCCGCGGCCACGTCGGCCGGCGACGCTGCTGGTGCTGGTGCTGGTGCTGGTGCATGGCAGAGAGGTGGTCCAGCGCAAGCTATCGTCCCCGGGCAGGTCGGCTCAGGCGTCCCTTCGGCAGCAGCGGCGCAGGCCCGTGAGCCAAGTGCGCGCGAGACGCTCGCGACCCTCCGGAAGGAACTGAACAGTCTCATCGCCGCCTGGCACCACCGCACCGGCCAGCCGCACAGCACTGTCCACGCCGAGCTCCGGCGCACCTGCGGCGGGCCGCCGCTGGCCCAGGCCACAGCGGAGCAGATCCGCGCTCGCATCGCGATGATGCACAAGATGGCGAGGTCAGGCCGGTAAGCCCCGGAGCCCGGCCGGCCTGGCGTAGCGTGTGCACTATGTGCCGAAGCATCAAGACTCTCCGCCAGCCCTATGCCGAGCAGGTCACCGACGCTGACGTCCGCGCGGCCGCACTGCAGTACGTCCGGAAGATCAGCGGCTTCCGGGCTCCGGCAGGACACAACGCCGAGGCGTTCGAGCACGCGGTCGCCACGATCGCGGCTGCGACTCAGGAACTCCTCGACCACCTCGAGGTGCGCGGCCAGCGCGTCGCCTCCTGATCTCTACGTCGCGCGCCGACCACCCGCATATCAAGGAGCCAGCCCGCATGCCTTCCGACTGGAACAACGCGATCATCAAGGAGTTCCGCGCCAACGCCGGCAAGGTCGGCGGAAACTTCGAGGGCGCGCACCTGCTGATTCTGCACACAACGGGCGCGAAGACCGGCCGCGAGCACGAGACGCCGGTGATGTACCGCGAGGTCGACGGCGGCTATGCCGTGTTCGCCTCGTACGCCGGCCGGCCGGAGAACCCCGCCTGGTATCACAATCTGCTCGCCAACCCGCTGGTGACGGCGGAGATCGGCACGCGGACCCTGCCCCTCACCGCGCGCGTGGCCGACGATGCCGAGCGCGCGCCGATCTGGGCGGCGCAGAAAGCGGCGGTCCCCGGTTTCGCTGACTACGAAACTAAGACGAACCGGCAGATTCCGGTCGTCATCCTCGAGCCTGTCACGGGGTAGCGTCCGCGCCCTGTGCTCTGATGGGTCGTGATGTTGGATGCGCCGACGTTCTTGCGGTAGCGGATCCAACATCACGACCCATCAGATTTTCGCCCGGCCATTTACCGACTCAGTTAGTGGGCCAGCGAGACTGTCAGCCGGGTCAGGACGCGATCGGTGTCGTCGATCTCCGCTGCTAGCTCCGCCCGTCCCTCCTGCCCGATCAGCCAGACCGTGGCAGTGGTGGAGCCGTTTCCGGCCAGATAGGAGTCGACCCGGCACGGCCCGCACCAGGCACTGGCGATCCGCAGCCGCCTGAGCACCTCGCTGGCACTGAGGCCGTCCGTTGACGTCAGCCCTTCCGGCCAGCTGCGCGCACCGTCGTTGAGTATCCCGATCAGCTGGCCGAGAACCTCAGCGAGATCTGACCCCGCCGCCGGCGGCAGCGGGACGATCAGTTGCTGCACCA
>Ga0335072_10013541_pt1 | contig 11615 bp, 11 predicted proteins | sample Lox_Sample_21_FD_206725 | JGI IMG/M metagenome (GOLD analysis project Ga0335072, IMG submission 206725) | Soil microbial communities from Loxahatchee National Wildlife Refuge, Florida, United States - Lox_Sample_2.1 | ecosystem: Environmental > Terrestrial > Soil > Wetlands | place: USA...
CCGATCTCGCTCTGATAGTCATGCAAGATCGCGCGGACATCGGCGCGTATGCAGTCGATATGGATGTGAAGCTGCTCTTGCGAGCGCGCATGGGCCGAATTGATCGCGAGCGCGATCATGTCGCGCGCGACCGGCCGCTTCAGCACGTCATCGACGTAACGGCGGGCGCGCCAGGCATCGGCGAAATAATTGGGCGCGTCGGGCGCGATGATCGACGGCGTCTCGATGCCTTCGACGCGGCCCGTCGGGATCAGCAGATACTGCGTCGCGCCGACCAGATCCTTCAAGACGGCATAGCCGTGGTCCTCGCCGTGCGAAAGATCGACCAGGGTGCAGGGCGCCGGACTGCCATGCTGCTGCTCGTCCGGCACGCACAGCCCATGCACGATCTTCCACAGCGCGTCGGGGTTGATCGTCTGCGCCGAAGCGGGCGCCGCCAGGGTGAGCGCCGCCGCGACGATCGCACCGAACCGCATGGGGCGCGTCCCTAGCGCCGGAGGTCGAGCGCGGCGGTCAGGTCGCCCATCGGCTTTTCCCCGTGCGCCACGAGCGCCTTGTTGCGCGCGGCAAGGCCGGGAAGCGTCGGCAGGCCGAAGCGCCGCGTGATGAAGCGCAGGATCGAGGTCGTGTCGTATTGGGTGTGGTCGACATGGCCGCGCCGCGCATAGGGCGAGACGATGATCAGCGGCACGCGCGAGCCCGGGCCCCAGCGGTCGCCCTTGGGCGGCGCGACATGGTCCCAATATCCACCATTCTCGTCATAGGTGACGAGGATGAGCATGTGTGGCCATTGCTTGCTCTTCTGCAGATGCGCGATCACGTCGGCGATGTGCTTGTCGCCCGCGAGGACCGAGGCATAGCCCGAATGTTCGTTGAGGTTGCCCTGCGGCTTGTAGAACGTGACCTGCGGCAAATTCCCATCGTCGATCGCCTTGATGAACTGAACCCCGTCGAGGCCGCCGTCGCGCAGATGCTCGGCCCGCGCCTTGGTGCCGGGCGCCATGTCGGCGAAATAATTGAACGGATGATGATGATACTGGAAGAAGATCGGCCGCTGCGCCGCGTCGCGCGAATCCAATGCTTGCTGCCACGCGCCGCTGTACCAGGCCCAACTGATCCCCTTCGCGGACAGAAGATCGCCGATCGTCTGCTGCGTCTGCGGCGGCAGGGTCGAGGGGTCGGCCGGATCGGCGAGCGCGGGATCGCCGCCCGGCGCCGGCTTGACGGCCGATGGCTGATAGGGCGGCTGCATCGTGTTGACGGCATAAAAGTCGGGCGTGATGGTGCCGTTATTGACGAATTTCGGCACCCCGTCGCGCGCCGATTTCGGCGAATCGGCGGCGAGCGTGAGACTGACGCCGTCCGGATTGACCGCGGCGATCTTGGTCTTGGCGGGCGACTGATCGGCGTTCGGGTATTTCGGCGTGCAGGCGCAGATGAGCCATTGGTGATTGAGGAACGAGCCGCCGAACGCGCCCATGAAATAATTATCGGCGATCTCGTACCGCCGCGCGATCTGCCACAGCGGCAGGTTCCGCGCGTCGTTCTTGTAATAGCCCATGACGAGCCCGCCCGAATCGGCAAAGGCCGCGAACTTGTCGTTCTTGCCGCCGTCGATCTGCATCTGGTTCTGATAGAAAAGATGCCACAGATCGCGGGTGACGACAGACAGCGGCTGGTCGAAGCCCTTTGGGTCGTCGATGGCAAAAGGATGGTTCGGCAGATGGTCGGTCTCGGCCTGGGTGACGGGCGGGGTCACGCCGGCAGCCGTGAGGCCGGTCCAGATGGGCGGCAGCTCGCGGAGGATCGAGCCGTCGCGGTCACGCTGAAGCGCACGCTGCGCGGTGACGTGGTTCCAGCCATTGGCGCCGGGAAAGTATCCGTAGAGATTGTCGAAGCTGCGGTTCTCGGCATAGATCACCACCACGGTGTCGATCTTGTCGATGGCGGCGCGCCGCGCGGTTTGCGCATCCGCCACGCCGGCAGCAAACGCGCCGGCGGCCAGGATCGTCGCCATGACCATGCGCTTCATCGCGTCATCCTTCGGGGAGGTCGAAAGAGGCCGGCACTCTAGCAATGTCGCCATGTCACTTTCATGACGGTCGCACATCGTCGCATGTCCTGGCAATGGCCGCGCGATTGGGGCACATCTTGCGCGATGCGGCTGCTCGCCTTCCTTGCCTTGCTTGGCTTGACCGTGTTCGCTGCGGCGCATGCCGGCGATCCCGCCGCGGGCGGCATGACGCGGGCCGAGGCCTATCGCCAGGCCCGCATCCTGACCGCGCTGGGCAAAAGACTGTTCTTCGATCCTTCGCTGTCGGCATCGGGCCGGCAGGCCTGTGCCACATGCCATGATCCCGCGCATGGGCTGGGGCCGCCCAATGATCGTGCGGTTCAGCTTGGCGGCAAGGACCTGACGGCGCCCGGCATCCGCGCCGTGCCGACGCTCAAATATCTCCAGTCGGTGCCGCAATTCAGCGAGCATTATTACGAAGGAGACGAAGAGGGTGACGCCAGCGTCGATAACGGTCCGACCGGCGGGCTCACCTGGGACGGTCGGGTCGATCGCGGACGCGATCAGGCGCGGCTGCCGCTGATGTCGCCTTACGAGATGGCGAATGGCGGCCCCGACGATGTGGTGGCGGCGGTGCGCCGATCGCCGCTCGGCGCAGCGTTCGGCCGCGCATGGCGGGTCATCGGCGGCGATCCCTTCGCCCTCATCACCAAGGCGCTCGAGGCCTATGAGGAAAGCGCCCAGGATTTCTATCCCTATAGCAGCAAGTACGACGCCTGGCTCAACGGCAAAGCGACCTTGTCGCCGGCCGAGGCGCGCGGGCTTGCGCTGTTCGAAGCGCCCGAGAAAGGCAATTGCGCGCACTGCCACAAAAGCCGACCCGATCTCGACGGCTCGCCGCCGCTCTTCACCGACTTTGGCTTCGTCGCGTTGGGCGTGCCGCGCAATCCCGACATCCCCGCCAACCGCGACAAGGACTATTACGATCTCGGCCTTTGCGGCCCGGTGCGGACCGACCTTGCCGATCATCCGGACTATTGCGGCATGTTCAAGGCGCCGACCTTGCGCAACGTCGCGCTGCGGACGACGTTTTTCCATAACGGCGTGTTCCACAGCCTGAAGCAGGTGATGGAATTCTATGCCCAGCGCGATACCGATCCCGGCAAGTGGTATCCCAAAAGACCCGATGGAACGGTCCGCAAATTCGACGATCTGCCGGCCCGCTATCGCGACAATGTCGACGTCGAGCCGCCCTTGGATCGCCAAGAGGGCGACAAGCCGGCGCTTGATGACGGCGAGATCGCGGACATCATCGCCTTCCTCGGCACGCTGACCGACGGCTATCGCGGGGCCCGGTGACCGGCCACCTCGTTGGCGCGCGCGATGTTCGTCTCGTGCGAGCGCAGCATGGCGGCCAAATCGGCATGGAGCCCATCATCGCGGACGCGCGGCAAAATCTCGCGCAGCTTGCGCGCGACCCATCCCTGCCCGCGATTGACGAAGAGGATCCGCTCGCGCAAATCGGCGATCGCCATCGCCTTGCCGAAGAAATCACCGACCTTCGACGACGGCGTCGCGCCAAGCCGACGCAGATGACCGGCAAGCATTGCGCACCAATGCGCCTCGTCGTCTTGAAGATCGCGCAGGAACGCCGCGTAGGCACCGGGTTCGGCACCGCGCGCGCTTTCGATCGCGATGTGCGTGCCGGCCCGCTCCGCCTCGATCAACCCCGTGAGGGTCTCGACGAGCTCGTCCCGGCCGGCATAGCCCATATAGACATCGTCGGCCTCGTGCATATAGCAGGCCGGCGAGCCGACCTCGGGTGGATCGTCATTGGGGCGGTTGGACAAGGGCCGTTCTCCTCGGGATTTCGCCTTTTTGAATGGTTTACGCTGCCGAGGAAACTCGCGCGATGTTTTGGCTTCGTCAATGCGGCGCGAGGCGCCGATCGATCCCGGCCTTGGGCCAGGCGGGCTGGCCCAAGGCGCGGGATGAGCTTCCATCAGAGGCGATGCCCCTGAACCAGTGCCCCGGCGAAGGAGCTGATGAGCAAATTCGCAAGGGCGCAGATGTAGAAGCGGGTGGTCAAGCGCATTGGAGTGTCCCTCATTCGGCAGCCCCGCTATCTCCCGAGAGACCGGAGGCTTTGCGTCGCCGGGTCGCCCCGGTTTTGCGTTTTCGTGATGGCGTCCCCGACTGGGCCGTCACCGCACATCGTGCTTTTTAACAATGATAGATAGAGGTTAAGAGAAAACTAATGCATTTCCGGTTGCAGGCGATAATCCGCCCGCGCTGCGCCTCGATTGGTTAAGAAGAAGGGACAGGAATGGAGGCTTCTTTGTCCGCTCCCCTCGGTCCCGACGCGCTTGCCGCGCTTGCGCGGCTCGACACGCCCACGGTTTGCAACGCGCTCGAGCTCATTCTGCCCGAGCGCCGAGCGCGCGGCTTCAATCGCAAGCCGCTGGTGGCGCCGATCCCAACGATGAAGCCGGTCGTGGGGTATGCGCGCACCGTGATGATCCGCTCGCGCGAGCCGCATCCGCGCTCGAAGGACGAAGCGCGGACCAAGCGGCTGCGATATTACGAGGACATCGCGCGCACGCCCTTGCCCAGCCTTTGCGTGATGCAGGATGTGGATGGGGCCGATGCCGGCTTCGGCTGCTTCTGGGGCGAGGTGCAGTCGAACCTGCACAAGGCGCTGGGCTGCGCGGGCGTCGTGACGGACGGCGCGGTGCGCGACATCGACGCGTGGGCCGAGGGATTCTTCGTGCTGGCAGGCGCGGTCATGCCGTCCCACGCCCATGTCGACATCGTCGATTTCGGAATCACGGTCAGCGTCGCCGGCATGATCGTCTCGCCCGACGACATCGTCCATGCGGACCGCCACGGCGCCGTCGTGATCCCGCGCGAGGCCGCGCCCAAAGTGGCGGAAGCCGCCGACTTGCTTACCCGCCGCGAAAAGGTGGTGCTCGACGCCTGCCGCGCGCCGGGATTTCGCGCTGCCGACCTGGCCTCGATCTTCGCGCGCATGGACGAGATTCACTGAACCCTACGCTTCGGAGACGAACATCGTCCCTTTGCAGGCCTCTTCGCATCCGGGTGGGATGAAGATCGCCTCGACCGTTCCCCGGACCGCGCGGCCGTCAAGGTCGAAGACGAAAGGATCGCCGCGCCGGGGCGGCGCTTCCAAAAGGACATGGCCGACGGCTTTGTAATCCGCGGTCCCTTTCGACTTGAGCATGATGGCGAAGCTGTCGGGCATGGGCGGTGCAGGCTCGATGAACAAGATGTCATGAACGCGAATCAATGAAACCCGGCAAAAAGCGGGTGATATCGTGGGCCCGATAATTCGACACAAAACAGGGAGTGGATCAAATGACGGTTCCGTCCTGGGTCAAGCCCGGATTTTGGGGGCTCGTGATTGGTGCCTTTGCCTGGTGGGGCGTGCTCGTCTGGGGATTCGGCTGGATGAATCCGGCAACGGCACGGCAGATGGCCGATGATCAGACGCAGGACGCCGTCGTCGCCGTCGCGTCCCCTTATTGCACGTCGCGGTTCGAGCAGCAGGCCAATGCGGTCACGTCCTGGCAGGCGCTGAAAAAGGCGGCCGACAATTTCGACCAGGACAATTACATCGAGAAAGGCGGCTACCTCGATCTGCCCAAGACCAAGCCCATGTCGGAGCTCGCCGATGCCGTCGCAAGCGACTGCGCGCGGCAGCTCCTGGCGTTGAAGCAGATTGGCGGCGTAACCTTGAGCAGCCTCAAGTAGCGGCGCGTTCATAACGCCGCGCCGGCGTGTCGACCGGCGGGGCCAGCGACGGCGCGCCGAAGGACGCGGCCTGCCGAGATTCGGGTGCAGGCGCATAAAGCGTCGTACGCTGCCACGGCTCGCGGCCGATGGCGCGGATAAGCGTCTCCATCGCCTCGGGCGGCATTTCCTGTCCGAACACGGCGCCCGCCGCGCGCGTGATGCTCTCGTTCATCAAGGTGCCGCCCAGATCATTGGCGCCGGCGGCAAGGCACAAGGCGGCGCCCTCGGGCCCCATCTTCACCCACGATGTTTGGATGTTCGCGATGTGCGGATGAAGCACGAGCCGCGCCACCGCGTGCATCAGCACGGCCTCGCGGAACGTGGGGCCGAGCCGACAGCCGCCGCGCAAATGGATCGGCGTCTCCATCGGCACGAACGGCAGCGGCACGAGCTCGGTGAAGCCGCCCGTGCGCGCCTGCAGATCGCGCAGCCGCAAAAGATGCCGTGCCCAATGCTGGGGCCGGTCGACATGGCCGAACATGATCGTGGCGGTGGTGCGAAGGCCGACGCCGTGCGCCGCCTCGATCACGGCGAGCCACTCAGCCGTCGTCACTTTGTCGGGGCAGATGATCCGGCGCACCTCGTCATCCAGGATCTCGGCCGCCGTGCCCGGAAGCGAGCCCAACCCCGCCGCCTTGAGCTCGGCGAGGAATCCCGCCACCTCCCGGCCGAGCGTCGCCGCGCCCTGGAAGATTTCGAGCGGCGAGAAGGCGTGGATGTGGATCTCCGGCACGGCCGCCTTGATGGCGGCGCAGATCGCGCGATAGGTCGCCCCCGTATAGTCCGGGTGGATGCCGCCCTGGAGGCACAATTCGACCGCGCCACGCTCCCACGCCTCGCGCGCGCGGCGCTGGATTTCTTCGATGTCGAGGTCATAAGGCCGGCCGCGCAGATTGTCGGCGAGCTTGCCTTTCGAGAACGCGCAGAACCGGCAGCGATAAGAGCAGATGTTTGTGTAGTTGATATTGCGCGTGACGACATAACTCACACGCGGTCCGCACACCCGCTCGCGCAGCGCGTCCGCGGCTCGGCACACCGCGTCGAAATCGGCCCCGCGCGCGGCGAAAAGCGCCACGATCTCCGCCTCGTCGAGCCGCTCGCCGTTGGCCGCCCGATCGAGGAGCGGCGACAAGGTCGCGGCGCGCCCCGACCGCGGCGGCACGGGTGGAAGCGCCAAGCCCGCGCCCGGCATCCACGCTTCGCCGCGGGCAAATCCCTCCGCATCCGATGCCTGCATCACGGGCGTGCGCAGCGCCGGCGCCAGCCACCGCTCGGGATCGCGCGCATAGGCGGGATAGATCGCAAGACGCGGGACCAATTCTTTGCCCGCGGCGGCGGTCTCGGCGGCAAGGCGCTCGATCTCGGGCCAGGGGCGCTCGGGATTGACGTGGTCGGGCGTCACCGGCGAGACGCCGCCCCAATCGTTGATGCCGGCCGCGATGAGCGGGACGAGCGCGCCGTCGGCGAGATTGGGTGGCGCCTGGATGTTCATCTCGGGCCCGAACAAGAGGCGCGCGACCGCGATGGTCCAGAGATGCTCGGCGAGATCGGGCTCGGGCGCCGCCGCCATCCGCGTGCCGGGCTTGGCGCGAAAATTCTGGACGATGATCTCCTGAAGATGGCCGTGCCGGCGATGCAGCGCGCGCAAAGCGAGCAGCGCTTCGATCCGTTCCGCCCGCGTCTCGCCGATGCCGATCAGGATGCCGCTTGTGAAGGGCACCCGCTCTTCGCCTGCCGCCTCGATGGTGGCGAGCCGCACCACGGGGTCTTTGTCGGGCGAGCCCCAATGGGGCCCTCCTTTTTGCGCCAGGCGCACAGAAGCCGTCTCGAGCATGATGCCCTGGCTCGCCGATACGGATTTGAGCCGCGCGAGGTCTTCGCGGGTGAGGATGCCGGGATTGAGATGCGGCAATAGCTCGGTCTCGCGCAGCACCAGCGCCGCCATCGCCGCGAGATAGTCGAGCGTGCTCGCATAGCCCAGTGCGGCCAGCGCATCGCGTGCCGCGCGATAGCGCCGTTCGGGCTGGTCCCCCAAGGTGAAAAGCGCCTCGCGGCAACCGGCTTCCTGACCCGCCCGCGCGATCGCCAGCACCTCGTCGGGCGAGAGATAGGCGGCCGCGCCGTGCCGCGGCGGCTGGGCGAAGGTGCAATAGTGGCAATTGTCGCGGCAGAGCCGGGTCAGCGGGATGAACACTTTGGGCGAATAGGTGACGATGTTCCCGTGCCCTTCGTCGCGGAGCGCCGCCGCGCGCGCCATCAATGCGTTGAGATTGTCGCTGTCGGCAAGCGCCATCGCCGCGTCGTCGGAGAGGCTCATGCGCGCACCCGGTCGAGCACCGCCTGCGCCCGCGTGTCGGATCGCTGCGCCAGGAAAAGGTCGAGATCGGCGCCCGTGTCGATGTCGAGCGCGATGCGCGGCAGGTCGAGCACCACCGGCTCGATCCCGCCGGCGCGTGCGGCGGCAAGGTGGGCGGAGAAACTGTCGCCGCCAAAGCGCAGCGGCACGGCGTCGGCCGGGTCGCACAGCACCGCGTTGGTGCCGCATCGGTCGCGCGCGGGGACGGCGACGAAGGCCGGCGGCGCCGGTGCCGCCGCGATGATCCGCGCGATGTCCGCAGCGGTGACGAGCGGAATGTCGCCGGGAATGGTCACCATCGCGCATCCTTGTTGTCTGAGCCGCCGCGCCGCGGCCGCAACCGCTTCGGTGTGGCCGATGCCTGCATCTTGTTGCCATATCTCGGCGCCAAAGCGCGCCGCCAAGGCGCTCGCGTCGGGATCGAGCGTGAGCACCGCGATTCCGCCGAGCGCGTGGACCTTGCCGAGCGCCGCCAGCACATCCTCGACCATCGCAAGCGCCAAGGCGCGGCGCGTCGATGGCGGCAGCCGGTCGCCAAGACGCTGCTTCGCATGATCCAGTGCCTTCACCGGCACGGCGGCCCAGAGCGGCCTCATCGCCGTCGCTTCCGCGCCGCGTCGGCCGCGGCAAGCACGGTGCGCGCGAGCGCCTCGCGGTCGGTCAAGGTCAGCATCAATGTGTCCGCCGGCATAAGCGCGACGCCGGGCACGTCCGCGCCTGCCTGATCGGCACGGTCGATGATGAAGGCGTCGATGAAATCCGCATAGCGCCGCGCGACCGATGCGGCGTCGGCCGCGAGGCCCAATTCCTGCATCATCTTCACCGTCGGGCCTTTGACCGCCCGGCCGGAGATGATCGGCGTCACGGCGACGACCGGCGCCGCGCAATCCCGAAGCGCCTGGCGCATCCGGGGCACGGCGAGGATCGGATCGATGCTGATGAAAGGATTGGAGGGGCACAAGATCACGGCGCGAAGTCCGGGATCGCCAAGCGCCGCGATGATCTCGGGATAGGGCCGCGCCGTCTCGGCGCCGGCGAACGCGATGGCGCGCACCGCGGGCTCGCACCGCCGGCGCACGAAATAGGGCTGGAAATCGAGCCATCCCTCGCTCGTCTCGAGGCGCGTGCGGACCGGATCATCGCTCATCGGCACGATCCGTGCCGCGATGCCGAGCCGCCGCCGGAAATCGTCGGTGATCGCCGACAAGGCCTCGCCCGCCGCAAGCCGCCGCGTGCGCTCGACATGGGTCGCGAGGTCGCCATCGCCCAAACGGAACCAGGTCTCGCCGCCCAACGCTTCGAGCGCCGCCATGAAGGTCCAGGTCTCGCCGCGCCGGCCCCATCCGGTCTGCATATTGTCGATCCCGGCGAGCGCATAAAGCAGCGTGTCGAGATCGGGCGAGATGGCAAGGCCGAGATGCGTGAAATCATCGCCCGTGTTGGCGACGACGAGCAGCGTCTCGGGCGCCAGCACGCGGGCAAGGCCGAGCGCGAGCTTCGCTCCGCCGACGCCGCCCGACAACGCAACGACGCGCCCCTCGCTCACCGGAACAGATCCTCCGCTTCCGGCCGGATCAGCGCGGCGGCCTCGGTTGTGGGCGCCGACCAGACGAGCCCGCGCACCAGCACCGCCGGCAATCCTTCGTCGGCCTGGCCCATGAGGAGCGACGCGGCAGCGGCGATCTCGTCGGCGAACCCGGTCTCGCTCACCCGCAGCGGGCGGCCGAAGAGGTCCGGCCGGCCGCGCAGATCGACGAGCGACGGCAGGCCCGCGGCGCCCAGCGCGATCCCGACCGTGCCGCGCCGCCACGCGCGACCGAAACTGTCGGCGACGATCACCGCCGGCTGGGCGCCGAAATGGGCCGCGAGGCGTGCCCGCAATGCCGTGGCCGCGCCATCGGGGTCGCGCGGCAAAAGCAGCACCGGCTCGGTGCCCGATCCCGGATCGACATTCGATCGGTCGATGCCGGCATTCGCCATCACAAAGCCAAGCCGATGCTCGACGATCAGCACGCCCGGACGATGCCGCACCACGCGGCGCGATTCCTCGAGGATCAGCTCGACGAGGCGCGGGTCCTTGTCGCATTGGGCCGCGAGCGCCACGGCGCGTGGCGAGGCCGTGACGCGCGCGAGATCGACGATCCGGCCTTCGGCCTTCGATACGATCTTCTGGGCGATGACGAGAACGTCGCAATCGCCGAGCCTTGCGCCGGCGCGCTCGATCGCCGTGATCAACAAGGCACCAAGGTCGTCGCCCGGTTGGATGCAGCCAATCCCGCTGAGCGCGACGAGCGTCAGAGTGTTCGACATCGCGCCCATTGTCAGCGCCCGTGCGGGCGCGTCAACTCTCGTCTCGGCGCTGTCGAGGTGCTAGCTTGCCTGCTCCGATAGATTGATCCTTCTTCAGTCATGGCCGGGCCTGACCCGGCCATCCACGTCCGGGCGGCGCGTCGCGTGCCATGGATGCCCGGGTCAAGCCCGGGCATGGCGAGGGAAGAGACCATGGCGACATCTCATGACACATCCCTGCGCACCGATCTGCTGGCGCGCGCCAAGGCCTTGGTGCCGGCGCTCGCGTCGCGCGCCGCCACTGCGGAACGGCTGCGGCGCGTGCCGGACGAGACGATCGCGGAAATCCGCGCCGCCGGGCTCTATCGCGTCGTGGGGCCCGCGGCATTCGGCGGGCTCGAGCAGGATTACGATCTCCTGCTGGAGATCATCATGATTCTTGCGGGTGCGTGTGCGTCGACCGGCTGGGTCTATGCCATCGCCGCGGGACAGCAATGGCTTGCCGCCAACCTGCCGCTCGAGGCGCAGCGGGATTTATGGGGGCTCGATCCCGATGCCGTCACGTGCGGCTCGTTTCCGCCGGCTGGCGTCGGGCGCGCCGTGACCGGTGGCTGGCGCGTCAGCGGGCGCTGGGACTTCTGCAGCGGCTGCGACAGCGCGCAAGCGGCGATCCTTGGTGCCCGCCTGCCGCCGGCGCACGGCGATGGAGCGGCCGAGCCGCATCTCTTCCTGGCGCCGGCGCACGATTTCGCCATCGAGGACAATTGGTATACGGTCGGGCTCGCCGGCACCGGGAGCAAGATCGTGGTGCTGGACGATGTCTTCGTTCCCGCGCATCGCGCAATGCCGGTCGCCCGCATGGGCCGATGCCGGGAGCCGGGCGAGGTCGCGCATGCCCAGCCGATCTATCGCCTGCCGATGATGAGCTGCGTCCCGTCCGTGTTCGCCGCGGTGGCGCTTGGCGCCGCCAAGGGCGCTATCGCGGCCTTCATCAGAGGCACGCGCGACCGCGCGACGCGCGGCGGCGTCGAGGGCACGCGGGCGCCGGTCGCCGGGTTCGCCGGCGTGCAGATGCGGGTTGCCGAGGCGCTCGCTTCGGTCGATGCCGGCGAGACCATCTTGTTGCGCGACAACCGCAACGCG
>Ga0335072_10013542_pt1 | contig 11612 bp, 7 predicted proteins | sample Lox_Sample_21_FD_206725 | JGI IMG/M metagenome (GOLD analysis project Ga0335072, IMG submission 206725) | Soil microbial communities from Loxahatchee National Wildlife Refuge, Florida, United States - Lox_Sample_2.1 | ecosystem: Environmental > Terrestrial > Soil > Wetlands | place: USA: Florida...
GGCATACCGCTATTGCGCGGAGCATCGTTCGATGCAACCAAACGACTGGCGGAGGCGAACGAAGTCGTGATCACGCATTCTTTCGCGCAAAAGTACTTCGGCGCGGAGGATCCGATCGGCAAGCACTTGATCACTATGGGCCAGCATCGTTTTGAAATTGTTGGGGTTGTGGGCGATACGCGATATAAGGTTTCCCTACCGCCTGAGCCAATGATGTATTTTTCAATCTACAGTGGCAACTTTGGCAGTTCGGCGCTCGTCATTCGCTCGGCTGGTGATGTCACGCAGATGGCATTGCCGATTCAGAAGATTGTGCAGCAGCTTGACCCGCAGTTGGCCGTAATGGACATCCTTACGATGGATCAGGTCATAGGCCGGAGCATTCGGGACACGAGTTTTGACGCAGGGTTGCTATTGATTTTTGCTGTTGTGTCATTGCTGCTTGCGGCCGTTGGACTGTTCGGGGTGCTGTCTTTTATGGCAGCGCAACGAATGCAGGAAATCGGGATCCGAATGGCGCTGGGAGCGGAGCGGAGCCGGGTGTTGGGCCAGGTGATGCTGGATGGACTCAAGCCAGCCTTCATCGGCCTCTTAATTGGACTCTTGGGAAGTGTGGCTGGAGTGCGTCTCTTGCGATCAATGCTCTATGCGACACGACCTCTCGACCCGACGGTGTTTGTGCTCGTGAGCGTCGTACTGCTCGCGGTGACCGGAGCCGCGTGCACGATTCCAGCGTGGCGTGCCTCAAGGCTGGACCCGATGCAGGCACTTCGGGCCGAATAACCCAGAGGAAACTGATTGGGCAGTAGTCTCTGATTTTGCCGGCATTGGCAGAACCGGTGTTCCTCTTGTCCGCGTTCCGCCGTGCAGTGCCATCGCGCGTGCGTGCTGGCTTCCCCAGTCGGAGAGTGACCCGAGCAGGTTCATGACGGCGACTCCGAGCGGCGCCGCAACGGCGTATTCGACGTGCTTGATCTTTCCGCTGAGGTCAGTGCGCACGATGATGCCGTCTTTCTCCAATTCGTGCTGTTGCTGAACCAAGACCTTCTTGCTGGCGCGCGGAATCAGCCTGCGCAGTCGACCCCTCCCTCTTATCATCTTCACGACGAGCGCATCATCGTCAAGTCACTCAGCAACGAGGTCGCGGTGTCCCAAACCATTGGAAAGGATGGTTGTCCGGGACCCCGTTGGCCTCTAACCAGATTCCGCTGCCGATAATCTTAAAGGCGATTCCACCGCGCGGTCGAGCTGCAGATCATTGGCAGCTCGTCGATTTCGCCTGTCGACTTCGATTGTCTGGTCCGGCTCAATCGTTGTTCCTTCGGGCAAGTGAGCCTTTCCAGGTATGATAGGCGCCGGTTGGCGGTGCAATACGGAAACCGGCGGACAGGAATCCGTGCAAGGCTGATTCTCCATCCGGACAGCAGTTTTCTTCCGGGCTGCAATGTTCAGTCCCGACTTTGCGCGGAAGAGAGTCGGGCCGTCCAAAGGGGCGAGGGGTAAGTGCCGGATTCCCCAATCCGAGAGGAATCCGAGCAGGTTCATGACGGCCGTGCCGAGTGGCGCGGAAATGGTGTATTCGACGCGCTTGACTCTGCCGCTTAGGTCGGTGCGAACAATGATTCCGTCCTTCTCCAGCAAACGAAGTTGCTGAACCAGAACCTTCTTGCTTGCGCGAGGGAGCAGTCGGCGGAGTTCGCCGAGGCGAACAGGTCCATCCAGCATGGTGACGAGGATCGTGATTTTCCATTTGCCGCGGATCAGGCCAAGTGTCGATTGAGCCGATGAAACCATCCTCGCGCGATTCCGTCTGGCAATCTCAACCGCGCTCTGCTCCAGGTGGATTGGACTGCACAAGGCGGCGCCGCCGCTCCCCAATGCCCCGCCGGCGGTCCGGTGACCGTTCCGGGTCGGGGCGATTGGAGCCAGCGGTGAGAGCGTCTGAGCCAAGGCTTCCATCGGTTGCGGAAGCGCCAGATCGAGAGCGCTGGCCGCAAAAGCCTCCTCTACCCTCTAAAGGCATTTCCGGAGGCCATTTGGGGGCATCGCAGTTGGGGATTATTTGCGGGGCTGGCTATACTACCGATACTGGTGGTTAATTCCCCCCTCGGGCAGATGCTCGCGAATGCCGCCGAATGGTCGCAGCTGGCAAGTGCTGACGTGGAGTTGGGCCTGCTCGACCGGGCACCCTGCTTCTGATCAGGTTTTGGAGGCCGCTGCCAACGCAGCATGGCCGCATGCTCTCTTGTGCGCTTGGACATTCCTGTACGACCATGATTCTGCTTACGATCTAATGGACCACGCCGCCCAGAACGCCTCCCACTACATCGTCCGTCATCCTGACGTGAGCCTGCACAAGCTGACAGCTCGCATCAAAAGTGAGCTACGACGCCGTGCCAGACAGCTCGCCGCCAGGCGGAGGCACGAGATCCTCTACGGCTCGATTGCCGATCTTGAACATCTGCTGACGACTCGGCCTGAGATCGAGCTGGGGGTCTATGCAAACGAGTTTTTTGGGCAACTTTCGCCCTTCGCGCAGTCGATCGCCCATGGACGGTGGCTTGGATATTCTTGGCGGGAGATCGCACGATCGTTTGAGATGGACCATACGTCGGTCCGCGATGCATACTTCCGGGAGCTCGGTTCTTTGCAGAAAAATCTCTCCCGGCCCGGAGATTCCCGACCATGCGGTTAAGCTGGCGCCGGTCCTCTCGCGCTGAGGACCGAATTGACAAATGGATTGTGCAGCAGCATCAGCGACGGGTACTCGCCGGGGAAACCACTCCCTCCGGGCCATGTCCGGATGAGGCATTCCTCCGGGCCCTCGCCCGGCGGTCCCAAAGCATCGCACTGTCGGATCCAAGGGTCGATCATGCGGCAACGTGCCCTAACTGCATGAATCGGTTGTTGACGCTCCGGCGGGAGCACCAATCGTCGAGACGGAAGCTGGCTTGTGCACTTGCAGGCGCGGCGTGCATCATCCTCGTAGCCGGCCTGTTTGCGTGGGCCCGGTACCAGAGCCAAAAGCGGCAGCTGCTCGCGCAAGCGCAGCCCATACCCGAAACGGTCGATCTTTGGAACGCGGCTACCTACCGGGGCCAGCAGCCCGGTCAGTTGCAATCTGTTGAGCTGCCGGCGGCGCGGGTCCACCTGACGATTATCCTGCCTCGTTTCAGCCTGCCCGGCCGGTACCTGGTGGCGGTTACCCGCGATCAAGACGGAAATGGCGTCTTAGCAGAAGGCGTCGCCCCAACCGCTGCGAGCGAAGCCCAGCAAAAACTTTCTGTCGATCTCGATCTGCGCACCGTGAAGGCGGGCGCATACTTCCTTTCGACTACGCGCGAGCATGACCAGGCGGCCTATTATTACCCGTTACAAGTCAAGTGAATTCAATTGCTTACCAACCTTCCAAGAGAAGCCTGATTGTATCCTTCTGTTGACGCGTAAATTAACGTTGAAACGCTTCGCAATGCGCAGTACAGTATATCCACTGCTCCCTTCTCTCCATCTGGCATCCCCAATCATGCTCCGTTGCACCGACCTAGATGTATTCGTGGGCATGGGAACGCGACGGCGAGCAACGCAAGTTCAAAAGAGAAATGGAGACTGGCAAGATGAATCTTGAAACTCCCGTCGAAATCGAAGCTAAGTTGGATAGCTCAGCGCATGACTCGGAAGTCGCGGAAAGATGGGCGATCCAAATTGCCGACCAGCTACGGGCTTTACAGCGGGAACGAAGTCTCGGCCTCCAGGACGTCGAGAGTAATCGAATTGCACTCGACGATTCAATTGAGGGTGGAAAAGATTTGGGAACATTTGTCGTAGGCCTCGTCAGACTCGTCGCGAGTGCGGTTTCAATCCGTCAAATCCTAGCTTTCCTTTGGAGCAGGGTAAGAGGTCAGCAAATCACATTCAAGTTAAAAGTGGGAACTCGGAGCCTCGAATTGAGGGTAAACAATCAAGCTGAATTGGAAAATGCAATCAGACTGGCAGAAGCATTTGCAAGGAACAATTAATGAGACGTGCTCTGTTGATAGCTGTTTCGAACTACGATCAGAAGATCGGCCGCCTCGCTGCACCGCTTAACGATATCGCGGCACTCAAAGATGTTCTCTCCGATCCTGATCTCGGTGGTTTTGACGTTGTTACAATACCAAACCCCACACGTCAACAAATGGAAGAGGCAATCTACTCGTTCTTCCAATCCTTAAAGAGAGATGACTTCGCCTTGCTGTATTTTTCAGGTCACGGAATTACAGATGATCTCGGCAAGCTCTATCTTGCGCCTATTAATGTCAATAAGAATTCCGACGGGCTCATCAAGCCGACAGCGGTTTCCTCGGCTTGGATATTGGAAACTCTCAGAGAATCCAGGTCTGCTCAGCAAGTCGTAATCATGGATTGTTGCTTCAGCGGAGCCTTTGCAGATCAATATACCGGCAAAGGGCTTGAGATCGACATTGGTAAACAAATCGGAGGGACCGACGTTCCTATATCCCCTGCCGATAGAGACGATTTGGCTGGTCGCGTCACGTTGTCGTCCTCTAGCGCAGTTCAGCGGTCTTTGGAGGACAAATCAAAGAAGCTGTCCCTCTACACTTCGCTCTTGGTGGAAGGAATCAGAACAGGGAAGGCCGACCAAGACCAAGACGGACGAATCGAGGCGTCCGAGTTACACGACTTTGTGAAGGGAGAATTGGCAAAAAGGCGGCCGGATCTAGCGCCAAAGATCTACCCATGGGGCGAGGGGTATCGTCTCAAGGTAGCAAACGCTCGGCGCTTTCCACCGGAAGCGTCCCCGGCAGTATCATTGAACATAAACCAAAGTCGATTACTCTCACAGCGGACGCTGGTTACGGAGTCAAATCTCCCGCGAATTGGAGGCATCGAGAGCCACCCCCTCATTATCGAGGCTTTGCGCTGGATGCGTTATCTCTACCTCATGCGGTTGAGCGTTATGCTCTGGATCTTCCCGTTGCTCCTTGTCTGGGCCAATTCTCCAGAAGTCGCGCGCTCCATTCTAAGTGGCGTTATGACTCCGTCATCCATGATGCAATATGCCGTCAATTCTTCTTCCCTAATATCTGCGAGCTGTGTTTCACTCATAATGGCCCGAATCGTGATTATCAACGGGAAAGAACGGTTTGGGAGCGATCCTCCGAGAATACTGCTCTGGCTTCTTGCAAATGACAGCGCGAAATGTGAGTGGGTAGCGCCCATGGCAGCGCAACTCAACAACCTTGTGCTATTCATCTATTTCCTTCATAACGGCTATAACGAGGGTCTTGCTGCATGTAACATCGCAATCGGACTCGCCCTTGGCGCAGGCCTCGCATTCCTTTTTTGGTACGCTCTCAACGCTTGTTACTATTTAGCCTACCAACCCACGGGTGGCGGCGACCCCGCTAGGCCCCTAGGAACCTCAGCCGCTAGGACAATACTGTTTCCGCGAGCCTTCTTATTCCTCACCCCCGATCGTGGAGGAACAAAGTTTGGGGATGCGTTGGAGCGCGCGCGAGCACCGGATGCACTGAGTTTGCTTCGATTTATTGTACGCGGCGCCGGCTACAGCTGGCCGACAGGCGAAGTATACGAGGCTCAGAAGCTCTCGGTCGCGCTCATGATCGCATCAGTCGCGCTTTATCTAGCTCTATGGCCGCTTTCAGCGCCCGTTCTCGTTCCCGGTGCCGACACCTTTGTTGCGTTTGTTGCCTTCGCCCTTCAAGTGGTGGCTTTTCTTGCCTTTTTATTCTCTATCAAGCCCGGAAAACAGAATGATCGTAACAAATTACGGTTGTGGAAGGCTTTTCTCGCGCTGGTTATACTTGGTTGTGCTCTGACATTTTCATTACTTAGCTTCAGAGGGGTTGCAGAGCAATTCCCAGTACTTGCGTTAGTTCTCATTGCTATCATAAGCGCGGCTCTGATGCTAGGCCAACTCACCTACTTTGCTGATCGTTATCGATACCCCGTCCTTTCTTTCCTCTTCCTATGTGCATTGATTCCACATCTTTTTCACTGGGGCGGTAGTCATGATGAGAGTTATCTTTCGATTTCATTAAGAGCTCAAGGCACGGTGCTACCGCATCCAGCCGAGATTTTAGAGCACAAACTGATGGAATTTCCGAATCAACCTGTGATTGTGGTGGCCGCAGCTGGGGGAGGTATTCACGCCGCCGCTTGGACCGCGATCATCTTGGAGCACCTTGAGGGAATCTTTCAATCTAACCCCAGGACCAGTTCGCTTCATCAGCATATCTTGCTATTAAGCACGTCCTCCGGAGCAAGCAGCGGCCTCTATTCGTATTTGCGAGAGCTAGACCCCAGAACAAATGGCGGACGTCCGGACTGGACACGCATGATGTTGTCAGTTGAGTGCTCAAGTATGGAAGCAATAGGTTGGGCATTGGTGTACCATGACATTCCTGCCATGATCAACCCGCTTGACTACCTTTTTGAGCGTCCCTCATCGGGAATCGGTGACCTCAATGGAACGCCACTAGGGAAGGATCGAGGGTGGGCGTTGCGAAGGGCCCTTTCACGAAACCTGAACCATCCTAGTTGCAGGTCGGCTTACTTTAAAACAAATATTATCTCGCACGCTGAACTTCTGCAGAAACGGCAGGTGAACCAAGACGTTCAAAACCAGCTGACGATAGCCGACCTTGTCCCACTTAGTGAATCGATTCCGGCCTTCGCGATTAATACGACGATGGAGGGCGAACGCTTCCTCCTCGCCAGCTACGAGAATGTAGACCAGCAGTCGGGACAACTTCCGTACGCCAAGTCCTTCCTTCAAATATATGGGAAAGCTGCGCCTGGCTCCGCTCGCTTTCCTGACCTTCCGTTGGCGACAGCAGCGGAGCTTTCGGCAGCAATTCCCCCAGTGATGCCGAGTAGCAGATTGCCAAATCTGAATGGCGACGAATTCTCTGGAGCCTCGTCATATTTGGGGGCTCATTTCTTTAGCGCTGGAGAAGACAACGATGATGATGTGGCAACCGCGGTCGAGTTTCTGCGAGAGGCACTGAACGGGGTGCCCCCAGGCAACCCGCCGGTCCGCGTCTTGTTTATCGAAATACGCGACAGTCCCAATCCAAAAACTGTTCAAGAAAACGTGGCCGCAGACCGCAGATCTCTGAGTGATTTAGGTCAAATCTATCAAGATCGTCTAAGACTGCGAGAGTTTGAGATCGACGATAGCTTCTACTTTATGAATGTCCATGTTGAGCATCTAAGTTGGTCCCTTACACCAAGTCAACAACAGGAAGTTGTTAATTCGGCGTCGTTAGTGCAGAACTCAACGAAGTTTAGGCAAATCGTCCAAGCTTTTCTTTCGAATGACTCCGCGTGGAATCAGAAATAGGCAACCTGCAACGGAGAGCAGAATGCTCTGATGTTGCAACTTGAATCCGCTTAGTCGGCTCTGACTGCGGACGCACTCCGGAAACCCCTAATAGCGAAGTCAAGCTGTCGGTCATCGTCTCGCCGTCCACTTCTCCAATCGAATTCGATCGTTTGATCCGGATCAATAGGCATTCCTTCGAGCATTTTTCCTCCCCACGTGTGGTAGGCGCCGGTTGGTAGTGCTAGACGAAATCCGTTGCCCACCTTCACAGATGTGGCAGAGAGCAGCCGGCCGGCGGTCTTTTCCCCAACGATGGTCGCAAGGTTGTTCTCGCGCGCGAAGGCGACAATCATCTCAGCCGCGCTGGCGGTATGGCGATTCACGACCAGGATGACATTCCCGTGGAATTTCTGCGGTCCGAGCCCCTCGGTTTCGAGGATGATGGGTTTCTTCGCCAGCATCGCTGGCGCAAGTCGCAGCCCCAGGAGCCATAGATTCTTTGTCGTGGCAGGAATGCGGGAGAAGCGCGGAAAATTCAGCTTTTCGGCTTCGAGGTTGGCCGTGGCTCGCCGGCGGTCGAGCGCGAAGCCAACGGGAATTCTCTTCGAGGTCAGTAGACTCATCACACGCAGGGCACCGATTCCGCCCCCTGTGTTGCCGCGCAGGTCGATGATAAGGCGGTCTATGTCGCCCAAACTCGCAACCCCGGCGGAGATCTGATTGGCAACGACGACCCCCACCATGCCAGGAAACATGGCGACTTTCAGATAGCCAGTTCCATTTTCGAGGCGTCGCGCCTCCACAAGAGTCGGTTCGATGAAATGGAGCTTTTTGCCCTTTGGGCGGCCAACGTCGACGGCAACCGCTCGCTGCTGATCGTCGTTGCCGACGATTTCGACGCTGGTTTGCTTCCCCATTGGAAAGACCGGATGTTCAGGCGGCACGATCTCCCGGCCATCGACACGGAGAAGGATGTTCCCCGGTTCAATGCGAGCGATCGCAGCGGCGCCGCCGGAGTGAACGTCCTGAAATATCCATCGCCTTCCATAAGGCGTATCGTCCTCCAAATAGGTTGCGCTGAGCGCCGCGCGGGCCGATGCCCGGCGGGCGGTCTGGTGAAAGAAGCCCAGATGCGAAGTATGCAGCTCTGCAAGTAAGTCGCTCATCGCCTGCTCAAACGCATCCGCGCCCGCGGCAGATTCAATAATCGGCCTATGCCGGTCAACGGCCGCCTGCCAGTCCGCATTCAGTTTCTCGGGAGCGTAGAAACGCTTGTGCAGCGCGGCGAGCACGTTCTCAAGGATGGCGTGCCGGTCCTTCGCTGAGAGTTGAACTGGCAAAGCGGGCATTGCGATTGCAGTTGCAGTCATCGATTGCTCCTTCGAGATAAGTTGTTTGAGGTTCGGCTGAAGAGGCTTGCGCTGGGCTCGCCATCCAGCTCAAACCCGGCCCAGTAATACGGAGGCTCGCCCGAATTCAGCATGTCAAGCTGCGCTTGCCGCAGAGCTTCGGCTTTTCCTGCGCCATTTCCAAGATGCTGATAGAAGTCCTCCATCAGTTGCGCCGTGGGTTGATCGTCAATCCGCCAAAGGGTAGAAACGACGCTATCGGCGCCGGCCTCAATGAACGCATTCACGATGTCAGCAATTCCCTCTTCGCCGACTGGCCCAACGCCGGTATCGCAGGCGGAGAGAGTGACCAGGCTGGCATTGAGGCGAAGCTGCCTGATATCGCGCACTTGAAGAAGACCGTCATCGATAGGACGCTTCTCGGGGGCGAAAACGAGAGCCGAACGGTCAGGAAATTCCGGGTCCACATATCCGTGAAGCGCCAGATGGATGACGTTGTACCGTCTGAGCGGGAGGCGTTTGAAATTCGTCTCAGTTGCCTGACCGCCGAGCAGGATCGTAGACGGCTTCGGGAGGTCCGTGGCAATAGTTTCGACTTCGTTACGGCTTTCCGGTAGTGCGACGAGTTCGCTCCGTTCGAGACCGGAAATGCCCCGTTGAATACTGGCTATGAGGGTCATCGGCGGAGCTCTGGAGATCCACGCCGCGACTCCCAGATACGGCAATTCATGGCGTATCGACAAATCCCCGCGATGTCTCAGCAGATCTAGCACGGTTCCCGAAGGCGCCACCGTCACCTGATGGGAAGCGAGCAGATAGTGTCCCGCATCCGCGAGAGCCGAAAACGGCAGAAGATGCAGCTTCCCGTCCGGCACGATGATCAGATCCAGTTTTCGACGAACTTCGGGAATGCCGCCGAGCAGCCCGTTGAAGAGACGCTGCGCCAGAGGCAGGTCGGATTTCTGGTGGGTAATTTCGGATCGGTACTGGGACGCCTCTTGTTCGAGATCGGATTTCGACGGCAGTGTGTAACGACGGACAGAATCCCGAGTGACGGCCAGCGCCCAGGAGTGTGGGTTCGCCAGCACATACTCAATGAAGAGCTCGGAGGGATGGAGATCTTTTTGCAAACTACCGAGCTGGATTGGATGAGGCGGCGCATCGTAATCTGGCGCGCCGGCTCCAAGCTGCTGTTCCGTTGTGTAGATAGCTTCGAGAATACGGCTGCGCGCGGTCGTATCGTCCGTATTGAGGAGCTGGAGATTCAGGCTAGTCAGACGCAGCTCCGCGATGCTCGGCTCGTGCGGTGCAATTACTTCATGATGTGAGAGGGCCTGCGCCTCCACGCGCCCGCGAGCCCGCTCGATCGCATGGAATGCGTCCGTCATCCTGCCCTGGTCGCAGAGCGAGGCGAAATAGCCCGCATAGACGATGCTGAGGTCGCTCAGTAGTTCGCGTTCGACAGTCGGCGTCGGCACCTTGCTGAGGAGTGCATCCAACAGGTCCGCGCTCTTCTCGTAGAGATTGTTCGACGCTCTCGTGTCTCCCAGACGCTCAAGAATCTCTGCCTTGATTCCCAGGTTTTTCGGCGCGAAGTACAGTTCGTCAGGGATGTTCTTGTTGGCGTCTATGGCTTCGTCGACCGCGGACAACGCCGGCCGCAATGCGCCTTGGTGGATGTACGCCAGGGCCAGCAATCCATCCACCTGCGTCAGACCGCGCCAATAGGAGAGCTGCCTCGCATACAGGACCGACTGCTTAAGGTCCGATACAGCCTGGTCCCACTGCCCCATTCGTTCATAGATTCCCGCCCTGGTCTGGTAGAGCTGATATTGATGTCCCGCGAGATGGTAGGCAGAGACTCTCTGCAACTCCTGAGCAGCCAGTGCGAGAGCCTCCTTGTTCTGCCCCAGGCCGCTCAGCGCTTCAATCTTGGCCTCGATGGCAATGGACGGATATGCGGCTCCGTGGGTTTTTGCAGCCACCCGAATTGCCTCATTGAGCGGTCCAAGCGCCTCTTTGTATTTTCCCAGCTCCACTAAAGCCGCGCCGTACATGCTCGCGTAACGGATTTGAGCGGCCGGGTCTGCCACTTTCGCCACTGTCCAGGCCCTCAGCACATCCTTCTTCGCGGTTGCGATGTCGCCCAACAGGAACTCCGCGAATCCCTGCTCGCCGACGGCTCGTGAGGCGAGCAGGAAATGGCGGCGACGGATCGCAAGCGACTCGACCTGCGCCCAAGTCTGTCGCGCCATCCCCGCATCGTAGTTCGTTTCAAGCATTCCGAGAATGGTTAGGATGCGCAGCCGCGTATCTGGATCCCGCGCTTCGGGCAGATCCAGGTCGCGCCGGAGAAGCGCAATCTGATTGGGGATGCTCGTAGAAGACTCGCTACGCGCCGGCATCTCGCTGACTCGGGCGTAAAGCGCCTTCGAGAGCTGATGCTCCTGGTCGAATCCGAGTTCGGCTTGTCGGTAGAGGGGTTCGGCGGCGATCCAGCTATTGAGCCATGCGAGATCGTCGGCTCGCTTCAGCAGCGCCTCTGGACCTTGAGAATGCAGCCGTCGGAACAGTCGATACCCGACAACACTCAGCAGGACGGCCAAGAGCAAACCGCCGGCGATGCGAAGGCTGGGGGAGACGGCAATTCGCATAGCGAGCGTTCACTTTGGCGTCCATCATGCCATATCGCATCGCACACGGCAACTTTTCTGTTAAAGAATTGTTAGTTAGTCATTCTGGAGTGTTGCGCTAGAGCAGGATCAAGATAGCTATACCCAGTGGCGAATCTATGAGTAATTCTGTATTTCTCTGGTGAAGTGACCGCGATAACGAGGATGGGACGAGCCTATTCGGACGATCTGCGGGTGAGGATATTGGAAGCCGATGAGCGCGGCGAGGGCAGTTGCCGTGTG
>Ga0335072_10013543_pt1 | contig 11612 bp, 14 predicted proteins | sample Lox_Sample_21_FD_206725 | JGI IMG/M metagenome (GOLD analysis project Ga0335072, IMG submission 206725) | Soil microbial communities from Loxahatchee National Wildlife Refuge, Florida, United States - Lox_Sample_2.1 | ecosystem: Environmental > Terrestrial > Soil > Wetlands | place: USA...
CCTTCATGGCGTTCGCGTAGAGCCCGAGGCCGGCTCCGATGGCGGTGAACGCGGGCGCCTGTTCCAGCACCAGCGGCTCGATGCCCGCCTTCCTGAGCGCGATTGCGGCAGCAAGCCCGCCGGTGCCGCCCCCGGCGATGATCACGCGCACTGAAATCCCCTAACCCAGGTCAGAGACCAGCAGGATGAACAGCAAGAGGACTCGGAACGAATCGGGTTACTTGTGATGAGTAACCCGGCTCCGTTCGGGATGATGCGGATTAGTCATCAGGCTTTTAGCGGCGCCACAGCCGCTTCGTCGCGATGCGGGCGCCCTCGGCCAGCGCGGCGAACTTCGCCCATCCCACCTTCGGGTCGATCTCCCTGGTGGCGGCCTGTGAGGCGAAGCCGCAGTCGTTGCCGATCATCACGTTCTCCCGGCCGACGAGCTCCGCGTAGCGCACGGTGAGCTCGGCGATCAGCTCGGGGTGCTCGACCCAGTTGGCGCCGTTGCTGAGCATGCCCGGGATGATCACCTTGCCCTCGGGCAGGCGGACGTCCTGGAAGGCGTGGTAGTCGTGCATGTGGCGCGGGTTCATGACCTCGAAGGAGAATGCCTGGGCGTTGATCTGGAGCATCGGCTCGATGAAGTCCCGCAGCCGCAGGTCGTAGATGTGCGGGCCCTGGTTGATGCCGTAGCAGGTGTGGTAGCGGATCTTCTCCGGCGGGATGTCGCGCAGCGTGTGGTTGATCAGCTCAACGGTTTCCGCCGCGTGCCGGGCCCGTTCGGCCGGCGCGGCGTCCGCGTGGCGCCACAGGCTCGACGCGGCCGGGTCGTCGAGCTGGATGAGGAAGCCGGCGTCGATGATGGCCTGGTACTCCTCGCGGCACGCCTCGGCCAGCGCGGCCACGAACTCTTCGCGCGAAGAGTAGTACTCGTTGTCGTGGTCGGCGAGCCCCGTCGGCAGCGCCGCGGACATGAACGCCTCGGTGTAATCCTGCCCGGCCAGGGCCGCCTTCAGGTTGGCGATGTCGGCGGCGAGCGCCTCCTGGCCGACGTACTTGACCGGGCCCCGGCACACCAGCCGCGACGGCGGGCTCAGCATGGCCCCGAACATGGCGGTCGCGAAGTAGCGCTTGTAGTACTCGGGGAAATCGGCCACCTCGCGCCAGGTGCCGAGCGGTGCGCCCGCGGGGTACGGCTCGGCCTCGAACCCGGACAGGCGTTCGGTCAGGTACGTGGTGAACCCGCTCTTGCGCTGCTCGCCGTCGTTGATGACGTCGAGGCCGGCCGCGAGCTGACGGCGGACGCACTCCGCGACCGCCGCTGTCGCACGGGCCTCGAACGCACCGGTGTCGTAGGGCCGGCCGTTCTCCCTGGCGCGCATCAGCTCGATCAGGTCATCCGGCCGGGCGATGCTGCCCGTGTGCGTGGTCAGGATCCGGTCTGTGCTCGTCTGCACCTGGCGAGTCCCTTCGTAGCGGCTAGGATTTTATAATATAAAGTTATCGATTGACGGCAAGAGGGGATACGCCGCGTGCTCCGACGTGCTCCCGCAGCCCACCAGCGAGGAACACCCGGACACACCGTGACGTACGGCGATCGAACCAGTGGCCCGGCGACCAAGGCCGACGGCGCCTACCTTGAGATGCGCAACCAGATCCTCCTCGGCACGCTCGAGCCGGGCAGCCGGGTCGACTACCCGCAGCTCTCGGCGGCCCTGGGCGTCTCCATCACCCCGCTGCGGGAAGCCCTCCGCCGGCTCGAGGCCGATCACCTGGTCATCCGCAACGCGCACCGGGACGTGGTCATCGCCCCGCTCACCCGGGAGGAGGCGACCGAGCTGGTCACCGTCCGACGGGAACTCGACCTGCTCGCCGCCAGGCTCGCGGCAACGGAGATGACCGGGGACGAACTCGCCGCCGCGCGGGCGCTGGCCGCCCGCCGGGACGAGGACGAGGCGCTGCGCTACCTGCGGGACGCCGGGCTGCCGGTGGCGGTCGGCGGCATGCAGAACGTCAACCGGGCGTTTCACCGCATGGTCTACTGCGGGTCGCACAACCAGGTGCTGATCCAGTACCGGGACGCGATATCGACCAGGACGGAGCGGTACGTCATCCTCGCCCGCCAGCTCGCCACGGTGCCGGCCGAGGCCTACCGGCTGCTGCACGGGAGGCTGCTGGCGGCGATCGAGGCCCGCGACGCCGCGGCCGCCGCTGACCTCATGCGGGCCCACTACCAGGAGCTGGACCTCAACTTCGCCGACGTGATCTTCGGCCCGGCCGAAGTGCGTGATTAGGGCTCGAGGTCGGTCACTCCCCTGCCGCTTGCAATATCGAACGGCACAGAAGCCTGGTCGTGCACGATCAGCCAATTGCGGTCGAGCTTCCGGAAGCAGAAGGTGCCCCGGACCCACATCCCGCTCGTCGCCGTGCCGTCCTTCAGCGTGCCGCTGAGCCGGCCGAACGCGTGCCCGAACGCCACATCATCGCCCACGGTGATGGTCAGGTCGCGAACCTCATAGTCCACATCCTGGAAGAACGTGAACACCTTCGCCCAGTTCTTCAACTTCGCTTCCACCCCGACATGCTGCAGCGGCGGCTCGACATCGAAGGACACCACGTCCGCTGCGTACAGCCGCTTCAGGCCTTCCAGGTCCTTGGCCTGGATTCCTTTCACGATCTTGTCAACCTGCTGCCTGATCTCGGCTTCGTCTTCCTCGCGGTGCGTGGGCATCGATACCCGTCCCCTTCCGGTCAGCGCGGAATCTTGGCTCTGCCGGTAAGACGAAACAGCTACCGGGAACGTCAGGCCCGGGGCTTCGAGGAGGGCCCGCGGGCGTGAAGACGTGCCCGGGCATCACCCGGGGGGAAATCCCCACCGTGAACCCGTCGGATGGCACCATCGTTTCCGGCGGCCCCGGCTGGCACCGTGAATGACATGGCAAAGGAAGACGCTGCTGTTACCACGATGCTGAACGCAGCCGCCCCGGATTCTGCGACCAGGCAGTGTTCCTGTATGCCGGACGGGTGGACCAGGTGCTGCCTTACCCGGAGCCAGCCGTGGTGGCCGGGCTGATCGAGGAGCTTGGCGAGCGGGCCGGCGCGGGGCGTCGCTGATGGGCGGCTGGATGCTCGCCGGGATCCGGCGCGGCCCCGGCCCGCTGATCGGAACCGTGGTGGCGTCGGCCGCCGCGGCCGTCCTGACGGTCGCGGCGATATCAACCGCTGCCGCGCACACCGAGGCACCCGCCGGGCGGCTGGCCAGCGCCAGCGTCGTGGTGGCCGGGTCTACCAACCTCAGCGTCACGCTCGGCCGCGGCCAGGGCGCCGAACACGAAACGCTTCCGCTGCCCGCCTACCGGGGCGTGCCCGCCTCGCTGGCGCGGCGCCTGGCCCAGGTACCAGGCGCGGCCTCCGCCGCCGGCGAATCAGGCTTCCCTAACGGCACGGTTCCGCCCGGTGACGTGGACCTCGTCGCGGTGACCGCCAGGCCGGGCGTCTCCCCGGACGTCCTCGCCGGCCAGATCCGCGCGGCCCTGCACGGTGGCCAGGGCTACACGATCGCGACGGGTGCTGCCCGCGGCGACGTCGCGAACCTGAACGCCGCGGTCGAGCGGTCCAACGGCCAGTCGCTGGCGGGTGCGCTCATCGCCCCGATCGTGCTGATCTCGTTGTTCGTGCTGGCGAGCGCCACCGCGCTGGCGGTCAACCTGCGCAGGCGCAGGTTCGCGCTGTTGCGCGCGGTCGGCGCCACCCGCGGCCAGGTCCGCCGGGCGATCCTCGCTGAGCTCGCCGTGTGCGGCGCGGTCGGCGGCGCGCTTGGCTGGCTGCCCGGGGCTGCTCTCGGTGCGCTCAGCGTTCGCGCGCTGGCCGCTCACCAGATGCTTCCCGCCGGGTCCGCCGCGTGGCTCAGCCCGTGGCTGGCCGCCATCGCCTGCGGGGCCAGCGCACTAGTCGCCGGCACGCCTTACCGCGCCACGGTCAGCGCGATCTACAGCCGTTCGCTGGCCTCCGGCGACCTGCTGATCCCGGCATCGGTCGCGGCGGGTCACACGGGCACGCCGCCCGGGTACTCCCAGATCCTGGTCAGCGGGGGCACAGCCGCCGAATTGGCCCGGCTCGCCGCCGGTCATCCGGGACTGCGCGTGGCCAGCCGCTCCGTGGCCAACGCCCAGTCCGCGCAGGCCGCCGCGCAGAACTCGTTCGCCAACGACCTGATCCTCGGCGTGCTTGGGGTGCTGTCCGCGGTGGCGCTGGTGAACACCCTGGTAGTGATGACGGTTGAGCGGCGGCGCGTGCTGCGGCTGCTCGGCCGGGTCGGCGCGACACGTGGCCAGGTCGCGGCGGTGTTCGGCTGGCAGGCGGTGTTCGTCGCCGGCACCGGGCTCGTCGCGGGCGCGGCCGCCGGCGCGGTCACCCTGCTCGCCGTCACCAGGGCCGTCACCGGCAGCTGGGGCCCGTTCATCCCGCTCGCTCCCGCCGTCGGCCTGATCGCGGCAGTGGCCGTGCTCACCGCGGGCGCCGTCATGATCCCGTTCGGCGTTATGTCCCGCCGTGAGCTGTCATCGTGAGGAGCCGCGTGACGCGCCGGCGATCTCCTGGCCGCTGACGGTGGACGGTGGGTTACCGGGCCGGGCACAACTCGCGGGCGGCCTCGGAAAACTCCTATCGCGGGGTGTGGTCTCGGAGGAATCGGCCGACCGCTTCGGTGGCGGCGGGCAGGTGCCCGGGGTCTTTCCACGGTTCGAGCAGTTCGGCGGCCGGCGCGAGTGCGGCGATCTCGCGGCCGGTCTCGGTCGGGTGGGGCTCGTCGACTCCGGGGAGGACGAGCATCGGCGTGCGGAAGGACCGCACCTGGTCCCGGGTCACGCTGACGGCGAAGTCGGGAGCCCACATCGTGGTGGCGAACGCCTCGATCTCGTCGCTGCCGAGATCGTCGCGCTTGCTCATGAGCTGCTCACGCCAGGGCTTCCAGAGGTTGTCGAAGAGCTCACGGTTGCTCGCGATGATCCCGACCGGCTGCTCGAGGACGGCCGCGACGACTCGTTCCGGCGCGACTTCGAGCAGCTTGAGGATGAACGGGCCGCCGATGCAGCAGCCGAACACCAGGAACCGGTCGATGCCGAGATGATCCATGACGGCGAGCTGGTCTGCCGCGTAGGCGCCCCACGGGTCGCCGGTCTCAAGCGGGCCGGTGGACTGGCCGGCGTTGCGCTGGTCCATCGCGATCATCCGGTACTGCCCGGCGTACGCCGTCAGCGGGTTGATCGCCGCCACCTCCCACAGCGGCACGCTCGAGCGCATCCCGCCTGGCGCCAGCGTCAGCATGGGAAACCCTGTCCCCTGCTCGGTGTACCAGATCTTCGCCTCGCCACTGTCGACGTACGGCACGCGGGTCTCCTTCCCCGACTCAGATTCCGTGTCCCAGCCTACGGCCGGGCCGCCCGCTACGGCTGGACTGTCCGCTGCTGCCGGAAGGCGGCACCGGCCGGCAGCGGCCCCGTTCCGCTAGGGGTTTTCTGCCTTTGCCGGCATGCTCGTCGCGGCGTCGATGCCGGTGAGCGCCAGCACTTCCTCTTTCGTGAACCCAGGGGCGACCTGCTCAACTGTCAGCCCCCCGTCCTTGCGGCGGAACAGCGCCAGATCGGTCACCAGGATGTCGACGCAGGCCTTCCCGGTGAGCGCGTAGCTGCAGCGCTGCACCACCTTCGGCCGGTCCCGGCTGTCGCGGTGCTCCATCATCACCATGACGGTACGGCCGGACGCGACCAGGTCCATTGCACCGCCGATCCCTCCGCCGACCATGCCGTCGGTCTGCCAGTTGGCGAAACTGCCCTCGGCGTCTACCTGGTAGGCACCGAGGACGACGGCCGCTACCCGGCCGCCCCGTACCATCTCGAAGGCGGTCACGCTGTCGAAGTAGGAGATGCCTGGGCTCGGGGTGACGGGGTATCCGCTCGCGTTGAAGACGTCCGGGTACGTCTGGTCGTCGGGAACGATCTCGCCGTAGCCGAGGATCCCGTTCTCGCCGTGCAGGATAAGGTGCCGGTCACCTGCGTACGAGGACAGGTAGCTCGGTATGCCCAGGCCGAGATTGACGTACGAGCCTTCGGGCAGGAGCGACGCGGCCAGTTCCGCCATCTGCCGGCGCGTCCAGGCGGGCTTGCCGTTGTAGGTGCGGGGAACGTCGTGGTCGCGGCGCGCAGGACCGTGTTTGGGCAGCGCGTTGACCACGGTCTTGCGGACGACGCGCGAGACGAAGATGCCTGGCAGCCCGATCCGCTCCGGGGGGATCTCGCCCGGTTCAACGACCTCGTCGACTTCCACGATGGCCACCTGCGCCGCCTTGGCGAAGCTGGGCCCGAAGTGCTGGTTGGCGCCGCGGAACTCCACGTTGCCGAGGCGGTCGGCCTGGTGGCCTGCGATAAACGCGTAGTCGACGGGGAGCGCCGTCTCCAGCAGGTAGGGCTTGCCGTCGAAGTACCGCACCTCCTTGCCGTCGGCGATCGGGGTGCCCAGGCCCGTCGGGGTGTAGACGGCCGCGAGGCCAGCGCCGGCGGCCCGCAGGCGCTCCACCAGCGTGCCCTGCGGGACCAGTTCGAAGGTCATCTCGCCGTTCCGGATCAGTTCCTCCGCCGGGGACGAACCGCCCGCTCTCGCCGTGAACGAGACGATCAGGTGCCGGACGCGTCCGGCCTCGACCAGAGCCTGGGCGCCGGGCGGAATCGTGTTGCCGACAAAGCAGAGATCCGTCGTGCCGCGCTCGTCGAGCGCGGCCAGCAAGCTGAAAGGTGCGCCGGCACTCGGGCCGAAGCCGGAGACGGCGATCGACGCTCCGTCGGGCAAGTCGCTGATTGCGTCGGCAGGCGAGGTGCGCAGCTTGTCCATGTGCCTAGCCTGCGTCCGCAGGATCGCAGTGACTAGATCGATCCGCGCCAAAATGACCGGCCGGCAGCTGTGTCAAGGCTCCGTCGGCCACGTGCCATGACGCCGGGATCGTTGCGTCCGCCTGGGCACTGGCCCAGGAGGACGGGATCGCCGGCGTGACGCTGCACGGTCTGGCGCGGACAGTCGGAACGCGTCTGTGCTCTGCGCCGATGCGTGTCTCAGCGGCGACCGGCGTGGGCCGCTGGCGCTGAACCGTGCGCTCGCCGCGGGCATGGCATGGTGCTGCCGTGGTGGCGGCGGTCTCCGCTGTTGTTCCTTGTCGCCGTCAACCTCATGGCGCTTCCCGTCAGCAACGGGCTTGCCTCGATCAACAACCCGACCGTGGTCAGTACCTACGTCTTTACGGTTCCGGTCTGGGCGGTCGCCTACTGGCCCGCCACCCCGGCCGCGGTCACCGGGTCGCGCTCACCGCCGCCTTCGACACCGGAGAAGGGCTGCACTGGCATCTGGGTGCCTGGTCGATCGGGCCCAATGTGCTGTTGACGGTTGTTCTGTGGATCGCGGGACGGGCAGTGCGCCGCCAGCGGCTGATGGCCGCCGACCTGGGGCGGGCCCGCGCGCTGCTGGAAGCCGAGCAGCGCGGCCGCGAGGAACTGGCCCTGTCGGCCGAGCGCGGTCGCATGGTCGCCCGGCTGAACTCGCTGGTCGCCGCCGAGGTGAGCGCCATGATCGAGACTGCTGAGTCCGTCAGGGACCAGCTCGGCGGCGCTGCGGCCGGCGCGGGCGCCGCGTCGATCGCTGAGGTCGGGCAAGCTGGCCGCCAGGCACTGGCCCGGCTCCGGGAAATCCTCGGGCTGCTCAGAGCCGAGTACGATCCGGACCAGTTCCTGCCGCCTCCCGTCCTGGAAGACCTCCGCGATCGCATCCCCCGGCCCTCGCTGTCATGACCATACGGGTGCTGATCGCCGATGACCAGCAGCTGGTGCGAGCCGGATTCCGGCTCATCCTTGAGCGCCAGCCAGGCATCGAGGTCGTCGGCGAGGCCGCCAGCGGAGCTGAGGCCGTTACGCTCGCACGGCGGTTCATCCCGGATGTCGTCCTCATGGACATCCGCATGCCCGATCTGGACGGCATCCAGGCCACCCGTCTTATCCGCGCCGATCCTGGCCTCGAGACAACCCGGATCATAATTCTCACCACTTTCGACCTGGATGAATACGTCTACCTGGCCCTGCGGGCGGGCGCGAGCGGGTTCTTGCTCAAGGACCTGCCGCCGGAACAGCTCGCTCAGGCCGTGCTCGGCGCCAGTCAGGGCGATACCATGCTCGCTCCCGCCATCACCCGGCGCCTTATCGAGCACTTCACCGCAACCAGTCACTCGGCTGCCCCGCCGCAGGTCCTCGGACAGCTGACTCCGCGGGAGATCGAGGTCCTCCGGCTGCTCGCCGCCGGACTGTCCAACGCGAAGATAGCGGCGGCACGGTTCGTCGCCGAGACCACGGTAAAGACTCACGTGGCCCGCATGCTGACCAAGCTCGGCCTGCGCGATCGGGTGCAGGCCGTGGTTTTCGCCCATCAGCACGGTCTCGTCCCGGCCCGGCCGACCTGAAACCGCGCCCAGCCGGGCGTCACACCGGATTACGCGTAACGCAGAGACAAAAATGCAGTGAGGTCGTGCACCGCGGCCGGTGGTGAGTCCGTGATGTTCACCGTGCACGGCAGTCGTGGCGGTGGCCACGCCGCCCCGTGGTCACGCCTCCGGTCTCGGCCGTGCGGCTTGTCAGTCGCTGGGCTGCTCGACGAGCTGCGCCAAGTAGAGCTGCTCGCCAAGCTGGCTCATCAGCCCGAGCTGGGTCTCGAGGTAGTCGATGTGCTGTTCCTCGTCGCGGAGGATGCCTTCGAAGATGTTGGCGCTCGTGACATCGCCGATGCCGCGCATGTACTCGATGCCGCGCCTGAGCCGGTCAACGGCCTCGGTCTCCACCGCCAAGTCCGCCTCGAGCATCTGGGTGATCGTCTGGCCGATGCGCAGCGGGAAGAGGCGCTGGTAGTTCGGCAGTCCGTCCAGGAACAGGATCCGGTCGGTGAGGGCCTCCGCGTGCCTCATCTCGTCCACCGACTCGGCCTTCGTGTGCCTCGCAAGCTTTACCCAGCCGAAATTCTCCTGCATCTTGCCGTGCAGGAAGTACTGGTTGATAGCCGTCAACTCAGCTGTGAGCTGCTCGTTCAAGAATTCGATGACCCGCTCGTCGCCGCGCATGGCATCACCCTAACCCGCTACGACGGGATGGGTACGGCAACGCGCGGGCACGGCCTGCTGCGCTCACCCAGCATGTCCCTGATGCGGTCCCGGCACGTCCCGCAGCCGGTGCAGGCTCCCGTGACCTTCGCCACCGCCGCAAGCGTGGCCGCGCCGTTGTCAATCGCCGCACTTACCTCGTCGCTCGTTACGGCACGGCAGATACACGCGAACATGCCAGGACTGCTCCCCTCCACCCCGATCGGTATGGTTAGGCTAACCTAAGTTCTTCCTTCGGTCCACGGTGAAGCTCGTCACACCACCGGATGCCCGCCTACTTCCCGGGCAAGGCGGCCGTCATAGGGGCTCTGGTCGAGCGCCTGTTCAGCGAGGTCGATCGCGGCGTCTTCGCGGACCGGGCCCAGCCGTGGCGGCAGCGCGTGGAATCCCTCGCCGTCGAACTGCGGGCGCGGCTGGCCGCCCATCCCGGCGCGGTAACTTTGATGATCGGCCAGCCCAGGACCGGCCCGCACGCGCTGGCCCTGGGCGAACGGCTCCTCGAGCTCTTCGCCGACGCCGGCCTCACCCCCACCGACGCTGCGCGCGCATCCCACCTGCTGTTCGGCTACGTGTTCAGCTCGGTCGCCCTGCACATCGCCGACCTGAAGCAGCCCGGCTCGCCATCCACGGCAGAACGGATAGCCGCGCGGCACCAGGCGTTCGCCGCTGCCCCGGCCGACCAGTTGCCCCGAACGGCTCGCGCGCGGAGTCGGCGTTCCGCGTGTCCTGCCCGGTCGGAATATGCCTGCTGCGGCCACTTGCCGTGACAGTAGGCAGAGGGGGCGGCAGCCTGGAGACCCGTCGATGGTCGATACCGGCATTACGACTTCCCTGCAATCAGGCGCGCTAAGCAGACCGTTCACTGCCGACCGCGGCCTAACGGCAGATCATTGACCTAGCCAATCGGCCGGGCCAGTCTGAAGAGACATGGTGCCGTGGGAGCGCGCATGCCGCGCTCCAAGTGCCCGGCGCGACGCTGAGAGGGGGGCGAGGAACAGATCATGAGAGTGGAAGTGAGCCCCAGGGCCGCTGGGCTGATCCGCCAGCATGGCGGACGGCTGTGGGTCTGGGCAGCCCGTCCCGCCCTGTGCTGTGGCGGCACGCCCGCCTACATGCACGCAGCTACCGAGCAGCCGCCGAGCCTGTCCGGGTTTACCCTCGTCTCCCACCAGGAAGTGGCAATTTGGTTCCGGGCACCCGCGGGCCGGCTTCCGGATCTGCTGGAGATCGGCGTGCGGGGCCGGCGTCGCCCCCGCGTCGAGGCCTACTGGGACGGGTGCCTGATCATGCTCTGACCGGCGGCGCGGTACCTGTGAGCATGGTTCGCGTGCTCCGGATCATGGGGAGCTGCGTTGCTGGCCGGGCAGAGCAGGCGCGGGCGAGCTGGCGCAGCGCGAGCTCGATGGCGCGTCGACGACGCGGAGACTCGCCAAGGCAGCCATAGGGGCTTTCGCTCGCCTAACGTCGTCTCGCCGCGGGGGCTTCCCGGTTGGGAGCGACCCGGACGGATGAAGACGACGCGCAACTCCGCGAGGAGTATGCCTCTGGGATGCAACTTGATGAGATGGCGAACGTTCATGGCAGGAATCTCGGCGGAATTCGGTCCAGGTTGATTCGTCTTGAGCCGGAAAGTCGTGGCCGACCTAGCCCAGATGAGCAGTAGTCGAGAGAACCAGATCATGTAGCAGATCTGGCCATCCAGGGACCATCAGGCGCGGCTGGCAGTCCTTACGGGTGGGGGACTGCGCCGAAAACCCATGCGTGCTGATGGCTGAGTTCCCGCTGATCCCAAATTCGAGCGCGGTTGGCATTTATTGGGACGTGCCGCCGATGAGGCTGAGGCCGTCGTGTTCGGCGTAGTCGGAGAAATCCTTTGTGTTAAGCGGTGCCAGCGGTATTCCGTGAACAAGGCAGCAGGCAGCGATCCAGCTGTCGTTGACCGGGCGAGGGCGTCCGCGGAGCTGGGCATCGGCCTGCAATTCGCCTCACCGGATGGCATCCGCCTCATCGAAGGGGAGCGGCACGACCCGTTGCTGCCAGCTTGCCAGGTCGGCTGGACGGCGCGGTCCCCAGTCGCGGAGAACGGTCCACTTTGTCAGTTCGCCGAGGGTTACGAAGGTGATGCACAGAGAGTGCCCGGCCAGCCGGGAGCGAAGCGGGTCCGCTAGGCGGCCACGGAGGATGGTTGAGGCAACGTCGGCGTCGAGGACGATGAAGCTCACGCCAGCTCAGTATGCCGGGCGGTGTACACGTCTGCGAGGAAGTCGGCCAGCTCCTCATCGGACTCGAAGAGTTCAGGGCGGGCTAGTTCATCGACCGGGACGACCGGGCCGACACCCTGGCGGTGGGCGAGTTCGGAGGCTGGGACATGCTCGGCCGTGCTCGACTGAGGCAGTCGGCCAGCGTTATTTGATGTCATGACCGCTCACCGTCCCTCGTTTGC
>Ga0335072_10013544_pt1 | contig 11612 bp, 8 predicted proteins | sample Lox_Sample_21_FD_206725 | JGI IMG/M metagenome (GOLD analysis project Ga0335072, IMG submission 206725) | Soil microbial communities from Loxahatchee National Wildlife Refuge, Florida, United States - Lox_Sample_2.1 | ecosystem: Environmental > Terrestrial > Soil > Wetlands | place: USA: Florida...
CGCCGACCTACTTCCACAAGCCGACCACCTCGCTGAACTCGCATCGTGGTGCGGTGGTCCGGCCCGCTGGCTGCCAGTGGCTGAACTACGAGGGCGAGATCGCCATCGTGATCGGCCGTACCTGCCGCAACATCGCGCCCGCCGACGCGGCCGGCTACATCGCCGGGTACACCATCGCCAACGACTTCGGCCTGCACGACTTCCGGGACACCGACGCCGGGTCGATGCTCCGGGTCAAGGGCGCGGACACGCTCTGCCCGCTCGGCCCCGGGCTCGTGTCCGGCTGGGACTTCCCGGGCAAGAGCCTGCGCACCTACGTCAACGGCCGCCTGGCCCAGGACGGCTCGACCGACGAGATGGCCTGGGACATGCACTACCTGGTGGCCGACATTGCCCGGCTGATCACCCTGCTGCCCGGCGACGTGCTGCTGTCCGGGACGCCGGCCAACTCACGCCCGGTCCGGCCCGGCGACGTGGTTGAGGTCGAGGCCGAAGGCCTGGGCCGCCTGGTCAATCACATCGTCGAGGGACCGGCCGGGGTGCGCGGCGACGTCGGCGCCCAGCCCACCGAGTCCGAGGAGGTGCGGTCCACCGCGCTCGGCGGCGACTGGGAGTTCCGCGGCATCCGCCCGCCCCGCCGGTCCTGACCTGTGGCCCTGGTTGGGCGGCCTGGCTGGGCGGCCTGGTTGGGCGGCCCCGGTTCAGGGCATAACCGGCCGGTGAGCCTGGGGGCCACGGTGCTGGGTGAGTACGGTGCACGAGCCTGATACCGCCGCGATCGCGGTCGTCGCCGGCTGTGTCGTTGTGTGGGGCCTGGTCTCGGCCCGGCTGGAACGGCTTAACATCACCGCGCCGATCGCGTTCGTCCTGCTCGGGCTGGCCGTCACCCACCAGCCGCTGGCGCTGATCCACGTCAGCCTGCACTCCTGGACCGTCCGCGAGATCGCGGAACTGGCCCTCGCGATCGTGCTGTTCGCCGACGCGGCCCGGGTCAACCCGCGGGCCGCCCGCGCCGATGCCGGGCTGCCCGGCCGCCTGCTCGGCATCGGGCTGCCGCTGACCATAGGGCTTGGCATCGTGACGGCCATGCTGGCCAGTGGCGGCGACTGGTGGATCGCCGCCGTGATCGGCGCGATCGTGGCGCCCACCGACGCCGCCCTCGGCGCCGCCATCCTGGAGGACACCCGGGTGCCGGGCCGGGTCCGGCGGGTGCTCAACATCGAGAGCGGGCTCAACGACGGGATCGCCACCCCGTTCGTCAACCTGTTCCTGGCCGGTGCGGCCGCCCAGGAGATCGAGCATTCGGCCGGCCCGGCCAGCGCGGTGGCCAGGATCCTGATCGGCGTGGTGATCGGTGCGGGCATCGGGCTGGCCGGGGCGGCGCTGCTCCGCTACACCACCGCCCGGGGCTGGAGCGGCCAGGTGACCCGCCCGCTGGCCGTGCTCGCCCTGGCCGTGCTGGCCTATGCGGTGGCCATCGAAGGCGACGGCAACGGGTTCGTGGCCGCGTTCGCCGGCGGCCTGGCCTTCGGCGGGCTCGCGCACGGCACCCCGGCCGCCTCGCTCACGTTCACCGATGACGCCGGTGAGTTGCTCTCGCTGCTGGTGTGGTTCCTGTTCGGGGCCACGATGATCGTGCCCGCGCTGCAGCACTTCGCCTGGCCGGACGCCATCTTCGCGGTGCTGGCGCTGACCGTGGTCCGGATGGCGCCGGTGGCGGTGGCCCTGGCCGGCACCGGGCTGGACCGCGCGACGGTCGGGTTCATCGGCTGGTTCGGCCCGCGCGGGCTGGCATCGGTGGTGTTCGCGCTGATCGCCGCGGACACGCTGGACCGGCCCGCCGCCGACCGGGTGCTGGCCGCGGTGGTGCTCACCGTGCTGGCCAGCGTGGTCGCGCACGGCGTTACCGCATCACCGCTCGCGGCCCGTTATGGCGCGCACCTGTCAGCCCGCCGTGCCCCCGGCACCCTCGGCCCCGAGCACACCGCCGCCCCGGAACTGCGCGCCCGGTCCCTGGGAGTCAACCGGCGCCGGGCGCGGTAAGCCGCGGGAGCGGCCGCCGAGGTTGCCGTGGCAGGCCCGCAGGCTGCGCCGCAGGCTGGCCACCTGCGGCTTGGTCAGCCCGGTCAGCATCTGCTCTTCCAGCGCGTCCACCTGGTCCCGGTACCGGTCCAGCAGGTCCCGCCCGGCCGGGGTCAGCGCGACGACCAGGCGGCGCCGGTCGGCCCCGTCCCGGTGCCGCTCGATCAGCCCCCGGCCTTCCAGCGCCGTGATCATGTCGGCCATGGACTGGGCGGTGACGAACGAGTCCCGGGCCAGCTGGGCGGTGGACAGGTCCGGGTGACGTTCCAGCACGGTCAGCGCGGTGTACTGCAGTGCGGTCAGCCCGGCTGGCCGGAGCAGGTTATCCAGGTGCGACCGGACCGCTAGCTCGAGCTGCTTGACCAGGTAGAGCAGCTTCGGCTCGGGCCGGCCGGGCTCGGCCCCGGCGTCGGCCTCGGCCCCGGCCAGGTCACCGGACGTCGCCGCGGTGCTCAGCATAGGCCGAGGTTACCCCGGTCAGCGGCCCGGGGCGGTAGCTGGTGAACCGGGCCGGACCCAGGCCGAGGCCGCTGGCCACCTGGTCGAGCTGGCCCGGCTCGGCGGCCTGGCCCCAGCGTCCGGTGCTGACCCGGTGGCTGATGGCCAGCACGCCCGCGACGAGTTCCGCCGGGCTGAAGTTACAGTGCCCGACGCTGGCCACGTACGCCTGGCGGAGCAGGTCACCATCGCCGGACGCGGCCACCCGCTGCGCGTAGTAGTTCTCCTGCTGCACCGGGACCAGCTGGTCGGAGATCGTGTGCAGGTCCAGTTCCGGGACGGCCAGCCGCCCGGTCGGCACCGAGGTCTGCTCCAGCGACGCGACCGCGCCCGGGTCGGCGGTGATGTCCGCGTCCCGGGTCAGCGTGCCCAGGTCGGCGCGCAGGCTCAGCCCGGCCCTGCGGTACAGCGCGGCCACCTCGGGCAGGTACGGCGACCGGGCCAGCGCGGCGCCGAAGTTCACCCCGCGGGTCCAGGTGGCGGCCTGGTCGATGGACGGGCGCCCGGACTCGATGAAGTCCAGGGTGGAGAACGACCCGGTGAACTCCACCTGATACTGCGCCGCCTCCTGTGCGGCCGGGTCGCGGTCCGGCGGCGGAGCGGTCTGCCCGGCATCCCACGGTGGCACATTGATGAACGCCAGTGCCAGCGCCAGCCGGGCTCGTCCGGCCGCGGTCTGCTGGGCTTGGGCGGCCGTATTCTGCAATGCCGTCGCGGTGGCCAGCGCGTCGGCCGCGGTGCCAAACCGGACCAGCTGGACCGGCTGGCCGGGCAGCAGCAGCTGAGCTAGCGCGTACTCGCCGTCAAGCTGGTAGTTGTTCAGGTTGACCGCGCCCGCCACGATGCCGCAGGTGGTCAGCGCGCCGTCGATACGGCCCGCGCCGTCCTGCGCCTCCAGCGCGCTGACCAGCCCGCCCATCGAGGTGCCGAACGCGAGCACCTGCCGCGGATGGCTGGGCAGCACGGTCGTCTCGACCGCCTGCAGCGTCTGGAACTGGTCCCGGACCGCGCTGTCCAGCGCCCACTGCGAGCCGTTCGGGTCATACGACGAGCCGGCCAGCGCGTACCCGCGGGCCAGCAGCGCCGTCGCGGTCGCCGGGTCCGGGGCGTCGGCCGCGGTCAGCGGGCCGAAGCCGTGGCTGTACAGCAGCAGCGTGCCGTTCCACTGCGCGGGCAGGTCGGCTATCCAGCTGGCCCCGTCCGGCAGGGTGCCGGTGACCTGGGTGTCCGCCGCCGCGGGGACCGCTTCCGGTGCCGCGACGGACGCCGCCGCGGCTAGCAGGCCTGCGCCCATGAGTGCGGTCAGTCGTCGCATCCTGGCCTCCTTGAGCCGTCGGCGGGCCGGCGCTCAGTCGCCGGCCGGCGCCTGCGGGTCCAGCAGCGCCTGCGGGTCCAGCAGCGTCTGCGGGTCCAGCAGCGTCTCGTGCACCCGGCCGCGCACCGCCAGCACGGTCAGCGCCGCGGCCAGCAGGGCCGCGCCCGCGCACACCAGGTAGCCGACGGCATAGGCGTGGCTGAGCGCGTGGAACGCGACGTCCTTGAGCGGGTTGAACGGCACCGGCTTCCCGCCCGGCCCCGGCACCGTGGCGGGCACCGCGTTCGCGCCGAGCGGACCGGATGCCACCGCGTGCACGGCCGCCTCGACCGGCGGCCGCTGCGCGGCCGGCACGTGCGCCGGGGCCGCGCTGAACGCGGCCAGCCCGTGCCGCAACGCCGCGCTGCCCGCCAGGTCGCGGGCGATCTGCGCGGCCGCCTGGCTGAGCGCCACCGCGCCGATGATGGCCGGGCCCAGCGTGAAGCCGAAGTCACGCAGCATGTTGGTGGTCCCGCTGGCCATGCCGGCCAGGTGGTTGGGCGCCGTGTTCACCGTCACCGCGGTGACCGAGGACACGGCCAGCGCGAAGCCGGCGCCGACCAGGATGAACGGCACGATGACCGGGGCCAGCGACAGGTTGGTGGCCGGCACCGCGGCCAGCCACAGCGCCCCGGCGCCCATCAGCACGCAGCCGCCGCCCAGCGGCCACTTCGGGTTGTACCGCTCGATCAGCCGCGAGGTGATCGTGACCTGGACCACCGCCATGCCGTTCAGGAACACGAACGCGATCGACGTCTTCAGCGGGCTGAACCCCTGGATGGCGGACAGCCGGATGCTGGTCGCGTAGGCGATGCCGAGGAAGGCGAACATGCTGAGCACGGTGACCACCGCGGCCACCGAGAACGCCCGGTTGGCGAACAACTCCAGCCGCAGCAGCGGCGCGGGCGACCGATGCTCGGCCAGGATGAACAGCCCCAGGAACACGACCGCGACGATGAACCCGGTCACCACCTGCGGGCTGCCCCAGCCGCTGGTCGGGCCCTGGATGACCGCGAACAGCAAGGCGAACAGCGCCACCGCGATGGTGATCTGGCCGGGCCAGTCCAGCGACCGCCCGGCCGGGGCGGACGAGTCCTTGGCCAGCAGCATCGACAGCACCGCACTGATCAGCGCCAGCACCAGCACGACGAGGAACGCCCAGCGCCACCCGGCGTCGGGGTCGGTGCCGAAATGCAGCGTGGCGACCAGGCCGGCCAGCACGCTGGAGATCGTGCCGCCCACCGACAGGGCGGCGGCCCAGATCGTCACCGAGCGGGCCCGCTTGCGCGTGGTGTGCGTGCCCGCCGCCACCATGGCCAGGCTGGTCGGGAACAACGCGGCTGCGCCGATCCCGGCGATGATCTGACCGGTCCACAGCACCAGCACCCGGGTCCCGGTGGCCGCGGAGGCGCCCGGTGTCAGCACCGCGACGGCCTCGCCGACGGCCAGCAGCAGCGCGCCGCCGACCAGCAGCCGCTTCCGGCCGAACAGGTCGCCGAGCGCGCCGAAGGTCAGTTCCAGCAGGCAGACTGGGACCAGAAAGGCGTCGGAAATCCAGGTCAGCTGGGCTGAGGTGGGACCGAGATCCTGCTGGAACAGGCCGTTCAGCACGGCCGGGACGGCCAGCGCGATCTGGGCCAGGCATACCGCGGCCGCCGCCGCGATCAGCGTGCCGGTGTCGAGGACGTAGCTTCCGGAGGCGGTGTCCCGGCCGCGCCGGGGGGCTTCGAGATTGGCCATGGAATGCCTCCCTGCATCCAGGGGACCAACCGGTCCGACTGGATGTGAAGCGTGTCACACTCTTCTCAGATACACAAGATTCCTGTTCTTTTTTCAACAGGAATCCTGGCTGAGTTGCGGTTCGCTGGCCGGGTGCCAGCCCGGGTAAGGGGCTAGGCCGGGCGCACCGGCTGCTGGCAAGGTAGGCGGAAGATCGCTGCCCGGCGGGAGCCTGCCATGGACGAGATTGACGAGACGGAGCTCATCGGCGCGCTCCGGGCCGGCAGTGTCGTCCAGGGCGCGGCCGTCCAGGGTCCGGTCCGCGGCCGGCGCCGGTCCGTCCCGGCCGAACTGCTCCGCCGCTGCTGTCACGAGCTCCGCGATCAGGTGGATCCCCGCGGGCTGCGGCTGAGTCAGGTCGCCGTGACCGGCGGCCTGGATCTGGCCGGGCTCACCGTGCCGTTCCCGCTCCGCTTCGACGGGTGCGAGTTCGACACGGCGCCGGTGGTGGACGGCGCCCAGCTGTATGAGCTGTCGCTGACCGGCTGCCCCCGGCTCCCCGGCCTGCTCGGCAACGGGCTGCGGGTGCGCCGTGATCTGGACCTGTCCCGGTCCCAGATCGACGGGGCGTTGTGGACCAGCGCGAGCACGTCCCGGTCCGCGGCGGTCTGGCTCTGCGAAGCGGATGTGGGCGGCCGCCTGCTCTGCGCCGGGACCGTGCTCGACGGCCAGGGCTACCGGGCCCTGCAAGCGGACCGGATCCACGTAGCCGGCGCCGTCCGGCTGATCCAGGGATTCCGCTCGGCAGGCGAAGTCCGGTTCCTCGGCGCCCGGATAGATGGCTCACTGGACTTCGCCGCTGCCCGGATCGAGTCGTCGGACGGCCCGGCGCTGGACCTGGAGGGCGCGGTCATCGGCGGCAGCGTGTTCCTGATCGACGACATGGCCGGGCGGAAACCGGAAATCCTCGGCCGGGTCACCATGGCCAGCGCCCAGCTGGCCGGCCGGCTCATCATCCGCAACGCCATCATCCAGGCCGGCCCGGCTGGGCAGACCGGCAGCATCTATGAACGGCCGACCTCGGCCAGCACCGCACTGGACGCGCCCCGGCTGTCGGTGGGCGCGGAAGTGGTGCTGGCCGGGCGGTGCGACGTGACCGGGCGCATCGACATGTCGATGAGCGAGGTGAGCAGCGTGTCCATCGGTGCGCAGTGTGTGCTGCGCGCCCCTGACGGCATCGCGCTGGACCTGACCAACGCGCAGATCAGCGCGCTGCTCAGACTGGATGAGCGAGCCGCGGTGGAGGGCACGATCCGGATGCCGGGTGCGATCATCCGCGGCCGGCTGGCGCTGCACGGCGAGCTGAGCCGGCCGCAGCATGACTCGCTGGTCGATGGCAGCGCGATGACCGTGGACGGCGACGTGTACCTCGATCGGCTGCGCACCGACGGCGGTGCGGTCACCCTGGTCGGGGCCCGGCTGGGCAGTCTCAGCGCCCGGAACGCGCGGCTGGACAATCCCGGCGGCTACTCGCTCCGGCTCAGCCAGTCCGTGGTGAATGGTCCGGTCCGGCTGATCGGCGGGTTCAGCTCGACCGGGCTCGTCGTGCTGAACCGGGCCACGGTCGAGGGCCGGCTGCACCTCACCGGCGGGTCGTTCCGCTGCGACGGGCCATCGGCCATCAACGAGCCCGGGCACGCCATCGAGGCGATTTCCGCCACCGTCCGGGGCAGCATCGACCTCGGCTGGGCGGCCGTGTCACCCAGCGTCGACTTCACCGACGTGACCACCACGTCGCTCGCCGACAACCCAGCGACCTGGCCGGAACGATTCGTCATCGCGGGAATGACCTACGAGCGGTTCGAGCGGCCGCAGGGGGCCGGGCCCGGGCGGGTCTGGGACCAGGCCGCCCGGTGTGCCTGGCTGCGCCGCCAGACTGAATTCGACTCCGGCCCGTATGAGCAGGCCGCCCGGGTGTTCCGCCAGCACGGCTACACCAGCGAAGCCGAGCACATCCTGATCGCCCAGCGCCAGCACGCCCGCCAGGTCGGCCGGTCCCATACCGCGTGGCCGCGGCGCGTGCTGGACATGATCTACGCCACGATCGGCTACGGCTACCGCCCGGCCCGGGTGCTCTGGCTGCTGGCCCTGCTCCTCGTGCTGGTCACCATCTCGCTCGAAGTGCCCGGCAACCGGGGCGCGCTGCGGGCCAACAACGGCAACGGGGACGTGTACACCACCAGCGGGCTGCTCACCGCGTCCAGCCACGGCGCGGCGGGGGTGGCCGCCTCCGGCCACCCGGCCCGGGATACCTGCGGCGACGGTGAAGTCCGCTGCTTCAGCCCGGTGCTGTACGCGATCGACACGGTCATCCCGCTGATCTCCCTCGATCAGCGGGCCACCTGGTACGCGGACCCCGACGTGCGGGGCGGCGAGTTCATGCTGTGGTGGCTCAACCTGGCCACCCTGCTCGGCTGGGTGCTGTCGTCCATCTTCGTGCTGTCGCTGGCCCGGCTGTCCCGGAGCACCTGACCGCCAGCGCCTGACCGCCAGCGCCTGACCGCCAGCACCTGACCGCTAGCTCCGGTAGAGCTCGGTGAGCAGTGCGATCGCGGCGTGGGTGGACGGATGCGGATCGTGCCGCCGCCAGATCATCTGCACCGCGATGGGCGGTGCGTCGCGCAGCGGGCGGAACACGACACCGTCCCGCCGGTACTGCCCGGTGGTGCCTTCCGGGGTGATCCCGACGCCGCCACCGGACGCGATCACGGTGAGCCAGTCGTCGATGTCCCGCGTCTCCCGGATGTCCGGCCGCGCCGCCGGCGGCCACAGGTCGAGCGTGGTCGTCCCGGTGCGCGGGTCGACCAGCAGGGTGCGCTGGGGTATCTCATCGAGCCGGATGGAGCGCCGCCGGGCCCACGGGTCGTCGGCCGCGACGGCGCAGTAGCGCCGTTCATGCCCCACCAGGGCGCTGGCGAAGCGCGCCCGCCCGGCCGTGGTGCGCAGCACCGCGATGTCGCACAGTCCTTCGGCCAGTCCGCCGGTGGGCGAGTTGGTCCGGATCAGCTGCAGCTCGACGCCGGGGTAGCGGGCCGCCCAGCGGCGCTGGAACTCGCGGGTGTGCCGGCCCATGGCCGACCAGGCGTGGCCGATGCGCAGCGTGGTGTGCCCGGTCGCGGCCTCGGCCACCAGGCTGTCGGCCGCGGCCAGGATCAGCCTGGCCTGGGCCAGCACGTGCACGCCGCCCGTCGTCGGGGTGACGCTCCGGCTGGTCCGGTGCAGCAGCCGGACACCGAGGACCTGCTCCAGGGCCTGCAGGTTCCGGGACACCGCTGCCTGGGATACCCCGAGGTCGATGGCCGCGTCGGTGAACGTGCCCGCGTCCACGATCGCGACCAGGCAGCGCAGCTGCCGCAGCTCCAGATCCATAACTAGAGCGTATAGCTGCTGTCATGCATGCATTTTGCGTATCCGGTGGGCTGGGCCAGGCTGCTGGTCATGACCACCTCCACCACCTCCGGCCACCGCCCACGGCAGCGGCCGGCCCGGCCGCTGCCGTGGGCGGTGGCTACCGGCCATGCCCGCCCGTCCGGGCGGCTGACTGGGATCGCGCTGATGACCGGCAGCGCCGCCGCCAACCAGCTCGGCGCGGCCAGCGCCGCGCTGGCCTTCCCGGTGCTCGGGCCCGCCGGGGTGGTCGCGGTCCGGCAGTGGGTGGCCGGCCTGGTGCTGCTGGCCACCGCGCGGCCCAAGGTCACCGCGTTCAGCTGGCCGCAGTGGCGTCCCGTGCTGGCCCTGGCCCTGATCTTCGCCACCATGAACCTGTCGCTGTACACCGCGATCAGCCGGGTTGGCCTGGGCCTGGCCGTCACCCTGGAGTTCCTCGGCCCGCTGGCGGTGGCCCTGCTGGCCGCGCGCCGGCTGGTCGACCTCGGCTGCGCCGTGATCGCCGGCGGCGCGGTCGTGGTGCTGGCCCGGCCGGAGCCGAGCACCGACTACGCCGGCCTCGGCCTGGCCCTGCTGGCCGCCACCTGCTGGGCCTGCTACATCCTGGTCAACCGGGCCGTGGGGGCGCGGCTGCCGGGTGCCCAGGGCCCGGCGGCCGCGGCCGGACTGTCCGCCCTGCTCTACGTTCCGGTCGGCATCTGGGCGCTGTCCAGCCATCCGGTGACGCTGCCCGGGCTGGGCCGGGCCGCGCTGGCCGGCCTGCTCTGCTCGGCCGTCCCCATGGTCGCAGACCTGCTGGCGCTGCGCCGGGTCCCGGCCCGGTTCTTCGGCGTGTTCATGAGCGTCAATCCGGTGTTCGCGGCGCTGACCGGCCTGGTCGTCCTCGGCCAGGCGCTGGGCCTGGCCGACTGGCTGGCCATTGCCGCGATCGTGACCGCTAACGCGGTCAGCGTCAGCACCGGCTAGCCGGGGGCTGTGCCGGACCGGAGATTGGCCACCCGCCCGGGGGATCCGGCCATGCCGCACGCCATGTTTTACGCTCGCCGCATGGCCAGTTCCCTGCCGCGCAGCACGCCAGCGGATCAGCGCGTGGACCCCGCCGGCATCCTCGGTTTCCTCGATGCCCTGGACCGCCATCCCGGTATCGAAATGCACAGCCTGATGCTGGTGCGCAATGGGCAGGTGGTGGCCGAGGGCTGGTGGGCGCCGTACAGCGCCAGCCGGCCGCAGTTGCTGTACTCACTGAGCAAGAGCTTCACCTCCACCGCAGCGGCGTTCGCGCAGGCCGAGGGCCTGCTCGAGCTGGACGACACGGTCGTCTCGCACTTCGCCGAGTTCGACGCGGACATCACCGACCCGCGCAGCCGGGCGCTGAAAGTGCGCCACGTCGCCGCGATGGCCAGCGGGCACACCCGGGACATGCTGCTGGAAGCGGTCAGCCGGGACCGCGGCGAGCCAGTTCGCGGCTTCCTGCTCAGCCCGCCCGACCGGGAGCCGGGCACGGTCTTCGCCTACAGCCAGCCGTGCACCTACACGCTGGCCAGCATCATCCAGCGCAACGCCGGGATGCCGCTCACCGAGTACCTGCGGCCCCGGCTGTTCGACCCGCTCGGCATTGGGCCGGTCGGCTGGCACACCTTCCCGCCCGGACGGGAGCAGGGCTTCAGCGGGCTGCACGCCCGCACTGAGGACATCGCCAAGCTCGGCCTGCTGTACCTGCAGCGCGGCCGCTGGCAGGGCGCCCAGCTGATCCCGGAAGCCTGGGTGGCCGAGGCGACGTCGAAACAGGTGGCCAACCCGGGCCGGGACAGCCCGGACTGGGCCCAGGGCTACGGGTTCCAGTTCTGGATGTCCCGGCACGGCTACCGCGGCGACGGGGCCTTCGGGCAGTTCTGCGTGATCCTGCCCGAGCAGCAGACGGTGATCGTCACCACCGCGTACACGACCGACATGCAGGCCATGCTCGACGCCATGTGGACCCACCTGCTGCCCGGCCTGGGCCGCGCCGCGCCGGCGGCGGGTCCGGCGCAGGACGAGCTCCGCGACCGGCTCGGCCGTCTGGCGCTACCTGCCTGCCAGGCCAAACCGGCGCCCGCCGAATGGGGCCCGTGGTCCAGCGGGCCGTTCGCCGTCACCGACCGTGGCGCAGACGGCCGGATCCAGCCCGCGCTTACCAACGTCGCCGTCGCGCCCGGCGACGCGGGCTGGCAGCTCAGCCTGGTCGAGGCGGGCAACGCGCTGACCGTCCCGGTCGGTGCTGGGGCGTGGACGGTATCCCAGCCCGTCGATCAGCGCGGCGACACCATCCCGGTGGCCGCCTCCGGCGGCTGGCTGGACGGCGGCAGGCTGCGCGCCGAGATCATCTTCCTGGAGACCCCACACCGGATGGACATCAGCTGCGCCCTGCCCGGCCGCACCGCCGCAGCGGTCTGGCGTCATCCGCCGCTCATGCCCGGCAAGCTGCAGCACCTGCACTGTCCCCGCTAGCTGTCCCCGCTAGCTGGCCGCGCTA
>Ga0335072_10013545_pt1 | contig 11611 bp, 7 predicted proteins | sample Lox_Sample_21_FD_206725 | JGI IMG/M metagenome (GOLD analysis project Ga0335072, IMG submission 206725) | Soil microbial communities from Loxahatchee National Wildlife Refuge, Florida, United States - Lox_Sample_2.1 | ecosystem: Environmental > Terrestrial > Soil > Wetlands | place: USA: Florida...
GGAGCGCCATTCCTCCGAGACAAAGAAAAACGTCTTATTTCTGCCGGTGTTGTAGTGGTTGGGAATGTAGACAGGGCCGCCGAGGGTAAAGCCGTAGTTATTGCGCTTCAGCGGGTTCCTGGGCTGCCCAGCCTGATTGAGGAACCAATCGTTGGCGTCGAAGGCATCGTTGCGCACGTACTCGAACAAGTCACCGTGAAAGTCTCGAGTGCCCGATTTGGTAACTACCTCTACGTTAGCCCCGCCGGATTTGCCGTACTCGGCACTGTAGTTTGAGGTGGTAATGCGAAACTCTTCAATGGAATCGATGCTGGGATAGATCATGAGCGAATTGCTGCCCGATCCCTGGTCGACATTGTTCGTGCCATCGATTTCCCAGTTGTTGAAATTGCCCGGAATGCCATTGAACGAGATGGTGGCGTTTGCCAGAACCCCGACAGAGGATGGATCGAATCCTGTCCCGAGGGTGGACGCGCCGGGAATGAGTGTGGCCAGATTGGCGAAATTTCTGGCCTCCAGATTGAGCTGGCTGACCTGGGCGCTGGTGACCTGGTAGGAAACAGCTCCGGTCTCTGTCTCGACCGCAACTGGGCTGCCTGAAACTATCAGCTTCTCTGTGGTAGACCCTACTTCAAGTTGAAAATCCACGCGCAAAGTCTGGCCGGCGGCCAGGACGACATCGCTGCGAATGAGCTTGTTGAATCCACCCTTTTCTACAGTGAATGTGTAACTGCCGATGGGAATGCGGGTTACGGCGTAGGTGCCAATGGCATCGGTCGTGACCTGACGGGTAAAGCCCTGGTCCGCATTCACTACGGTAATCTGTGCGTCCGGAATGGCAGCACCCGAGGAGTCATGAACCGTGCCCAACACCGCAGCGAGATCCTGCGCACGGACGCCACAGGGCGAAAGCAATATGCAGAGCAGGGCGAAGAAGGGAAGCGCTCTCATTGTGCCGATCTGTGTTGCGACCGGCCGGCCAGTCCTGACCTTCAATCGATCGTGATGGCTACCTGGACACAACGCTTCCCGGGTGTTAGGGCATGCGCGCACGGAGGCTGTGGTGGTCTTCTTAGCAGCTTCGTTGGTTCTAACGGAAGTCACCGGCAACGCTGTCTCCTTGACTAAGATCTGATCCGACAACTGGACGTCTTCAATGCAAAATGACGCGCCGCAAAGCCTGCCCTATGCCGCCCGCCGTTGCGCCGGCTCTGTGGTTCACACCGGGTTTTGCACCGGCTGGAAGGTGATCCGGCTGATCCCTGTGCCGTTCCAGCTTGCTGGGAACGCTGTGAGCGACGAGAGGGAGTACCTCAGAGCGTAGGGCCGGTCTTCAGAACCATCTATCGGTATCAACGCTTTTTTTGTTGTGAAATATTGAAGCGGCGTGAACCCGACTGTAAGCACCGTGCTATGATCCGGATTCGCTAATGGCCAGAAGTCCTCAGCGGCGATGGTTTTGTATGTTTTTGGCCGGGCTACTGTCCTGCGCCACCTGCGCGGCGCAATCGGGCCGATCTGCCGAAGTTGCGGATCTGCTTGCCCGGGCCGAAAAAGCGCTTTCGGAAAAACAATACCCGGCTGCGCGGCAAGACCTGCAACATCTGCTGGAGCTGGGGATCAAAACGGCCCCTGTGTATTCCAACCTGGGAGTCGCCTATCTGCACTCCGGCAATCCTGAAGAAGCCATACGCATGCTCAAGCATGCTGAGCAGCTTGCCCCGTCGGTAGCGGGAATCCGCCTGAACCTGGGCCTGGCTTATTTTCACGAGCGAGAATACAAAGTAGCTTCCGGTTATTTCGGCCAAGTGCTCTCACTCGCGCCGGACCATGTGCAGGCCCGTTACCTGGAGGGCATGTGCGCTTTCATGATGGACGACTTCCAGGGCACGGCCGATGCGCTGCAGTCCCTTTTCGAGCAGGAAAAGAACAATCTGGACTACTTGTACCTGTTGGGAATCAGCTACGGCATGCTGAAGAGGCCGGAGGAGTCTGAGGCCATGTTTGCGCAACTCGTGCGGGCTGGAGGCGATACACCACAATTACATTTGTTTCTCGGGCGCGCGCATCTTGCCCTCGGCGACCTGAAAGCAGCGGACAGGGAACTTCGCGCCGCTACATCAGGCGAGACCTTGCCCTATGCGCACTACTACAGGGGGGTACTCGCGCAAAAGCAGGGCGAGACCGACCAGGCCGCCGAAGAATTTGCAAGAGAAGTGGCGTTGGTCCCAAACGATCCCTGGGCTGTCAAGGAACTGGCCCTGATGGAGATAGACCGGGGTGACACGAGCGATGCCACGCGATTGCTGCGCCAGGGCATCGCCGATAATCCCGACGCGCCGGATCTGTATGCGGCTTTAGGCCGCGTTTATCTGCAATCGTCGCAGCCAAAGAGCTCTGTGCCGCTACTCGAACGGGCAGTTGCACTCGACCCGCAGAATGGTACATACCATTTCCAGTTGGCACGAGCCTATCTTGCGCAGGGCTTGCACCAGAAGGCAGATGCTGAAATGGCCAAAACGCGGGCTCTGGCACGGTCGGACACAACCGGCCAGATGGAACAGCTTTCGCGGGGAACGCAAAGCGAAACGAAGTAGCGGCGCGTCTCGCGCTACTTCGGCTCGACGATTTCCTGCACTTTGTCGGCGGGAACGTGCTTGAGGGTCTGAACGGCGCCGGAGGGCCAGCGAATCTCGATCTCATCTACGACACGGGCGCTGCCTAAGCCGAAGTGAACGGGTCCCGCACTGGAGGAGCCATATCCGGATGCAGTGCTCACGTGATCGAATTGGGTGGAACCGTTTGCTGTAAGCCTGATTTTGGCGCCGATGGCATCTCGATTGCTCCTGGTACCCTGAAGCGCAAGGCCAATCCAGTGGTTGCTGTTGGCAGTGTCGTTGATCCAGACCTCAGCCGGGGCACTGAGGGCGGTTACGACAACGTCGATCTTGCCATCGTGATTGAAATCTCCGATCGCGGAGCCCCGGTGTCTCCTGGGTTTCTGTGCACCAAAGCCCGCTTCCGAGGTAAGCGCGCTCCACTGACCGCTGGGGGAGTTTCTGAAGACAGAGTTGGGTTGCTCGATCGACTTGGCGCGCGACATAGCGAGAGACTGTACATCGCCCCGGCTCACGAAGATGTCTTTCCAGCCATCGTTGTCGAAGTCCGCTACATTGATCCCATAACCTGACATAGGCTTGCTCAGTAAAGACATCCTGCTCGGACCGGTGACTTCCGTGAAGTGTCCCTTGCCGCCATTGCGAAAGATGGGGAAGGTTTCATCCTGCAAGGCGGTGAGGACGATATCGGGATATCCGTCATTGTTGAGATCGCGTGCTTCGACGCCCATCCCTGAGATGGGATCGCCATATTCTGCCAGCGTGACGCCCGATTCGAAGGACGCCTCTTTGAACGTGCCGGGTCCGGTGGCCAGAAACAAGTCGTTGAACGTCTTGTCGTTGGCGACAAAGAGGTCTGGCAAACCGTCCCCATTGAAGTCCGCCATGCCTACGCCCATACCCTTGCCTACGATTGCGCGGATGCCCGATTGAGCGGAAACATCCTTGAACTTACCGCCGCCCTGGTTGAGATACAGCTGATTGGGAAGCCCGGAGTAGAACTTCGGATGACAATATTCCGGTTGTCCGTTGTAGCGGCAGTCGGGCTCCTTATTCACATCCCACGCCAGGTAGTTCACGACGAACAGGTCCAATAAACCATCATTATTTACGTCTACCCATACGGCCCCAACCGACCACAGGGGACCGTATCGGGCATCCATGCTCTTGAGGCCGGCTTGGTCAGTCACATCGGTGAACCGGCCATTGCCGTTGTTGTGGTAAAGCGTATTCCCATGGACACCGGCCACGAAAATGTCTTCGTAACCGTCATTGTCATAATCGCCAATGGCGACGCCAATGTCATATCCCTTTCCTGCCAGGCCGGCTTTCTCCGTTACGTCCTCGAAGGTGCCGTTCCCGCGGTTTCGGAAGAGCCGGTTCCGGTACCGTGGCGCGTTCTTGGTGAGCGTCGTGATGTCGCCGCCGTTGGTGAAGAAGATGTCAGGATTACCGTCGTTATCGTAATCAAACACCGCGACTCCCCCGGCCATAGTTTCAGGCGCATGCCGCGCTGGAGTTTCGCAGCTATCGAGGCTGAAGTCGATGGACTGGAACGCAAAGTGGATCAGAGGCGCATGCACGCCGGCAGCCCGAAGCTCGGGCGAGAGCCGCCAAATCAGGAGCAGGATGCCGATACCGGCCCACATCATGCTGATACGGTTCAGATGGCGCGATTTCACTGTGATGAGTTGTAACACATGGAGATGCGGCGGGCTGCGAGCAGTCCGGCGAAGCCTTATTGAAACGAACCACAGCGAGCTGAGGTGCTTACTGAGTGCCCGTCTCCTCCCAGAGAAAGCTCATCTCATCGGCATAGTCGTCAATTAATTGTGTTTGCGAGATGCCGGCGCTGTGACCGCCCTTCACGCTGTAGTGAAGAAGGATGGGCCGTCCGCTGGAACTGGCCTGCTGCATGAGCGCTGTCATCTTACGGGCGTGCAGCGGATCAACGCGTGTGTCGCTATCGCCTGTAAAAAAGAAGATGGCCGGATAGGCTGTTCCCTGCCGCACATTTTGGTATGGCGAGTATTTGTATATATATGGAAAGTCGTTCGGGTTCGCGGCAGAGCCGTATTCCGTGGTCCAGAGCGGTCCCAATTCAAAACGCTGGTAACGAAGCATGTCCAGCAGTGGATAGCCGCACCAGATCGCTCCAAACAATTCAGGACGCTGGGTCATGGAAGCGCCCATCAGTAGGCCGCCATTCGACCGGCCGCGAATCGCGAAGTGTGCGGGGGAAGTGTATTTGTTCCGGATCAGATATTCAGCGGCAGCAAACCAATCGTCGAAGACGTTCTGCTTCCTGGCAAACATGCCCGCCTGGTGCCACGCCTCTCCATACTCGTTGCCCCCGCGCAGATTGGGTAGGGCGAACCAGCCGCCTTTTTGCATCCACCATGCGTATTCAGGATTCCAGTCCGGTGTTTCGCTCACCTCGAAGCCGCCGTAGCCGGTCATCAGCAGGCGTTCCGTGCCGTCGCGTTTCAGTCCTTTGCGGCCGGCAATGAACATGGGAACCCGTGTCCCGTCCTTGCTGCGGTAGAAGACCTGATGAATCTCGTACTGGGAGGAATCGAAGGGGATTCGCTGCTTATAGAAAACGTCGGAGACGCCGGTTTTTGTGTCGTAGTGAAATGTCGTCGATGGCATGACCAAGGATTCGAAGAAATAGAAGCCGTCGCGGTCGCTGGCCTGCCCGTATACAGTTGAGCTGGCGCCGATGCCGGGAAATTCAATTCGGCCCGTCTGTTTCCCCTCAAGCGTATAAACCGTAAGCTCGCTTTTCACATCATGCAGGCGAAGCACGAAGAACTTATGACCAACGATATTTGCCTGCTCGAGAACGTCATTCCCTTCAGGGATGATGGTCTTCCAATCAGCCGGGCTCTTGCCCAACTCGGCCTGTAGGACACGGCCGTTGGGCGCGCGGTAATCCGTACGCACGTAAAAGGTATCCCCGTCAGCAAGCGCGCTGAACCGATTGTCGATGCCGTAGACAAGGGGAAGTATGGAAGAATTGGGTGCGCGCAGGTCTTTGATCAGGATATCTTCACGCTTCGCAGGAACACCGTGGGCGATGTCCAGTAGCAGCCAGTGGCCGTTCTCGGTGAGATCGATGCCGACACTGTCGATCTCGCCCAGTTTCTCTCCCTTGTACTCACGACCGAAAATCATTGCGTCGGAGTCGATTGGAGTACCGAACGCATGATAGAAAACCCGCGCACCCTCGTGTGGAAAAAACCTCGAGTAGTACACGCCCTTCCCATCCGGCGACAGTTCCAGGCCGTAATACCGCGCGCTCGGCAAAGGCTCGTATAGATCCTTTCTGGTAGAGACATCAAGAAAGTGAACGGCGACTTCATCTGCACCACCGATGCGGATCCCATAGGCCATCACTGTGCCATCCTCGTTGATGCTCATGATGTCTGCAGACGTGTTGCCGTCCGCGCTCAACGAGTTGCCGTCGATAAGCAATCTGTCTTTGCCGTGCAAGCCGATACGCATATAAATCGAGTGTTGATTGTCACCGGCGAACCGCCGGGGGAAGAAAAAGCGGCCGCGGCGCTGGATCGGCACACCCATGGTATCGATCCGCATCAATTTCGCCAGTTGCGCCTTTGTTTCCGGCAAGGTTTTCACCTGCGCGAAGTATTTGGCTGTGTAAGCATTTTGTTCCGCGATGAAGGCCCGCGTTTCCGGGCTGTGGGCATCCTCCAACCATCGGTACGGATCGATCACCTTTACCGGCACTGGAGAAGCCGCACTCTGATACTCGTCGGTGACCGGCTGTTGCCGGACTACCGGCGGCGGAGGTAGCGTGATGCCGTTCTTGCCCTCAATCGGCGCGCCACTCTGTGCAAAACCGAGACAGATGCCAGCGCCGAACAGAAGCGAGGTAAGAACGGAGACAGGACGGACCTGCATGAAGGCACCTTCAGGGCAAGCCGCTGAGGGCTCGTTACAACGAGAGCAGGCTCGAGGCATGGGGTAAGAGTATCCCATGCGCCGCAGAGCGGGGAATGGAGCGGGAATCTGAGATCTCCGAACGTTCTACGGGCACGATCGGTCAGCCGTTCTCAGCGTCCCTCGGCTTCGGGGAATTTATTCGCGATGAAGGGCCTTTTTCAGAAGCGCGACCACAAGGGTGGCCTTCCTCTTTATGACCGCCGAAAAAGCTGCGTGCTAGCTCCTTTCTGACCTTTGAGATTCTTGAGACGGTCGCGCGGCCTTGTGCCGTTATCGAGACGAAGTTCGCCCGTTTGTCGGATGGATCCTTTTACACGCGCTCAACATAGACGTAGTAAGCACCCCGCTCATGCTGATCCTTACAGGCGAACGCGGTCCGCAATTCAGCCGGGCCGGCGGGTAGATCCAAAGTAAAGCCGAGGAATTTTGCCGCGTCGGTAACAGGCTCGCTCTGATGCCGGCCTGCGATGTCGATAGATCCGGAGATGGCTCCAATGGAGACCCCCTGAGTCTGTTCTTTATTGTCAGGCGGATTGTGATAGGTCGCGTTGATCGCCGCGTCGACCTCTCGAGGCCAGCGCCTCAACTCGAAACGGTAGCGGCCGGCGCGTGACACATCTACGGCCCAGAATCCGTTTGCGACGGGCCCCTTCAGGATCTGCCTTTGATGCCAGACCTTGAGAGCATCGGGACTGTGCCAGTCCATGCTGGTGAGGCAGGCCGGATTGTCACGATCGTCTCCGAGCACAATGCGTACCATCTTGTCGTTCTGTGGCGCGATCGTGGCCCACCACGCGTCGTATTTCTTGCTCAGCGTGGCGATCACCTCAGGATGCTGTGAGGCGATGTCCTTCTGCTGTCCCGGATCCTGGGTGATGTCGTATAGCTCGAGCTTCGCCGGATCTCCATTGAGCGTTGGATTTACCAGGCGCCATTGTTGCGTCATCACCGAGGTCTGCCGCCATTTCACCAGTAGCTCGTCGCGCTGCGAATCGACAAAGAGTGTTCGGTCCGGCCACGCCGCCGCCCGGGCAGTGCTTGTATAGAGCAGCGCGCGTAGAGAATGCCCATCGGATTGGGTACGGTGATTCTGTAGTCCGCAGAGGTCCACCAGGGTCGGCAGCAAGTCTATGTCCTTGGTGAGTTTGTTAACATCGCGGCCTCCGCCGATGTCCCCGCCAGGCCACTCAACAAAAAGCGGGACGCGATGACCGCCTTCGTAAGGAGAACCCTTTTCCCCGCGCATGTCTGCATTGAAAACCTTCACCCCGTCTGCGCCGCCATTATCCGTCGCAAAGATCAGGATGGTGTTCTCGCGCAGGCCGCGCTGGTCGAGGAACCGCACCAGCCTGCCAAAATCGGCGTCTATCTCCACCGTCATGCCGTAAAAGCCGGGCTGCGTGAGACCGGGAACATGCTCGTAGGGCGCAGTATCTTCTTCGAGGGCCCAGGTAGGTATATGGGATGCGGTGGTGGGAATGTAGCAGAAGAATGGCTGACCCGCATCCTGGGCTCCCGTCATGAACTTCATGCTCTGGTCGAAGAAGACGTGGGTGCTGAAGCCTTGGTATTTCTCAAAACGGCCGTTATGACGGTAGGAATCGTCACGGTCATCGTTGCCAAAGTAGTCGGGGGTCTGCCAGATGCCGCCGCCACCACAGACTACCACTTCGTCGAAGCCGCGATCCTGAGCACGGGAGGGATAGTTGTCGCCAAGATGCCATTTGCCGAAAAGGCCCGTTCGATAGCCCGATGACTTGAAACAATCCGCCAGTGTTGCGACTTCCGGCTGCAGGATGCTTCGACCCATGATCGTGTGCCACACGCCGACCGAGTCGCAGTACTTGCCGGTCATGAGCGCCGCTCGCGAAGGGGAGCAGGTCGGTGATACGTGAAAGTCGGTGAAGCGCACCGATCGACCATGCATGCTGTCGATATTGGGCGTTTTGATGTAGGGGTTGCCGAGACAGGCAAAATCTCCATACCCCACGTCGTCTGCCAGGACGAAGACGACATTGGGCGGTCTCTTTTGCGGATTCCCTGGCTTGGCGGCGGCCACCGACGTGGCCAGGGTTTGTCCCGCTATCCATTGCAGGGCCGTTCGGCGGGTGATGGCTGGTGACGGCACGGAAACTCCTTCCTGGGTGTACGAAGAACCAGAATGCAGGCCTGAAAAGGGCCGGCAGCTTTCGCGCTGCATTATAAGTGACCCAATGTGACCTGGTGCACCTGTTTGTCGCGCCGCCTGGTCCAGGATTCCTCCGCCCCGATCATGCCTGTCACTCCCTCCTCGGAGCCATGCGTGCCGAAGATACTATGTGCAGATGGGGTACGTCTTGCCGCCTCCAACCGGCTTTGGTGGTGTAGAACTCTGAATAGCCCCTGTGCAGAATCTGGAGAAAATCCGAACCGAATTTCAGGAAATCCTCGCCAAGCCGATTCGCGAACTTGGGCTCAAACTTGAGGGTTCTGCAGTCGAGCGGTTCGTTCAGCGACTCTATCGTGAACTGCAGGCCAAAGGCCTCCATAAATTTCGTCCACACTGCTATCTCACCGATGAATGGGGTTGTCCGTCAGGAGAACCTGTCGTCGGCATTCCGTTCTACCTGGCCAGCGCGGAACTCTCACAGCTCGAGCATGAGATGAACGACCTGGAAGACGACCGCGAGATTATGATGTACATGCGTCACGAGGCGGGGCACGCATTCAATTACGCCTACCAGCTATACAAGTCGGCGGAGTGGGGGGATCTCTTCGGTCCCTTTCGCCGCGCTTATCGGGATCACTACCGCCCCGTGCCTTTCTCGCGAGAGTTTGTGCGCCACATGGCTGGATGGTACGCGCAAAAGCATCCGGATGAAGATTTTGCCGAGACATTTGCGGTCTGGCTAACGCCCCGCGCGCAATGGCGCAAACGATATCAAGGCTGGGGCGCGCTGGCGAAGCTGGAATATGTAGATCGCATGGCGCGCAAAGTGGGGGATACCGAACCAAGCCGCCGGCGCGGCCACACCGATGTTACTGTCGATGAGATGGAGTCGACGGTCGGTGAGTTCTATAGGCTCAGCCTGCCGGAAGAAGAAATTTCAATACAGGATCTCGGGCTCGATACCGACCTGGCCGACATTTTCAATATCTCCGGCAAGCGGCGCAAGGGCGTCCGGCCGGCCCAGGAAATGCTGCAACAGCATCGCAAGCACATTGTGGACAAGGTTGCCTATTGGAGTGGGGTGCAACGACCGATTGTGAAACGGCTCGTAGAAGCCATCTGCAAACGGGTTGAGGACCTGGGGCTGCGCGTGGATATTCGCCGCGAGGCGGACTACCTCACGGAGTTCACGGTCTACACCACCGCGCTCTCTATGAATTACCTCGTTCGTGGAAAGTTTATTTACCCCTGAGGTGTGCCGCCTGCCGCGGCATGCCGATTGGAGTTCATATGAATGGAACGAAATTGAAAGTTACTGTGCTGTACGACCTATGGGAAGAAGAACCTGTGCAAGTGGAAGAGGAAATCCCAGCTCCGCGCAGGCGCAAAGGACAGAAGGAACGCAAGAAGAAGCCGGAAAAACACGACCGGGAAGAGATCTTCGAAGCTCTGGGGAAACTCGGTCATGAGCCGTCGTATTACGTGCTCAACGGCCGGCCGCAATCCCTGCTGGGCCTCGCCAAGTGCGGAGCCGATCTAATTTTCAACCTGACGGAATCTTATGCCGGGGATGACACCAAGGAGATGCATGTCACCGCCTTCCTGGATATCCTCGATATTCCCTACACCGGCGCTGGCCCGCACGCGAACATTCTGGCTCAGGACAAGTCTATTGCCAAGAAGATGTTCTCGTTCCATGGTATCCAGTCACCCTACTTCGCAACCGCCTATCGCGGTACCATCGACCACGCCCATGACATCTCGTTTCCGCTGATCGTAAAGCCCACGTCGGAGGATGGATCGATCGGCATCGACTCCGCCTCCGTCGTTACCAGCGTGAAGGAATTGATGGAACGTGTCTCCTACATCCAGACAGAATTCGATTCCCCGGCACTGATTGAGGAGTACATCGAAGGCCGGGAGATTTACGCCTCAATCCTGGGGAATTCCGAAAACGCCTATGCGCTTCCCCTGGTCGAGCTCGACCTCTCGAAGCTCCCTAAGGGGATGCCCCGGATCGCCTGCCAGGATGTAAAGTTCGATAAAGACACAGAAGCGTATAAGTTGACAAAATCGGCGATCGCCGAAGACCTCGATGAAGAGACCGCCAACAAGCTCAGCGAGATTGCACTGAAAGCCTACCGTGCCGTCAAGCTTCGAGATTACGGCCGCATCGACATGCGCTTATCCAACAAGGGCGAAGTCTATGTCATCGAGGCGAACCCGAATCCGTGGCTTTCAAGCGGGAAAGAGTTCGCAATGGCCGCGAAGAAATACGGCCTCTCCTACACCCAAATGGTCGGAGAAATCGTGGATCTGGCGATGTCGCGGCATGCCTGATGTAGATGTTCCCGGGGAAGCCCGGAGCAGAATCTTTTCAGGAGATCTGGAGTTCTGGTTTAAGAGAGCGCATCCGCGACGTCTAACCGGACGGCTTTTTGGAGAATCGGGACTGTGTAATAGTCAACGCTCGCCGCTGCACCGTCGAGCGTCATGATGGCGAAGCAATTGTCGTACTGCGTACCGTTGTTGCCCAGGACTCCTTTGGCGTTCCAGGTGGGCAGCGCGGCGCCCATGTACGTCTGAAGGCCGGCTCCGGGGGCGTACTTTTGCTGATCGGTAAACACAGGAACCGCGGAAGCGCCGACACATCTTCCACGCTTTAGCCCCAGATACTCATCGTAAATTGCCAGCGTATGTTCGTGGCCCCAGAACCACCATTCGATGTTCTCAAGAACGGGCTGAAAGATCGCGAGCAAGCTGGGATTGTAGGCGCTATCCTGGCCGCCGTTTTTGCCCACGGATCCAAATGGGGAGAACAACTGGTGATGAGAAAGCAGCACTGTTTTGCGTTTCCCAGCCTGCTTTATTTTTT
>Ga0335072_10013548_pt1 | contig 11609 bp, 8 predicted proteins | sample Lox_Sample_21_FD_206725 | JGI IMG/M metagenome (GOLD analysis project Ga0335072, IMG submission 206725) | Soil microbial communities from Loxahatchee National Wildlife Refuge, Florida, United States - Lox_Sample_2.1 | ecosystem: Environmental > Terrestrial > Soil > Wetlands | place: USA: Florida...
CGTCGCCGATCGCGGTCCTACGGTTATCTCGCTTCCCGGAGATGTCGCGGCGTCCGAGGCGCCGGGGGAAATGCATGCCGTCGCGATTCCTGCCAAGCCCGTCTTGCGTCCTGCCGACGCGGATTTGGAAAAGCTCGCACGCTTAATCAACGATGCAAAGACCGTCGCCATCTTCGGCGGCGATGGATGCCGGGAGGCGCGCAACGAAGTCCTGGCTCTCGCCACCAAGTTGAAAGCTCCCATCGGCTACTCCTTTCGCGGCAAGCAGTGGCTCGAGCACGATAATCCATACGCCACGGGGATGACCGGTCTAATCGGGTACGGCGGTACGTACAGCGCGATTCAGGGCGCCGATGTTCTTCTGCTGCTCGGGACAGATTTTCCGTTTTCCGAGTTTTTGCCGAACGGCAAAGTGAAAAAAGTCCAAATTGATGTGAACCCGAAGCATCTCGGCCGCAGGACAGCGCTGGATCTGGGTCTCGTCGGAGACGTGCAGGCGACGCTCGCGGCCGTCCTGCCAAAGGTGAGCGAGAAAAAGGACGCAAGCTTCCTCGAAAAGCACCTTGCCCAAACGCGCGAGTTCGAGGATTTGCTGAGTCATTACGTAGACAAAGGTCCGGGCATCAAGCCGATCCGTCCCGAGTACCTCGCCGCGACATTAAGCGCGCTGGCTTCCGACGACGCCATGTTTTTTGCCGACACTGGAACAGCTTGCATTTGGATGGCGCGGCACATCAAGGGCGGCGCCAACCGCCGCCTTTTCGGGTCGTTCTCCTGGGCATCGATGGCCAATGCGGTGCCTAACGCCTTCGGTGCACAGTTAGCCTACCCCGGCCGGCAGGCGATTGCTCTTTGCGGCGACGGCGGTTTTACGATGCTTGCGCTCGGCGACCTGCCGACGCTGGTCCAGCGCAAGGCGCGAGTTGTGCACATCATCCTCAACAACGAATCACTCGATTTCGTGAACATCGAACAGCAGGAAGCGGGCTTCGTACCTTTTGGAGTGGATTTCAAGAACCCGAATTTCGCTCGTGTGGCCGAAGCGATTGGCGCCAAAGGCATTCGCCTCGAAGAGCCCGGCGACGTGAAGGAAGGTCTCACGGAAGCTCTGGCCTACAAGGACGGACCGGTTGTCGTCGATGCGGTTGTGGACCCTTATGCCCTTTCGCTGCCGTCGCACGTGCCCTTCCACACGGCGAAAGGCTACACGCTCAGTCTCGCCAAGCAGGTGCTCTCCGGCCGTCTCGATGAAGTCATCAAGACCGCTGAGCGCAACATTCACTTGGTCTGAACGCGACGGGACAAAGACCTACTTCTCCGCCTCCCGGCAACCCGCGCGGCGCTTCACTAGTCGCGCGGGTCCGGCCTGGCCTTCCCGCGCACGCAGCGCTCATTTCGATTTTCCTTTTCCTAATCTCCCCCATGAGGCCCCGCGCCCGCACTTCCCGGTTGAAACTTTTCCCCGGTTGATTCACAGTGGGCGGCGTTGTCTTGTGACGGAGGCCCCGCTGTGAGTCAGGACAAGAAACCTGTTCTTCGTTCCACCGCTTGGTTTGGCCGTCAGGATAAAGACGGCTTCATTCACCGCAGTTGGATGCGCAATCAGGGTTTTCCCGAGGATGTCTTCGACGGCCGTCCGGTCATCGGCATCTGCAATACCTGGTCCGAACTCACTCCCTGCAACGCGCATTTCCGCGCGCTTGCCGAGCGCGTGAAGCGCGGCGTCTGGGAAGCAGGCGGTTTCCCTCTCGAATTTCCGGTGATGTCCACCGGCGAATCGAACATCCGCCCCACGGCCATGCTCTTCCGCAACCTCGTCAGCATGGACGTTGAAGAATCCATCCGTGGTAATCCTCTCGACGCTGTCGTCCTTCTCTGCGGCTGCGACAAGACCACTCCCGCGCTCGTCATGGGCGCCGCCAGTTGCGACGTTCCCGCCATCGTCGTTTCCGGCGGACCGATGCTCAACGGAAAATACCGAGGCCGCGACATCGGCTCCGGCACCGATGTTTGGCGCTTCAGCGAAGAATTGAAAACCGGCGCCATGTCTCATTCCGAGTTTCGCGAAGCCGAGTCCTGTATGTCCCGTTCCTCCGGTCATTGCATGACGATGGGCACCGCATCCACCATGGCTTCTATGATGGAAGCGCTCGGCCTCGGCCTACCTCAAAATGCCGCCATTCCCGCCGTCGATTCTCGCCGCTCGGTCCTCGCCCATCTCGCAGGACGCCGCATCGTTGAAATGGTCCACGAGGATATGCGTATTTCGAAAATCCTCACGCGCAAGGCATTTGAAAATGCCATCCGCGTCAACGGCGCCATCGGCGGCTCGACCAACGCCGTTATTCATCTCATCGCCATCGCCGGCCGCGTTGGCGTCCCGCTCAGCCTCGACGATTGGGACCGACTCGGCCGCGATGTCCGCACGATTGTCGACATCATGCCCTCCGGCCGCTTCCTGATGGAGGATTTCTTCTACGCCGGAGGTCTCCCTGCGGTCATCCGCACGCTCGGCGAACACGGCCTGATTCATCGCGACGCCGTCACCGCCAACGGCCGGACTCTCTGGGACAATTCCCACGAAGCTCCCAACTGGAATGAAGAAGTCATCCGCCCGCACGATCATCCTCTCGTCGAGCACGGCGGCATCGCCGTCCTTCGCGGCAATCTCGCTCCCGACGGCGCTCTTCTCAAGCCTTCTGCCGCCACGCCCGCTCTGATGAAGCATCGCGGCCGCGCTGTCGTCTTCGAGAATATCGAGCACTATCACCAGCGCGTCGACGATCCTGCGCTCGACGTGGACGAGACCAGCGTCCTCGTCCTCAAAAATTGCGGTCCGCGCGGCTATCCCGGCATGGCCGAAGTCGGCAACATGGGTTTGCCTGCGAAACTTTTGCAAAAGGGCGTCACCGACATGGTCCGCATTTCCGACGCCCGCATGAGCGGTACGGCCTTCGGCACCGTCGTCCTTCACGTTTGCCCCGAGGCGGCCGCCGGTGGTCCGCTCGCTCTCGTCCGCGATGGCGATATTATCGAACTCGACGTAGAGACTCGTCGACTTCATCTCGCGGTTCCCGATGAAGAATTGGCACGCCGCCGTTCTTCCTGGCGCGTTCCCGATCTCGGCCTCACCGGCGGCTATCAGAAGCTTTACGTCGATCACGTCATGCAAGCCGACAAAGGCGCCGATCTCGATTTTCTGGTTGGCTGCCGAGGCCACGCCGTACCGCGCGAATCTCACTAGGCAAACAGGGTCCGCACCGGTAAACGGCCAAAGACACCCCTATCCCTCTTTCTTCATCGAGGCGTACCGACGGAGCACATTGTCATGACTAGTCCGGATCGTTTCGCGCGTTATCCCAGTCTCGAAGACCGTGTCGTCTACATCACCGGAGGAGGTTCCGGCATCGGCGCTGTAATGGTGGAAGAGTTTGCGCGCCAGGATTCTCGCGTCGGATTTCTCGATCGCGCCGCAGACGCCTCTCGCGCGCTCGTCTCCCGACTGAAAGAAACGACAAAATACACGCCGCTTTTCCTCGAATGCGATCTTACCGACATTGCTGCCTTGCAGCGCGCCTTCCGCGAGTTGCAGTCCTCGCTCGGCGCAGCCCAGGTCCTCATCAACAATGCTGCGAACGATGACCGCCACAACTGGGAAGATGTCACTCCCGCCTATTGGGACGAACGCATGGCCGTCAATCTCCGCCATCAATTTTTCGCCATCCAGGCTGTGGCTCCTGCCATGAAGGCCGCCCGCTCCGGCAGCATCATCAACATGAGTTCGATTTCCTGGATAATTCCTGCCACGAATATGCCCATCTATGTCACCGCCAAGGCTGCTGTCATCGGCCTCACTCGCACCATGGCCCGCGAGCTTGGCGTCGACAATATCCGCGTCAACAGCATCGTTCCCGGCGCCATCGTCACCGAGCGCCAGACCCGCCTTTGGCGCACTCCGGAATACGAGCGCATCATTATCGACAGCCAATGCCTCAAGCGTCCGATCATGCCGGATGAGGTCGCCAGAATGGTCCTTTTCCTCGCTTCCGACGACGCCAGCGCCATCACCGAACAGGCCTACATCGTCGACGCCGGCTGGGTCTAGCGCCTCGCGCGTATTCCTCTTGTTGTAACTGATTTTTCTGGTGGCCTTTCGTCTTGCTATCTTTCCGCGGCCGGGCGCCGTTGTGTTTGCCCCCTGCGTTCTGGCGTTTTCACTATTCTTTTTGCCCTCTGTGTTCTTCTTGCCCTTTTTGTTCTTTGTCCTCTTCGTGGCCTTTGGGTCCTCAGTGTCCTTCGCGTAGGACTCTTCCGCAAAGCCCAAATCACCGGCTGCTCTTCAGGACCGCCGCCACCGCATCCGCGCACAATTGCGCCGCGTGAAAAGACGCCGCAGGCAAACCACCCAGCGCGCTCGAAATCTCCTCGCCCCGGATCCCCCGCGCCTCTTCCACCGTCTTCCCCACCAACAGATCCGTCAGCGCCGATCCTGCCGCGATTGACGCGACGCATCCTTGCGTTTTAAACCGCGCATCCGCGATTTTCCCCTCTTCCACCCGGACCGCTAGCCTCATGATGTCCCCGCAAACCGGGTTCGTCACCTCGGCTATCGCCGTCGCATCGGGCAGATCGCCCGCCCGGTGTGGCTCTCGAAAATGCAGCAAAATTCTTTCGCTGAGCATCAGAAGTATTATAGGATGACGCGCATCCATCTTGCGCTTCATCCCCTCCCAGCCGGGGGAGCGGGCTATACTTAATCTTCGCCTCTTCCTCGAATCTGATTGACAGCCGGGGGGTTGCAAATATAACGTTAGCAGTCCTAGCCATGCGTTTTCCCGTCAGGGCGCGGGGAAACGGTCATCAACAAACTCCGCCTACAGCAAACTTTAGGAGATAAGCAGATGCGAAGATTGTCACACCTCCTCGGCCTGACGCTTGCGCTTGCTCTGCTCGCCACTTCGAGCTTCGGCCAGACGGGCAAATTGAAAATTAAAGTTACGCCGACGCAAGCCTACGTGTTTGTCGACGGCAAAGCCGTGAACCATGGAAGTCGCAGCATCGCCCTTTCCCCTGGAAAGCATTCCGTGGCTGTCGTCAACTACGGCTACAAGATTTCCACCCAGGACGTGAACATCGACGCTGGCAAGACGACGGACCTGAACGTCACTCTTGAACCTTATGGAGATAAGGTCGCCGGTCCCTGGGGTCGCGTGTACATCGGAGGTTCGGGCGGAGATACTCGCGCCGCCGTGCTTTCGGACGGCACCACCCCCGGTTACTTCGTCGGCCACGTCGACGAATTCAACAACGATTTCTGGCTTTGGAAGCAGGAGCTTCTTCTGCCTCCCGGTAAGCACCACCTGACCATCACCCGTGACGGCAAGACTCTCTGGGAAGGCGATGTCAACGTTGTCGCTGGAAAGAAAGTCTCCATCAACTTCCCGAAGAACCAACAGACCGAAGCCGACTGGAGCAAGCGCGAAGCTGATCTTGAAAAGAAGGCTCCGCTTCCCCGCTTCAAAGCCGGCATCGCCAGCGCCACCATCGTGGTTGCTCCCACCAAGGGTGCTTTCTCGAACACCAGCGCCAATATCGATTGCGGCCAGACCGCGAACCTCGCTTGGACCACCTCCGACGCGGTTGACACCTCGATCGACAACGGCGTTGGTACCGTCGCCGCGAGCGGCCAGCAAGGTGTTTCGCCGCATGCGACCACCACCTACACGCTGACGGCAGCCGGTCCCGGCGGCATCGTCAAGTCTCCTGAAACGGTCAACGTCAACACCACCGTTCAGGCCAGCCTCGATGCCAACCCGACCGACGTGAAGTACCGTCAGATCGGCGACAAAGTTGTCACCCAAGATACTTCCACGCTCACCTGGAAGACCTCCAACGCCGACAACGTCCAATTGAACGGCTCCAAGGTCGACACCAACGGCAGCCAGACCATCAAGGCTACGCCGAAGGATACGACTCCGGTTGCCGAAGGCGGCGAGATTCGCACGGTTGACGAGCAGGATCCCTACACGCTCACCGCCACGAACGTTTGCGGCGGCTCTTCGACCCAAACGGCCAATTTGCACGTCACCGGCACAGTCGAGCCGATTCCCGCTGTTGTCCTGCAGAGCGTCTTCTATCCCACTGCTTATCCGGACAAGTCGCATCCGCAGGTCGGCCTCGTCCGCAGCCAGCAGCTCGTTCTCGCCACCCTGGCCAGCGGCTTCAAGAAATATCTCGAATACGATCCCGATGCCAAGCTCTCCGTCGAGGCCTATGCCGACATTCGTGGCGGCAAGGAATACAACCAGGACCTCAGCGAGCGCCGCGTCGAGCGCATCAAGCAGTACCTTGTCGACCAGGGCATCTCGGCGGACAAAATTCAAACCGCCGCCTACGGCAAGGAACGCCCGCTCGAAAAGAGCACGGTCAAGGAACTCGAATCCACCAACCCGAACAAAGCCCCCAAGGGACGCGAGAAGAATTTCACCGGCAATTGGTACGCCTACAATCGCCGCGCGGATATCGTTCTCCTGCCCTCGGGCAAGAAGTCGGCGCAGTTCTTCCCGCACAACGCCGACGATTCGGAGTTGATCTGGCAGATTCCGATGCCGTCCTTCAAGAGGGTTGAAAAGGACCAGTAGCCTCATCTCCGCAACGAATTCGCGCCGGAGAACCTAGCGTCCTCCGGCGCGTTTTCTTTTCCGCAGCCACCTGCTTGCCATGCACATTCTGCCTGCTCGTCAACATCCCTTTCGCCCAGTTCCCCTCCGCATCGTCTCGCTCGCTCCCAGTGTCACTTCCATCCTTCTATCGATTGGCGTTGGCCGCGAACTCGTCGGCGTCAGCAAATGGTGCCGTCACGTCGCCCGTGTCGGCAGCCGGCCCACGGTCGGCGATTGTTGGAAACTCGACGTCGATGAAGTCACCCGTCTGCGTCCCACTCATGTTATCGGCTCCGTCCCCTTCGCTACCGAAGCCGTAGAAAAGATCCTGCGCCAGCCTTTCATTTTTCTCGCTCTCAATCCCCGCAAACTCGCCGACGTTGAAACCGACATCCTCACTCTCGGCAGAGTCGCCGCCAAAGTTCCGCAATCGCGCCTTCTCGTCGCTCGAATGCGTTCCGCCTTCGAACGCGTCACCGCTCGCTCTGGAACCCTTCTGCGCCACTCTTCTCCTCTCCGCGTCTACTCCGAAGCCTGGCCCAAACCCCGCATCAGCTCTCCTCCCTGGGTCGCCGAACTCCTCGAACTTGTCGGAGCAGAAATGTGTGTACCCGCCGGCTCGCGCGTCACCGATGCCGAAGTCGCCGCCGCTTCTCCCGACGTCATTCTCCTCGCCTGGACCACCGCCAACTCCCGCTCTCGCATCTCGACAGCTCTCGAAAACCCCGGCTGGCGCCGCGTTCCCGCCATCCTCAATCGGCGCGTCTTTGCGATTCGCGACGAATGGCTCAATACTCCTGGCCCGCCTCTCGTCCACGGCGCTCGGGCCATCCTTCAGTCTCTCACCGCTTCCACGGAAAGGAGCTGATCGTGCCCCTCGTCGCCGCCGCCCTCATCTGGAACGAAGGAAAAATTCTCGTTTGCCAGCGACGCAAATGGGACACCTTCGGCCTCCTTTGGGAATTTCCCGGCGGCAAACTCGAACCTGGCGAATCTCCCTCCGAAGCTCTCGCCCGTGAACTTCGCGAGGAACTCGACATCGAAGCTCTCATTGGCGAGGAAGTTTTCCGCACGCGCCACACCTATCAGAAAACGTCCGAACCCCTCGAGTTGATTTTCTTCCGCGCCGACGCCGATCCGCGCTCGATGAAGCCGCTCACCTTCGAGCAGATGCGATGGCTCTCTCCCGCCGAGCTTTCCTCGCTCGAATTCCTTCCCGCCGACCGCGAATTCGTTCGCCGCCTCGTCCAAGGCGAAATCCCGCCGCCTCTCTCGCGCCGCTAAAACTGTATACAGTCCTGTCGCGCAAATTCCCGCATAGGTGTATTCTTGAAATAACCGCGCATCGTTGCTCGACATTTCTTCTGTCGCCGGGCGCGGCAAATTGGTTTCATCGAGGGACAAAACCACGGCCATGGAACAGGAAACCGTCGCTTCTCTGCACGGCTTGGACAGCTCGGAAATTCAGGAATGGCTCGAATCGCTGGACTCGGTTCTCCAATCGAGCGGTCCCGAGGTCGCTTCGTATATCCTCGAGCGCCTGCAGGTCCACGCCAAAGTGGTCGGCATCGACATTCCCTTCACCGCGAACACTCCCTACGTCAATACGATTCCCCACCATCTCCAGCCCGCCTTCCCCGGCGATCAGCAGCTCGAACGCCGCATCAAGAGTCTCGTGCGCTGGAACGCCATCGCCATGGTCGTCCGCGCGAATCGCGAAGAGCACAATATCGGCGGCCACATTTCCACTTTCGCTTCCGCTGCAACTCTCTATGAAGTCGGCTTCAACCATTTCTTCCGCGCGCGCACGCCGGAATTCGAAGGGGACACCATCTATTTTCAGGGGCACGCCTCCCCGGGCATCTACTCTCGCGCTTTTCTCGAAGGCCGCCTCTCCGCACAGAAGCTCGAAAATTTTCGCCGCGAACTGAAGCCTGGCGGCGGCCTTTCCTCTTATCCCCATCCCTGGCTGATGCCCGATTTCTGGGAATACCCCACTGTATCGATGGGCCTCAGCCCGCTCATGTCGATTTATCAAGCGCGTTTCAATCGCTACCTCGAAGACCGCAGCCTCAAGCCGGTCACCGACGCCAAGGTCTGGGCGTTTTTGGGCGACGGTGAAACCGACGAGCCTGAATCTCTCGGTGCCATCAATCTTGCATCGCGCGAAAAGCTCGACAATCTCATCTTCGTCGTCAATTGCAATCTCCAGCGCCTCGACGGTCCGGTTCGCGGCAACGGTCAGATCATTCAAGAACTCGAATCCGCCTTCCGTGGCGCCGGTTGGAATGTCATCAAAGTCCTTTGGGGCAGTGAGTGGGATCCCATTCTCGATCAGGATACCGAAGGCCTGCTCGTCAAACGCATGGGCGAAATCGTCGACGGCGCCTATCAGAAGCTCGTCGTTTCCTCCGGCGCCTACGTCCGCGAGCATTTCTTCGGCTCTGATCCGCGCTTGTTGAAGCTCGTCGAGCCCATCTCCGACGAGCATCTCCGCCGCTTGCGCCTTGGCGGCCACGATCCGCTCAAGGTCTACGCCGCTTACAAGGCTGCGGTCGAGCACAAAGGTTCGCCCACCGTCATCCTCGCACGCACCATCAAAGGTTACGGCCTCGGCGAGGCTGGTGAAGGCAAAAACGTCACGCACCAGCAGAAGAAGCTCAACGAAGAAGAGCTCGCAGAATTTCGCACCCGCTTTGATATTCCGCTCACCGACGAGCAGGTCCGCGACGTCACTTTCTATCGCCCGCCCGAGGACAGCGAGGAAATCCGCTATCTCCGCGCCCGCCGCGAAGCTCTTGGCGGTTACACGCCGCAGCGCAAAGTCCGCTCAAAGCCCATCGTCGCCGATCACGACGAGCTCTTTCACGAATTCCATCTCGGCAGCGAAGGCCGCGACGTCTCCACCACCATGGCCTTCGTCAGCATGTTGCGCAAAATGATGCGCGACCCTGAAATCGGCAAGCTCGTCGTTCCCATCGTTCCCGACGAAGCCCGCACCTTCGGCATGGAATCGCTCTTCCGCACCGTCGGCATCTATTCGAGCGTCGGCCAGCGCTACGAGCCCGTCGACGTCAATACGCTCCTCTATTACAAGGAAGCCAAGGACGGCCAGATTCTCGAGGAAGGAATCACCGAAGCCGGCTCGATGGCCTCGTTCATCGCCGCCGGAACTGCCTATTCCTCCCTCGGCATCAACACGATTCCCTTTTTCATTTACTATTCGATGTTCGGCTTCCAGCGCATCGCCGATTTCATCTGGGCCGCCGCCGATATGCGCGTCCGCGGGTTTCTCCTCGGCGGCACATCCGGTCGCACCACGCTTGCCGGCGAAGGCTTGCAGCATCAGGACGGCAACAGCCACGTTCTCGCTCTGCCCGTTCCCAATTTGCTCGCCTACGATCCCGCCTACGCGTATGAAATTGCCGTGATCCTTCAGGAGGGCATTCGCCGCATGTACAAGGACGGCGAAAGCATCTTCTATTACATCACCGTGATGAACGAGCCTTACGCCATGCCGGAGATGCCTGGCGATGTGCGCGAAGGAATTCTCAAGGGCCTCTACCGCTTCCGGAAGTCGCCCAACACTGAATCCAAATTGCGCGCGCAGTTGTTCGGGAGCGGCGCCATTCTGAACGAAGCTCTCAAAGCGCAGGAAATTCTCGACGAAAAATTCGGCGTCGCCGCCGACGTCTGGAGCGTCACCAGCTATAAGGCTCTCTACACCGATGGCAACGAGACCGAGCGCTGGAACCGCCTGCATCCCGGCGAGGCTCCCCGCGTCCCCTACCTCACGCAGGCGCTCGCCGACGCTCCCGGTGTTCTCGTCGCCGCCAGCGACTACCTGAAGACTCTTCCGCAGATGGTCGCGCCCTGGATGCCTCGCCATCTTGCTTCACTCGGCACTGACGGCTTCGGCCGCAGCGAAGGCCGCGCCTCGCTCCGCGATTTCTTCGAGGTCGATTCGCGCTTCATCGCTCTCGCCGCCCTCGATGAACTCCATCGCGTCGGCCAAATCGAGCGCGACGTCCTCGACCGCGCCTTCGCCGAGCTCCACATCAACCCCTGCAAACCCAACGCTGTTATTTCGTAGCGCCGGCGTCCCGCCGGCTCTTCAAGGGTTATACTTCACCTCGTGGTGCACATACGTACTCGCGGCAGACTTCCTCATTGGGATGGCGCCCACGCGGCATACTTCGTCACGTTCCGCCTTGCCGATTCGCTGCCCAAATCCGTCCTCCAAAAGCTCAGATTTGAAAGGCAAGATATCATCGCTACAGCAAAAGCGATGAATCGCGAGTTGTCGAACGCTGAAAAAGCGCGCCTTGCTTTCCTCGTCAGTAAAAGAGTGGATACCTATCTCGATTCAGGAAGCGGCGAATGCATATTGGCAAGACCTTCGATTGCCCGGATGCTTGTGAATACGTTGCTACATTTCAACGGGCTTCGATACAAGCTTTATACATGGTGTGTAATGCCAAACCACGTCCACGCGATCTTTCGCCCTCTAGAAAAGCACAAATTAGCTGACATTGTTCATTCCTGGAAGTCGTTTTCGTCAAAAGAAGCAAACCGGCTTCTGAATCGTTCGGGCACCCTGTGGCAGCGCGACTACTACGATCACCTGTTACGCGATGCGGAGGATTTTTACGGTTGCATTCGGTACGTCATCAATAATCCTTCAAAAGCGGGTCTTAAAAATTGGCCGTGGGTCGACGTGTCTGAATCTTCCTAAGTGAAACGCTGCCGGCGGGACGCCGGCGCTGCACTGTCGCTACTGCACGAGAGCTCTCTCGACGCAGACAAATCACGTCAGCATCTTCCCACCATCCACCGCCATAATCTGCCCGGTCACAAATTCCGTCTTGCAAAAAAACACCACCGCTTCCGCAATATCTGCGCCCGTTCCCGTCTTGTGCAGCGGCGCGCGCCGTATGTACTCCTCAT
>Ga0335072_10013549_pt1 | contig 11609 bp, 14 predicted proteins | sample Lox_Sample_21_FD_206725 | JGI IMG/M metagenome (GOLD analysis project Ga0335072, IMG submission 206725) | Soil microbial communities from Loxahatchee National Wildlife Refuge, Florida, United States - Lox_Sample_2.1 | ecosystem: Environmental > Terrestrial > Soil > Wetlands | place: USA...
TCGTGCGCTACGACCGTTCGCTCACGATCTATGGTGCTTTTTTTCATATCGCCTGCCTCATGATCGTCTTACGGAGGGTTGTGCAATAGCTTCTAGGAATTTGGGATGTACCGCAGAAACGAAACGTGCTGTACCTGTGCCCCGAAATGGGTGAAAGAAGCATCCGCACACGTGGTACAAAACTGAGCCTCCCGATGGATGAGGGATTCTATTGCCAAACGATCTCGGATGGCGCGATTGCCCTAAACGACCCACTGCTATTCCAAGCCATCCGTGATTTGGATGGGCCGGTAGTCATGCTTGACACAGCAATTCGGTTCAGCGGGACGGAATCAGAAAACGACAGCAGCGAAAACGCAAGCGGGTTAGCGATGCTGGCATTTTCATTGCTCCGTGAAGGGGCTATAGCTGTGGTTTGCCTACATCACAGCAAGAAGTCGCAAGCCGAATCGAATTTTATGACTTTGGAAAACGTACTGCGCGGCACTGGCGACTTTGGTGCGATGGCAGATTGCGTGTGGGGCATCCAGCATGCTCGGAAGAAAAAAGGGAATAACAATTGGGATGACGAATACCAGCTAGAGTCGAAGAATCTAACGCGCGCTTATGTGGAGTGCGTCAAGCCGCGCGATTTGCCAGCCGCCGATCCGTTTATCGTACAGGGCCGCCCTTACATAGATGAAACCGGGAATCTTGTCGTAATCGCAAGTGACGCCCAAGCAGGCGATGCGATGGATTCCGAAAGGGTATCTGAAGCGGCGGCGGAAAAGGCGGAAAAGCTCGTCAGGGAAAATCCCAAGATGTCGAAATCAGGAATCGCCAAGTTGGTAGGAATGGACCGCCACAGGCTGGAAGAAGTGCTGGCCGGGCGGGGGATCACGTGGAAGGCGACTAGCGCTACATCTGGCGAATGGGTCATCGCTGAAAGTGCGCCGGGCTTGGAAGGCAGTAGCGATGGCTTCTGACCACTTGGTTTGGTTTGCACTTTTGGCTTGGCTTACTCTAAGGAAAGTAAGTAAGCCAAGCCAAGTCTGCCATGTGCCGCCGCTTGGCTTCCCAAGCCGAATACCAAGCAGAAACCAAGCGCGCAAACCAAGTACCGAAGCGATCATGGCCCCCTACCCGGTATGGCGGGTCGAAATTCGAGAAGTACTACCCGACAAAAGCCGCGCGCCAGTTTTTCGTGCGTGGGGCAGTTTTCGCACAGGTTTCGCACATTTCGCACAGGATGTACGCGAACAGTTGGTTAAAGGCTTTGGAATCTATAGGGAAACGAAAAGGAATCGCACACTATGCCACGCCTACGACTAAGGAGGGCTGAAAAGCATCCATCGCACGATTACGGCGCGCCCCCTCGCCCCAAAGGGATGTCATACCCGTTTCGCCGGGCGTGGGATTCCTTGACAGCGGAATTGCTGGCCGCGCGGGTACTTCGGCAGGATGACGCGGAATTGTTAACAACGATGATTCAGGCGCGGGCCGACCAATACAAGGCGGCAGGCCTCCGGAAAACGGACGCGGCGGCTAAGGCCGAAGAAATCCTGTCATCGTTTATGGCGCGCGTCCCCCAGCCCGAAGCGCTGCCGGTATCTGCCGGGGATACCACGCCAGATACGCCAGAAATCGCATTGAGCAGGCCGCTAGTGGATTTTCTAGGCGATTGCGCCGCGATGCGCGATAGCTTCCAAATCAGGCGGCAGGATGGCGCTACCGTGGCGCTTGATGCTGGCCGGGCTGTGTACCAGTGGCCGGAAGGGGATTTTCTGACACGCGCCCGCGATTACGCGCTAGCCCGCCGCGATGATGAAGCCGGGTCCGGTATCAGCCTGCGCCGTAGCTGCGCCAGATTCTTGAACGATCTGGAGACCGGTGCGGGGCGGGGTCTCTGGTTTGACCCGTGGGCCGCACGCCTGACCTGCGAATTCGCGCAAGCGTACTGCGGAATCGTGCTTCTCGAATGGCAAATCTTTGTGCTTATCAATGTGTTCGGCTGGAAGAAGGTGCATGGCGAACGGCGCTTCACCGAAGCATGGCTGAGCGTAGGTAAGAAAAACGGCAAGACAGTATTGGCATCGGTGATCGGTCTGTGGGGGCTGGTATGTGATGGGGAAAAATTCCCGGACGTATTCGCTGCCGCTACTAAAAAGGAACAGTCTTCGATCGTATGGCGCGATGCGAAGCGGGCTGTGGGCGCATCCCCGGAATTAGAAGCGCACATCAAACGGCGGGCTGGGCATTTGGAAGTAGAGGCTACCGACGGCTCCTTTACCCCGCTTTCATCGGATGAAAAATCGCTCGATGGATTACGGCCGTCCTTCATTATCGCGGACGAAGTATCGTTCTGGTCCGATAGGGAGCAGTGGGACAAACTGATTAAAGGAACGGTATCTCGATCGTCCCCGTTAACCTTCGCAATCACTACGGCGGGCAAAGACCGCAATTGCTTTGCTTGGTCGAAGTTTGACTTAGCCGAAAAGATTCTCACCGGCACTTTTTCCGATGACGGCACCTTCGTGTGTGTTTTTTCCATTGACGCCGACGATGATTACCTGAATGACGAAGCGTGCTGGATTAAGGCGAACCCTTCGCTCGGCGTGACTCTCAAAATCGAACACCTTAGAAAAACCCGCGATGAGGTTTTGCAGGATGGCAGCGGGCGAAATTCATTCTTGCAGTACCACATGAACCAGTGGGTCGAGAAAGCTCTACGCCGCCAAGGAAGCATTACCCGCGATAAGTGGGACCGCTGCGCCGGGCTGGAATTAGTCGGTGCTAGAAACCCCGTAGAAGGTTACGACAAATTCATTCCCCTAAACGTGGACGTACTTTGCTACGCCGGACTTGATGTGGGTTTGACGAATGACATGACGGCCATCACCTACCTTTTCGACCACTTCATTGTGGAAGCCCAGCAGAAGGATGCGGGCGGCAAGATAATCAAAGACCCCGTTTACGTCGACAACAAGCGCGTCGTGATCTGCGAGTACTTCATGCCTGAAGACGGTCTTCTGGAAAAGGAAAGGTCATGGCGCGTGCCACTTTCGGTTTGGGTTAGGGAAGGCTGGATAAAACTCCTTCCGGGCGACATGGTGGATACGCGCGATATCACCAAGCACATCTTGGAGACAGCGCGTGTTCAAAGTATCACGGAATTAGGCTTCGACAAGTGGGGTGCGCAGCAAGTCGGCGCAGATGTAAACGCAAGTACGGCTATCAAGTGTGTCGAAGTCCCGCAACTTCCTTCGCAATTGACAAACCCCTGCCGCGAGTTTTTGGCTGATATCCGGCGCGGGGATATCGTCCACTTCGGCAATCCTGTGCTGGCTTGGAACGTTTCCAACATCATTCTCGCGGAAGATGATCGTACCGGGGGGATAAAACCGGAGAAACTTTCGGCCATAGAAAAAATAGACGGCTGTCAAGCACTTATGAATTCCTACCATCGTATGCTGGCGGCCCCGCCCCGGCTCGCAGGAAGGGTAGTTTTCATTTGAAATGGGCAAACACGCGGTAGATGTAGCAGTACACAGAAAAAGTCTAAAGGAGAAACAGAAATGGCAATCATAGACAGAGTGAAAGAAGCCACTCGCGTGCTTTTGGGCATCGGCGGCAATGGCAGCAACGCAGCCGTGCTCGAGCAGATGTTTGCATCTGGCAGCCCGGTAGGATTGCAGCGAGGGCAATGGTATCCCCGCCACAGCGCCGCCAATGGATTACGGACGCAATGGGAGTACGTGTGTCCGTGCGGCACAAGCCAAACGATTTTGGAGGGCGAAAAATTCCGCGAATACACCTGCAAGTGCGGCCAGCCGTTTGATTTTGCGGGGCGCACCGGCATTCGTTTGTCACGTAACAAAGAAGAACGCGCAGCTACGCTTCGCAGGTTTGCCGGGGAATTTTCGGAAGTGGATTGGAGCCTTACCGGTAAGGACGGCGATTGGTTGCCACCAGAGAAGCAAGAGATCCTATTCCGAAGGATGCGCCCGCTACCGGCAACCACTGGCCATGCCTACGCCGGGCGAATCATTTCCACGTGGGATAACGGGTCTTCTGAAGACGTTGAATATGAAGTGTCGGACCCGGGCACAGGCGGCGGATTCGGAAATCCCCGGTAAATGTGGCGTTGCCCTATTGCCGGTGCAGAAGAAAGAGAGAAGCAGGCCACTTACAACGACCGCTTCCGAAAGAAGAACGATCCGTGCGCGCGGCTGTACCGCACAACAGCGTGGTTTCGTTTTCGTTGGTTCGTGCTCAATCGCAATCCGATTTGTCAGCGGATTGTAAAGGGCGAGCAGTGCCGCGAATCGGCCACAGTAGTACACCATCTTCTAAGCCCCCGCCAGCGGCCAGATCTGTTTTTGGACCCAGCAAACGTTTTGTGTTTGTGCGCGGGCTGCCACCCGGGAGGAGAGGAAGGCACGCCGCTTTGGCAAGTAAATACTGATTATGTCCCCAGCGTGATCGAAGCCCCGCAGTCGGTATAAGCCCCTCATCCCTCCTAAGGCGTTAACCAATATAAAGCCCCTTCCGGGCACATCCGGTCCAATTGCGCCGACCGGAAGTACTTCTGATTTGGTTAACGCCTTTAGGAAATGTTCGCCGTAACACTTGCTTGGATAGATGTGCCGTAAGTCTGCGCCATTTCAGTTCCACGCACGTATAAGCGCAAGCAGGCCGCGAAGGAACAAATCTCGATGAGAATACGATATTTATACGGCCCTAGTGTCGGGCAGATTAAAAATGTTCAGAATCAAATCGGCACCGTGATGATTGACTCTGGATTGGCTGAAAGCGTAATCGACCCAACATCGCCCGGCGCAGGGCCGAAGATTGCCCCTCCACAATTCTCCGTGGAAATTATCACTGGCCTTGTAGAAGAGGACTTTCTCGCAATCCGTTTGCGTTTTGCTGGCCGCGACGAAATATACGCTCAAGCGCCGAAGGAATTAACCGACAGTCATTTTGGGAGGACCGTACCGGAAAATATTCGGGATGAGTACGCGAAACGATGGCTGGCTTCCCCTAAGTTGCGAAAGTTTTTCGACCGGCTAACGGGGCCGCATCCACAGAACGTGCAGGCCGCCGCAGAATTGGCCGCACGCGGCGGGCGCTAAGAGAAAGTATTTGAAGGACCAATTTGCGCGGGCCAGCCGATTAGCGCACACAAAAGCAGCAAAGGCTGACGGCACATCGGCGGGGTTACAGCACCACGCGCTCACGTGGATACCCTGTTTCCCTGCCGCCAGCCTACCGTTACACACAGCAAGGGAAGTGGCAGCACAAATAAAAGTAGGTGAAAGACGATGAATTTAGAAATCAGACGGGCAGCGGAAGGAATTCAGCGGAGAACGCTGGAGCTTCGCGCCGATGGAAACAATTTCGAGATCAGTGCGCGCGCCATCAAGTACAACGCCATCTCCCAGGATTTGGGAGGATTTGTGGAGCGCATTGCTCCCGGATGCTTTTCGGATTCCCTAAGCGCGGGCGATGAGATTGTCTGCCTCGTGAATCACAATCAATCGGAAATTCTTGGCCGCACGCGAAACAGCACGCTTTCTATCAGCGACTCACCGTCGGAAATGCGATTTCGGTGCAAGCTGAACAAGAATGTGCAGGCGCATCGGGATTTATGGGAATTGGTGAAGGATGGAACAATTTCGGAATGTAGTTTCGCCTTCACGTGCGACAAACAAACGTGGGACGAATCCGGCACTGTGCCCTTGCGCACGGTACAGCACGGCAGGCTCATGGACGTTTCCGTGGTGGTTTCGCCCGCGTATAGCGACGGCGCCACGCTTGCCGAAGCTCGCGCACGTGGCCAGCAAGCCGGGCCAACGGCTGATTCCATCGCTAAGTTCCGCAAGGCGACGCAGTTGATGGGACCGAAGCGCGACGGTGCCGTGGGCGGCGCGGATGGTGGCGACGAATTCGCGTTAGTCCGCGAAAATCTCCAGCGATGCCATGAATTTTTGGAATGCGCCTACAGCTATTCGGATACCGCCAACCAAATCATGAACGCCTTGGATGATGACGATGATTCAGATAACGACCGCAGCAAACGGGAATCGCCATACCCCGACCCGTATTCGTATCGCGACTTCCGTGCAGCGCACAAAGAAGTTCACGTTCAAATGGAAAAATGCTGCCACGCCCTTGCAAAATGCCGGCTCATGCAGCCGATGCGGAGGAAGTAGCCATGACGATTAACGAATTTCGCCGCACACATCCGCGCGCATTGCTTGGCGGCAATGTAGATGTCGCGCGCGCGATCATTTTGTGGTGTAGGCACGAACGGGCTACGGCGTACGAATCCGAATCCCTTGCACGGCAGGAAGCAAAAGCCGATTGTGGCCCGCTCTGCGCCCAGCATGGGCGGTCGCACGATGTGGTCGGAATCGCCCCAGCCCCAGTAGTGCCAAAGTTTCGGATGAAGACTTACCGCGATTAAAAGGGAGAAAAAGAAAATGGCAACTCAAACTGAAACATTAAAACGGTTGATAGACCCAGCGGCAGTTACAAAGGATGCCGTACCGCAATCAATCCTTCGGCAACCGATATTCAACGTCACGGCGGAAACCACGGATTCCGAAGTTCGCAAAATGGCGGATGCGATTTGCTATCGCGCGGGGATTGGAATGAACGCGTTCGTATTCGCGACGCTGGAATTCTTCCGCCGTACGGCGCGTTTGGAAAAGGAAATTGATGTTCTTAGAAATGCAGCCGTGCTACCACATCAACAGAAAGTAGAGAAAAGAGGCTGAACATGGGAATGAGATTTAATGCACAGAAATGCATCTGGTCGCGATCAGCACACGCGTGTTGTGCGTCATTTCAGTAGTGCTTGACTCTTCTTCGTCGGAACGCACAGCCGGAACCATCTATTAGGTAGTCGCGCTTGCAACGGTGTTAAGTAGGGCCTTAATCTCACCCGCAAAAGAGACTTCTTCTTCATTAAGAGTGCTCGATCCCAAATCCATTAACAATCTGAAGACTTCTACACCGCCCACGCTCCCGATTTTCTGGATAATTGGTTCCGCGGGTTTCCGGCGAGGGTAAGCTAATGCCACGCGTTTACAACCGTAAACGATAGAGTAGACAAGGACCTGATTCACATCCTCACGGTCTGCTTGACCACTTGGTGGTTTGTATTTGGCATCGATCACGACCCCGACCGTGGATGGAAGTGAGCTACCACGAATCACGATGTCCGGTTTGGCCCGATTTTCCTTTACCGACGGGTCTGCACGATCAAACAAAGCGCGAGCGGCTCCGGATGGTTCACTAAGATTTCCGTCCAAAACGGCAAATCCATAGTTTCGCAGGTTTCGTTCGAGTGTGGCACGGAGATAGGCTTCAAACACATCTTCCATGTTGATTAAAACGCAAGGCAGCATGACATCTCTTCCGTGGCGTTGTACCTCAATGCCTTGGTTTAACAAAATGGCTTTCGCGATAGTAATAGCAGCCCGGTACGCTTCCTTGGTGGAGGGCAGTTTTCTCGGGTCAGAAATGCAAGGATGCTTTAGGAAACGCAGCTTGCGGTCCAGACTCGCAACCTCGAAGATTGCTTCAGCCCTTGCAAGTCTTCCCGCGATCGATTTGGCCCCGCTTCGATTCCTCATTTGACTATACGTATCGTGTAGACTTCTTACAGCAGCACGCAGTCACCGATTAGCAGCGGTGTCAAAGGTTCGCTCAAATGCAGTGTAGGTCACTGACATTCGATCGCCGGTTTTTGCCTGCCACGACGCGGATTCAAAGGGGATAATACGGCCATGTGGCATTGGGCCACGATGCTTCAGATTCTCATATTCGTAGTGCAACCCTTCTGCTCGGACGGCTTCAATCGACCCAAGCAAGCGTAAAGCAAGCAAATCGAGTAATGAAGGCGTTTGGATATCTCCCAGCCCGAACTCTTTCAGATGACGTTCCAGTATTTCGGGGGCATATCGGGGAGCCAACAAGAGCATGCGCTCGAGGTTGGCAAGCGGTACACGCGATCGCACTTCAATAGCAACCCCATCGTTTAGAGGAATAACACCGAGGAAACCAGCAGCCTGAAAGGCGATTCTGTTGCCTTTCAGATGTAAACGAAAGAAGTTTTTGTTTAGCACATCCGGGTAGATGTCGAGTTCATTCCCGTGCAAAATAGATTCAATGGGCACATGAATTTCGCTTTGTTCCTCGCCGGGATACACCGTGCGCTTTATGATGGGCCGACTTCCGATACTAGTCAGATTTTCAATGATTGGAATTGAAGTCGCCATCTACCCTAGGCCCCCGGTATATCCGACCGGCCTTGGAGTGAATCCGAAGCCTCAACTACAAGAGGTACGACCGGTTCTGCCGCCCCGGTTTTGACCAGCAACTGTTTCCACGCACCTTCGAGCTTTTTGAATTCTTCGTGGTCATTTCTGCAAGCACGCAAAAAATGGTGGCGCAGTTGGAGTTCCCAAAGCCTTTGCAAGCTCTGCTCATTTTTGGCATGGATGAAATATGCATGTCCGATATGGCACATTGGATTAGGGGATTTTTGCGCGTGTTCGAAAAACCGAACTACAGCTTCAATGCGTTCTTCGGGCAGTGCATTGTCCCTGAGGATCTCGCGCAACTTGTCGGTGCTCGGCGGCATTTCCACGTATGCGAATCTTCTCTCAAGTGCTGTATCCATTTCATCGACGCCACGGTCCCAAGGGTTGAGTGTCGCGATGATTACCACGTTTTGAGGCACAGCCATTTCAGAACCGGAACTCAAACGGAATCCCAAACCTCTCTTAGAAGTTTCTATGTATGTCAGGGCTTCACCAAAGACCCTAGCCGCATCGCATCGGCTGATCTCATCGATCACCAGTACGAATATTTTGTCTGTGGCCTTGGCTGCTTCCTGACAAAGCTCCTTAAAGTGTTTGGGCTTCAACTCGAAACGACCGGAATCGTTCGGAACGTATCCTTCCATGAAATCTTCGTATTGATATGAAGGATGAAACTGCACAAAACGGACGCGTTGTTGATCCCCTTCAGTAAGCGTAAGGGCGGCCCGATGAGCGTATAAACTCTTGCTGGTGCCAGGAGGACCCGCGAGAATTACACCCGCATAACCATCTTGGAGTGCGTCACGAATCTTCGTCATAACGGAATCAGTGTCGGGAAGCAGGTCCAAATCAAGGGCTCCGTCTGTCGAATCTTTAAGATAATTGTCCAATCCCAAATCCGACACTGATAGCATTCGAACTTTTTCGTCAGAGCGATTAGGCGTCCCTGTCAAGTGTTTGCGCACCTTGTCCGCAACATCCTTAGGTATAGAGCTCGAGTGTGTCTTCTTCTCGGTTACGCCATACCCAGGGAGAAGATCGATGATGGCCTTGGCCTTGACCTGAAGCTCACGGGCCAGTTCATTGATTCGTTCTTCGTTTCCTTCCGTCATGAGTACTGTCGACCCCGGTTCTGCCAGGGCGTTATCACCTGGGCTTTATCCCTGGTTTGTTAGGAATAGCTCGTTCCCTTCGAAATCGGACGAATCATCGTAGAATAGTTGTTCGAACGTAGCTTCGCCCTTTTCATGCTTGACGGATTTCTCTTCTGTCAAGCCAAAGTCGTCTCTAAATGTCTCTAGGATTTTCACAAGACTTCCTGATTCGCGCTTGAAGCCGTAATCCCGATACAAAAATATTGCCAATGACACCGCTGGCATCTTTTGTCCAAGCAAAAGGTGCTTGAAAGCCTCTTCGGCATGGCTCGGAACGAGATCATACGTCGCTTGTGATCTACTACCCTTGGTAATCACAACTTTCGCGAAGGGAGCTACATCCTCACGCAGCGAACTTGGCGCATATGACCCTGCAACATTTTCGTTGAAAAATGGAGAGCGCTTGCCTTTCTTCTGATCGCTGAATGGCTGCACGTAGGGCTTTCGTTTTGATGCACCTTCAACTTTCAAGTATCGTTCGAAGAAGCTCTTGAAGTCGGGTCTTAAAGCGACCGGCCTACCAAAAACTCGGGCTGTGTAGAGAACGCACAAATAGCCGGGAAATTGGGGATGCACTTTCAGTGCTATTAGGCGAGCCAAAGCTTGCTGTACTATTTGCGGATTAAGAACGAGCCATTCTGAGGCGAGTTGTTCTGCCATCTGGGTTTTGGCCCCCAGACATTAACGTCTGTCTTGGGGGCTAAGTCTACACCAATGGCGTTCCGTCCCATAGTCGCGGCGACACGTAGCGCCGTTCCAGTGCCCATGAACGGGTCGAGCACTATTCCCTTTCGCATCGGAGCTTCGCATTCACAGAGAGTCCAACCCACCGTGCGCTTTTTGGCAAACGTAAACTCCCTGAAGTAACCACCCAAGGCCGCTTTAGCCTGTGCCGCAAGATGCTTTACGTGCTCTGCATTCTTGCCAGTGCCAGTCTGAACCCGTAACGCCTTACCGGCATCGGAGATTCCTGTTGCCTGTATTGCCGCTATGTGTTTATCAGTGAGCCCTTTTTCTTTCGCAAGGGCCATTGCGCGTCGTGCCTGCGGACGTTCTGGGTCAAGCTCGGAAGTTTTTTCAACGATCCGCCGACTTGGCGCTCCACAATTAGTACACACCCGAAGGGGACAGGCTAAGAGTATGGCGCGCTCAACTAGCTCATCGGGGAATGGCGCTAAATGTCCGCCCATGTATCTTCTCAAAGGTACGTCCCAAACATCACCGGGATTCGCGCCATTGCCGTATTTCTCCGAGTACCCGACCATGTCGTAGAAGTAGTCCTGACTAACCGCAAGATGCAAAATGTATTCGTGCCTGTTGGCTAGCCGGTTGCGGGCAGGCTCCGGCATACCGCTTTCCTTCCGCCAAATGATTCTGTTTCGCAAGACCCACCCTTCATCACAGGCTATGCTCTCAATCCTCCCGGGAATACAAGCGAGCGAGCGGTTCCAGTAGGTATCCCCAATGTTTAGAAAAACTGAGCCCCATTTGGATAACACCCTACGCCACTCGCGAAGGGAAGAAATCAAATTTTGCACATACTCTTGGGGGGTGGATTCTTGGCCAATCTGGTCGGGAAATCCGTAATCCCGCTTTCGCCAGTAAGGAGGCGAGGTCACAACTAGGTCCACCGAGTGATCTGCTACCGGAATCCGTCTTGCATCCGCGTATATTTCTTTTACAGGTGAGTCATTGTGGCCAAATAGTTCAATGCGGCTAGATTTACGTGGTATGGGGTCGCTGATGGCTTTGAGTCGTTGCAGCCTAACGCTAACGGCTTTTGTGGCCATTTACACTTGGCTCCGTTTTTTCCGCGCCGTAGACGCCTTAAACGCTTACGGCAGTTTACCCTAACTTCGCCAGCTTAACACATTCGCCTTATGTTCGCCTGTGGATTTTCCAGCCCCTTTGCGTTAAATCGGGCTAGGCCCTTGGCCGGGGATTCTGGCTGTGATATTTTCCTCGCGTAGCCCACGTAGCCCATTTAAGGGCGAATTCTAGAATGGTTTTTCCCGCAAGCTGCTACCCGGTAAGGCTTTAGGATTTTCGAACCGAAACCTGTTAACCGAAGGGTTGCTAGTTCGAATCTAGCCCGGGGAGCCATTTCCTTTCTTGAAGTGCCTTAGCTCGAGGCGGCGTTCAC
>Ga0335072_10013550_pt1 | contig 11608 bp, 16 predicted proteins | sample Lox_Sample_21_FD_206725 | JGI IMG/M metagenome (GOLD analysis project Ga0335072, IMG submission 206725) | Soil microbial communities from Loxahatchee National Wildlife Refuge, Florida, United States - Lox_Sample_2.1 | ecosystem: Environmental > Terrestrial > Soil > Wetlands | place: USA...
GACGCCGTGCAAGCCGGCTTCAACAACAACGTCATTTCCGCACTTAGGATGACCAGGCTGTTCATCCCGGCGCTCGCCGCCAGCAAGGGCGCGATCGTGATGGTCAACTCGATGGTTGTCAGGTTCTCGGAGCGCACCATGGGGCCGTACAAGATGGCCAAATCGGCGCTCCTGGCGATGGCACAGAGTCTTGCCACCGAACTTGGCCCGCAGGGCATCCGGGTTAACTCCGTCGCGCCCGGTCACATCTGGGGCGAATCGCTGAAGTGGTATTTCAGCTACCTGGCCCACAAGCGTGGCGTTGACCCCGATCAGATCTATCAGGAAACGGCTGCGAACATCGACCTCGGTCGCCTGCCGGAGCCAGACGAGATCGCCGATGCTGTGCTGTTCCTCGCCTCACCGTTGGCGCGCGCGATTACCGGCCAGTGCCTTGACGTCAACTGCGGCGAATACCATCACTGAGCGCGCTGATGGCCAGCACCGGGCAGTGAGGCGCTGTGTCAGATAGCAGCGGGCGAGACGGTGCGGCTCGATACGGTCCTGGCCGGGATGGAGTCGGGACGGTCGCGGACCTGCACGAGTCGGCGTCCAGGCTGACCGGGCTGACCGACTTCGGGGAGGACGACTACACCGACGGTCTTGCGGTGATCCTGGAGTCTTACGCCCGGGACGCGGACCTCACTCCGCTGGGTCAGAAGGTTGCGCGCGTCGGGCTCCGCGGTGCGCTAGGCGCCCGGCTGATTGCGGGCGCTGCCTGGGCAGCGCATCCGGAGCATGCCGATGTGGCAATCGACCGGCCGATCTTCGTGACAGGCCTGCCGCGGAGCGGGACAACGGCACTGCACCGGCTGCTGACCGCTGATCCCGGCCACCAGGGCCTGGAACTGTGGCTGGCCGAGCTGCCGCAGCCGCGACCGCCGCGGGACACCTGGGCGGCCGACCCCGCCTTCCAGCACATCCAGGCCGGGTACCAGCAGCATCACATCGAGCATCCGGAGTTCATGGGCGTCCACTACATCGCCGCGGACACGGTTGAAGAGTGCTGGCAGCTGCTGCGGCAGACGCTCCGCTCGGTCTCGTTTGAATGCCTGGCACACCTGCCGGCCTACTCCGCCTGGCTGACGGAGCAGGACTGGACCGGGCCGTTCCGCAGGCACCGGCGGAACTTGCAGCTCATCGGCCTGAACGACTCGGGCCGCCGGTGGGTGCTGAAGAACCCGAGCCACCTGTTCGCGCTCGACGCGATGATGGCGGTCTACCCGGACGCGCTGATCATCCAGACTCACCGAGAGCCACGGGCAGTGATCGGGTCGATGTGCTCGCTGGCCGCGCATGCTACCGACGGCTGGTCGAATACCTTCCGCGGCAAGGTCATCGGCGCTGATCAGCTTGAGCTCTGGGCGCGCGGGCTAGAGCAGTTCGGTGCTGCACGGTCGAAGTACAGCCCGGCACAGTTCCTGGACGTCGACTACACCGACTTCACCGCCGATCCGGTTGGCACGGTTGAGTCGGTGTACGAGTACTTCGGCCTGGATTACACCGCCGCGGCCGCGGCCGCGGTCCGCGAGCTGCACGCCGAGGCTTCTCACGGCGCCAGCAGGCCGGTGCACCGGTACTCGCTGGCCGACTTCGGGCTTACCGGCGAGCAGGTCGACGAGCGGTTCGGCGGCGATGCCCGCGGTTAGCCATGAATAGTTAAGTTCGTGGCCGATGTAGACAGCATCCGGGCCTGGCAAGATGGCGACATGGCGGAATCGTGGGCGACTGTGACAGCGGCGGACGTGCGAGCGGGCGATCGCGTCCGGCTGGCCAGCGGCGCCGAAATGCTGGTGTCCCGCATCGAGACGCGCTTCCTCGGCAGGGACGGCCTGATCGCGTTCATTGAGGACACGGCCGCTCGCTGGTACAAGCAACCGGTCTCGCAAGCGGCAGAAGTCGAGGTCGCGCGCAGTTAGCCGCGTATCTCGCTGCGGCGAAGGCGTATTGCCCGGCCGCCCAGCGTCTACCTCGGGTGCCTAGTAGGGGTAGCCGTCGGTCGCGCAGTCGCGACTGACCTGAGCGGTGTCGACCTTGACCTGACTCGCGTAGTGCTGGGCCGCGGCCATTGACTGGGGCAGACCGCCGTAGTCTTCGGACCGCTGCACCACTTGCTGGAGACTCACCAGGTCGCTGGCGAGACTGGGATCGGTGCCGCTGCTGGCGTAAGCCGCAGCCTGGCTGAGATTGGCAATGTCTCGGTAACTCGGGTTCTGCCAGCTGTAGAAACTCTGGCATGCCTGGGCAGTCATGCTGGGCGGCGCCGGCATCGTCCACATACTGGGCATCCCAGCGATTGCGACGGTCGCCACGGCGATGATGGCGCAGGCGACTGCCTTGACGACCGCGGGCGTCGGTGGACTGGACGGCGGCCTGGCGGGCTTCCGCGCCGGCCGCGGGAGCGGCCATGGCGGGATATCGGAGGTGATCGCGGTCAGATCGCCCCAGGTCCGCGAGGCCAGCGTCTGGCCGACCCGCGCATCAAGCTCGTCTTTGGTCAGCCGGCCCTGCACGAATGCGGCCTTCAGAATGTCGATCACGCGGTCGCGGTCGCTATCAGAAGCTCTCAGCCGGCTACGGCTCACCCCGGCAGCAGTAATCCGGTCATCCGTCCTCACCGCCGCCCCCCCTTTCCGGTGCGCAGCGGACAAAGCGCACCCGAAGGTTGCCGTGTGCTGGCTACCGTTCCAGGTTAAGACTGCCACCCTGCCGGTGTCTCCCGCGGGTTCGGGGTTGCGCGAGACGGCCCGACCAGCGGCGGCGGAACTGACCTGGCCCAATATTGCGCAGGTCGAGGTCGCAGGGGTGTTACCTGGCGCGTCGGCGCAGGGGCGGGCTGTAGCCGGACGCCTAGCCTAAGTTCGGGGCACAAATGGGACTTCCGGCGGCCGCTAGGTGCTTGCGACGCGGGTGATCTTCCTGCGCGAGGGAGTCGAAGCCAGCATGATCGTCGCGATCCTGCTGGCCTACCTGAATCGCATCGGGCGGCGGGACCATGTCCGTGACGTGTTCCTCGGCGTCCGAGCCCGGCTGGCAACGCGAACAGCCCGGTCGCAGGCCGCCCCGCAGTAACTGCCGCGGCTAGCGCCGGCTGGACCAACTCGGCTCGCGCCCCAGGAACGCGGCCAGCCTGTCGATGGCAGGGGCCTTGTGAGGAACGTCGATCTCGGTCGCGAACACCGGCGGATCGCCATTCCGGACCTCGGCGCACAGCTGCATCCAGTCCGAGGAGAGCAGCGCGTCGGCTACTCCGGGACCAGGAGGCATCGGCTGGCTGGTGGCTTTGGCGAGATCCCAGCCGTGGACGAAGATCTCTCCGGTGGCAACCTGGATACAGCGTGATCCAGGAGTCGGACCCGTGGGAAGTGCCATGGCCCGCTCCATCGCCCCCGGTGCGGAGAAGGCAGCGACGACCCGGCGGGCGTGCTCGCCAAACGCGGTTACGAAATCAGTGTCGCCGTAGCTTGGCCACTCCTCGCCTTCCGAGGCCGGTTCGGCACCCGCGATGTCTGCGAAGAAGCGCGTGGCTGCGACGATGTGGCCGATCAGGTCATGGACTAGCCAGTCCTCGCACGGCGTCGGGAGCGCTAGCTGGTCGCGCGTGACGCTCCCGAGGATGCTCCGCGTCGACTCACACGCCGAGGTCAGAGTTTCTACTGGCGGGGCCTCATCGCCAACGGTCACTGTTGATCCTTTCGCTGCAGTAACCCGGGACTGCTGAAGATCATTCTCTCGTTTTCGAGATCGTAAGTCGTGGTGAAGTTCCGCAGGAACCTGTTTCCGACAAGACCGTCGTGGATGATCTTCTGGAACATCACCTCGGGAGCCGTCATGCGGAACTGACCCGCTCCAGCGACAGCGATGTCGCCGCTCATCGGCGCGAAGTAGCGGGTGAACTCGTAGCCGGTCTCGTCCGTCCCGGCTTGCGTACGCACGCTCTGGTGGTGCAGGTCGACGCCGACATCGGCCGCCAGTGACTCGTCGAGCACGATGTTGTCGCTGCCGGTATCGACCTCGGCGGTGATAGCGCGCCCGCTGGGCAGGTCCATGCCGAGCAGCAGGTCGGTGGAGCAACCGTCGCGCTCTACTTGTATGGTCACGCGGGTGCCGCGTTCAGCCCGCAGCGCTAGCGACTGCTCGTCCTCCAGAACCACGATTCCGGTTGCATAGTCGATGGTCACCGGGACGGCCCGGAAGTAGGTCAGGGACAAGAATCCCTCCACGCCTTCCAGCCCCGCCATGGCGTGCATGTCAAAGATTCCGGCCGGGACCCGGCGGGCGCTGTGCACGCCAAGGTCTACCGAAGCCACAGTTCCGATCGGGATTGTCACGGCCTGCCCGGACATCCTGCGACCGGTGAACGTCGTTCCGTCCGCCTGGCACCCGACCCGGGCGGCCAGCGCTGCTGAGATCAGATTCGGCCCGATTCCGGTGTCGAGTATGAAGCGAGTCTCGATTCCTGCCACGCGGACTGGGACTGTCAGGAGGTGCTCAAGGTACTCAAATGCCACCGCTTCCGCCACGGGACGACGGTACAGCGCACACCATGAGCTGTCGTGTCTATTCGGCCCGGAGCACCTTCTCCATATAGATGCGCCGGTAGCCATCTTCGACCCGCCGGTCAACCACGCAGTAGCCGAGACGAGCGTAGATCGCCTGGTTCTCGGTCATGACCTCGTTCGTATACAACGCGAGCCGCATGATTCCGTACTTCTTGGCTCGCTCTTCAGCAAATTCCATCAGGCGGCGTCCCAGGCCGGTTCCCTGCAGGTCGGGGTGAACCGCGACGTTTTCGATAAGCATCAGGTCGCCAGTCTGGGTGAGCGAGATCAGGCCGGTGACAGGTCTTCCGGTCACCCACACGGAACCGGCTTCGACCGCATGGCGGTAATCGCGAAGGAGCGGCGCGGGCGGCTTATCCATACGCGCCAGGTACTGGTGGTACGCGGCGGCGATGACGTGGTGGATCGACGGCAGGTCCGCCTCGCTGGCCTGCCTGAGCTCGACTGGCTGCTTCACTGACGTCATTGCCCGATCCCCAGTTCAGAGCTGCGTGTACGTCACCTCGTGGCAACTCCGCCAGATACTAGGCATTCGGCGGGTTCCAACCCGACCCTTCGGGCTATCGCCCCTAGGATTGAGCGATACCCCTTCCCCTCAGCAGTCCGGAGCCAATCGAACATGGCCGATGCGCCGTCCAAGTCTGCCGCGCTGGACCCTAAGGTGCCGAACGTAGCCCGAATGTATGACTACATGCTGGGCGGCAAGGAAAACTACGCGAGCGACCGTGCGGCGGTCGAGAAGCTCATTGAACTGGAACCGGCCGTCCCCAGGTTTGCTCGGCTGAACCGCGAGTTTCTGGGCCGAGCCGTCCGCTTCGTCGCTGGTCAGGGAGTGAGCCAGTTCCTTGACGTGGGGGCGGGGCTGCCGACTCAACAGAGCGTGCACGAGGTCGCCAGGGCGATCAATCCCGACACCAGGATCGCGTACGTGGACAACGATCCAGTGGTGCTGGCCCATTCTCGGGCGCTGCTCGGCGCGGTCCCGAATGTCGCGTTCGTGCAGGGCGATATCCGGGAGCCCGCCGGAATCCTCGGCAGTTCCGAGATCCGCAACACGCTCGACATCGGCAGGCCGATCGGCGTTCTGCTCCTCGCGATCCTTCATTTCGTCCGCGACGCCGAGGATCCGGCGGGCGTCGTCGCGGCCTTCCGGGACGCTCTTCCTCCTGGCAGCTACCTGATCATGTCCCACGGGACCGCGCACGGCGCGCCGCCGGACGTTGTGGCCGCCAGCCGCGACGCCCGCCGCGTGTACGACAACGCGACCGCGCAGATCACCTTCCGGGAACCCGCCGAGGTCAGCCGCTTTCTCGATGGCTTCTCGCTCGTCGAGCCCGGCATAGTGCATATCTCGCAGTGGCGGCCGCCAGAGCCGGTCGCCTACGAGTTCGACGGCTTCCTCGCAGCGGTCGGCCGCAAAGGCTAATTCGGCTCCGGCGCTAACTGGCGATTCTCTCTTCTAGCGAAGCTCATGGCTGAGGTCGACAATGCAGAACCGGTTCCCATCGGGATCTTCCAGCACAATGAAGTCCGGATCTTCTGGGTAGGCGTCCCAGCCGACCCGCTTGGCGCCGAGCGATATGAGTCTGGCTGCTTCTGCCTCTTGTTCGCTGACGTCGGCGGCATGGAGGTCGAAGTGCAGGCGCGGATGAGCTTGCACCGGCGTTTGGCTGAGCTGGAGGGCGATCGCCGGGCCGGCTCCGCCAGGCGGTACGAGCACGTTCAGCCATCCGCCGAATCCATCCTGGCGCAGTGTGTAACCCAGGGCAGCTGACCAGAATTCTGCCGCTCGCCGCACATCCGTGACTCCGAGCGCAACAACGCCGAACTTCAGCATGGCACGAGCTTAATGAGGACGTTGGCGCTCCAGTGCCCGCCGAGGACACGAATCAGAAAGCGGGGAACCGGGAGAGCTGGCGGCTGACGGCGTCAATGCCTCCGACGGGCGGGTGGCCGATGAGGCCGCCGAGGGTGCCTGTGGGCTTGCTGGCCCAGTCGCTTCGGAAGTCTGCATACATGTCGATCAGCTGCTGCGCGACTTCTGCCGGCAGGCTGAAGCGGGTCAGGTAGTCCCGGTATTCGTCGTCGGAGACCGAGCGGAACGGCAACTCGGCGAGTTCCGCAAGGTGCTCCCATGTGAGCGAATCCGGGCCGCTGAGCTCATATACAGCGCTGCCGTGTTCGTGCTGAGTAAGTACGACCGCCGCACCCTCCGCGAGGTCGCTGACGTCGGCAGGGGTCACTCGGGCTCCCGCGGCGGGAGCGATGAGTTCGCCGCCGGTCCTCGCCCACACGACGTCGCGAGCCAGCGCAAGGGGCAGGCCGTAGCCGAGCCTGACAATGGCACATGCCGGCCCGGATGTAGTGGCCAGAGCCTCAAGGCGCTTGTAGTCCTGCACGGCTGGCAATGAGGCCTGCTCGAGGTCTGGCCAGCTCGTCAAGACGATCCGGCCGACGCCGGCATCGGCTGCCGTACGGATCGCGGAACTGACGCGTGGGTATCGCAGCGATGGATCGGCCCCGAAGAAGGTCGCGTTGATCAGTACAGCGTCGACGCCTGACAGAGAGGCGCGCAGCGAATCCGACTGGTCGAAGTCACCAGGCCGGTAGTCCACGCCCGGCATGCGCTCGACCACGGCTAGGTCGCGCACCGTTGCGACCAGCGGCTCGCGCGTGCGCTTGGCTAGGGCGTCGAGGACTGCACGGCCGAACTCGCCGTTGCCGCCAGTGACTGCGATTGTCATCGCGATCTCCTAGGATTAAGAGGGGCGGTCGCCCCGGAAAACACTATACGGGGCGCATGCCCCGTTTAGCAAAAGGGATACGCCTATGCCCGAGCGGGCGGCGCGCTCTGACGCGCTACGCAACCGCACGAAGATCCTTGCGGCGGCTAGCGATGCGTTCGCGCGGGACGGCGCCGAAGTGCCCTTGGACACGATCGCCGGCCTAGCCGGAGTCGGCCCAGGCACGGTGCACCGCCACTTCCCGACTAAGCAGTCGCTGATTAGCGCCGTTGTCGCGGCCCGTCTCGGCCGCCTTGCCGAGCGCGCCGAGCAACTGAGCGCGGATCCCGCAGCTAACTTCTTCGATTTCCTTGCTGAGCTCGCCGGCGAAGCACGTCACAATCTCGTGCTGACCGAAGCACTGGGCGGGACAATCGGCACCGACGCAGGCCAGTCCGCTCAGCGCTTGTCGCGCGCGCTCGAGTCGCTCCTGCGGGATGCGCAGCGATCAGGCGCAGTCCGTCCTGATCTGGGTGTCAGCGACCTACATGCGATCATCCTCGGCGCGCTAACCATCGAGAATCGGCTCACGGCCGACCATGAAGGACTCGGACTGCAGATCGTTTTCCAGGGATTGAGAAACTGGTGACCGCCGGTCATCCGGTCTGATGACCGGTCCCGCGCCGATACTCGTCCAGCAGCCTGATTACCTGTTCACGTGTCCCGTTCAGGTCGGCACCCAGCTCCATCAGCACGTGCGCGGCCACACTCTCGCCCTGATGGAAGAGGCTGAGCAGGATGTGCTCGGTGCCTATGTAGTCATGGCCGAGCGCGTGGGACTCCTGCAGCGACCGCTCCAGCAGATTCTTCGTCTGTGGGGTGAACGGAATGCGCCCGGAAGGCGCGCGGTCACCCCGTCCGGTGGCCTGCTCGACGCGCTGCCGCACCGTGTCTCCGCTGATCCCCAGGGACTCCAGTGCCTTGGCCGCCAGCCCTTTGCCTTCGTGCGTCAGGCCTAGGAGGACGTGTTCGGGACCTACGTAGTGGTGGGCCAGCATCCTGGCCTCCTCCTGCGCCTGGACCACAACTCGGCGTGCCCGGTCAGTGAACCGCTCGAACATGCTGCGCCACCCTCGTTGAGTCACATCGTGACTAGCCCGATAGTAATCGAGACATTGCGTTGCGGACGTTGTCTGGCTCGGCTGTGTGCCGGAACTGCCGAGACTAATCAATAAGTAGATTGACAATACGTCGGTGGCATACTTATTGTGCCAGCGTGAGGAAGCACCACGTGTTCATGCGGGAGCCGGCATACTTCGTCTTGGCATCACTGCAGGACGGGCCGTTGCACGGCTACGGCATCATCGAGCGCGCCGCGGAACTCTCGGGCGGCCGGGTTCGGCTGGCGACCGGCGCGCTGTACTCGGCGCTGGACCGGCTGACTCGCCAGGGCTACCTCAGGCTGGTCTGCGAAAAGACCGTCGCCGGCCGCGAGCACCGTGCGTACGGGCTGACAGGAGCGGGCCTTACCGCTTTGCATGCCGAGGCAGAGCGGATGGAGCAGGCATCACAAGTGGCGAGCGCAGCAGGGCGCCGCGCGGCGGTGGGCAGCATCGTGGTCGTGGGGGGTCGGGTGCGGGTTGTCAGCAAGGCCGCACGTCGTGACTTCCGCAGCCGCGGCGAGCAGAGTTGAGGACGTGGGCGCGGCTCTCAGCCACCGTCAGACGCGCCGAGTTGCTGCCCTTCGATCGGGCACGGCCGCGCCCATTGCATGGCCACCCGCCGCCTACGCCATCCTGCTGGCAGTGGGCGTGCCGGCGCTCCTGCGACTTCGCCGTCGGCAGGCAGAGCGCGTGCGGGCGCGCCCGGGCCGCATGGCTTGCTGATCACCGCTCTCGGAGAGTGGGCAGTCCTGCTGACCTGCGGCTTCGGTTGGAGCGGACGAAAGGTGCGATGAAACCTCTCTAGTGTCGGGCGTCCCTGGGCCGCTGTAGGTCCCCTTGAGAATTTTCTGGCAGCCTGTCGATCCGGAGCGAGGCATTCGTAGCGAAGGCGAGAGGCGCACTGCCACGTTCCCCCCACAAAAGGAAAGGCATGATGAAGCTTCTTCTCACTTCCGCTGGCATCAAGAACACGAGCATCCACGGCACGCTGGTCGATCTACTGGGCAAACCGATTGCCGAGTCCAGTGCGCTCTTCATTCCGACCGCGTCGACCCGGCCAGCTGGCGCGGCACTGCGTTTCATCTGGGGACGAAGCACCACTCCCTTATGCGAACTGGGCTGGAAGTCCCTGGGAGTGCTGGAGCTTACCGCGCTGCCCAGCGTCGGTGAGGCGCTCTGGGTCCCCGAGGTCCAGGAGACTGACGCCCTGCTGGTGGGAGGTGGCGATGCCTTGTATCTGTGCCACTGGATGCGGCGGTCCGGGCTGGCAGGCCTCTTGCCGTCGCTGCGCGAGACGGTCTACGTGGGAGTGAGCGGCGGGAGCATGGTGATGGCGCCCAACATCGGGGAGGGCATGGGTAGCTTGCAGCCGCCCACCGGTAGCGATAGTGGGCTGGGAATGGTTGAATTTTCGATGTTTCCGCATCTGGATAACGAGAATATGCCGGACAGTTCCATAGTCGACGCAGAGAAATGGGCTGCCACCGTTCCGGTGCCGGGGTACGCGATTGACGATCAGACCGCTATCAAAGTGACCAACGGTGCAGTCGAAGTCGTCTCCGAAGGGCACTGGAAGCTGTTTACTGCCTAAACCCGAGAGGCTCAGCGGGCCCTCACCCGGACCCATGCGCTCGATCCATGCCTGCGGGTTGCGAATGGGCCTCTTCTGACCAGCGATGCCGCCCGAGCGGAACGGCGCGGGCGCGCCGCTTGATTACTAGTGAGGATTAATTCGGCAATCGACTCCATCGGCGTTGGTCTGGTTGCCACGTCGTCTCGCCTGTGTCTGTTGCGAGCGGGTCGGCGAAAGCTGTCACAACGCTTACCAGTGACTCCAGGTCGGCGGGGAGTTGCAGACCGGGAGTTCCGAGCCCTGTGCGGTATGCCTCGTGAACTGGAGCAGCGGGTTCTCGGGCTGGAGCGCGCGGAGGGAATCGAACTCTCATGACCAGCTCGGAAGGCTACGACTGCCTGGCAGCCAGGTGTGGTGCAGGTCATCGTAGTTCGGTGAGTGCCATGGCTGACCCTGGCTACACGCCTGTGACCGTCTTATCGGGCACGCAGCGGGCACCGGGCGGAGCTGGCGCGGCCAGGATCCAGGTCATCACAGCCCCGAGCATCAGCCACGCGGCGCAGATTGCCATCTCTCCGACCCTGAGAACGCCGCGGGTGCCGTCCTCCCCGGCAGCCGCCCACTCCGCGGCCTGGATCATAAGCGCCAAGCCCGCCACCCACGAAACAGCCCAGCCAGCTACCCGTAGCCAATTGCGCGGTCGCCAGCCACGGAGCCGGACGAACCCGGCAACCAGCAGCGGACCTGACAGCAGTAGCCATGCCGCCTCTGCTATCACGCCCACGGCGTTAATCACCTGTGGCTCCCCTGGCCATTGCAATGTCGGAGGGATGAGTAGGCCCTCGCCGTAGCCAGGGTGACTGAACGCGACAGTGGCGTAGATAGCTCCGCCAGCTCCTATCACCACCCACAGCATCGACAGTAGCCAGGTCCAGCCTCGGACCCGCAGGCCCCCAATCGCCAGGGCCCTGGCGTCGCGGAACGAAAGCCACCTCGCACCGGGCGGGCTGGCCTCCATCAGAGTGCCGAGCATCTCCCCGGCCCGCTCGCGCCGGTACCAGGCAGGATAGGCGCGCAGCAGCCAGCCGCAGTGCCGCTCCAGCGCGCTCACGCCGGGCTCGCCTCCCCAGCCGGACCGGCTGCCTTGAGGCGGTGGCCGCGGTTCGTCACCAGGCGGGCGGCTTCCGCCATCTGCGTAGCCTCGGCCCGCAGCGCACCGGACCCGGAAGGCGTCAGACCGTAGGAGCGGCGGGCCCGGCCGTTGACGATCTCCTCGCTCGCCAGCTCCACGAAACCGTCCGCGGTGAGCCGGTCAAAGGCGGTGTAGGGCGTCCCAGTGGCCAGCTTGACGTGGCCGCCCGACAGGTGCTCCGCGCGCTGGATGATCGCATAACCATGCAGGGGCCCGTCCAGCAAGGACGCCAGGACGAAATTGGTTGGCTCTCGCATCTGATTTCTCGACTGACGCACCAGGCCACAATAAGTAGGTGGCCGACATATAGCAAGTCTGTTAACCCAGTTCGGCTATTCGTGCCGGTCATCCTCGTA
>Ga0335072_10013551_pt1 | contig 11608 bp, 15 predicted proteins | sample Lox_Sample_21_FD_206725 | JGI IMG/M metagenome (GOLD analysis project Ga0335072, IMG submission 206725) | Soil microbial communities from Loxahatchee National Wildlife Refuge, Florida, United States - Lox_Sample_2.1 | ecosystem: Environmental > Terrestrial > Soil > Wetlands | place: USA...
CGAGCTCGCGTTTGCCAAAGCACGCGGCGAGTGGATCTTGTGGCTCGACGGAGACGACGAATTCAGCGGTCATTTGCGCTTAAAGGATTTAGTGAAATCAGCGGCCGATGATGTCACCGCCTTTGCGTTTCGCTATATCACGGGACTAGACGAATGCGGCCAAGTAACCCAGCAATTCTGGCGCGAGCGGCTGGTACGCGCCGGCCGCTACCGCTGGACGGGGCGGATCCACGAGGTACTCGAGCCCATCGGAGAGGGCCGCCAAGTCGAGAGTGATGCGTGTGTGGTCACGCATCGCGGCAAGACCGGCGCCGCGGCCGCCGGCCTTGCCCGCAATGTCCGTATGCTGCGCGAGGAGGTAGCAAAGGGCGGGCAGGTGGCGCCGCGGCTGCTCTTTTACCTCGGACGCGATCTCATGGCCTCGGGCGAGCTCGAGGAAGCGCGGATCGTGCTCGAGCGGTATTTGACGCTCAGTACGTGGGCTGAAGAGGCGTATAATGCGAGGCTATTTCTCGCCAGGATCAGCCTGTTAACAGGAAACCAGATCGAGGCCTACCGCCTGGCTCTCGAGGCACTGGGCGAGTGGCCGGCCTGGCCGCAGGCCTACTTCCTGCTCGCCGAGATCGCCTACTATCGGGCCCAGTGGCCCAAGGTCATGGCGTGGTGCGACATCGGCCGCGGCCTGCCGCTGCCCGATGCGAGCCTCTTCCTGGATCCGCTCGCCCTGCGCGCCGGCTGGATTATCTACTACACTAACGCGCTCTATCACTGTGGGCACGTATCCGAGGCGCTCGAGTGGACGCGCCGCGCGCTCGACCTCGTGCCGCGCGACGTGTTCCATAGCCGCAATCTCGCCTTCTTTACCGCGGCCGCGCTGGGGAGTAGCGCCGGCTCGCCCAGGGCGCCCGCGGTCGAGCTCACCTCTCCGGCCGCGGGCCCTAGTTGATCCCGTAGAGGACGATGGAGCTTGCGCCGTCGAAGTTGCCGGTGGCGATGGCGAAGGTCACGCGGGTCACGGCGGCCGGGAAGTCGCCGGGGTTTTGCGCCTGGCCGGAGACTTCGACCGCGTTCTGTCCGGCGTTCCCGGCGCCGGCGCCGCGGTAGAGCAGGGTGGGATAGCCGTTGGCATCGGCGTACCACGGGATCTCAAGCACGAATTTGATCATGTGGGCGCCGTTGGAGTCACTGGGAAGACCGCCAAATCCGCCATATCCGCCGCCTTCGTTGCCCCCTAGTTGGAAGGCATTGTCTCCGGTGGCATCGAAGTATTGGGCCGGATTTCCAGGGGAGAGCATTTCCTCCGTCCAGACGTAACCGCCGGCGGTCACGCCGTTCACGTAGACGTACCACTGCACGCCCTCGGAGCCGGATCTATCCTCTGCGCGCACGGAGCCCTCAAAGCGGAGATGGCGCGCCGTGTTGGCGATGCCGCTAAAGTTGATCTGGCCGCCCCCGCCGCCGTTCAGGGTGGTAAACGCGACGCCGGCGCCATCCGCTCCGGTGGCGCCCGTGGGCCCAGTCGCGCCCGTGGGGCCGGTCGCGCCCGTGGGGCCGGTCGGTCCGGCGGGGCCGGTGGGCCCAACACTGCCCTCTCCGCCCGGGCCGGTGGCGCCCGTGGCGCCCGTGGGACCGGTGGGGCCCGTGCCGCCCGTGCTACCGGTGGCGCCGGTGTGCCCGGTGGGACCGGTGGGACCGATGGCGCCGGTCACAGATGGGCCGGTGGGGCCGGTGGGGCCCGTGTTGCCGCGCGGCCCATAATTGCCGGTGGGGCCGGTGGGGCCCGTGGGGCCGCGCACGCCGGCGGGCCCATAGCCGCCGGTAGGGCCCGTGGGTCCGGTGGGGCCGGTGGGGCCGACAGAACCGGTGGCGCTAGTAGGGCCGGTGGCGCCGGTGGGCGCCTGGAGGCCGTAGACCGTGAGCAGGTAGGAGGGGCCGGCGCCACTTGTGTCGTTATTCGCCTTACACCACAGCGCGAGCACGTTATTGCCCGGATAGAGGAGGAGCCAGGAGGCCGGAAACGTCCAGGTAGTGCCGGCGCTGGGGTCGGTCGTCACGGGGATGGAGGCGCCGGGAATGAAGTTGCCGTTGACCGCGACGGCATAAACACCCGAATCCACCTCAAATTGCAGCTTGCCGGACGTGGCGATCGCGTTGGCCGGCAGCGTGAAGTGATGGCGGAAGAGCACTTCCTGATAGGCGGAATTGGAATTGGCTATCCAAATCTTCTGCGTGCCCGGGATATACGTCGCGCCGTAGGGAACCGCAAACGTCCAGGCCGAATCATTAAAGCCGGCCGTTTCCCAGCCCGCGGGCGGCACGCCTTCAAAGTCGGGGCCGGCCGAGACGAAGAGATCGAGACAGAGCGCATCATCACTACTCGCCCACGTTTGCAGGACCGGGCCGTTCGGGTCCGGGCCGGTGGGGCCGGTGGGGCCCGTGGCGCCGGTGGGACCGGTCGGCCCGGTGGGACCGGTCGGCCCGGTCGCGCCCGTCGCGCCGGTCGCACCTGGTTCGCCGGCGGCGCCGGTGCCCCAATACGGGTCCGATCCGTCGCTTTGCATCAGCGCGCCCGTAGGGCCGATGGCCAGTGTGGTCCAGGCGCCGAGGTGATAGTAGAGCATGTCCCCTTCGTTTGCCGAAGGGAACGCGCCGCCTCCGCCCGAGGCGAGGTGGAGATCGTAATTGGCGCCGCCGCCGTAGTTACTCGGATCGTTCGTATCCAGCACGGCGAGCAGGTTATCGCCCAGCACCAGGAAATCGCTTGGCACCACAACCGTGACCGGCAGGCCGGCGGGATAGGTGCCGAAAAATGGCTGCGTATAGATCAGGTTCCCGTTGAGCCAAAATTCACCGGAGCTGTCGAGGGCCGCATGGAGCGTGATCGTGGTGCCCACAATTCCGGAGACGGTGAAGTGCTGCCGGAAGAGGCAGGTCAGGCCCGGCGCCGGATCGCTGTCCACGTCATACCAGATGGCGCCGGCGTCCGTGACCGGGAAAGGGCCGGTGGTCGCCACCGCGGGGCCCCACGTGCTGTCATCGAAGCCCACATCTTGCCAGCCATCCGGAGGCGGAATCGGGTCCGTGCCTACCCACAAATTGAGGCACTTCACGCTATCCGATGGATTAGAGAGCACCGCCTGCGATCCGCCCGGCAGCGCGCCGCCCGGGATCAGTCCCCACTGCGGATCGCTCTCGCCCATCTCGAGGACTGCCCCAGGAGTGCCCGGCGGGAGCGCGATCCAGGCGCCGTCGTGATAGTAGAGGACGTCCCCTTCATCGCCGTCCGGCAGGCTCGATACGCTTTTCCACGTCGCGTCCTCAAAGAGGGCCCGGGCAGTGCCGGCGGTCGCGCCCGGGTCGGGCACGCTGCCGCCGGCGTGGGTGGCGCCGCTGGGACCGAAGGGGGGATCAAAGCCGCTCATCGCGCGCCGCTCACGGCAGCCCGTAGAGCACGGCAGAGGAGCCGTTCACGAAGTTGCCGTTGGTAATCGAGAGCGTGAGCGAGGTAATGGCGCTCGTTTGCCGCCACTCGCCCCCGCCCGTCTCGATGTTGAGATCGCCGTGGCTGTCCACCTGGGGCCAGAAACCGTGCCAATGGAGCGTCTTATTAAAGACGGTGGCCGCGTAGTTCGGAATAAAGAGCGTGAGCGAGGTGGCATCGCCGGCCGATGAGGCCGCCGCCGGCAGGCCGCACAGCGGCAGGATCGTCCCGTCGACGGTCTCGAGGTTCGTCGTGTTGCCGCCGTAGTAATCTTCGCGCCGGTAGCCGCTATAGTGCGCGCCGCTATCCCCGTTGATTTCCAGATTGAGTAGGTCGTTATTCAGGCCGGACCGGGTGCTGCGGGCCTGGATAATGAGCATGAGGCCGCTATACGTGCCCGGGATACCCGTAAAGCTGATCGTGGCCTGCGAGCCGGAGGTGATCACGCTCCCGATCTGTCCGGCCGCGCCGGCGGGCCCGGTGGCGCCGGTAGGCCCGGTGGCGCCTGTGGCGCCTGTTGCGCCGGTGCCGGCAGGGCCGGTCGGTCCGGTGGGGCCGGTGGGCCCCTCTGAGCCCGTGCCGCTATCCGCGCTCCAGGAAAGCAGCGCCGTGATCGAGTCGCCGGGTGCGAGTGGGACGCTGCACGTGAGCCTCGCCGTAAAGCCGCTATCGGTCACGTCTTCCGAGCTCGCTATCACCGTGCCTTCGGAGCTCGAGACCAGCACGGTCGGAGCGGCGCCAAAGCTGGTGGGGAAGACCACACCGGCCGTTGCGGAGGCCGCGGGGGACGCAATCGTAAGTGATACCGATCCGGCCGCGGCCGCGCCCAGGCTCACGCCTGGCCCGGTTGGACCGGTGGCGCCGGTCGCTCCGGTCGCGCCCGTGACCGAGGGCCCGGTTGGCCCGATTGGGCCGGTGGGGCCGGTAGGACCGGTCGGGCCCGTGCCGCCCGGTGATCCCGTGCCGCCCGGGCCGGTAGCGCCGGTCGCGCCCGTAGGCCCGGTTGGTCCCGTGGGGCCTGCGGGGCCGGTCGCGCCGGTCGGACTCACCGCGGAGAGCACGCCGGCGGCAATCGTCACGGTCGAGTTATCCGGACGCGAGACGCCGAAGTCGCTGTCCGTGGCGACGGGAACAAAGCCGCTCACGGGGCGCTCCCGGGTAGGGTGGCGAGATAATCGACCGTCGCCGGCGTATCGCTATCCACGTTGACTGCGGCCGTAATGGTGAGCGTAAAGCCGGCGCCGCTAATGCTCGAGGCGGATGCAATCAGGACCGGATCGGCGCATTGCAGGGTAATAATGGGGTTCGCCGCAAAGGCGGGCACAAACGCAACAGATGTGGAGATCTGCGCGCTGCCGGCGAGGATCGTGGCGGAGGCAGACCCCGCTATTTGCCGCGTGGGCAGGCCTGCGGGGCCGGTGGAGACGCCAGATCCGCACGAGCTACAATCATAGTCCGCAAACGCTCCGGCGGCCTGGAGTTGCTGCACGCCGGCGCTGCCCAGGTTTGCAAGGTAGGCCGAGATCGTGGTGATGACCTCGGCGTGGGTATAGGACACGGCGGCCACGGCGGCCTGGACGGCGGCAAAGTTCGTATCCATGACCTGCCCGTCACCCTGGGTGGCGGTGAAGATGGCGCACGTGATCTTACTCCAGAGGGTGGGATCCTCGAGCGCATCCTGATAGTCGGTGAGCGTGCCGCCTTCGATCGAGCCGTAGAGCTCATAGAGCGCTTTCGCGATCGTTGGAATGATCACACCGGCGCCGGGAATGGCGCCCGTGATAATCACGCCGTAGCCGAGGACCGTCTGATTCTGGTTGATCGCGTCGATCGCCTTCTGGATCGAATCCTTGATCAGGATGTTGGCAAGGTAGCCGGCGATATTACAGGCCTGCTGCGCGGTCGAGGCAGTGCCGAGCACCGGCGCCGGGCTAACGCACGGCATGGCCGTACCGATGGCGGAAATGAGGCCGGTGACGCGCTCGAGCACGTCGATCAAATCGTCTTCGCTTGCCACATCCCAGGTCGAGGGCTGGCAGAGCTGAGAGAGCGCGCCGCACACGTAGGGGATCCACTGCACGTTGATGCAGACGGAGACGGTGGGTGGATCGCAGGGGCCCGAAGTGGGAGGCACCACGGCATTGGAATAACTTCCTTGCTGTGTTGCCCACTCGGAGTCTTTCCACACGGGCCCCTCGCAATCGGCAGCCTAGAACGGGCTAAATTTCGAAAGACGTTCGCGATAGTTGCTTGCGACGCTTCCGAAAAGCAATGATCGCATCGACCAGCGCGGTCAAGGCTTGCTGCGCGGCGTTGGTAAATGCGCCGGACGTGAGCAGGGTGATCAGCGCGCTGATCGCCGCGTCCGTCAGGTCAATCTTACCAGCCGTGAGCAGGTCTGAGCGCACCGATGGGAGCGCCTGGCCGTACTTGCGGCTGGTGGTGCCGTTGGCGAAGTTGAGCACGGCGGTTTGCTCGACCCTCGACGCAACGAACGTGGCGCCGGTGGGGCTCTTGTGCGTGCCGAGGACGGCCGGTGTGATCCGGATGTGGTTCGCCTTGATCGCCCCATCGATACAGGCGTCGACGTCGGCAACCCAGCTATTCAGGTCCGTGATGACATCGGCCAGCGTCGTGGTGTCCGCGTACTCGGCGTAGGCCAGGGTGCTGGCTTCGGTCGAGAGCCCGTCCACCACGGTAGCGCTAAAGTTGAGCGGGATGTTTGCCATGGTGCTATCCTCCGTAGGATGCTTTTTTGCTGGCGGGCATCGACCAGGCCGCCGACAGGCTTAAGCCTGAGCTAACCGGCGGATCGTTGTCAAGAGGCATGTAAACGGTTCACATGCCTGCTAGGATGAAGCTATCGAAAGGCCGAGTGGACCGCTTATGAGTTAGGAGATCATATGAGGGCAGACTTGCTCGCGTTCGTCGAGAAGTACTTAGGCCACGCCGGAAGTGGGGACACGCCGGAAAACAAGGGCCAGTGTGTGGGGCTCGTGGAGCTCTGGTGTGATGCGTGCGGGACGCCGCATATCCCGGGTAACGCGGTCGACTTGCTCGCGCTGGCCGATCCAGCCCACTACCTGCGGATCGCAAACGGGCCTACCAACTATCCGGCCGCCGGCGACATCGTGTGTTGGGACGCCTCGTGGGGCGCCGGCTACGGCCACTGCGCGGTCGTGCTGGCCGCCTCGCCCATGCAGCTTGCCGTCTTTGAACAGAACGATCCCGAGGGCGCCTCGCCGCTCGTGGCGACGCATAGTTATGGGGGGGTGGCCGGATGGCTGGTGATGCGGTAGGAAGCCGGGCCGACCTAATCGCGCTGCAAGCCAGCATCGACGCGCTCGCGCTCGAGGTGCGTGGCTATCGGGATGATAACCAGACGGCCGCCACGATGATCTTTCGGACGCTGGCGACGCTGACGCGCGCACTCACGGAGGAGCTTGCGCCGGCGGCTCCGGATCCGGAACAGTCTCCGGAGCCGCCGGCGGGCGATGTGCCGCAAGAGGCGTATAGGCTTGCGACGCACCACAACGAGGCTAGCGCACAGAAAGACTGAGGGCAAGTGGACAGACTCACGGATCCCGCCTTTATCGCCGCACTGACCGGCCTCGTGACGGCGATCGCAACACTGGTCACGGTGCTCAAAACGCACAGCGACATTCAGACCGTGAAGACGCAAACAAACGGGCAGCTTGCCGAGCTTTCCAAAACCGCCGCGGCCGCACTGAACCGCGTACCCGGCGGCCGCCGTTCGACCGATCCGCCGGCCCCCGATCCGCCCGCCCAGCCGCCCGCCTCTCCGCCGCCGGCGGCCGCCTAGACAAGCAGCAGCCCGGCCGCGAGGTCATCCGGCCGGGCTGCGATCGGCAGTATAGCGGGCAGAAGCTCAGGCAAGCCGGCGCGAGATCGCCGCATAGACGCCGAAGGCACACAGTGTTATCAGCACCGCGGCCGCGCGGTCAGACAGGATCCCGGCGAGCCACAGGCCCTCCGCTTCCAGCGCCAGGCCCCAACACAGGCGAATCATAGGTATCCTCCGCTTTCTGCGTACTGTGCAGTAACGCGCCGGCGGCCGTCGCACGACGCCGCCAGCGCGATAATGGATATTATCATGCTTCTCATCTGGAGCGCCTAGCCGGCGGCCGCCGCACGCGCCGGCGCGCCGCGCTCCCACACGTAGCCCAGTTGGCGCGCGTGGAGCTCAACTCGCCACCATTGGCCGCCGTGTCCCCAGGCCTCGAGCTGGCCGCGCACGGCGGCCTGTAGCGCGCGAGAGCCTGCGATGGCGGCGACGGCGCGGCAATGGGTGGGGCGGATCGGCGCTTGTCCCGTGATCGCGCGCAAGTAGTCATGCACGATCGCCCCGGCCGGGCCTGCGGCCGCGGCGAGTGAGCGCGGCGGTGCGGCGGGCAGTACGCCGGCGCTCACAAGGAAGGCGAGGCGGCCGAGTTGCGGCCGGCGTTTCACGCTGTTCAGCGCATGTAGCACGGTTGAGTGATCGCGCCCGAACGCGCGGCCGATCTCCGAGATGCGGTAGCCCCGATCGCGCAAGCATACGTAAATGACGGTTCGGCACTCGATCGTGTCTGGACTGCGATCGCGGCTCGCAATCAGCGCGGCCGAGACGCCGTAGAGATCGCTGACACGCTGCGTGATGAGCGTTAGGGTATCTCCATCAATGCTGGGCATGACTGGCCCCTTCCGTACGTGCCGGCCCGGCCTGGCCGGCCTGCCGGTAATCGGGCGCGCCGCGGCCGCCGCACAGTGGGCAGTAGCGCGCGATATGATGGCATCGTTTGATTTGCCGCTCGGCGGCCCGGCCGCAGTAGATCCGGCCGCCGCACTCGATATGATCCGCGATCGTCGCCACATCCCACGCAATGCCGCGATCGGCGCATACGGCCAGGATGCGCGCGCCGCGGCCGGCGCGGTGCTCGCGCAGTCGCCAGTAGGGATGCCGGGTCCAGCCCACATAGTGCCGGCTGTACTTCTTGCCGCCGGCGAGCGCGGTGCGAAAGTGCAGGATATACACGTAGCCGCTACTCGCCACTCTGGGCCGCCGCGCGTGAGACCGCCACCGCGTAGGCAATGGTGACATCGGACACAAGGCCGAAGCGCGCGAAAACGAAATCGTCGCTAAGCCAGGCCGCGAGATCCTCCTTGCTCCAGGGCTGCTCATTCTCACCAAAATAGCTCGCATACTCCCGGTAGGCCTCATCGATGCTGCGTGCATAGCTCATCTGTTCTACGCCTTCTTAGCCGGCGGCCGCGGGCCCGTGCCCGCTGGGACTGCCTGCCTAAAGGAACAATAGGAGCATATGCACGACTTGTCAACCCAAACGGAGCCGCCGCTAGTACCATAGCCGCGGAGGTCCGAAATGACAGAATCGCACTTGACATCGGCCGAGGCCGCCGCGGCCCTCGGCGTCCATCAAAAGACGGTTGTCCGCTGGGCCCGCCGCGGGCGCTTTCCGGGCGCAGTGCTCTATCTCGGTAGCCGGCGCCTGGGGTGGCGCATCCCAGCGCGCTCCGTCCGCTTCGTCGCCCACGGCGGGTATATCCGGCCGGACGGCCTGGCACAGCCCGGGCTCTTTGAGCCTGCGGATCATGACGCCTAGCGGCGAGGGGCCGGCCGAGAGCTCCACCGCGCTCGCGCTCTATAGGGCGCCGACGCTGCGCGGCCGCGCGCTCGCCTTTGCCGAATTAGCACCCGATCAGCGCCGGCGCGAGGCGGCCGCGGCCGCGGCGTCCCATGACGCCGGCGGCCTGGTCGAGCTCACAATCGCCTACCTGCTGGTCCGAGGCCGCCAGCATGAGGCGGCAAGCGATCATACGCTGCGGAGTTACGCGGCCGGCGTGCGGGCCCTGCTGCGGGCCTGGACGAGCGAGAATTTGTTGCATCCCAGCGCGGACGCCGGCGATCGCTTTATGAGCGCGCTCAGTGCGGATCACGCGCCGGCGACGTGTGCTGCCCGGCTAGCCGCCGCGTCGGCGCTCTACCGCGCGCTCGCGTGGTGCAAAGCCACTACGGCTGAGCCGTTCGCCGGCGTGGCAGCACCCAGGGACCGCACGCCGCGCCATGAGCGCCGGCGGCCGTACACGGACGAACAAGTAGCGTCGATCGTCGCGGCCGCCGATGATCGACTTATTACTATTATTCTTCTTACCGCGCACGGAGGCCTGCGGATAGCCGAGGCGCTCGCCCTGCGGTGGCGTGACTGGAGCGCCGATAATGCGACGCTGCGCGTCCGGAGTGGGAAGGGGCGCAAAGCGCGGACCGTGCATGTGTCCGGATCCTTGCGCGCCGCACTGGACCGCGCGGCCGCCAAGCACTACGCCTGGGACGGCGCGATCGTGGAACGCGAAGACGGCGCGCCGGCGATCGACGCCTCTTGGCTCCGGCGCCGCCTGGCCCTCGCGGCCGCGGCCGCCGGCGTGCCCTATCTTGGCTGGCACGCATTTCGCCACACCGCTGGGACCAGGCTAGCGCGCGAGACCGGCAACCTGCAACTGGTAGCGGCACACCTGGGCCACGCGGACGTATCGACCGCGGCGATCTATGCCAAGTGGAGTGATTCCCAGCTTGCCGCCCAGGTCGCCGCGTGGTAGCGCCGGCGAAGCCTCCCTAACACAAGATGTAGTACCCGGCGAGCTCGCCGGCGACACAAGATGTTGTGGACGGGGTAGGGGAGGCTATGAACGCTGAGAAGTACTACCGGGGCACTTATGCCCTGTGCCGGGCCTGCGGTTGCCACCCGTGCGCGTGCGGCGAGAGCGCGCCGCCGGCGGCCGCTCGCGTCGTGAGCATTGCGCGGCCGCCGGCGGGAAACGCAATTGATTTTCGCATCTGGGACACCTTTATTCCACTGCACGAGCTCACGATCGTGGAGAGTGGTGTTCTGCTGTTCCTCTGCCGCCGGACGCACGGTTACGGCCACCACGCCGGCGATGTGGTGAGCCTGGCCGAGATCGCGAGCGCGGTCCGCGTGAGCAGGCGATCGGCCATGCGAGCCCTTGCCAGGCTGGACGCCTGCCGGCTGATCGAGCGCACGCGGCGGCATGTCCGCGGAGCAAGGGCCTATGCGAGCACGCACATTCGGGTCACGCTGGATGGCTGGTGAGGTGTAGCACTGTGGCCCTACCCTGCGTGACTGAATCGTTTCAGGTAGGGTCACAGTGCGCCACCCTGTAGCACACTGACCCTAGCTAGGGCCACAGTGGCGCACTATAGAAAAGACTTCCATAAAAGTCTTTCATAAGAAGGGGGTGCACACATGGCAGACACGCATCCGTGCCCGGTGGCGGGATGCCCGCGAAACATCCCGCGCGAAAAGCTCATGTGCTATTGGCACTGGCGCCGCCTGCCGCCGCATCTTCGGTACGCGGTCATGATCAACTGGCGCGACGGTCAGCCCACATCCTATTACCTCACGATCCGCGCCGACGCGATTTGGGCAGTCGAGCAATTCGAGCTCGCGGAGAGGACGGCGCGCGATGCAGCACGTTAGACAGGGAGCATGTGCGGAGTGCCGCCGCTTTGCGCCGCTGCGGGCCCTTGGCGCGCCGCGGCCATTCTCCGCGCAGTCGCCGCGCTGGATCTGCGCCGATTGCTATATCAAGCAGGTTCGCGCGGATCTCAAGGATCCGTCTGCCCGCTATTGGAGGCGGGTGGAGTAAGGGACCAAAGCGCGATAAGTGGTATTATCGCGCTGTCAAAACGGTGCTTTGAAAGAGAGGTCAATCATGCCGAAAGCCAAGCTCATACAGGCTGCCCCACAAGCGCGCGTAGCGGCCGCTGGGGGCCCGAAAATATCCTTGGCGATGATCGTCCGCAATGAGGCCGAAGGACTCGCCCGCTGCCTGTGTAGCGTCGCCGCCGGCGTTGACGAGATCGTGATCGTGGATACCGGCTCGACCGATGACACGGTGGCGATCGCCCGCGGCTTTACGAACCGCGTGTTCCAGATCGAATGGCCGGACGATTTCGCCGCGGCCCGCGAGCTCGCGTTTGCCAAAGCACGCGGCGAGTGGATCTTGTGGCTCGACGGAGACGACGAATTCAGCGGTCATTTGCGCTTAAAGGATTTAGTGAAATCAGCGGCCGATGATGTCACCGCCTTTGCG
>Ga0335072_10013554_pt1 | contig 11607 bp, 7 predicted proteins | sample Lox_Sample_21_FD_206725 | JGI IMG/M metagenome (GOLD analysis project Ga0335072, IMG submission 206725) | Soil microbial communities from Loxahatchee National Wildlife Refuge, Florida, United States - Lox_Sample_2.1 | ecosystem: Environmental > Terrestrial > Soil > Wetlands | place: USA: Florida...
AGGCGGCCCGCCCGCACCGGGTCACCTACCGCAAGCTCACCCGGTAATCAGGGGCACAGCCATGAACGGCGACGACGCGGACGAGGTTATCTGTGAGGCCGAGCGAATCGCGTACCACACCCAGTGGCGGATCTGGGAGGAACTGGCGCTGGAGCAGCTGGCGGCGACTGCGGGCCTGGGCCGCGCGCCGCTGCTGCCGGGTTCGGATGTGATACAGCTTGTCACCTGGGACGGAGAACATATCGGGCATGTGCGGCGAGACACCACGCAGCCCGGGGGCGAGTGCTGGGTGGCGGTAGCCCTGAGGCAGGCGCGAGCGTGCGGGCGGTACGACAATGCGGAGGCCGCTGCCCTCGGAGTCGCCCGCGCCTGCGGCAAGGATCGCGGTCTGCGCCGGTGACCCGCCGGGTCAGGCTCCGGCCTGGCATAGTACTGGACTCTGACACAATGGATGCGTACGGGTGATGGGGCTCACCCAGTAATCGCGGCCCGAGCGCGGCCCGCTGACGGTCCCTGGCCACCGAGCCAGGAGGAGCCCGTATGCTGCCAGGCCTGACACGTGCCCAGCAGGCCGTGAAGAACGCGTCCCCGGCGCTGAAGTTCGTGCTCATGGTCGGGATCATGAGCTTCTTCGCTGACTTCACCTATGAGGGCTCGCGCAGCATCACCGGGCCCTATCTCGGGTTGCTCGGCGCGAGCGCGTTCACGATCAGCGTGGTCAGCGGGGCCGGGGAGTTTCTCGGCTACAACATCCGGCTGTTCTCCGGCCGCGGCGCCGACCGCACCGGGAAGTACTGGCCGATCACGATCGGCGGGTACATCCTGCAGATGTCGGTCGTCCCGCTGCTCGCGCTGGCCGGGAACTGGCAGGTCGCCGCAGTCTTGATCATCGCCGAGCGGATCGGCAAGGGCATCCGCAACCCGCCCCGGGACGCGATGCTCTCTCATGCGGCCAAGGACATGGGGTACGGGTGGGCGTTCGGCATGCACGAGGCGCTGGACCAGTTCGGGGCGATGTTCGGCCCGCTGCTTATCGCCCTGGTGCTCGCGGTGAGCCATCACGACTACAAGGCCGCGTTCGCGTCGCTGGCCGTCCCGGCCGCGATCATGCTGTCCCTGCTCGGGGTGGCCCGCGTGCTGTACCCGCGGCCGCAGGACCTGGCCGCCGGGCCCGCCCCGGCGGCCGGCGACGGGCTGCCGCGCGTGTTCTGGATCTACGTGGGCGCAGCCGCGCTGGCCGCCGCGGGGTTCGCCGACTTCCCGCTTATCGCCTATCACTTCCAGCACGCGGGGACCGTGTCCGCCACGCTCACGCCCGTGTTCTACGCGGTCGCGATGGCCGTCAGCGGAACCGGCTCGCTGATCCTGGGGAAGGTTTTCGACCGTGCCGGGATCGGCGTGCTGATCCCGCTGACCGTGATCGCCGCGCTTTATGCGCCGCTGGCGTTCCTGGGCGGGTTCTGGGCCATCCTGGTCGGGGTGTCGCTGTGGGGGCTGGGCATGGGGGTGCAGGAGTCGCTCATCCCGGCGGCGGTCGCGCCCATGGTGTCCCCGGACCGGCGGGCCTTCGCCTACGGCCTGTTCACCGGCATCTACGGTACGGCCTGGGTGGCCGGCAGCATCGTGATCGGGGTCCTGGTCAGCGTGTCGCTGGATGGCCTGGTCGCGTTCTGCGTGGTCAGCGAGCTGGCCGCGATCCCGCTCATCTTGATCGTCCGCGCCCGCACCCGGCCCGCGGCCCCGCAGCCGGGAAACTGAGGCGCTCGTTTCCCGGCGGGAGAAGAGATGGATGAGCTGAGGAGCTACGCTGATCGCCGCCTCGAACTCGGCGATATGATCCGTGCCGCGCTGCATCTAGCGCGGGGGTCCGGGGATGGGCAGGCCGAGAACCGGGCCAGGGACCTACTGGCACGGCTGGCCGCCGACACGTTCCAGCTTGCCGTGGTCGGCCAGTTCAGCCGGGGCAAGACGACGCTGATGAACGCGCTGCTCGGCGGCCCTTATCTGCCGATGGGGGCGCTGCCGATGACCTCGGTGATCACGACGGTCCGCTACGGCAGCCGCCCGAAGGCAATCGTGCGCCGCCGGGCGTCGGGCCTGGGCGCCGAGGTGCCGCTGGCCCAGGTGGCCGAGTACATCGCCCAGGCCAGCGTCACCCGAGCCGAGCATCAGGTCGTCTCGGCCGAGGTGGAAGTGCCGGCGGAGGTCCTCCGGCTCGGGTTCGAGTTCATCGACACACCGGGGGTGGGGTCGGCCATTGAGATTAACACCGCGACCACGCGGCGGTTCTTGCCGCAGGCGGACGCGGTCATCTTCGTGACCGGCTTGGACTCCCCGCTGACCCAGGCCGAGGCCGGTTTCCTGGCCGACGCGGCCCGGCATGTCGGCAAGATGTTCCTAGTGCTCAACAAGCGGGACCTGGTATCGGGCCAGGACGTAGGCGCGGCCCTGGAGTTCGTCCGGAACCGGCTACGCCAGGACCTGGGCATGAGCGGGCCGCGCTTGTTCCCGCTGTCCGCGCTGCAAGCACTGGAGGCCGTGGTCCAGGGTGATGACGGGCTGCTGGCCGCCAGCGGGCTGCCGGACCTGCACGCCGAACTGCGGGAGTTCCTGGCCGCAGGCAAGACGCGCCTGTTCTTGCGTAACATCGCCGACCGCGCTGCCGGGCTGGTGGCCGGGCAGCAGCGCGGCCTTCGGCTGGGCCGTCTCGCCCTCGACGGAGGTCCCAGCCCGGATGCGGTCCTGGCCGCCTTCGATGCACGCATGGCCGACCTGGACCGCCAGCGTGGCGTCATAGCGGGCACGATCGCCGACCGGATCGAGACCGGCCTGCCGGGCCTGCTCGCCGCCCGGAGCCCCGACTGGCAGTCGAGGCTGCGCGAGCTGCTCGGCCCGCTCGCCGAGGACGCCTTGCCTGCCGGGGCGATGGACGGCCCGGTCCGCGACCTGCTGGAGAAAGGCCGGGAGAGCCTGGAACGTGCCGGCCGGGAGGTCATCAGCGGCTGGCTGGAACGACGGGCGGGCGAGGTGCTCGAGATGCTCACCGGCATCGTGGCTGGCCAGATCGGCTCCCTGCTGGAGCTGGCCCGGTCTCCCGGCGTGGCGGGAGCCGAGATCGCCGGGCTGGCTGGCGAGGATGACCGCCGTGAGCTGGCAGGCTGGTCGCCTGAAGACGTCCCGGACCTGGCGATCCGGCCGCCGGCGTGGGCTGTCCACGTTGAGCAGCCGCGACGATCCCGGCGCAGGGCAGGCCCCCGCGACGCCGAGGTCCGCGAGCGTCTGGATGCCGCCCTGACCGCCGCCATCGACACGTTCACCGATCGTGCGCGGACGGCGTTCGCCGATGCCGCCCGCGAATGGGCCAGGCGGCTAGACGAGCAGGCCGCGCTGCAGATGCGCCAGGCGGCGGACCGGTTCCGCCAGTGCCTGCGCACCCTGCCCAGCGATGAGGACCTGGCCGCGGCCGGCAGCCTCACCGACCGGCTCGCCGCCTTCCAGACGGCACTTGAGAGCTCAGGACCGCCGCCCGCTGAAGTCGTAACCGTGACGCCGGCCGGCAGCCCTGGCACCGCCGCTGAGGGCTGTACGGTCTGCAAGCAGATGGAACAGGCCCTGACCAGCCTCCTGTTCACCGGCCAGTTCCGGCTCGCCACCCGCGAAGACGAGCAGGAACGGCACACCCTCGGCGGAGGGTTCTGCCCGCTGCACACCTGGCAATACGCCTCTGTCGCGTCCCCTCTCGGCATTTCCGCCGCCTATGCGAAACTGGCCGCCTCGATCGCGGATGCGCTGGAGTCACTCAGCAGGCAAGACTCCGCTACCGCGGACCTGGCCCGCGGCGTTACCGCCCTCACCACCGAGCCGGGAGAGTGCCCGGTGTGCGCGGCGCTGGCCGACCGCGAGCGCACCGCGATAGCCGACCTGATCTCGCAAGTCCGGGCGGTGGCTGCCGCACTGTGCCTGCGGCACCTGGCCTTGGCGTTGTCCGCGGGCGTGGAAGCCCGGGCAGCGCAGGCGTTGCTGGGCGCGCTTGCGGCCACGCTGCGCCGCGACAGCGAGGACATGCGCGCGTTCGCGCTCAAGCGGGAGGCCTACCGCAGCGCGCTGGTAACCGCGGAGGAATCCCGCGCACACCTGGATGCGCTGCGCCGACTCGCCGGCCTGCCCGGGCTCACCCAGCTATGGACCGATCAGGAATCGGCGCGGGTCTGGCTCAGCCGCTGAGCGCCCGAGCGGCAACAGGTCCGGGCCGACCGCCTGCTCCCAGTCTTCGCGCCCACCGCTCATCCCCGCCCGCCAGCGTGGCCGGTAGAATGAGGGTCACGGTGATGGAGCTCGCCGGAGTCGCCCTGGTGGCTGATGGCTCCTGTTGACCGCCCAGCGGCCAGAACACAGGAGGCATGCCATGGTGTTGCGGAAACCCACCTGCCGGGTCCTGGACCCGGAAACATCTTGCCCTCCCCCGGAATGCCGGTGACCGTGAACCCGCAGGCGGGAGGTCCAGCCCCTGTGGGCCAGAACCATTTTCCCAGCTTGTTGTCTGAAGAGCCGCCGTCACTCCTGGCCGCCGCCGGAGACCAGGACGAGAATCGCTCCTACGCGCGGGATCTGAACCTGGACCAGATCGTGGCGGCGGTCGCGGGGGATCGCGAGGAGCGCGACCTCATCACCACCGTCCTGTACGGGCGTTTGCGCGATGACGGTGCGGTGCGCTACCGGCAGGAGGTCTTCCGCGACCTGGAGGACCCTGCCCTGCTGGCTGCGATCCAGCGCTTTACCGGGCTGATCGGCGAGGTACGCGCCCACCTGCGCCAGCTGGATGCGATGCAGTACCGCTATCAGCGGGAAGGCTGGCTGCTGGACGCGGCGGCCATCTACTGCGACGCGGTGGCGTCGCTGGCCGGGCATCTGGCCTCGGCGCCGGTCGCTTCCCGCGCCCTGCTGGCCTTCCGGGACTACCTGGCCTCCTATGTCGCCTCGGCCGGGTTCATCACCCTGGCCGGCGATACCCGCAGCCGTAAGGACGCCCTGGCGCAGATCCGCTACTGCACCCGTATCGACGGCGCCCGGGTCGAGGTGAGCCGCTACACCGGCGAAGCCGACTACAGCGCCGTGGTGCTGGACACCTTCGAGCGATTCAAGCAGGGCGCGGCCAAGGACTACCTGATCCCCTACCGGGTGCAGCCGGGGATGAACCACATTGCCGCCCAGATCGTCGAGCTGGTGGCACGGCTGTTCCCGGAACAGTTCACGGCCCTGGAAGAGTACTGCCGCCAGCACGCCGGGTTCCTCGACGAGGGAATCCGCCAAGCCGACCAGGAACTCCAGTTCTACCTGGCCTTCGGCGACTACATCACGCCGGTTCGCGCCGCCGGCCTGAGCTTCTGCTATCCCGAGGTCTCGGCCGGCTCCAAGGACGTCCGCGCCGCCGACACCTTCGACCTGGCCCTGGCGCACAAGCTCGTCTCGCAGCGCACCCCCGTGGTCACCAACGACTTCCACCTGAACTGTCCCGAGCGCATCGCGGTCGTGACCGGGCCCAACCAGGGCGGGAAGACCACTTTCGCCCGGACCTTCGGCCAGCTCCACCACCTGGCGGCGGTCGGCTGCCCGGTCCCCGGCAGCGCCGCCCGCCTGTTCCTGCCCGACCGCATCTTCACCCATTTCGAGCGGGAGGAAGACCTCACCGCGATGAGCGGGAAACTGGAAGACGACCTGATCAGGATCGGGGACATCCTGCTGGACGCCACCCCGGCCAGCATCGTGATCCTGAACGAGATCTTCACCTCCACCACCGTGCACGACGCCCGGTTCCTCGGGACGAAGCTGCTGACGAAGGTCATGCGGCTGGACGCCCTGTGCGTCTACGTCACCTTCGTCGATGAGCTGGCCTCACTCGGGGACCAGATCGTCAGCATGATGAGCACGATCGTCCCCGGCAACCCGGCCGAGCGCACCTACCGGGTGGTCAGGAAACCCGCTGACGGACTGGCGTACGCGCTGGCCATCGCCGAGAAATACGACCTCACCTACCAGCGCCTGTACGACAGGCTCCGCCCATGAAGGCCTATCTCCTGCACCCCGGCCGGGACTTCGACTTCACCGCCAAGCTGCCCGCCGGCCATCAGGACCTGATCCAGGACCTGGAACTGACCACGCTGCTGCGGGCGATGGCGGCCGGTGACAAGTTCCTGGCCGAGGTGGCCCTGAAAGTCCTGCTGGCCAGCCTCGACGACCCGGACGCGATCCGCTACCGCCAGCGGGTGCTGGCCGACTGCCTGGCCCACCCCGAGGTCATCCGGGAGATGTACGCGGTAGCGGACGGGGCCCTGAAGGACAAGCGAAAGCTGTGGACAGGCTACGGCGGCAGCTACCAGAACGCGTCATCCAACCTGTCCGGCGCGGTCAGCCACCTCGGAGCCTACGTGGCCCGCCTGCGGCAGCTGCGGCAGATCGCCGACGACCATGCCGGGACGTTCCGCTCCGAAGGGCTGACCGCGCTGTTCGCCACCTTGCAGCGCGAGCTGGACGACGCGTACTTCGAAGAGATCAGCGACCATCTCCGCCAACTGCGGTTCCGCTCCGGGGTGCTGGTCAGCGCCGAGCTCGACCGGGACAACAGCGGGACCGGTTTCGTGCTGCGAGCCCCCGACCAGGCCCGGCGGCGGTGGACCGAGCGGCTGGGGATCGGGCCGCGCACCACCTACTCCTTCGCCATCTCACCCCGCGACGAGGCCGGAGCGCAGATCCTGGCCGACCTCACCAGCCGGGGCATCAACCTCGTGGCCAACGCGACCGCCCAGTCCGCCGACCACATCGGCAGCTACTTCACCATGCTGCGGGCCGAGCTGGGCTTCTACGTCGGCTGCCTCAACCTCGCGGACAAGCTCGCGGCCAAGGGGGTACCGGTCGCGGTCCCCGATCCTGTGCCGCTGCCGTCGCTCACGTTCTCGTGCGCCGACCTGCGCGATACCTGCCTGGAGCTGGCCTCACCAGGCCGGGTAACCGGCAACGACGTGCAGGCCGACGAGAAGTCGCTGGTCATCGTCACCGGCGCCAACTCGGGAGGGAAATCCACCTTCCTGCGCAGCGTCGGCGTGGCCCAGCTCATGATGCAATGCGGGCTGTTCGTCACCGCGCAGTCATACCGGGCCACCGTGGCCCGCGGGATCTTCACCCACTTCATCCGGGAAGAAGACGCCGGCATGACCAGCGGGCGGCTGGACGACGAGCTGCGGCGGATGAGCGGCACCGCCGGCCAGATCACGCCGGGTTGCCTGATGCTGTTCAACGAGTCCTTCGCCGGCACCAACGAGCGCGAAGGATCGGAGATCGCCTGCCAGATCGTCCGCGCCCTGCTCGATGCGCAGATCACGGTGTTCTTCGTCACCCACCGGTTCGGCTTCGCCGACCACTTCCGCCGCCAGCACGGGCCCGCCACCCTCTTCCTGCGAGCCGAACGCCAGCCCGACGGCAGCCGGAACTACAAGCTGACGGTCAAAGACCCCCTCCCGACCAGCTACGGGGAAGACCTCTACTACCGCCTCGGCGGCTGGCTGGAGGAAGACAAAGCCCCTACCCCGGGATAGGAAGACGGCGCCGTGCCTGCCCCAACCCCGATTCCCCGAGGCCCGACGGTCCTCGCCCTGTACAGCGCCTCGGACCTGCTGACCGGCCCGGGTTGCCCGGTATGCCGCTACGCCGCGGAGGCCAGCGACCGGTACCTGGGGTGGTTCGCGCTGGAGGGACACGCCGACACCGTCACCATCACCCGGTTGTGCTCGTCTTTGGGGATGTGCGCCCGCCATACCCGCGGGCTGATGAGCCAGCCCGGAGCCGCGGGCAGGCTCACCGCCGTGTACCGGTACGTCGTGCAGGCGGCCCGGGACCGCCTGAACGGCCGGGCGGGACGTCTGGGCCGGTGCCCCGCCTGCGGGCATGACGACGGCGCCGCCGGGCGGGCGCTGGAAACCCTCATCGAGGGCTTGTCCGAAGAGGCCGTCCGGGAACGCTACCGCGAGCTCGGCGGCTTGTGCCTGCCTCATGTCCGTTGCCTGCCTCATGTCCGTCCGGCTTCCGGGCGGGGTGCTGGCCGGCTCGTCGCCTGGCTGGCGCAGACGGCGGCGGCGACCGTGGTCACCTGGCCGGCGGCCGTGGGCTGGCTCGCCGGAACCGACCGGGACGCCGGGGTACGCGTCGTGCTGCGGCGAGCAGTTCCGGTCGGCGCCGGGCCCGGCTCCGGTGGGTGCCTGGCCTGCCTGGCGGCAGGACACGCCGAGCAGAGCCAGCTGTCCGAGCTCCTCCGCGTGAGCGGCCGCGGTGCAGACCGCCAGTTGCTCCTGTGCGCGGTCCACCTCAGCGAGCTCACCGTGCTGGCGGGCGGTTCCGGCATGAGGCCGCTGCTGGCCTGGCAGGCTGGCTGCCTCGATGCGGGCCTGAACCGGCGGTCCGCGTCGCCGCTAGCCCGCAGACGGGGTGTCCCGGGCGGCTGTCCGGTATGCGCAGGCGGCGAGCACGCGGCGCGGCGGGCCGTGGAGGATTTCTGTGTGCTGGTTCGAGGTCCGCAGCCGGTTCCCGGGCGTCAGGCGCTGCTGTGCGTCCGGCATCTGCTCGGCCTGGAGGCACTCGATCCGGGGGCCTTCCGGTTGGCTGCGCGCGGCGCGGTGGAGCGTGCGGATAGGCTCATCGCCGAACTGGACGAGGCGTTCGGCAAGGGCACCTGGGCGCGCCGCCACGAGGCCGGGGGCCAGGAAATGACTGCGTGGCGCCGGGCCGCCGCGTTTCTGGACGGCGGCGTGTTCTGCGGTTGCCCGCCGCGGGACATCACGCCCTACCGGGCGTATCAGGCGGGCGGGTAGGAGGATGGCGCCGATGCCGAGCAGGGAGAGCGCACTGGTCAACGCGCTGGGTGAGCTGGCCGCGCTGGGGACTGAACGAGACCGGGATCAGCTGGCGGCGCTGCGGGACCGGCTGGATGCGGCGCGGCTGCGGGTGCTGGTGGTCGGCGAGGCCAAGCGGGGCAAGAGCACCCTGGTCAACGCGCTGCTGGGCCGGGACGTGCTGCCGTCGGGGGTGACTCCGCTGACCGCCGTGACCACGACCGTGCGGTACGGCGACGATGAGCGGGCCGAGGTGCGGTTCCTTGACGGGCACGACGAAAAGCATGCCCTGGCCGTGCTCGGCGACCTGGTCACCGAGCGGGGGAATCCCGGTAACCGCCGCCGGATCGCGGTCGTGACCGTGTATGTCGCCGCGCCGCTGCTGGCGGGCGGGGTGGAACTGGTCGACACCCCCGGCACCGGGTCGGTGTTCGAATGGGACACCCAGGCGGCCCATGAGGCGCTGCGGTCCATGGACGCGGCGGTCTTCGTGCTGACCGCCGACCCGCCGGTGTCGGCCACCGAGCGGGACCTGCTCGAGCAGGTCGCCCAGCTGTCGGTGGCCACGTTCGCGGTGCTGAACAAGGCCGATCATCTCGACGAGCCGGGGCTGGCCGAGGCGCTGGAGTTCACCCGGCGGGTGCTCGGCGAGGCGGGCCACCAGGGGCTGGTGTACCCGATGTCGGCCCGCGCGGCCCTCCGCGGCGCTGATCTGGGGTTCGCCGCGTTCGAGGCCGATTTCACCGCGTACCTGTCAGCTCGCGGGCAAGCCGACCTGCGGGTGTCGGCGGTCGCGCAGGCCCGGCGGATCGCCGGGTCCCTGCTGGACGAGGTGGCGGTGACCCGCCGGGCGGCCGAGATGCGAGCCGGCGACGCGGCCGGCCGGGTGCGGCGGTTCGGCGAGCGGCTGGCCGAGGTGACCGTGCACGGACGCGACGCCGTGACCGTGGTCAACGCCGAGTCCGGCCGGCTGCTGTTCGCGCTCAACGACGCCGCCGAACAGGACCAGCCGCGGCTGGCCCGCGAGGTCGGCGGGCAGCTTGACGCGCTGTTCGGCGGCTCACTGCGCGAGGCGGCCGGGGGCGAGATCGAGCGCCAGGGCCGCGAGCAGCTGGCCGCGCTCGCCGTGGCCGCCGCGGAGGGCTGGCGCCAGCAGCGGCGGGAGGCCATCGAGCAAGGGCTGGCCGAGGTGGACGCCCGGCTGGCCGCCGGGCTGAGAGCCGAGCTCGGCGCGCTGCGCGAGTCCGCCGCGGAACTGCTCGGCCTGGATCTCGCCGTCCCCGAACCGCAGGGCCGGCTCGCGGAGAGCCGGCGGTTCTTCTACAGCGCCGGCGGCGACGCCGGCCAGACCGACCTGCTCGCCGCGGCCGTCCGGCGCCGGCTCCCCGGCGAGTTCGGCCGGCGGACGGCCCGGGATCACCTGCGCCGCGAAGTGCCCGACCTGGTAGGCATGCATGTCGGCCGGGCCCGGGGGGACCTGCAATACCGGCTGGCCGAGGCGACCCGGGCCCTGGCCCGGGTGGTCGAGCAGCGCTACGCCGACGGGACCAGCCGGATCCGGTCCGCGCTGGCAGCCGCGGCCGAGCTCCGCGAGGCCTCCGCCGCCGAGGCGGCGCACAGGGAAAGAGAGCTAGCCAGACGCGAAGCGGCACTGCGCCACGTCATGGGCCTGCTGGACCAGGCCGCGGCAACCGGCTAGGCCAGGGACAGCCAGCTAGCCAGGCAGCCGGCTAGGCCGCGGCGGCTGGCCGGGCCGAGCTCGGCTCATGGCATGCCGTAGCGGAGGGAAGGCTCCGCGGCGGCGATCTCGATGAGCCGGTTGTACTTGGCCACGCGCTCGCCGCGGGCCGGAGCGCCGGTCTTGAGGTGGCCGCAGCCGGTGCCGACGGCCAGGTCGGCGATGAAGTGGTCCTCGGTTTCCCCGGACCGGTGCGAGACGAACTGCCGGTAGCCGGCCTGGCGGCAGACGGCCATGGCCTGCAGCGTCTCGGTGACGGTGCCGATCTGGTTGAGCTTGATCAGCGCGGAATTGCCGATGCCGCGGGCGACGGCCCGGGTGATGATGGCCGGGTTGGTGCAGAAGATGTCGTCGCCGACCAGCTCCGTGGTGGCGCCCAGCCGGGCGGTCAGCGCGATCCAGCCGTCCTCGTCGTCCTCGCCCAGGCCGTCCTCGATCAGGTGCACCGGGAACTGGGCGGTGATCGCGGCCAGCCGGCCGATCATGGCCGCGCTGTCCAGCAGCTGCCCGGCCACCCGGTAGCGGCCGTCGGGCTGGCGGAACTCCGAGGCGGCCGGGTCCAGGGCGATCGAGATCCCGTCGGCCCCCGGCCGGTACCCGGCGTCGGAGATGGCCTGCACCAGCAGGGCCAGCACCTCTTCCGGCTCGGCGATCTCGGGCGCGAAGCCGCCCTCGTCTCCCAGACCCGTCGACAGCTTGCGGGCCGACAGCTCGCGGCGCAACGCGCCGTAGACCTCCGCGCCGGCCCGGACGGCCTCGGCCATCGACGGGGCGCCCACCGGGGCGACCATGAACTCCTGGAAATCCAGCTCATTGGGGGCGTGCACCCCGCCGTTGAGGACATTGAAATGCGGCACCGGCAGCGACGCCTCGACCCCATCAGGATTCAGCCAGCGCCACAGCGGCATCCCAGCCGAAGCGGCCAGGGCCCGGGCCAGCGCCATCGAGACACCCACGGTAGCGTTGGCGCCCAGCCTGCTCTTATCCGCG
>Ga0335072_10013557_pt1 | contig 11604 bp, 10 predicted proteins | sample Lox_Sample_21_FD_206725 | JGI IMG/M metagenome (GOLD analysis project Ga0335072, IMG submission 206725) | Soil microbial communities from Loxahatchee National Wildlife Refuge, Florida, United States - Lox_Sample_2.1 | ecosystem: Environmental > Terrestrial > Soil > Wetlands | place: USA...
ACCAGGATGACGCCGAGCGCGATGCCGGCCGTGATCGGCAGCGCGCGCTTGTTCTGCTGGTTGACCAGCTTGGCGACCATCCGGATCTGCTTCAGCCGCCCGGCCTTGGCGAGATCCTCAGAGCTGTTGTTGTCAACCACCGGTTCTGCCTTCCCTCATAATGTGAGCCAACACCAGGCAGCATACGGTTTCCGGCGCACAGGTCTGTAACCGAGGAAAAGTCAAACCCGCAAATCCATCATCTCGAACGGTCCCTGACTCCGCCCACCCCCGCCCACGCTCCCACCCCCGTGGATAACAGCAAGATGCCGCCGCTCTGCGGGTCCTGGTCACATGGCCGCGATGGCGCGCTGCTCCATCGCCTGGGTGTACAGCCGCCCGGCCCGGTACGACGAGCGGACCAGCGGACCCGACATCACGCCCGCGAACCCCATCGTCAGCGCCTCCTCGCGGAGCTCGACGAACTCCTCCGGCTTGACCCAGCGGTCCACCGGATGGTGCTTGGCCGACGGCCGCAGGTACTGGGTGATCGTCAGCAGGTCGCACCCCGCCGACCGCAGGTCGGCCATCGCCGGGGCGATCTCGTCCCTGGTCTCGCCCATGCCCAGGATCAGGTTGGACTTGGTCACGAGCCCGGCCTGGTGCGCCTGCCGGAGCACGTCGAGCGAGCGCTCGTAGCGGAACCCGGGCCGGATCCGGCGGAAGATCCGCGGCACCGTCTCCAGGTTGTGCGCGAACACCTCCGGCCGGGCGGCGAACACCTCGCCCAGCTGGTCCGGGTTCCCGTTGAAGTCGGGCACCAGCAGCTCGACCCCGCAGCCGGGGACGGCCTGGTGGATCTCGATCGCGGTCTGCGCGTACAGCCACGCCCCGCCGTCGGGGAGGTCATCGCGGGCGACCCCGGTGACGGTGGCGTAGCGCAGCCCCATCGCCGCCACCGACTCGGCTACCCGGCGCGGCTCGTCGACGTCAAGCGCCTGCGGCTTGCCGGTGTCGATCTGGCAGAAGTCGCACCGCCGGGTGCACTGGTCGCCGCCGATCAGGAAGGTCGCCTCGCGGTCTTCCCAGCACTCGTAGATGTTGGGGCAGCCCGCCTCCTGGCAGACCGTGTGCAGCCCCTCGCGCTTAACGAGCTCGTTGAGCGCCGTGTACTCGGGTCCCGTCCGCAGCTTGGTCTTGATCCACGCGGGCTTCTTCTCGATCGGCGTCTGCGCGTTGCGCGCCTCAAGGCGCAGCATCCGCCGCCCCTCAGGGGCCAGTTCCGGGGTACTCACCACCCCTCCACCCTACGTTCGCCAGCCACCAACCGCGCCCCTCCAACCCTGTGACCCCTCGCACCCGCCCAGCCCCCCCTCCCGCCGCCGAGCGCCCCCACCCGCCGAGCGCCCCCGCCCACCCGGCCCAACCCCGCCCACCCCCACCCGCTCACCCCCACCCGCTCACCCCCACCCGCTCACCCCCACCCGCTCACCCCCACCCGCCCAGCGTGCCCAAATGCGCTTTTGGGCCGGCAAGAGTGGACCCAAAAGCGCATTTGGGCCCACCGCCAGCGCAGCCGCCTCAGGCCGCCGAGGCGAGCAGTGGCGTCACGGTGTGGATCCGCGACCAGGTGCGGTAGCCCAGCGCGGTGGTCAGGTGCCGCTCGAGCACAGGGGTCACGTCCGACACCGAGACCGGGATGCCGGTCTCGGCCGTGAGCGACGTCACCCCGGCGTCCCTGATGCCGCAGGGCACGATCCGGTCGTACCACGACAGGTCGCAGTCGCAGTTGAGCGCCAGCCCGTGCATGGTGACGCCGCGGGCGACCCGGGCCCCGATCGCGCCGACCTTCCGCTCCGGCAGCGAACCGGAGGCCGGCAGCCACGCGCCCGAGCGCCCCTCGACCCGGATCGCCTCGAGCCCGAACTCGGCGCAGACCCGGATCATCGCCTCCTCGAGCGCCCGCACGTAGGCGACCACGTCCATCGGCTCGCGCAGCTTCACGATCGGGTACGCGGTGAGCTGGCCGGGGCCGTGCCAGGTGATCTTGCCGCCGCGGTCGACGTCGATGACCGGCGCCCCCGGGTCGCCGAACGGCCGGTCGGACACCGCCGTCCGCTTGCCGGCCGTGTAGACCGGCCGGTGTTCGAGCAGCAGGCAGCAGTCGGGGATCTCGCCCAGCACCCGCCGTCCGTGGACGGCGCGCTGCGTCTCCCAGGCCTGGCGGTACTCCACGGCTTCCTGGCCGAAGCCGACATGGGCGTACACGAGTTCAGCGTTCACATCATCGAGACTACGACGCTTGTAATACCGGCGCGTCAGCTGGGAAGGAATCCAAATTGTGATCAATGAGTCGGATCTGCGCGACCTGAGCGCGGCCGAACGGCGCCAGCTGGCCCGCACGCTGGCGACCTACGACTGCCCGGATCCCATGCTTGGCCTGTACATCTCCCGTCGCCGCCGGGTCGGCGTCCTGTTCTCGATCATCGCCTGCGCCGCCCTCGCCGCCTGGATCATCGTGCTCGCGCTCACCCTGCACCGCTCCTTCCACACGCACTACTGGCGCGGCGCCTGGGTCGGGTTCGACATCCTCGAGTTCCTCGGGTTCGCGGCCACCGGGTGGGCGCTGTGGCGCGGCCGCCAGATCGCGATCGCGTTCCTGCTGATCACCGCGACGCTGCTGTGCTGCGACGCCTGGTTCGACGTGATCCTCGACACCGGTACCCGCGACATCTGGGGCAGCCTCGCCTCGGCCGTGTTCATCGAGCTGCCGCTCGCGTTCCTCATGTTCAACGCGGCCCGTCGGCTGATCAGGATCTCCGCCCTGGCCGCGATGAGCGAATCGGGCCCCTCGGCCTGGTCAGCGGAGGACCGCCGCCAGCTGCCGATCTGGAAGATCCCGCTCGCGGGGGTCGACGTCGCCACCCGACAGGGGCAAGCGGCCCGCAGCGGTGGAACCAGCGGCCGTTCGGACCGAAAATCTCACAGTCACCGGTGGTAGACCGGCACCTGAGCGCGGCCTTAGCCTCGGTCCCATGGCAACCGATTTCACCGAGGAGACGGCGGCCGACGCCGTCATCGAGAGCTTCGGCGCGCAGACCGACCCGAGACTGCGCGAGGTCCTGACCGCGCTCGTGCGGCATCTGCACGCGTTCGCCCGCGACGTCGAGCTGACCATCCCCGAGTGGGAGCGGGCGATCGACTTCCTCACCAGGACCGGGCAGAAGTGCGACGACGACCGGCAGGAGTTCATCCTCCTGTCCGACGTGCTCGGCCTGTCGATGCTGACCGAGACGATCAGCAACAGGAAGTTCGGCGTCGCCACCGAGTCGACCGTGCTCGGGCCGTTCCACGTGGTGACCTCCCCGGTGCGCGAGCTCGGCGACACCATCGACCTTGTCGGCGGCGGAACCCCGTGCGTCGTCACCGGCCGGGTCGTCTCGGTCGACGGAAGCCCGCTTCCCGGCGCCACCCTGGACGTGTGGCAGGCCAACGACCAGGGGTTTTACGACGTCCAGCAGCCCGACGTGCAGCCGCGCACCAACGGCAGGGGCTTCTTCACCACCGACGACAAGGGCGAGTTCTGGTTCCGCACGATCGTGCCCAGCTACTACCCGATCCCCACCGACGGCCCGGTCGGCGAGCTGCTCAAGGCGACCGGCCGGCACGCATTCCGCCCGGCCCACATCCACTTCATCGTCGCCGCCCCCGGCCACCGCCCGCTGACCACGCACATCTTCGTCGCCGGAAGCGAGTACATCGAGTCCGACACCGTCTTCGCGGTGAAGAAGTCCCTGGTCGAAGACTTCGAAGAGGTCACCGACCCCGCCCTCGCGGACAAGTGGAACGTCTCCGGCGTCCCCTTCCGGCACGCCGACTTCGACATCATCATGCAGCCCGAGTCGTAACCCACAACCCACGCGACTCACGCAAGCCAGGCCTTGCCGACCCGTCTGTCGTTTCCGTCGTCCCAACGACGGTTTCGACATACTCCTTATTTCAGCTCGGCCGCCAACGCGGCGCCGACGGTGGGGTAGTCGAACTCGAAGCCAGCGTCCAGCAGCCGCTTCGGCAGCACCCGGGTGCTGGTCAGCAGCTCCGACGACATCTCGCCCAGGCCCAGTCGAAGCAGCGGGGCGGGGACGCGCAGCCAGCGGAAGTCGGGGCGCCGGAAGGCGGCGAGCAGCGCTGAGGTCAGCGCCCCGTTGGTGACCGGGTTGGGCGCGGTCAGGTTGTACGGGCCGCTGCGACCGGACGCGTCGGCGTCGCCGCCGTCGAGCAGGAAGCGGATCGCGCGGACCTCGTCGGTCAGCGAGATCCAGCTCATCACCTGGCGGCCGTCGCCGAACCGGGGGAGCACGCCGAGCCGGGCCGGGAGCGCCAGCCGGCCGAGCATGCCGCCGCCGGAGCCGAGGACGAGGCCGCTGCGCAGGTGCGCAACCCGGATGCCGGCCGACCGCGCGGCCGAGGCGGCGGCCTCCCAGTCGGCCACCACCCGGGACAGGAACGCCTTGCCCGCGGGCGCGTCCTCGGTGACCGCGGCGCCGCCGGTGTCGCCGTACCAGCCGATCGCGGAGGCGACGACGAACGTCGCGGGCCGGGGCGACAAGCCCGCCAGGGCGGTGGCAAGGGCCCGGGTCGCGAGCACCCGGCTGGACCGGATCTCCGCCTTGTAGGCGGCGGTCCAGCGGTGGTCGCCGACCCCGGCGCCAGCCAGGTGCACGCACGCGGACACGCCGGTCAGGACCGGGTTGCCCGCGTCGGCGGCGCGCGGGTCCCAGCGGATCTCGTCGGCGGCGCGCGGCGGCCGCCTGACCAGGCGGACGACCTGATGGCCGTCCGCCCGCAGGCTTGCCGTCAGCGCGGTGCCGATCAGCCCGGACGAGCCGGTGATCGCCACCTTCATCGGAATCGGAGTCAGCACTAGGCCGGTGACCGACTACAGCCCGAGGTCGGCCTCGAACCCGCCCTCCTCGAGACGGTTCTTCACCGTGACCAGGAATCGGGCCGCGTCCGCGCCGTCGACGAGCCGGTGGTCGTAGGTCAGCGCCAGGTAGACCATCGAGCGGACCGCGATGACCTCGCCAAGCGCCGGGTCCTCGACGACCACGGCCCGCTTGACCACGCTGCCGACGCCGAGGATGCCGACCTGCGGCAGGTTGATGATCGGGGTGTCGAACAGCGCGCCCCGGCTGCCCGTGTTGGTCAGCGTGAACGTGCCGCCCGACAGCTCGTCAGGACCGACCTGGCCGCCGCGGGTACGGGCGGCGAGGTCGGAGATCTTCCTGGCGAGGCCGCCGATGTTGAGGTCGCCGGCGCCGTGGATGACCGGCACCATCAGGCCGCGGTCGGTGTCCACGGCGATGCCGAGGTGCTCGGCCGCGTGGTACGTGACCTCCTGCGTCTCCGCGTTGATGACGGAGTTGAGCTTCGGGTGGATCTTCAGCGCCTCGACGGTCGCCTGCGCGAAGAACGGCAGGAACGTCAGCTTGACGCCCTCGCGTGCCTCGAAGGCGGCCTTGGCCCGGTCGCGGAGCCGCGCGATGTTGGTCACGTCGACCTCGACCACGGTGGTGAGCTGGGCCGAGGTCTGCAGCGACTCGACCATCCGCTTGGCGATGACCTGGCGCGGCCGCGACATCCGCTGGGTGGTGCCGCGCAGCGCGTCGGGGACGATCGCCGGGCGGGTCGCGGCCGGAGCCGCCGAGGGCGCGGCGGCGGCGGGAGCGGCCGCCAGGGCGGGCGCCGCAGGGGCGGCGGCGGCAGCGGCGGCGGCGGCCTCGTCGGCCCGGCGCTTGGCGGCCGCGTCGATGACGTCCTGCTTGCGGATCCGGCCGCCGACCCCGGTGCCGGCGATCGACTCGAGCGGGACCGAGTGCTCGGAGGCGAGCTTGCGCACCAGCGGCGTGACGTACGGCGAGTCGCCGGAAGGCAGCGGCGTGGGCTCCGGGTAGGCGTCGGCCACGGTCGCCTCATGCTCGGGCGCCGACTGTGCCGTCTGTGCCGACTGTGCCGTCTGTGCCGACTGTGCCGTCTGTGCCGACTGCGCCGGCGCCGACTGCGCCGGCGCCGACTGCGCCGGCGCCGGCTGCTCGGGCGCCGGCTGCGCCGGCGCCGGGGCGGGTGCGGCGGGCGGCTGGTAGGCAGCGGGGGGCGGTGACGCCGGGGGAGCGTAGGACGGCGCCGCGGGCGTCGACGGCTCGTTCCACGACCAGTTGGCGGACCCGGACTGCCCGCCGTTGGCCGGGACCGCGGCCGGGGGCTGGTAGGCAGGCGCAGGCGGCGCGTACGACGGCGGCGCGTACGACGGCGCGGCGGGAGCGGCCGCGGGCGGCTGGTAAGACGGCGCCGGCGGCGTGGCCGGAGCGGCGGGCTCGGCCGGGGCGGCCGCGGCCGGCCCGGCCGCCGGGGCGGCCGGGGCCGGGGCCGCGGCGGGGGCGTCCGCGTCCTCGATCACCGCGAGCTGCGCGCCGACCGCGACCGTCTCGTCCTCGTCGACCACGATGCCGCGCAGGATGCCGGAGGCCGGCGCAGGGATCTCGGTGTCCACCTTGTCGGTCGACACCTCGAGCAGCGGCTCGTCGGCCGTGACCTGCTCGCCTTCCTTTTTCAGCCAGCGGGTGACGGTGCCCTCGGTAACGCTCTCGCCGAGCTGCGGCATAAGTACGGAGACCGACATGTCGGTGATAACTCCTTACGCGTGGAAGTGCAGTGGCTTGCCGGCGAGCGCGAGGTGCGCCTCGCCGATGATCTCGGACTGGGTCGGGTGCGGGTGGATCAGCGCGGCGACGTCATCGGGCTCGGCGTCCCAGTTGACGATGAGCTGCGCCTCGGCGATCAGCTCGCCGACCCGACTGCCGACGAGGTGGACGCCAAGCACGCGCCCGGGCTTGCCGCCGGCCACCGGCGGCGCCTCGGCGATCACCTTGGCCTGGCCCTGGGTCTGCAGGATGACCGACCTGCCGTTGCCGCCGAGCGGGTAGTTCACCTCGACCACGTTGATGCCCCGCTCGGCCGCCTGGGCCGAGGTGATGCCGACCGAGGCGACCTCGGGCTCGGAGTAGGTAATGCGCGGCACCCCGTCGTAGTCGATCGGCCGCACGTCAAGCCCGCCGATCTGCTCGGCCACGAGGATGCCCTCGGCGAAGCCGACGTGCGCGAGCTGCGGGGTGGCGACGAGGTCGCCGACCGCGAAGATGTTCGGCACCGACGTCCGGCAGTAGCCGTCGACGTCCACGTACCCGCGGCTCATGGCCACCCCGACGGTGTCGTAGCCGAGGTCGGCCGAGACCGGCCCGCGGCCGACGGCCACCAGCAGGATCTCCGCCGCCAGGACCTTGCCGTTGCCGAGCGTCACCGAGACGCCGTCGTCGGTGTAGGAGACCGACTGGAACGGCGTGCCGAGCTCGAACGCGATCCCGCGGCGCCTGAACACCCGCTGCAGCACCTTGGCCGACGCCTCGTCCTCGAGCGGCAGCAGCTGCGGCGCCATCTCGACGATCGTCACATCGGCGCCGAACGACTTCCAGACCGAGGCGAACTCCACCCCGATGACACCGCCGCCGAGGATGATCGCGGACGTGGGCACCCGGTCGAGCGAGAGCCCCTCGTCGGACGAGATCACCCGCGAGCCGTCGATCGACAGCCCCGGCAGCGAGCGCGGGACCGACCCGGTCGCGAGCACGATGTAATCACCGGTGTAGGTCGCGTCCCCGACGACCACCGAGTTCGCCGACGTCAGCCGGCCCTCGCCCGCGATCGTGTCGATCTTCCTGCCCGCCAGGGTGGACTGCAGCCCCTTCCAGAGCCGCTCGACGACGCCCTGCTGGTAGGACAGGACGGCCGGCATCTCGATGCCCTCGAACGTCGCCTGGACCCCGAACTTCGACGACTCGCGGGTGGAGTCGGCCACCTCGGCCGCGTGCAGCAGCGCCTTGGTGGGGATGCAGCCTCGGTGCAGGCAGGTCCCGCCGACCTTGTCCTTCTCGATTAGGGCCACGCGCTTGCCAAGCTCGGCCGCGCGCAGCGCGCAGGCGTACCCGCCGCTGCCGCCGCCGAGAATGACGATGTCGTAATGGCCGCCCTCTGCCACGGTAATCCCCTCTTCTTGACCTAAGTCAGTGTGCCAATCATGTCATCGCGGCGCGGTTATGCGCCGGTGAGTGTTCCGTCCGCCGTCGCCGCCGCGATCGCGATGAGCGCGCGCACGGCCGAGCCGGTCCCGCCCTTGGGGGTGTAGCCGAACGGCGCCTTCTCGTTGTAGGCCGGCCCGGCGATGTCCAGGTGCGCCCAGGCCGCGCCCGCGGGCACGAACTCGCGCAGGAAGATCCCGGCCGTCAGCATGCCGCCGCCGCGGTCGGCCGAGACGTTGGCCAGGTCGGCGACGGTGGAGTCGAGGCCCTTGCGCAGCTCCTCGGGGAACGGCATCGCCCACGCGGGCTCGCCCACCTCGCGCATCAGCTCGGCCACCGAGGCCGCGACGGCGTCCGATGACCCCATCACGCCGGCCGTGCGCAGGCCCAGCGCGACCGTCGCCGCGCCGGTCAGGGTGGCGACGTCGACGACCACGTCGGGGTTGTCCTCGGCCGACCGGACCAGCCCGTCGGCCAGCACCAGGCGGCCCTCGGCGTCGGTGTTGAGCACCTCGACGGTCTTGCCGCCGTAGATTGTGATCACGTCGGACGGCCGCTGGGCGGCGCCCCCGGGCATGTTCTCGGCGATGGCCATGTAGGTCACGATGTTGACCGGGAGCGAGAGCTCGGCGGCGGCGACGGTGGCCGCGAGCACGGCCGCGGCGCCGCCCATGTCGCACTTCATCGTCTCCATCGACTTCGGCGGCTTGAGCGACAGGCCGCCGGAGTCGAACGTGATGCCCTTGCCCACGAACGCGACGGTCTTGGTCGCCTCCGGGTGCGTGTAGGAGAGCCGGACCAGCCGCGGCGGCCGGGTCGAGCCCATGCCGACGCCGATCAGGCCGCCGTACCCGCCGGCCGCCAGCGCGGCCTCGTCGAGCACCTCGACGGCGACGCCGGCCGCGCCCGCGACCCGCTCCGCCTCGGCCGCCAGCGCGGCCGGGGGCAGGTCGAGCGGTGAGGTGTTGACGAGGTCGCGGACCAGGTTGACCGCGTTGGCGATCACCTCGCCCCGGCGCACCGCCGCGGCGTCGTCGGTCAGCACGGACACCGCGACCGACACGGCCGGGGTCGCCCGGTACCTGCGGAAGGTGTACGCGCCGAGCAGCGCCCCGGTGGTGACGGCCTCCGCCTCGCTTGCGGTCCGCGCCGGCAGCGCCACGGCGACAGACTTAACCCCGTCATCCCGAACGGTCCCGGTCTTCGCCGCCACCGATCGCAGCGCCGTTCCGGCGGCCCGGCGGAGGTTCTCGACGTCGAAGGCGTCGCCGCCGTCGCCGGAGGCGGTGCCGAGCCCGACCGCGACGATCAGCGCGGCGGGCAGCTTGCCGCCGCCGGGGATCTTGGTGAGCTCTTCGAGTTCGCCGGTCGCGCCGAGGGCCGCGAGCGTGTCGGCGAGGGTACCGCCGAGCGCTTCGTCTACGCCGTCCGCGCCGGGTGCGACGCTCGGGCCGTCCGGGGTCTGCGCAACCCCGATGACAAGGACGTCAGCCTCGGCTGTGCCTGCCGCTGACTCGCTGTTAGAAAGGGAGACTGTCACGCTGCCGATGTTATTGCACCCTGCCGCGCCCGCATGCTACCCAACGCCCGCCGTGACCCAAGGCACAGTATTTATTGCGCGGGGGGACGACCTCCCTGCGCTGTGCTCCCCGCGGGGGGACGACCCCCCTGCGCCGCCTGTCAGTGAGGCCAGACGCCCGGGGTCGGTCCCCTCGGCTCCCCGGTCAGCTGGCAAGGAGCCGCGCTGACGCCCGTGTGTCCGCCAGCGCCTGGATGAGCGACCACCGGCTGAGCGTCGCGTCGGACCAGAGACCGGGATCGCTCGGCCGGGCGGGCGGGCGACCGGGCCGCGCCGCCGACGGCGTGCACCGCCGACCGGGCAGGTCGGCGATCAGCGCCGCCAGTTCGGTCATCGTGCGGGCGGACAGGGCGGCCCCGAGGCGCTCGTCCAGCTCGTCGAGCGTCAGCCGGCCGTCGCCGACCGCGGCGCAGAGGATGTCGGCCGCGGTGTCCCGGTCGGCGTCGGACGCGCGCTGCGGGGGCGGCAGCGCCGGCCGGACCGACGCCGGGCCGGGGCAGACGAGCATCAGCAGCACCGGGATCACGCGGCCCCCGTCAGACGGTGGCACGGCGAATGGTCGCGTGCCCGCCCGCGAGCAGCAGGACCGCGAGCACCGCGAGCAGCCCGGTCAGCCCGGCCGCGGTCAGCCCGGTGAAGAAGCTCCCGACGCTCGACCACGCGTCCGCCCCCGCCACCAGCAGCACCACCGCGAGCACGACCGCGAGCTGGGCGATGACGAAGGCGGCGACGCCGAACAGGTTCCAGCGCCGGTGGATGATCCCGAACCACATCCCGTAGATGAACAGCAGCGCCAGCGCCACCGATGACGTCAGCCAGGTCAGGTACCACGGCCCGGCCAGGATGTACGGCACCCGGAAGAAGAACATCCGGACCCCCCAGCCGTCGGTCGCCCGCTCGATCGCCTGCAGCCCGGCCAGCACGAGCCCGTCCGCGACCGCCAGCGCCGCCCCGAGGGCCGCGCTGCCGGCGTAGTAGGACCGCCGGCTCACGCCCAGCGACAGCGCGAACGGCAGCGACCGCCCGACCAGGCTCAGCCCGATGATCAGGAACAAGATGTAGATGGTCGCCACCCCGCCGGTGTAGCCGTGGGTGGCGTCCTGCACCGAGACCGGGCCGTGGCTCGTCATCACGGTGTGGTGACCATACGGCGACAGGGCGAAGATCACCAGGTTGACGAGGAAGCTGCCGGACAGGATCGCCCACGGGATCAGCAGCGGGGCCCACGGCACGACCAGGTGGTAGCGGGCGACGTCGCGCCACGTCTTCATGCGCTTGTCCTTTCACGGTCGTCGGGCTGCGCGGCCTGCACCACGAGTTGCTGCAGCGTCAGCGGGGTCAGATCCAGGTGCAGCGAGGCGGCCCGCAGCCGGTCGGCCTCGTCCAGCCCGCCCGCCACGACGACCGACGCCCGCGAGGCGATCCGGCGCCGGTCCCAGACCGCCCGCCCGGCGGCGAACTCGTCCACCGCCAGCACCGGCCCGGTCACCGCGGTGGCGACGCCGCGCAGGTCGTCGGCGTCGGCCGTGAGCACGATCCGGCCCCGGTCGATCACCACCACCCGCTCGAGCAGCCCGGACGCCTCGTCGATGAGATGGGTCGAGAGCAGGATCGTCCGCGGGTGCTCGGCGTAGTCCGCCAGCAGCCGGTCGTAGAAGATCTGCCTGGCGACCGCGTCGAGCCCCGCGTAGGGCTCGTCGAACATCGTCACTTCGGCCCGGGCGGCGAGGCCGATCACGATCCCGAGGGCGGACCGCATCCCCCGGGACAACTTCTTCACCGCCCGGCCCGGCGGCAGCCCGAAGTCAGCCAGCAGGTCGTCCGCCAGCGCGGCGTTCCACCGCGGGTAGAACCACGACGCGACCCGCAGCGCGTGCCCGACCTTGAAGTCGGGGTAGGTCTGGTCCTCGCGGA
>Ga0335072_10013558_pt1 | contig 11603 bp, 10 predicted proteins | sample Lox_Sample_21_FD_206725 | JGI IMG/M metagenome (GOLD analysis project Ga0335072, IMG submission 206725) | Soil microbial communities from Loxahatchee National Wildlife Refuge, Florida, United States - Lox_Sample_2.1 | ecosystem: Environmental > Terrestrial > Soil > Wetlands | place: USA...
GCGCACACCTGGGGGATCGACCCTGACGCGCGGACCTGGGTGTGGAAGATCTTGCCCGCGCCGCGCCGGCCGGGGAACATCTCGACCTGGTCGGTGATCCGGGCCCCGGCCGAGTCGACCAGGTAGACCATCGGGATGCCGCTGGCATAGGCCTTCTCGATGATCCGGATGATCTTCTCCACGGTCCGGGCGCCCCAGGATCCGGCCTTGACCGTCGAGTCGTTCGCCATCAGCGCGACCGGGCGGCCGGCGATCGCGGCCGTGCCGGTGATCACGCCGTCGGCGGGCAGGCCGTCGGCCAGGACGTTCGCGAACGCGCCGTCCTCGGTGAAGCTTCCGTCGTCGACGAGCAGGGCGATCCGGTCCCGGGCGAACAGCTTTCCTGCGGCCGCGGCGGCCTCGTGGTACCTGGCCGCCCCGCCCTTCTCGATCTTGCTCCGGACCTGGGCCAGCTCGGGGTGCCCGGCCTCGCCGTCGACGCCCGGCGCCTCGTCCTTCAGTTCTTCGCTCACGCTCGCGAGCGTACCGACTCGCCGCCGATGCGCTCATCGAGCAGGCCGGCCAGGGCCGTGTACGCCGAGACCTGCTCGGGCACCGCGCCGGTGACCATGACCGGGACGCCCTGGTCCGCGTCGCTGGCGACGCGCGCGCTGAACGGGACGCGGGCCAGCCTGGGGATCAGGTCCCAGATGCTCTCGCCGGCGGGCGCTTCGGGGAAGAGCGGCGTCGGCTCGCCGCAGTTCGGGCAGATCTGGCCGCTCATGTTCTCGACGCCGCCGACGCTCGCCGCCCGGTACCGTGCGAGGTCGGCGATCAGGCGCCGCGCGTCCTGGTGCGCGATGACCTGCGGGGTCACGACGACCAGCACGAACACCGGACGCCCGGTCATGCCGAACACGAACTGCTGGATGTCGGCGGTGCCCGGCGGGAGGTCTACGACGAGGCAGTCGACATCGTCCCAGGCCGCGTCGGCGATCAGCCTGCGGACGATCAGTTCCGCGATGCCCGCCTGAGCGCCGAGGCCCTGGTTCTCGCCCAGCAGGAAGGCCGCCGAGGCGACCTGGAGGCCGTGCCGCTCGATCACCTCGAGGCGCGAGCCGCGCTGGCCGCGGGCGGCGAACAAGGTGATGCCGCCCGCGTCCCGCCTTCGCCGCAGGCCGAGCATGCGCGGGACGTCGGGCCCGTAGAGGTCGGCGTCGACCAGGCCGACGGTCCGGCCCCGGGCTCGCAGAGCCAGGGCCAGGTTCACGGCGACCGTGGTCTTGCCGACGCCGCCCTTGCCGCTCGCCACCGCGATGAGCGGCACCCGATCGGGGTCCGGCCGGGATGCCTGGGGGTGCGCCACGGCCTTGAAGCGTACCCGGCTGGCTAGCGGGCAGCTGTCAATGCAGGTGCAGGCCGACGCCGAGCAGTACGAGCCACCAGAGGCAGACGGCGAGTACCGCGGACAGGACCACCTTGAGCAGCGGGACCGTGATGTAGCCGCGGTCCCAGGCGATAACGAGGCCGACGATGATGTAGATGAACCCCAGCAAGCCGAACCGCTTGAACATGGCCTTCCGCTCCGATCCTTTTAAGCCTGGACCCGACCCAAGGATGTGGTTGAGTTGCGCGGCTTTGTCTCTCCGGATCGCAGCGGTTCAAACAAAGGCAGCCGATGAGCACGGCCGCCGTAATGTCAGGCCGGAATTGTCCGGGTTCGCGGACCGGCCCGGAGCACCTGAGAGGGCAGCGAGCGCCCGATGATCCGTTCCGCGTCGGCGGCGGCCTCGATCATCGCCTCGAGCTCGATCCCGGTCGCCACGCCCATGTCCTCGACCATGTGCACGAGCTCTTCGGTGGCGATGTTGCCGGTGGCCCCTGGCGCGTAGGGACACCCGCCCAGCCCGCCGACGGACGCGTCGAAGTCGGATACCCCGAACTCGAGCGCGGTCAGCACGTTGGCCAGGCCGGTCCCGCGCGTGTTGTGGAAGTGGAGGTTGAGCGCCACGTCGGGGTGAGCCGAGCGGAACGCGCCCACGAGCTCACGGACCCGCCGCGGGGTGGCCATGCCCGTGGTGTCGCCGAACGAGATGCAGTCAGCGCCGTCGGCCACCGCCCGTGACGCCACCCGGACCACCCGCTCGACCGGCACGTCCCCCTCGTAGGGGCAGCCCCACGCGGTGGACACGATCACCTGGCAGGTGGCGCCGCGGCCGTGCGCCTCGTCGATGACCACCGCGATGTCGTCCAGCGACTCCTCGGTCGACCTGTTGACGTTCTTGCGGTTGTGGGTGTCGGAGGCCGACACGACGGCCTCGATCTCGGTCAGCCCGCTATCCAGCGCCCTGCGGGCGCCGCGCAGGTTGGGGACCAGGGCCGAGTACCTGACCGACGGCGACCTTTCGATCCCGAGCCACACCTCGTCCGCGTCGGCCATCTGCGGGATCGCGTCCGCCCTGACGAACGACACGGCCTCGATGCGCTGCACGCCGGTAGCAGACAACCGGTCGATAAGCTCGATCTTGGCCGCGGTCGGCACCGGGTCCTCGTTCTGCAGACCGTCACGGGGGCCGACCTCGCGAACCGAGATCCGCTCGGGAAGGTCACTCACTGCGTCGCCTCATACCGGAAGGCTAACGCCGGCAACGCCCTTACCGGTCCTCGCGGGCCAGCCGCCCCTGCTCGTCCTCGACGAGCTGGAACAGCGTCGCCTGCACCCGCTCGACCTCCGGGATCTCGGTGAGGATGAGCTGCCCGTGCTCGCCTGCGGACTCGACGATAAGCCTGCCGCACCCGAGCAGCCGGTCCAGCAGCCCGTGCGAGAACGATACGTCGCTGATCCTGATCAGCGGGAAGTCGCGGCCGGACCGGGACAGGATGCCGCGGCGCAGCCGGAGCCTGCGGGTGGTCAGCTCGTAGCTGGTGGTCTTCCAGCGCAGCCACGGGACCACGCACCAGAGGATCACGGCCAGCAGGGCAGCGCCCGCGATCGCGAATCGCACCGGCACCAGCTCGCTGCGCGGCGGGAGCAGGATCTCTCCCGCGACCGCCGCCACCACGATCAGCAGGAAAACGAGGGACGGCCGAAGCAGCGTCTTCCAGTGCGGGTGCAGCCGCAGCACGAAACGCTCGCCCTCGACCAGGGAGCCATCACCGGCCATAGGCCACATGGTGACACGTATGCCGGCAATATGCGGTCAGGCGTGATCGCGTCAGCGCGTCATCGCAGGTGGATGACGTCGCCGGCGCTGACAGGCACCGGACCATCGGCCGAACCGACGACGAGCCGGCCCAGGTCGTCGATGTCCTCCGCCGTCCCTGTCATGGTCTTGCCCCCGGGCAGCGACACCCGGACCGCCCGGCCCAGGGTCGCGCTGAGCCGCCGGTACTCCGAGTCGAGCCCGCTGAGGCGAACGTCGCCCGCCTGGCTCGTCCAGGCCGGGTACCAGCGCTCCAGTTCCCTGAGCGTGGCGGCGAGCAGCCGGTTCCGGTCGGTGACGGCCGCGCCCTCGATGGCCAGCGAGGTGGCCCCGGGCACCGGCAGCTCGTCCCGGCGGGTGGACACGTTGATCCCGGCGCCGACCACGATCGCGTCATCGGCCTGCTCGGCCAGGATGCCGGCCAGCTTGGCCCCGTTCACCAGCAGGTCGTTCGGCCATTTCAGCCGGACGTCGACGCCGGCGTCCTGGCGCAGCGCCAGGGCGACGGCGACCCCTGCCAGCAGCGTTACCCAGCCCCGGCGCCCCTGCGGCACGGCGGCAGGACGCAGCAGCACCGAGAACATGAGCGCGGCGCGCGGCGGCGCGACCCACTGCCGGCCCATCCGGCCGCGCCCGGCCGACTGGGCCTCCGCCGCGAGCACCACGCCCTCGGCCTCGCCGCGCCGTGCGTCGGCCAGCAGGTCGGCGTTGGTAGACCCGGTTTCGGCCACAATGCGGATCTCGCGCCAGAAGCCCCCCGGCACGACCAGCGCGTCTCGCACCCGCTCGGCGCTCATTGCCGGCCGGGCGAGCGGATCGGTACTCGCCATGCACGCTATTGTCAAGGCCGGGGGATTACCTGTTCCGCGCCGGGTGCCTACTCGTCAGGACTCATCCATGAGTTAGGCCGCGCGGCAGGTCATGCGGGCTGGGCGGCCCGGACAGTCGAGGAGAGCAGTGCGCGATCTCGAACTAGAGCGTCGCGGCGCGCGCGGGCGACCTGGCGCACCGGGCGGCGAACGGGGGCGCGGCCTGCCCTGGCCCGCGGACGCGATCGTTGCCGCGGTGCGCCGGTTCGCCGCTGCGATCGCGCCAAGGGCGCTATGGCGCGACCACCGGCTGTTCACGATCCTGGTCGCGGCGGCTCTGGTGCCGCGCGTGCTCGCGGCGCTGGCGTTCCGGCCAGCCCTGCTCACGGCGGACTCGTTCCTGTACATGACCGAGGCCGCGCACGGCACGCTGGGCACGATCCGGCCGTCCGGCTACTCGCTACTGCTCGATGTCCTGCGGCCGCTGCCGTATCCGCTGCTCGCGGTCACCACGGTGCAGCACCTGATGGGGATCGCGATCGCGGTCATCGTCTACGGCATGCTGCGCTACTGGGGCCTTCCGGCCTGGGGCGCGTCGCTGGCCGCGCTGCCGACCCTGTTCGACCCGCGCGAGATCGCGCTGGAGTCCTACATCCTGCCCGACACCCTCTACAACCTGATCCTGCTGCTGGCCGTGGCGCTGCTGCTGACCAGGCGCACGCCGCGGCTGTGGCAGTGCGCGCTGGCCGGCCTGTTCGTTTCCTACGTGTCCGTCCTGCGCGGTAACGGGCTTCCGCTGGCCGTGATCTTCGCGGCGTTCATCGTCATCAGGCGAGTCGGCTGGCGCGCCTTCGCGGCCGCCGCCGTCGCGTTCGCGGCACCGTTGCTCACGTACGTGCTGATGTTCCAGGCTGCCTACGGCCAGCTCAACATCACCGACAGCGACGGCCTCTTCCTGTGGTCGCGCACGACGAGCTTCGCCAACTGCGCGATCATCAAGCCGCCGAAGGACCTCGCGCCGCTCTGCCCGAACCGGGAGAAAAACGTCGCCCCGGCCGGACCCGCTCCGGCCTGGTCGGTCAATGCCCTGCTCAACGAGCCAAGCCCGGCGGACTATCTGTGGGCGCCGGATGCCTGGTGGCGCCGCGACAAGTACCCGGGCATCGACAACTACAACAACAAGCTCGGCATGCGGTTCGCGATCGACGCGATCGAGGCCCAGCCGCTCGATTACCTCAGGGTCACCGCCCGGGACGTGCTGCTGGTGTTCGTGCAGAACGACCGGCCGCTGACGAAGACCACGATGAGCTTCACCACGACGCCGCACATCGCCAGGCTGCCGTCGTATTACTCCCGGGACGAGATGCAATTTGCCGGAACGCACAGCAATACTTATCTCGTTCAGCCGTATGCGTACTTCCTGCTGCTGTATCAGGAACCGGTATATTTTCCTGGCATTGTCTTCTTTCTGGTCATCGTGACCGGGCTCGTCGGCGTCCTGCGGCAGTGGCGCAACTGGGGCGGCGTCGCGGCCCTGCCCTGGGCGCTGGCCGCGGCGAGCATCGTGCTTCCCGCCTTGCTGACCCAGTCCTTGTACCGGTACACGATCGTCGCGATACCCCTGGCCTGCCTGGCAGCGGGCCTGGCGTTCGCCGGCAGAGGGCGCTCGCCGGCCGAGCCGCGGTCCCAATCCGGTAAGTCCTGACGGCATTGCCGGCGGGATGGCGGTAATCTCGCAGCGCCGAAGCATAAGGGGGGCGCAAATGAGGACCAGAATACCCGTATTACTAATATGCGGCGCACTCGCCGCTGGATGTGCCGGCCATTCCACACCGCCATCGGCGAGTAATTCATCGTCGCCGCCGGGCGCGTCAGCGTCGCCATCCGGGGCCGGGACCGTGACCTCGGCCGTGGCCACGGCGCCGAAGACAGCGGCGGCGGCCAAGACCACCGCCACGCTGTTCCTCGACCTGTACGCCGCCGGCCAGTACCCGGCCACGTACGCGATGCTCTCGCCGAACGCGAAGAGGTTCATCACCGAGCACACCTGGGTGCGCGTGCACCAGACCTGCAAGGGCACGCTCGGCTCGTCCTACACCGTCAGCGAGCCGGTCCTGAGCGGGACCGACGCCGTGGTCAACGTGTCGCTGACAGGATCGCGGTCCGACCTGGGCAGCGACCAGGAGAACTTCATCTATCGCGGCGACCGGTGGAACTTCGTCCCGCCGGACCTGTCGCTCTACAAGCACCACACCGCGGCGGAGGTCACGGCCAGGCTGAAGTCCCTCAACGAGTGCGGCTAGGCACCGCGCCGGTCACGAGTCGCCCGAGCGGCGGGGCTGTGCGCCCGTGTGCCGCGCACGCAGCACGAGCGCGAGCTCGAACCGGGCGTCGGGGTTGTCCAGCTCCTCGCCGAACAGGTCCTGCAGCTTGTGCAGCCGGTAGCGGGCCGTCTGCGGGTGAATGAACAGCCGCGAGGCGACGCCGCTGCTCTTGCCGGTCTCGAGCCAGGCCAGCAGCGTCTCGGCCAGCATGTCCTGGCGGCCCGGCGCCATGTCCTTGAGCGGGGCCAGCCTCCTCGCCCCGAGGCGGTCGAGCAGGTCGCCGCCGCGGCGCAGCACCATGTCGGTCAGGTGATCGTCGCAGTGGATGATCGAGTAGTCGCCGAAAACGCCCTGCTCGGCGAGCGTGAGGGCCTCTCTGGCCCAGTGCAGCGACTTGGCCGCGTCGCGCAGGCTGACCGGAGGGCCGACCGCGCACTGCAAGCCGCGCAGCCCCCGGTCCAGCATGTCGCGCCGCCCAGGGCCGTAAGGGTCCGGCGCGATCAGCACGGGCGGCGTGCGGTCGAGATCCTGCAGCACCTCGGCGGGCAGCGCCGGAACCCGGCCGCCCTGAGGCTGGCGCCCGGTCAGCACGACCACGGAAAGCTGGCGCGGCTGGCGCCACTGCGCCAGCCGGGTCATCTCGTCGATGGCCTCGACCGCGGCCGGGGGCTCGGCCAGCAGCAGGCCGACCAGCCTGCGGCGGCGCCGCTGCAGCTCCCCGGCCACCTGCGCCTGCGTCTGCGCGTACCCCTCGGCGGACAGCGCCGCGATCTCGTCGAGGAAAACGAAGAGGGCCTCGGCGAGCAGGCTGAGGGTCTGCAGGGGTGCGTCCATCCACTGCGACGCGTGGGTCAGCCAGCGCAGCGCGACCCGGGCACCGGCCCGCAGGGCCGCCTGGAGGGCCTCGAGGCTGCGGCCCTCGCTGGCCTCGGCCGCGCCCAGGCGGCGGAACACCTCGGCGGCCTGGTCCGATGAGGCGCCTGGGTCCGCGATCCGCGCGATGAACTGGCTGGCGGCTTCCTCGGCGCCGCGCCGGACGGCATGCTCGTACGAGCCGTCGCCCGGCCGCGCGTACTCGGCCACGCTGGCGTGGATCTCCGCGACCATCGCTTCGACCACCTTCGGCAGCATCGGCCTGAGCTGGCCGGCCACCTCGGCCGGGATCGCCGGCCAGGGATCCGGTGCCCGGCCCGGATGGTCCGCGCTGCCGGCACGGCCGGTTCCGCTGGTTCGGGCCGCGCCGTTCCCGCGGGCGCGTGGCACACCATTGCCATGCTGCGTGGTGTCCGGGCGGGCAACACCGTTCGCCCGTGCCCCCGCCGCCCCGTTTGTGTGACCGGACACCGCGACGACCCTCGCCTCGTTCTCTGGGCGGTGCCGGTCCCACAACGGGAGTGAGCGGTCCAGCTACTCGCCGGTAATATCTCCCGAGGCTAGTTATGTTTCGGATCGGTGTCCAGTAAAGGCCCAGACCGGCGCCCTGGCCAGGACGTGGCCGGCCGTTGCCGGGGACCGGCCATCGCTACGAGCGGCCGTCCCGCACGGCGAGCGCCCTGAGCTGCGCCAGGACCGCCCCGGCCGCGGCGGCCCCGGCCAGCACCAGGCAGGTGACGGCCTCCGCGTGTGCCGAGCCCGGCCGGAACGTGTCCGCCGCGGCGGTGGTGAGGTGCGCGGGCAGGGCGCCGGCCAGGTTCAGGTACAGCGTCCCGAACGTGGCCACGCCGATAACCAGCCCGAGCTGGTTGACGGTCACGATCACGCCCGTCGCGTCGGCTGCGTCCGGCACCGGCACCAGTATCAGCACCGACGTCATGAGCGGGCTGAAGGCCAGCGCCATGGCACCGCCGATCACGCCGAGCACCAGGTAGAACGCGACCCCTCCGCTGCCGCCGCCGCGGACCAGAGCCGCCAGCGCCAGCAGCGATGCCGCCAGGACGGTGAAGCCCCAGCAGGCGAGCCGGGGGCGGACCCGCGCCGGAAGGCGCTGCCAGTTGAGACTGACCAGGGCGAACACGGCCGCAGACGGAGCGAAGGCCAGGCCGGCCCGCAGCGGCGAGTCACCAAGACCGCCTTGCAGGTGCAGCGCCAGCGTGAAAAACAGGCCGCCGAACGTGGTCATGACCGCGAACAGGCCGGCGACCCCCAGAGCGGCCCCGGGCAGCCGCAGCACCCGCCCGGGAACCAGCGGGAACCCGCCGCGGGCGGTGAGCCTGCGCTCGGCCATCGCGAAACCGGCGAACGCCACGACGCTGCCGCCCAGGCTGGCCCAGCCCCAGGCCGGCCAGTGCTCGGGCTGGCCCAGGACCAGCGGCACGACGAGGGCCAGCACCGCCGGCGACAGCGTGAGCAGGCCGGTCAGGTCCAGCCCGCGGCCGACGTCGGCCCGCCCGGCGGGCAGCTTCAGCCCTCCGGCCACCAGCAGCACCGCACCGATCGGCACGTTGACCAGGAACACCGGCCGCCAGCCGGCTCCCAGCAGGTTCGCGCTGATGAGCAGGCCGCCAGCGATCTGCCCGATCACCACCCCGCCTGCCAGCACCGCCGAATAGGCGCTCATCGCCCGGACCCGGGAGGCACCGGTGAACGTGCGCTGGATCAGGCTGAGCACCTGGGGGATCATCGTGGCCGCGCCGGCGCCCTGGACGAACCGGAGCGCGACCAGCCATCCGGTCGACGGCGCGAGCCCGCAGCCGAGCGAGGCCAGCGTGAACACGGCAAGGCCGGCCAGGAACATGTGCCGGTGGCCGATGATGTCGCCGAGGCGCGCGCCCGTCACCAGCAGAACGGCGTAGGCGATCGTGTAGCCGGCGATCACGAGTTGCAGGCCGGCGCCCGATGCGTGCAGTCCGACGTGGATCGAGGGAGCGGCGACGTTCACCACCGAGGCGTCGAGCACCGCCATGAACTGCCCGACGAGCACGATCGCCAGCAGCAGGCCGGGTCTCGCCGGCGGCCGGCCGGCCCGGCCCCGGCGCCCGGGCCGGGTTGCCGCGGCGGAGCGAACGGCCCGGTTCTGATCGTTAACGACGATTTCTGTCACGTGATCGAGCCTGCCGCCGGTCCGGTGCCGGTACCAAGAGCCCAGTCATCCTGGTACCAGCACCACCTGGATCGGCCGCCGCGTCCCTAACCGCCGAGCGTGTTGCGACGGCCGGCCAGGGCGGCGGCGACGTCCTCGACGCTGACCGGCGACGCCGCTTCGAAATCCGCCCGCCGCAGCGAGTTGAGCCGCGCTTCTCGCGCGATCATCGCGATGTCGGCCCCCGACAGGCCCGGCGTGTTATCCGCCCATTCGCCGCAGCGGCCGTGCAGCGGCTCGGGCAGGTACATCTCGAAAAGCTGCCGCCGGCCGCCGGCGTCGGGCAACGGCACCTCGATATGCAGTCCCAGCCGGCCGGGCCGGAGTATTGCCGGATCGATGCTTTCCTTGCTGTTCGTCGCGCCTATTATCGAAACCTGGCCCAGGTCTATGAGGCCGTCCATTTCCGCCAGGAGCTGGTTGACAACGCGATCGGACGCGCCGCCGTCGTGCATGCCACCGGTCCGCCGCCGGGCCAGCGCCTCTATCTCATCGAAGAACACGACGCACGGAGCCACCGAGCGGGCACGCTCGAACAGGTCGCGGACCGCTTGTTCCGACTCGCCGAACCACTTGTTCAGCAGTTCCGGACCGCGTACCGGGATGAAGCGGCAGTCGCATTCGTGTGCGATGGCGCGAGCCAGCAGCGTCTTGCCGGTTCCCGGAGGTCCGTGGAGCAGCACTCCGCGCTCCATGTGCAGGCCGGCCGCCGCGAACACCTCCGGCCGGGAAAGCGGCAGCACGAGCCGCTCTTTGAGCTCGGTCACGGTGGCGTCCAGGCCCGCGATGTCGGAAAAACTGGTCTTCGGAATATCGGAAATGTCGGCATCGATGGCCGAGGGCGTCACGATCGTGAGCGCCTCGTAAAAGTCCTCGGCGCGGATCTGCAGCGGCGCCTGCGCTTCCGGCTTGCTGGACTCGAGCACCTCCACCGGGTAACTGCGGCGCAGTGCCAGGCACCCGGCCTCCTGGCAGAGGGCTTCCAGGTCGGCCCCGACAAACCCGGCCGTGCGCCGGGCAAGATCGGTGAGCAGGTCGTCGCGGTCGGGCTGGGGGGTGGCCAGCGGCAGCCAGCGCGTGTGCGTGACGAGTATTTCCTTGCGTTCGGGCTCGTTCGGGACGGGCACCCGGATGAGCCGTCCGATCCGGCCAAGCCTGAGAACGGCTTTATCGATCTCGTCGCGTCGGCTTGTGGTGGCGACGACGGCAGGACGTCCCGGCTGATCGAGCACCCGCTGCACCAGCCCGAGCAGGTGGGTCGGTGCGCCCGGCGTACCCCGGCTCGGGGCGAGGAAATCGATGTCGTCGATCACGACGAGGCGCGGGGTCGCGTTGCCGTCTTCGGCGGCGAAGGCGGTCCTGAGGGCCTCCTCGGCCTGTGCCAGCGGCTGGCTCGCCAGTTCCGGTCCGCTGATGAACGTGACGGCAGCCCTGCTGTGCTGCGCGACCGCGCGTGCCAGCAACGTCTTGCCCGTGCCGGGAGGACCGTAAAGAAGGATCCCCGACGGAACGCTGATGCCGATCGCCCGCAGGTCCCGTGGCCTGCGCAGCGGCAGTTCCACCTCGCGCCGCAGCACGGTGATGACCGGGTCGAGCCCGCCGATCTCGTGGTAGCCGGGCGGCCAGTCCGCCGTCCGGGGGTCGGGGTGAACGACGTGAGTGAGCGCGTCGCCCAACCTGGCCACGTCGACCGCGTGCTGGCCGACCATGACGGCGGCCACTTCGTACTCGCCGGTGCCGCTCCCGCCGAGCGGCTGATAGCCGAAGCGCAGCCCCGGATAGAGCAGGTATTTCCCGGACCGCAGGAATTCGGGCAAGCCGGCACTGTGGTCGGTCGGGGGGCCAGACCACCGGGTGAGCCGCAGCTCCAGCCGGTCCGCAACGGGCAACTCGGCCGCGCGCAGTCCGGTGACCTGGACCTCGGCGCCGTCGCGGGTACCGAGCGCCGCACACTGCCACGAATCAAGAGCGATCCTGCACTCCGCGGTGAACAGCGGCGACAGTTCCCACACCAGGGCGCAGTAGATGGTGGAAGGGCCGTTCGAGATCCGGACCGGCTGGCCGGCCGGGAGGTCCTCGAGGTTGGAGAAGCACTGGCCGAAGCTGAGCTGGTCCGAGGCGAGGCTCTGCACAATCGCGGTCGTCACCATTTACCTCGCGCCGTCGAGTCGGGCCTGTTCGTGCGCTGGCGGAGACGCCAGAAATTTGA
>Ga0335072_10013559_pt1 | contig 11603 bp, 10 predicted proteins | sample Lox_Sample_21_FD_206725 | JGI IMG/M metagenome (GOLD analysis project Ga0335072, IMG submission 206725) | Soil microbial communities from Loxahatchee National Wildlife Refuge, Florida, United States - Lox_Sample_2.1 | ecosystem: Environmental > Terrestrial > Soil > Wetlands | place: USA...
GGCCCTGGGTCCCGTGATCCGCTGCCAGCTGGGCGAAGTCGCTGGCTGCCCGCGGTTTGTGGTCGAAGGCTTGGACGGTCTCGATGGAAGGCGCGATGTCCAGGAACATCGTGAGGTGACGGCGCGCCTGGACGCCGCATCCGATCACGCCGAGCCTTCTTGGCGCCGGCGCGAAGCGGCGGGCCACGACTCCCGATACCGCCGCGGTTCGTACCTCTGTCAGCCACGCGCCGTCGATCACCGCGAGCGTGGAGCCGGTTTCCGGGTCGGTGAGGATCAGCAGCCCTTGAATGTAGGGAAGCCCGCGTCTGGTGTTCTGCGGATAGCCTGCGATCCACTTACAGCCGGCGAGTCCGCTGCGAGCGAGGTAAGCGGGCATCGCGTGAATGAACGCGTCATCCCGCGGGTGGATGCCTGGCTTGGGGGGATTCTCCACATGACCTGCCGCCCGCTCGCGGAAAACGTCCTCGATGACGTTGAGTATCTCTTCCCACCCGAGCCCGAGACTTTCCGCGTCATTGCGTCCGATAACCAGGATGTCGGCCATTGTTCCTTCTTCCCTTCATTGGGCGGGCTCCGGCCCCCTGAGCCCGTGCATTCCGCGGTAGTCCGGGCTGCTGGGTGATTCCCAGCGATCAAGCAGCGCAGCGTCTATGTCGTACACCTCGACACGAAGCGGCTTGCAGGTCGGCAGCGGGTCCTGGGCGTTCGGACCCCACAGGTCCACAGACAAGTCGCCTCCCGGGCAGGCGGACAGTGCGCACAGCAGGTCGATCTCGGCGAAGAACTCCAGGTAATCACCGGGGCGGGCGGGGCTCGCCGACATGAAGTAGCGGTCGTTGGCGAGTCCGGTTACCTGGAACACGTTGAGCACGTCGTGCACGTCCAGCTCGGTGAGGCCGTGCGGCAGCACGGCGCGGACCAGGTTGGAATGGCAGTGCCGATCGAAGTCCTCGCCGGTCAGCAGCCGGTTGACGTACGGGTCGCAGCGAGTACCGAGCAGGTCATGGCATCGTCCGCCGTTCTCGTCCGCCCCGTACTGGAGTGTGTCCGCGGTGAAGGTGAGCATCGGGCGCAGGTACGGCAAGGTGGACCACAGGCGGTCGTAGGTAGTGACGTGGGCCGCCTGTAGCTGCCTGCTGCGCGAGGCCCACAGGCGCTCCCGTGGGTTGCGGGCGTTCCAGCAGTTGAAGTCGCCGACTTGCGGCCCGGCGTCCGCGATGATGCGGCAGACCTGCCCGGCCCGGACGTGCCAGGCCCGCCCGTCCCGGGCAGGCACCGTGAGCTGCTCGATCAGGTGGCGGCCCGGGGCGGTCGCGATGCGTTCGTAGCGGCCGCGGTCGAGATCGAGCGGACCGCCGCTGCGGGCGGTGTAGGCCGGCGTCGGCGGTCGCTGCGAGCGTCGTGCAGGCCCCTGCGGTGGGCTCACTTCCGGCCTCCCGTCACGGTGAAGGTGCCGCCTCCTCGGCCGAGCCGCCCAGGTAGGCATTTTGGACGCGGGGGTCACGCGCCAGGTTTGCGGCCGGCCCGTCAAGGACGATGCGGCCTGTCTCGAGGACGTAAGCGCGATCGGCGAGGGCCAGCGCCTGCCGGGCGTTCTGCTCCACCATCAGGATCGCGGTGCCGCTGCCCCGGATGCGCCGGATCACCTCGCCAACCGTTTTGACCATCACCGGGCTCAGTCCCAGCGATGGCTCGTCCAACGCGAGCAGACGGGGTTCGTTCATCAGGGCGCGCCCCACCGCAAGCATCTGCTGCTCGCCTCCGGACAGCAGACCGCCGAGCTGCCCGCGGCGCTCTGCCAGCCGGGGAAACAGGTCAAAGACCCGCTGTTTGCGTTCGGCAACGATGGTGTGGTCGCGGCGCGCCAGGTAACCGCCCAAGCTGAGGTTCTCCTCGACGGTAAGCGCGGCGAATATCCGCCGGCCTTCAGGCACGTGGCCCAGTCCCTTTGCGACGATGTCGTACGGGCGTGCGCGCGTGATGTCGGCTCCGCCGAAAGACACGGTGCCGCTGCGCGGCCGCTGCAGCCCGGAGATGGTCCGCAGCATCGTAGTTTTGCCGGCGCCGTTGCTGCCGAGCAGTGCCACGATCTCACCCTCGTTGACGTGCAGCGAGACGCCCCGCAAGGCGGCTATATGACCGTAGTACGTATGCATGTCGGCGACCGTCAGGAGTTTCACTCAGACACCTCCCCGACCGCTTCTGTGGCCTCGTGGTCCTCCCTGCCGAGGTAAGCGTCGATGACGCGCGGGTCGCTGCGGATCTGCCGAGGGGGTCCTTCGGCGATGACCGCGCCCTGGTCGAGGACGATCACTCGATCGGATAGCCCCATGACCACGCCCATGTCGTGCTCGATCAGCAGTACCGTGACGCCGGAGTTCCTGACCTGACGGACCAGGCCCATCAGCTCGCGCTTCTCAGTGGGGTTGGTTCCGGCGGCGGGCTCGTCGAGGAGAAGGGCCAGCGGCCTGCTCATCAGGGACCGGGCGATCTCCAGCCTGCGCCGGTCGCCGTAAGACAGCTCAGAGGCAAGCACGTGGGCCTTGCCGGCAAGGCCGACGAAGGTGAGCCACCGCAGCGCCTCACGCCGGTCCTGAGCGCTCGTGCGGCCGAGCAGTCCGTGCCGGGACACCAGCCTGCCCTGGTGAGCGGACAGTCCCGCCAGGCAGTTGTCGGCTACGTCGAGCCCTTCGAATAGCCGGACGCCCTGGAAGGTGCGGGCCAGGCCGAGGCTGACGATCTTGTGCGGCTTCACCTTGAGCAGCGACCGTTCCCCGCGCAAGGACACCTCGCCTCGCTGCGGCGTCACCATCCCGGTGATGCAGTTGAATACGGTCGTCTTGCCCGCGCCGTTCGGGCCGATGATGCTGAGGATCTCGCCGGCGTGCAGGTCGAAGCTGACGTCGTTGACCGCGATGACACCGCCGAAGCTGTGCCGAAGCCCGGAGACGCGAAGCAGCAGCGATCCGGGCTCGGGCCGCCCTGCGGCCGGCGCTTCCGTAGCCTCGCCTGCCGTGGCCGTCGTTGCCGTAGCCTCGCGCGGCGCGAGAGGCGCGGTGAAGGAACCTTGCCGCGATCGCCTGGCTGGCCACAGCCCCTGCGGTCTGACCAGCATGAGCAGGACGAGGCCTAGCGCGAATATGAGCAGCCGGTAACTGCTGATCGGGCGCAGCGCCTCGGGCAGCGCTATCACGACCAGCGCGCCCAGGATCATCCCGGGAATGCTGCCCATGCCGCCGACGATCACCACCAGCAGGATCGTCACCGAGGTTGTGAAGGTGAAGGTGGTCGGGTCAATCGTGCCGAACTGGCTGGAGAAATACATGCCGGCGAGTGCTCCTACCATCGCCCCCATAACGTAGGCGAGCAGCTTGACCTTGGTGGCGGGCACGCCGACCGCCTCGCTCGCCGTCTCGTCTTCGCGCAGGGTGCGCCAGGCCCTGCCAAGCCGCGAACGGGACAGCAAACCGGTGAACACAATGGCGATGAGCAGGAAAAACAGGCCAAGGTAGTACAGGCCGCTCTCGGACACTATCGAGGTGCCGAACACGGTTGCCGGCGGAATGCCGTACAGCCCGTTCGCGCCTCCCGTCACGCTCAGGTTGGTGACCGTGATCCGGACAATCTCGCCGAAGCCCAGGGTGACGATGGCCAGGTAGTCGCTGCGGAGTCGCAGCGTGGGGTAGCCGATGATGCAGCCGGACACCGCGGCAGCGGCCACGGCGGCCGGCAGCGTCTCCCAGAACGACAGGTGCGCGTCCAGCTGCAGCAACGACGAGGTGTACGCGCCGATGGCGAAGAAAGCCGCATACCCGAGGTCCAGCAGCCCAGCGTAGCCCACCACGACGTTCAGCCCGAGGCCCAGAATCGCGTACATGACGACGGTCACCGCGACTGACATCGAGTACGTGGACAGCATGAGCGGCAGCAGCAGCGCGACCGCGGCGGCTGTGACGGTGAGCCCGCCCTGGGCTCCCAGGCGCGCCCGGGGTGACCGCGGTATCACGCGGCGCAACCTGTCGACGCCCGCCACGGCTAGACCCTCTCCGCGACGCGCTCACCGAACAGTCCGGTGGGCTTGAACACCAGCACCGCGATCAGCACGGCGAAAATGATCGCGTCGCTCCACTCAGACGAGATGTACCCGTCAGAGAACGACCCGATCAGGCCGATGAGGAACCCGGCAACCATGGCGCCGGGAATGTTGCCGATGCCGCCGAGCACAGCCGCGGTGAACGCGCGAAGGCCAATGAGGAACCCCATGAAGAAGTTGATCTCCGTGTAGTACAGGCCCTGCATGACTCCGGAGGCGCCGGCGAGCACCGACCCGAGCATGAACGTCAGGAGGATCGTGCGCGGCACATTGATGCCCATCAGCGTGGCCGCATCCTTATCCATCGCCAGCGCCCTCATCGCTGTCCCCGCCATCGTCTTGTGGACAAAAAGGTACAGGCCCAGCATCAGCAGCAGGCTCAGCACGATCATGCCAACCTGCACGTAGGAGGCGCGCGCGCCGGCGAAGGTGAACCCGGCGCTGGACAGCACGTTCGGGTACGCCGAATACCCGGCGCCGAAAATAAGCTGGGCGCCCTGCTCCAGGGCGAGCGAGACCCCGAGAGCGCTGATCAGGATCGCCAGCCGGGAGGAATTCAACAGCGGCTGGTAAGCCACCCGTTCGATGAGCATCCCGAGCCCCCCGGTGAAGGCCATGCCGGCCAGCAGCGCGAGCAGCACGATAAGGGCGATGGGCCAGTGCTGCGCGACGAGCGTGACGACCACCTCATAACCGATGAATGAGCCGACCATGAGCACGTCGCCGTGGGCGAAGTTGATGAGGCGGATGACGCCGTAGATCATCGTGTAGCCCAGGGCGACGAGCGCGATGAAGGCACCGCTGGTGAGGCCGTTCACCACGTACTGGAGGAAGGCGCTCATGCGGTTTTCTCTGATCGGGGAGCGCCGGAGGCGGTCACGGCCGGCCCCGTGCCCGGGCCGGCCGTCAGACCGCCCGGGCTCAGCTGACGTTCACCCACTGCTTGGTGGTGTTGTCGTACTCCTTGTCGGGCACAAACGCGCCGTTCTTCACGGTGATGACGATGTAGTTGGCGGGCGCCCTGTCCCCGACGCTGTCGAAGTGGAAGTCGCCGGTGATGCCGCTGTAGCTGATCGACCGCAGCGCCGCAGTGATGGCGCTGGGCGTGGTGGAGTGCGCGTTCTTGATCGCCTGGGCGACTACGCCAACCGCGTCGTATTCGTAGCTGGAGTAGGGGCCAGGGCCGGTGCCATACGCGGCCGTGTATTGGCTGACGTAGCCCTTCGCGCTGCTCAGGAACTGGGCAAGCGGGGCGGTGGTCATCATCGCACCGGTCGCCGCGCTGCCGGCGGTCTTGATCAGGGTCGGGTCGTTGTTGGCGTCGCCGCCCATCATCGTGAACGTCAGCCCCAGTTGCTTGGCCTCCTTGAGCAGGAGCCCGAACTCCGGGTAGTAGCCGGTGTAGTAGAAGACCTGGGGCTTGGACTGGCCGATCTTGGTCAGGAACGAGGTGTAATCCGACTGGCCGGGCGTGAGCGCGTTGTTGAACACGACCTGGGCGCCGTCCTTCTGCAACGCGCTGACCGTGGCGTTAGCCAGGCCTTTGGCGTAGGTGCTGTTGTCGTTGCCTACCGCTACTCTCGTCGCGTGCAGGAAACTGGTGATGAAGCTGGCGGCGATGGGTCCCTGCTCATCGTCACGGCCGATGGTGCGGAACGCATCGTTGAACCCCTGCTCGGTCAGCTCGGGGTTGGTTGAGGCATCCATGACGTAGGGGATTCCTGCCCGGTGGAAGGCCTCGAGTTCGGGGAACGCCGCGGTGGAGCAGTAGCCTCCGGCCGCCGCGGCGATGCCCTGAGAAATCAGCTTCTGGGCTGCCTGGGAGCCAGTCGACGCCAGGCATGCGTCGTCTTGCGACACGATCTGAATCTTCTTGCCGTCCACGCCGCCCGAGGCGTTGATGTTCTTCGCGGCCAGCTGGGCGCCGTGCAGGATGTCCGTGCCGGCGCTCGCGTACTCTCCCGACAGCGGCACGGGAACGCCTATCAGGATCGTGCCCCCGCTACTGCTCGAACCACCACCTGAGCTTGTCGAGGAACTGCATGCCGCCGCCGTCAAGGCGACCGCGGCAAAGATGGCCGTTGCTGCTGCTCTCGATCCGACACCCTTCATCGTGCCCGTTCCTTCCCTTAAGCCCCGGATGTGGAGCTAGCGAGTAAGACCTGGGGGGGCGTGCATGTCTATGCCAATATGCTGGGTTGCTGACGGTTGCATACGTGGTTGCATACGAATCACAGTTTCATCACGGCGGCGTCGAGAGCCTCGTGCACGTGGGCTCGGGCTAGCCGCTCCGCGGCCTCGGGCTCTCGCCGCTGGATAGCCTGGCCGATTTCCCTGTGCCCGCCGATAGCCTCGGCCACCTCCGCCGCGGTGTAGACGGCAGCGATCCGGTAGTTGAAGTAGTACTCCTTGCTCCGGCGGATCGCCTCCGTCAGCCGGGAATTCCCGCACGCCTCGACCACCGTGTCGTGGAACTGCTGGTTGTACTCGACGAAGCCGCGGCGCGGCGGGTCGGCGTAGGTTGCCGGGTTGATGCTCGCAAGGTCCATGATGCGCTTGACCTGGTCATCCGATGCCTGGCGAGCGGCCAATTGGGCGGCATAGCCTTCCAGAGCGGCGCGCACGCCGTAGATCTCCCGGACTTCGTCGATTGAGTGCTCTCTGACGACCCATCCGCGCCGCCGGTTCGCGACGAGCTGTTCCGTGGCAAGCCGCTGCAGGCACTCCCGTACCGGCGTACGGCTCACTTCCAGCCAGACAGCCAGGTCCGCTTCCACCAGGCGCTCGTTAGGGCGCAGGTCACCGCGCACAATGGCGGAGCGCAGGCGCTCGTACACCCCATCGGCAAGGCCGGCCGGCGCGGCTGCGACGGGCCTCTCCGCTACTCCCCCGCTATCGGTCATCGACGTTACTTCCCCTAAGTTATGGGCCGCGGCGCGTCGAGCAGACGCAGGGACTTCAGGCTTGCGATGCGCTGCTCCGCCAGCAGGTCGGCGGCCCGGTAAAGCGGCAGTTGCCTGGCCGCTGCGATTTCGAAGATCTCTAGTATGCGCTCACCGATGCGGCGGACACTGGCCATGGCCCTGTCGCGCTGGAATCCGCCCTTGCGCAGCCGGTCTGTGTCGAAGATCGTGCCGCCGGAGTTGGCGACGTAGTCGACCGCGTACACCAGCCCGCGGCGCTCTAGCTCGTCGCCGTGCCGTTCCTCGGCGAGGATGTTGTTCGCCGAACCCGCGATGATGCGGCAGCGCAGTTGCGCGATGGTCGCATCGTTGACGATCCCGCCTAGCGCGTAGGGGGCGAAGATATCCACGTCCTGGCGGTAGATCTCCTCCGGCGCCACCGCGGTCACCCCGTGGGTGTCCCTGGCCCAGTCCACCTTCTGCTTATCCAGGTCGGTGACCACCACCACCGCCCCCTCTGCCAGCAGCAGGGGTAGCGCTTTGCTGCCGACGGTTCCCAGTCCCTGCAGCGCGACCCGGCGTCCCTCTAGGCTCGGCGTGCCCCAGACGCGTTCCGCGCAGGCCTTGGCGGCCATCACGGCACCGAGGGCGGTGGCCGGGGAGATGTCGCCGGCTCCCCCGCAATGCTCCGGAAGAGTCACGACGTGGTCGGTCTCGGCGTAGATGATCTCCATGTCGTCGAGCGTGGTACCGACGTCCTCGCCGGTGATGTACTCACCGTGCAGCGAGTCGACGAACCTGCCGTAGGCGCGCAGCAGAGCCTCCGTCTTGTCCGTCCTGGGGTCGCCGATGATCACGCCCTTGCCCCCGCCGAGATCCACGCCGGCCGCGGCGTACTTGTAGGTCATGCCGCGGGCCAGGCGCAGCGCATCCAGCACGGCCTCGTCGTCGGACTCATAGGGCCACATGCGGGTCCCGCCCGTGGCGGGGCCGAGTGCGGTGGAATGAATCGCGATGACCGCCCGCAGCCCGGTGTCCGGGTCATTGCACAGCAGTACCTTCTTGTGGCCCCACCGGGACATGTACGAGAGCGTGTCGAAGGCCATGGTCAGGCCGCCGTGTAGCCGCCGTCGACGTACAGCACCGCGCCGGTCACGTAGCTGGACGCGTCAGAGGCCAGGAACACGACCGGCCCGATGAGCTCGTCAGGGTGTCCGCGCCTGGCCATGGGAGTGAAGGTAATGACCTGTTGCTGTTTGTCTGGCCGGTCATGTTCAGTGCCGGCACCGACCATGATGTTCTCGAAGTACCCGGGCGCGATCGCGTTGACCCGGACTCCGCGGGTTGCCCACTCAACCGCCATCACCCGGGTCATCTGGTCCACGCCGCCCTTGGAGACCGAGTACGACGTCAGTCCGGCAATCCCGACCTGACCGGCGATCGAGGAGATATTGATGATCGATCCGCCGCCATGGGCGAGCATGTGGCGGCCCGCTGCCTGGGCGCAATGGAAGTAGCCGACAAGATTGGTCTGCGCCACGGTGAGCAGGTGCTCGTCGCTGACATCCTCGGCGGGCTCGATCCGGTCGATTCCGGCATTGTTGACGAGCACATCCAGGTGGCCGAATTCGCCGACGGCCGACGCCACCAGATTTTCGGCGCTGGTCCGGTCGGACGTGTCGGTGTGGACCGCGATGGCACGGCCGCCGGCGTCGCGGATCTGCGCCGCCGTCTTCTCGGCCTCTGCCAGGGTCCGTGAGCAGGTGACGATGGCCGCACCCGTCACACCGAGACCGCGGGCCATCGCGCATCCCAGCCCGCGTCCCGAACCCGTGACGATCGCGACCTTGCTGCTCAGATCGAAGAGCGGGTGCGCCATGGCCATCTCCCCTCTTTCGTATACCGTAAATGATGCGACTTTGCATGCCAAGGCAATAGTTCGGCGTCCCGCGAGCCCGGCAGGCGTGCTACTGATCGCCGTCAGGCCTAAGCACCGCTAGGAGGAGCAGAGAGCGAGGGGAACCGATGGCGAGCGCTGGCAGGGAGCTACCGCGGCGGGCGTCCGTGGTAATCATCGGCGGCGGGATTATGGGCGTCAGCACCGCCTACCAGCTTGCCGCCGCCGATGTCACCGGAGTACTGCTGGTGGATGCTGACGCCCTGGGGTCCGGGTCTACCTCGAAGGCGGCGGGAGGGGTCCGGGCTCAGTTCTCCGACTCAATCAACATCGGACTTGGCCTGCGGAGCCTGCGGACCTTCGAGACGTTCACGGAGCAATTCGGCCAGGAGATCGACTTCCGCCAAGTGGGCTACCTCTTTCTGCTCGATTCCCCCGAGGACGTCAGCCTGTTCGAAGACGCGGTAAAGACGCAAAACGAACTAGGCGTACCCAGTCGCATGATCTCGATAGCCGAGGCATCGCGCCTGTCGCCGCTGGTCAGCGCCGACGGACTGCTCGCTGCGGCCTTCTCTCCGAACGACGGGTACTGCACGCCGGAATCGGTGGTGCTCGGATATGCCACGGCTGCGCGTCGCCTTGGCGCCCGTCTCATCCCGCACTGCCCGGTGACCCAGATAGAGACGCAGGGCGACCAGATCACCGCCGTTGTCACCAGGGAAGGGCGGGTAAGCACCGGCACTGTCATCTGCACGGCCGGAGCGTGGTCAGGCCAGGTGGCCGCGTGGGCCGGTGTCCATCTGCCGGTTACCCCGCTTCGGCGGCAGGTCCTGGTTACCGAGCCGGTATCCGGCCTTGACCCTCACACGCCTTTCACGATCGACTTCGGCACCAGTTTCTACTTTCACCGCGAGGGCCCGGGTGTGCTGCTGGGGATGTCGGACCCGCATGAGACACCCGGTTTCAAGCTGAACCGGTCGGACGCGTGGCTACCCGACCTGGCACGGGCGATGCAGCGCCGGGCGCCCGCCCTCATGAACGCAGGCATCAAGAACGGCTGGGCCGGGCTTTATGAGGTGACACCTGACAACAACGCGCTTATCGGCGAGTCCGCCACGGTCAAGCGGTTCCTGTACGCCACCGGCTTCTCAGGCCACGGGTTCCTGATGGGCCCGGCGGTCGGGGAAGTCCTGCGTGACCTGTACGTGGGACGGCCGCCGCCCATCGACGTCGCGGGGCTGGACGCGGATCGGTTCGCCGCGTCGACGGCACGCCCGGAACGCAACATCATCTGATCGGCGCGTTACAGAGCCGGGCGCAACCCGCTGGTGGTCTAGCGCGGGGTGTGGTCGTGGAGGAACCGGCCGACCGCGTTCCCTAGGGGTTTCCTGCCGTTGCCGGCATGCCCGTCGTGGCGTCGATATCGGTCAGCGCCAGCACTTCCTTTTTCGTGAACCCGGGGGCGACCTGCTCGACTGTTAGCCTCCCGTCCTTGCGGCGGAACTGCGCCAGATCGGTTACCAGGATGTCGACGCAGGCCTTCCCGGTGAGCGCATAGCTGCAGCGCTGCACGACCTTCGGCCGGTCCCGGCTGTCGCGGTGCTCCATCATCACCATGACGGTGCGGCCGGATGCGACCAGGTCCATAGCACCGCCGATGCCGCCGCCGATCATGCCGTCGGTCACGACCACGCCGTCCTCCCGCATCGTCTGGAAGAGCACGGTGTCGCTGTCGCTTTGCCGCCACATCGACACGATCAGCGACTCGCCAGGCAGCACCGGGCGACTGAAGCGGCCAGACATCGACAGGAACCTGGCCGGGTCCGAGCCGCATAGCGCACGCAGCAGAGCCCGGCCGGTGACTCCGTAGGTACAAAGACCGTGCAGGATCGGCTGGCTGAAGCCACCTCTGGCGGCGAACCCGGGGTCGACGTGCAGCGGGTTGCGATCACCGGACAGGCGGTAGATCAGCGCCTGCTCGGGTCTGGTCCGCATGACGACCTGCTGATCGGGCTCCCGGTCCGGGCGCTCCCACGGCTGGCCGGCGCCGCGCGGGCCGCCGAAGCCGCCTTCGCCGCGGATGAACGTCCCGCTCCGCGCGGTCACGAGCGGCTCGCCCGTAGCCGCGTCCACCGCGGCGTTCTCGCTGACCACCAACGCCCCCGAACCCTTGTCGTAGATGCCGGTCACGGTGGAGACCGTGCGGGCCGTGCCCGCCACCGGCAGCGGCCGGTGCAGTTCGAAGGACTGCTCAGCGTGCACCAGCATCGCCCGGTCGAAGTCGCCGAGACTACGGCGGGCCCGCGCCTGCGCGATCAGCACCCCGAACGTCGGCAGCACCTGCTGCTCGATCCCCTCGCAGTTCTCGGTCGTGAACTCCAGTTCCTCCAGGGGGCTGTCCAGGCCGGCTCCGACGCCTACCGCGTACAGCAGGGCGTCCTTGCTGTCCCAGGACCGCAGCTGCGGTTCACTCGGCACTCCCACCAGGCTGTGGTCGAGTCCCATGGGCAACCTCCGCCGCCAGGCGATGCGCGGATTGCAAGCCGATATTAGAATACGTTTCTATTATGCTGGTCAACCGGCCGGTTCCAGGCTCGCGGGCACCCGCGGGGCTGGTGCGCGTGGACTGCCACCTGCACACCGTCGCGTCCGGCGATTCAGTGCTGACGCTCGAGCAGCTCGCCGGGCGGGCCCGGCAGGCCGCTCT
>Ga0335072_10013560_pt1 | contig 11603 bp, 12 predicted proteins | sample Lox_Sample_21_FD_206725 | JGI IMG/M metagenome (GOLD analysis project Ga0335072, IMG submission 206725) | Soil microbial communities from Loxahatchee National Wildlife Refuge, Florida, United States - Lox_Sample_2.1 | ecosystem: Environmental > Terrestrial > Soil > Wetlands | place: USA...
GTCTGCGCTGCCTGCTCGGCCGGCGATTTGATCTGGGAGGTCAGTAGCAGTGCGGTGGCGCCGACGAGCACGACGAACGCGACGCTCGCGAGGAGGATGATCCGACGCCGGCGCAGCCGGTCATAGCCACGGGCCACCCCGTCGACTGCTGTCGTGTCCACCGTCGTCGTGTCCACCGCTGTCAGCCCCCGAACCACGGCTTTCCAACTGTGCCGACAACGTTACGACAAGCCTTCAGGTTCCGTTGACTCATTGGACACCATTTGCCCAGTCGGCCAGAGCTTGCCAGCTACCGGCAGTGAGCGGCGCCCACTACTGGCGGCCAAGCGAGCAGAGGTGGGAAATCGATGGTATCGTTTTCCCATGGAAGCTGTCGTTGACCGGGCCGGCCGAGTCGTGCTGCCGAAGCCCATCCGCGACGCGCTGGGCTTGCTCCCCGGTACCAAGGTCGACATCACCCCGTACGGGGCCGGCGCGCAGATCGTGCCCGCGGGCCGGACGGCACGCCTAGTTGACGAGCATGGGGTCCTGGTCGCTGCTGGCGGTACTCCGGTGGACGACGATGTGGTTTTCGCACTGATCGACGCAGGCCGTAAGTGACAGTTGCCGTCGATACCAGCGTCGCCGTCGCGCTGCTGGTGCAGTCACACCGTGAGCATCAGGCCGTAGTGCGCTGGTGGAACGGGCAGGAGATTGCGTTGAGCGGTAACGCTCTCGCTGAGACTTACTCGGTGCTCACCAGGCTCCCAGGCGACTCGCGCCTGGCGCCTGCCGATGCGGCCCGACTGCTTGCTGCCCGGTTCTCTGCGCCGCTCATGCTAAGCAGCGCGCGCTCCCGCAAGCTGCCAGAGACACTTAGCGGCCTCGGCATCGCCGGTGGCGCCGTATATGACGCGCTGGTGGCACTAGCCGCGCGCGAGCACGGGGCCGCCCTCGCGACCCGAGACGCGCGAGCACGCGGCACCTATGACGCTGTCGGCGTCGAGGTGATCGTCGTTACCTAGCCAGGCATGAAGCTCGGGCTGATGCTGGGGTACTCGGGCGCCACCGTTGACCTCCCGATCGACCTGATCAAGCAGGCCGCGCGCACAGAAGCCGGGCATCGCGCTGCGGCACCACCGGCTTGCACGTGGCGACGCGGCAGGCGGCTGCACTGGAGCTGATGGGCGAGATCACTCAGCCGTAGACCAGCGTCCCGTCGTCGAGGTCCGCCTTGGGCAGGATCTCGCGCTCCTCCTCGTGTTCCAGCATGTGAGTCCACGGCTCCCGGTCGCCCTGCTTGAACAGGATGTGCTGCGAGCGCATCACATAGCCGGCGTTGAAGTTCTCCGGGTCGGACCACGGGCGCAACTGCATGTCCGCGTCCTCGGGCCGCAGGGTCGGGACCACCATCACGGCGCCTAGGTCCTGCATGTGCGATAGCAGGCGGCCGACCAAGTCGCTGACCAGGTCTACCCGCAGGGTCCAGCTATGCCGGAAGTAGCCGAAGACGTAGGCCATGTTCGGGATGCCATTGATCATGATGCCGCGCCAGGTGACGCGACCAGCGAAGTCCACAGGCTCGCCGTCGACGCTGAACGCGACGTCGCCGAGGACCGACATGTTGAAGCCGGTGGCGGTGACGATAATGTCGGCAGGGATTTCCCCACCCGAGCTGACCTTTATCCCATGCTCGGTGAACGTCTCGATGGTGTCGGTGACGATCGAGGCCTTGCCGTCGCGCAGCGCCGCGAACAGGTCGCCGTCCGGGACGATGGCGATGCGCTGCTGCCATGGCCGGTACCGCGGGGTGAAGTGCTTATCGACGTCGAAGCCCTCAGGCAGTAGCGGACGCATGGACTCGATCAGGAATGCGTGCAGATCCCCGGGCGCTTCCCGCGCCGTCTTGGCCAGCCAGTCGGTGAGCTGGATGTACTGGCGCCGCAGGATCTCGTGCGTCCACTCTTCGGGAATGTCCAGGCCGCGCAGCGTAACGGCCAGCTCGGAGTCCGCCGGCGGAGCGAAGAAATACGAGGGCGAGCGCTGCAGCATCGTCACGTGCTCCGCGTTCCCGGCTATCGCGGGGATCAGGGTCGCGGCCGTGGCGCCCGAGCCGATCACGATGACGCGTTTGCCTGCCAAGTCGAGATCCGCGGGCCATCTCTGGGGGTGCACGATCATGCCCTGGAACCGGTCCATGCCCTCCCACTGGGGCCGGTAAGGCCTGGCGTGGTTGTAGTAGCCCTGGCACATCCACAGGAAGCCGGTGGTGAACCGCAGCTGCTGCCCGGTGTCACTCCGCGAGACCTCGACAGTCCACCGGCGGTCGTCGGTGGACCAGCTGGCCGCAGTGACCCGATGCTGATAGCGGATGTACTGGGCGAGGTCGTCCTCGTCAATGACCTCGTCGAGGTACGCGAGGATCTCTTGGCCCGCCGCGATCGACGGCCCGCGCCACGGCTTGAAGCGGTAGCCGTAGGTGAACAGATCGCTGTCGGAGCGCACCCCTGGGTACCTATGGGTCCACCAGGTTCCGCCCCGGTTGTCCTGAGCGTCAAGGATGACGAAGGTCCGCTCGGGGAACTGCCCCCGCAAGTGATGCGCGGCGCCGATGCCCGATACCCCGGCGCCGACGATGAGGACGTCGACATGACCGGCGTCTTGGATCTCCTGCGTGCCCTGGGCCGGAGCGGTCATCGATGCCGTCGTTGTCATAGCCGGGCCTCCCAGGTGCCTCCGCTCACTTTCATCAATCGTAGGTGCCAGCGCGCCCCCCGGACCAATGGTCTGATGGCGCGACCTTTGCCTGGTGCCTTAGTGTCGGCTATGGCCAGAGGCGCGGAGACCGAGCAAGACCGCAGCAAGCGGCACTACCAGCGGACTCTCTTCGACGGCGTCGCCGTACTCTATGAGGCCTCCCGGCTTGGGTACCCGAGCGACATCGTCGAGTTCGTCGTGGCGACCGCCGCCCTGGGCGCGGACAGCAGCGTCCTCGAGGTTGGCTGCGGGACGGGCCAGCTGACCGAGCGCTTGGCGGGCTTCGGATTCAGCCTGACCGCCATCGACATCGGCCCGTCGATGATCGCCACAGCCCGGCGCCGTCTCGAGGGGTCAGCCGTCACGTTCCTGGCGGCATCCTTCGAGGACTTCCCGGCGGCTGATGCTTCCTTCGACCTGATCGTCTCGGGCGCGGCGTTTCACTGGATCGATCCCGAAGTCAAATTCCGGAAGTCTGCTCAGCTTCTGCGGCCAGGGGGCTGGCTCGCTGTGCTGGATATCGACGAGCACTATGACGATCCCTTGGGCGCGGCGCTCACGGACATGTGGGTTGCCCACGGCGACGCGAGCGGTGCCTGGGTGAAGCGGGCCAGCGACGCCGAACTCATCACCCACACCGGCTGGTTCTCCGAGCCGATCCACCGGACATCCGCACAGCGCATAGTCCGGCCTGCCGATGTCGTCATCGGTGTGGAGGCCACCCGAGCGACGTCGCTGAGCTGGCCCGAGAACGTTCGCCGCGGGTTCACTGAGGAACTGGCCCGTCATCTGGAGCCTCACGGCGAAGTGCACCTCACCCAGCAGACGTCGGTCACGATGGCCCGCATCCAGCGGCACCCCGGCTGATCCTCCCTCTCAACGCAGAAGCTTGGCAGGCGTGATCGGCAAGTCGCGCACGCGGACGCCAGTGGCGTGATAGACCGCGTTGGCGATGGCGGCCGCGGTGCCGACGATGCCGATTTCGCCGATGCCCTTGGAGCCCATCGGGTTGACGTGCGGATCCTCCTCGTCGATCCACGCGATGTCGAACTGGCCCGCGTCGGCATTAGCGGGGACGTGATAGCTGGCAAAGTCATGATTCAGCACGTGCCCGAAACGCGGATCGACACGACTCTCCTCGTGCACCGCCATGCCCAGGCCCATGGTCATCCCGCCAATGATCTGTGAGCGGGCGGCCTTAGGATTGATGATCTTCCCAGCGGCGAAGACTCCGGTCATGCGCGGTATGCGCACCTCGCCAGTGTCGGCGTCCACCCGGGCCTCGGCGAAGCACGCTCCGAACGCGTGCATCGCGTAGCTGTCAGCGTCGGGATTATCGCGCGCAGTGGCCTCAGCCTGGTCGCCGTCCGCCGGGCTGTATCCGTGCCTGTCGCGGAAGACGCGGGCTGCCTCGAAGATCGCCGTTCCCCAGCTCGTGATGCCGGACGAGCCGCCCGCGACTGAAGCCTCGGGCAGGGCGGTGTCCCCGATGCGCAGGTCAATGTCCTCGGCCCTGGTCTCCATGGCGTCCGCTGCGATCTGGGCCAGAGCTGTCCAGGTTCCGGTACCGATATCCGTAGCGTCGATCTCCACCACGTAGCGGCCTGTGCCCGCGTAGCTGATCCTTGCCACCGAACCGGCGAACCTTACGACGGGAAACGTGGACGACGCCACACCCGTGCCCAGGAGCCAGTGGCCTTCTGTCCGGTTGGACGCACGAGCCTCACGGCCAGCCCATCCGAACCGGCGCGCTCCTTCCAGGAGGCAGGCGACGAGGTTGCGACTGGAGTAAGGCAGCCCCGTCTCACCGTCTATCTCCGGCTCGTTGCGGATGCGGAACTCGACCGGGTCCAGGCCGCAGCTGATCGCCATCTCGTCCATCGCCGATTCCAGAGCGAACATCCCCGGGGCGTCGCCCGGTGCACGCATCCATGTGGGCACCGGAACGTCAAGCGCAGCTAGACGATGAGTGGTGCGGCGGCTTTGGGTCGCGTACATGGTCCGCGTGGGAACGGCGGCCTGCTCGGCGAACTCCTTGGTCTTCGCGGTCTGCGCAATGACATCGTGGCAGGTGGCGGTGAGGCGGCCGTCGTGGTCGGCGCCCAGGCGGATCCGCTGGATGGTCGGCGTCCGGTACCCGACGCCGGAGAACATCTGCTGGCGGGTGAGCGCAAACTTCACCGGACTGCCCTGAACCGCTCGTGCAGCCAGCGCCGCGAGGACAGTATTGGCATGCACGGTCTTGGACCCGAAGCCGCCGCCGACGTACGGAGCTATGATCCGCACTCGATCCTGGTCGAGGCCGAGGACCTGGGCGAGCGTCCCTCTGGTCCAGTGCGGTCCCTGCGTGGACTCGTAAAGGGTGAGATCTCCCGCCTCCCACAGCGCCACCGTCGTGTGCGGCTCCATCGGGTTGTGATGCTCCATCGGCGTCGTATAGGTCTTGTCGAGCGTCACCGCCGCCGTGGCGAGCTCCCGGTCGAAGTCGCCCTCCTCGGTGTCCGTCGGGTAGCCCGCGTTCACAATCTCGGGCGCGTACAAATCGGCTCGGTTCGCGTGCAACTCGACGTCGTGCGGCTGCTCGTCGTAGGACACGCGGACCAGGCTCGCGGCATACCGGGCCGTCTCAAGTGTTTCAGCGATCACGGCGGCTACGTACTGGCCGCGGAAGGCGACGTCGCCAGTCTGCAGAACGGCGAGTTCCCGGTCGCTGGTATCGGCCAGCCTGGGGGCATTATCGTGGGTAAGCACGGCCTTCACGCCGGGAAGGGCCTCCGCGGCACTGGCATCTATCCGCGTGACCCGGCCCCGTGCGACCTCGCTCTGTACCGGGAACAGGTAGAGCGGGTTATCGAAGCGATGCTCGTAGGCATAATGGGCGGTCCCGGTGACCTTCTGCGGCCCGTCGCGGCGGTTGAGGGGCGCGCCGATTGCCAGGCGCTCGGTGATCGCGGTCATCGGGCCTCCGACAGGTCCAGCAGGATGCGCGTGATGACGTTGGCTGCGAGCGGCACCTTGTAGGCGTTCTCACCCAACGGCACCGCTGCCGCCAGCTCGGCTTGGGCGGCGCCACGGAAGCTGTCCTCGGTCGCCGGCCTGCCGCGGAGGGCATCCTCGGCCTTGCGGGCACGCCAGGGCTTGTGCGCCACGCCGCCCAGGGCAATCCTGACGTCGCTCACCATGCCGTCTCGCACCTCGAGCGCCGCGGCGACCGAGACCAGGGCGAACGCGTACGAGGCCCGCTCGCGCACCTTGCGGTATCTCGAGCTGGCCGAGAATCTCATGGGCGGCAGGTCCACCGCGGTAATGAGTTCGGCATGCTCGAGGGTGGTGTCGCGATCGGGCTCTTCGCCTGGCAGGCGGTGAAGCTCGGTGATCGGGATCTCGCGGTCCCCGCCGGGCCCCTGGATGCGCACCTTTGCGTCTAGAGCCGTCATCGCTACTGCCATGTCCGACGGGTGGGTGGCGACGCAGTGCTCGGAAGCACCGAGGATTGCGTGATCGGCGTTGCATCCCTCCAGCGCCGAACAGCCGGTTCCCGGCTCGCGCTTGTTGCACGGCGTGGTCGTGTCATAGAAGTAGGCACAGCGGGTGCGCTGCAGGAGGTTCCCTCCGGTGGTGGCAAGATTCCGGAGCTGTCCGGAGGCGCCAGAGAGCACGGCCTGCGACAGCACCGGGTAGCGGGACCGGATCCTCAGGTCGGCCGCCAATTCACTGTTAGTCACCGCAGCGCCGATGCGCAGCCAGCCGTCTGGGAGATCCTCGATTTCCGCGGAGGTCAGACGTCTGACGTCCACCAGCACATCCGGCTGCATCACCTCCAGCTTCATGAGGTCCACCAGGTTGGTCCCGCCGGCCAAGAACTCCCCGGTCCGCTCTCGGGCTAGCGTCGCGACGGCCCCGGAGATGTCCTCGGCCCGCTCGTAGCGGAACGGCTTCACTGCGGCACTCTCCCTTCAAAAGTCTCGCGGATGGCGGGGACAATGTTCGCGTAGGCGCCGCAACGACACAGGTTGCCGCTCATCCGCTCCCGGATCTCCTCATCGGTGAGCGGCATTTCCGCGGCGCTGAGGTCCCCGGTGACATGGCTGGGCCAGCCTGCCTCAGCCTCTGCGAGCATTCCTACCGCGGAGACGATCTGGCCGGGCGTGCAGTAGCCGCACTGGAACGCGTCATGCTCGATGAATGACCTCTGCATGGGGTGCAGCTTGCCGTCTGCCGCGAGGCCCTCGATCGTGATGATCTCGGCCCTGTCATGTGCGACGGCCAGCGCGAGGCAGCTGTTGATGCGCTTGCCGTCGAGCAAGATTGTGCACGCACCGCACTGACCGTGGTCGCAGCCTTTCTTCGGGCCATAGATACCGAGCCGTTCACGCAAAGCGTCGAGCAGCGTTGTGCGTGGATCGACCGCGATCCGATGCTCCGTCCCGTCGGCTTTGAGGATGATCTCCACCTCTTTGTCCCCACTTTTCGATGCGCAGTCGCGCCGTTAGCTAGCAGACCTCGCGGAGCAGGTCCACCGGTCCGTGGACTAATGCCGATGGTCGGACCCCGGCACCGGAATCTGGCCTGAGTCAGCGTGCGTAAAGGGTGTCGCGGCTGTCGTGCATCTTCTGCGCCAGGGGCGGTGCCGCGTACTCGTCGGTGACGACTTCGATGTAGGAGGCCAAGCCGTTCTGCCCGGCCTGCTGCAGGGCCTGGTCCAGTTCGCTGCAGGAGGTGACGCGGGCGGTGAACCAGCCGTTGCAGCCGAGGGCGTGCGGCAGTCCGGAGTAACGCCATGGCGCCAGATCGTTGTAGGCGATGTTGGGGTCCTTGCACAGGAGCCGCTCGATCAGGTAGCCGGAGTTGTTCAGGACGAAGATGGTGGGCTTCAGTCCGCGGCGGCCCATCTGGCTGATCTCCTGGGCGGTCTCCTGGTGGGATCCCTCTCCGGTGAACAGGACGACGCGCCGGTCTGGCGCGGCGACGGCCGCGCCGAACGCGGCGGGGGTGGCCCATCCGATAGCGCCCCAGAGCGTCTGGTTGTGGAAGGTTGCGCCCATTGGCATCTGCGCGAAGGCCAGGCCCGTCGAGGCTGTCCCGCTCTCAGCGATGACAATGTCGTCTGGCCGCAGGAATTCGGCCCATCGCGGATACAGCGCGCCGGCCGTGACGGCGTCGCTGCCGCTGCCGGACGCTGGTCCGAGCGAGACCGGCTGCAGAGAGGTTTCCTTGGCGCGGCGCTTGACCCGGTCGGCCAACGAGCTGAGCATGTCGCCCATCTCCACGTCGTGGAACTCCTGCCGGCCGACGCGGGTGTAGTGGTGCTTGATGGCGATCGTCTTCATCGGGTCCAGGCGCGCTGTGAACGCGCCGGTGTTGAAGTCGGTCATCAGCGTCCCGACCGTGACGACCTGGTCGCAGGACTCGACGTAAGCGCGCACGTCAGGGTTCATCAGCCTGCCGTCATACATTCCGATGAAGGCCGGCTGCTGCTCGTCCAGGACTGACTTGTCGGCGAACATCGTGGCGAAAGGCATACCGCTGGCATCAACGAAGTCCTGCAGTTTGGACTGAAGGCCGATGCGCTTTGTCAGCATTCCGGGCAGGATGCACGCAGTCTCGGCGCTCTCAAGGGCAGGCAGAATCGCCTCGGTCGCGGCTCTGACGTTGTCGGGGTTGCTGCGCGGCGGATCGAGAGGCTGCGCGGAACCGAGGACTTCTTGGTCCGCGACGTCCGCGGAGATCGCCATGTATACCGGCCGCCGGTGATAGAACGCCTGGGCGATCAGTCGCTCGGTCTCATTAACGGCGTTCTGCGGAGTGATGATCGCCCGCGCGGAGACAACCGGCCCGGCTATCTTCGCGAAGAAGTCGAACTCGCCGTTTCCCAGGGTGTGGTGGACCACTTGGCGCTTGTGCTGGGCGGCCCTGGTCGGCATGGCAGTCAGGTGGAAGATCGGAAGATTCTCCGCGTACGCTCCGGCGATGGCGCCGATCGCGCCCAGCTCGCCGGGACCGTAGGTGGTGCTGATAGCACTGACGCCGCGAATGCGCGCATACCCATCGGCGGCGTAACCTGCGTTCAGCTCGTTACAGCATCCGATCCAGTTGATGCCGGGGTGCTGGACGATGGCGTCCTGAATAGGAAAGGCGAAATCGCCGGGAACGCCGAAGATGTCATTTACCCCGATGTCCTTGAGCCGCCCTAGCACGTGCTGGATTACCGTCTTCGGCATGTCCTGACGCCCCCGTTACCCTGCCTGTTGTCAGTGCCAAGCAGTAGGAGGGTCCCCTCGGCATCCCCTGCCTCACCACCCGCCGCGGGTGAATCGCGGCGCCTGGTCAAGATCGGCATGCCCGGCCGGTGTCAGGCTGCCGCGGTCAACCTCCGCCATTGTCTTCTGCAGCGATCTGAGCGACGCCTCGCGCATCGCCAGAGCGTCGATCTCCCGGAGCAGCCGGCTATCGGCCGAGTGGTCGTCGTCCCGGCCGCGGTCTGCCTCGTCCAGGACCTCTATCCCGAAGCGGGACACCCGCTCAGCTTCGTCCAGAGCGGACCTGATCAGAGAGAGTTCGGATCCGGTCACCGTCACCCGGTACCCACCGCCGGTTAGCTGCTTTACAGATGCCACCTGGTTATCCTCCGTCTCGTAGCGGCTCTTCCCGGTCTCTGGCCTCTGGGCCTCGGTTTCCTTCGAGCCTTCGTGATAACCATGATCCCGTTGGCGCCTGCTGGCGGCATCGTGGCGAGCACCCCTTCTCCGGTACAGCCACCCGGAGTCCGCCACTACCGGTTAACCGGAAGAGAGCTGGCTCAGCGCGCCTCCAGGAAAGTCACGACCGCTAGGACGCGGCGGTGGTCGTCTTCGGCTTCTGGCAGGTTCAACTTGGTGAAAATGCTCCTGACGTGCTTCTCGACAGTCCCTTCAGTGACCCAGAGCCGCTTGGCGATGCCGCTGTTGGATCGGCCCTCGGCCATCAGCGCGAGCACTTCGACTTCTCGGGCGCTCAGCACAGCGAGCGGATCGTCGCGCCGGCGCGCCGACACCAGCTCCTGGACCAGGGCGGGATCTACGACGGTGCCGCCCTCAGCGACGCGCTCGACGGTGTCGAGGAAGTCCGCTACGTTCGTGACGCGGCTTTTCAGCAGGTAACCGATCGCACGGCCGGTTGATAGCAGTTCCATCGCCTGATCGACGTCCGCATACGCAGATAGCAGCAGAATCGCGATCTCAGGCCACTCGGCGCGGATGGCCATGGCAGCCTCGAGTCCCTCTATCGCGTGGCTTGGCGGCATTCGGATATCCGATACCACGAGGTCAGGCGCGGTTGCGCGGACGAGGGAAAGAAGCTGCGGACTGTCAGCTGCCTGGCCCACAACGCTGAGGCCACTGCGCTCAAAGAGGCTAGCCATGCCCTCACGGAGCAGGACATCGTCATCGGCGAGTACGACTCGCAGCCCTGCGATGGCTGGCCGGTCAGGGTTCGACCTGGACTGCTCAGGCGGCACGCCGCTGGTCATTCCCTGAAACTATCGGGACGTGGCGCCGGCGGAACGGTGTGGGGCTGCACTGCGCGCCGGAGCAAGCTCAGCCTCTACCGGTTCCCCACGGCAGTCGAGTCGGCACCGATGACCTGCCGGATCGCGTCAACCGACAAATCCTGCTTCGGCAGGAACCCCGCTGCTGGGCTGGTAGCGATCAGCTCAGCCACATCGGCCAATGAGTGTGCAGAAATCATGACCATTGGTGGCGTATCGCCACTGCTGTCCTGTGCAAGCAGCTTCGCAACATCCAGCCCGCACTCGTCGCCGAGCATCAGGTCGATGAGGACAACGTCTGGGTGCAGTCCGGCAGCTAGCTTCACGGCCTCGGCCGACCTGCAGGCGACGTCAACCACCTGTGCTCCTTGCCGCTCGAGCAAAAGCCGCACGGCCGCCGCGCACGACGGGTTGTCATCTACTAGAAGGATGCGCAATGCCACTCCTTCAGATTTCCAGCGCAGGCCACGCCGCGCATTGCTGCTAGCCGTAACAAACGGCGGAGCCTGCCCACCCGGCCGGTCAGGCGGCAAGCGGAAGCTCGGCATCCAGGCTGGTTCCTGCGCCGGCCGGGCTGCGGATGGATATCGTGCCGCCGAGCGCTTCGATCCGATCCTTCAGGCCGACCAGCCCCGAGCCCCGGGCAGGGTCCGCGCCGCCGCGGCCGTCGTCACTGACGTGCAGGCACAGGACGCCGCTCTCGATGTCGGCGCCGATCTGGACGACCGATGCTTCCGAATGCTTGGCCGCATTAGCGAGTGCTTCGGAGACCACGTAATACACCGCGACCTCGACCTGCTCCGGGAGCCGGGCTACGGTCGGCACCTCGAGTTCGACCGGAACGGTGGCTGCTGGGCGCCGTCGTGCAGGTCGCGTTCGATCTCGCGGCGTGCTTCGTCGGTGGCGGCCAGCACGCGGGCGCGCGACGCCATTAGCTCGGCAAGGTTCTCGGCGTTGGAGACCGCCGTCGCTACTAGGTCAGTGAATGAGCCGATCCGCGCCTCAGCGCGTGGCGACAACGCTTGCGCATCAGTGGTGCCGGCTAGGACGGCGCCTCAAAGGCGGCCGTCAACCATGATCGGCGCGCCGACACCTGAGCGAAAGCCGGCCTCGGCAAGCCGCTCTACCCGCGCGCCGGAGACGGCGCCATAGTGATCCAGCCGGGAGGGACTGGAAGTCTCCGAGATCATGGTGGCAAGATTTCGCCCGCCGAGCAGTTGCCTGTCGCCGACTGGCAGGCTGGACTTGGCGCCTCGTCCCCAGCTAGCGACGATGGTCGACGTGCCGTCAGCCTCATAGCGGAGCATTTCTGTGATCTCGGCCTGAAAAGGTGCCCAGCCTC
>Ga0335072_10013561_pt1 | contig 11603 bp, 9 predicted proteins | sample Lox_Sample_21_FD_206725 | JGI IMG/M metagenome (GOLD analysis project Ga0335072, IMG submission 206725) | Soil microbial communities from Loxahatchee National Wildlife Refuge, Florida, United States - Lox_Sample_2.1 | ecosystem: Environmental > Terrestrial > Soil > Wetlands | place: USA: Florida...
GCGCAGTTTTTCCCAGGTGCTAAGCGAGACTTTGGCGGTGAAGACGTCATACTGCTTTTCGGCGATGCGTTCGAGCAGGCGGCGATAAATCGTGACCAGCACCCAGAGGGCGGGCTGGCTGTCTTCGGAGATGAAGTCCTGCAGTTCGTCGCCGGCGCGATAAAATTCGCGGGCGCGATCGGCTTCGAGAGCGAGCACGGGCCGGAGGCGCGCGGCGTCAGGAGCGGAGAGCAACCCGGCTGCGCTCAAGTTGAACTTCGCAAGATCCTCTTCCGGAAGATAGACGCGGCCAAGACTCGCGTCTTCTTTCACGTCGCGAATGATGTTAGTGAGCTGGAAGGCGAGGCCGCAGCGTTCCGCCAGGTCTTCGGCCGCGGGATCGCGATATCCGAAGACATGGATGCAGACCAGGCCCACGACCGACGCGACGCGATAGCAGTAGAGCCGCAGGTCTTCGAAAGTTCTGTAGGTGACGGTGAGGCCGGAGGGACGGGAAGGATCGGCGGAGGATTCGGATTGTTCGACATCCATGGCGGTGCCGATGGCGAGTTCATCGAGCAGGCCGGCGGGAATCGCGTAGCGGCGCTGCGCGTCGGTGAGCGCAAGAAGAATGGCGTCGTCGGTAGGATGGCCTTGCTGGGCGCGGTGAAGGTCGTCGAGCCAGGTGTCGAGCTTTTGGCGGCGTTCGACCAGGCTCAGGTTGGCGTCGTCGGTAATGTCATCGCAACGGCGCATGAAGGCGTAGACGGCGCAGAGCGCCTCGCGCTTGCGGTGCGGCAGAACGAGGAAGGCGTAGTAAAAATTCCGGGCGGCCGTGCGCGTGATGCCCTTGCACACCGAATAGGCCATGACGAGCTGCGGCGGGGCGGGCGTCCACGGAATGGGAACCTGCTGCGCGCTGGCCGACATCATCGGTTTCCCCCGCTGCGGTTCCCGGGATCGCGGTGAGGCGTGGTGGTTGCTGCCGCATTGGTGACACCGAACAGCTTGCCCAGCGCGGCGTGGGCGACCAGAGCCAGCTTGCGGGTTTTCGAGATCGATGGACGGTTGCCGAGAACGGCGAAGCCCTGTTTCTCGATCGCGCTCAGGATTTCCAGGCCTCCGCGGCTGAACAGATCGAGATCGATCGCCAGTTCGCGGTCGACTTGTTCGACGAGTGGAAGTCCTTTGTGGAACCACTCGCGGGCGCGCTCGACTTCAAACTGCATCATGGCGCGGAAGGCTGGAGTGTTCTGCTTGCCCGCGATGTCGTCTTCGGTTACGCCGAACTGGCGCAGGTCTTCGAGCGGAAGATAAATGCGTCCCTTGGCGTAGTCGACCGAGACGTCTTGCCAGAAATTGGCAAGCTGCAGAGCGGTGCAGGTGAAGTCAGAAAGTTGCTGGCGCTCGGCGTCGCGGTATCCGCAGAGATAGAGAACGAGATGGCCGACGGGATTTGCCGAGTAGTGGCAATAGCCCAGGACATCGTTGAAAGTTTCAAAGCGCGTGATGGTCTGATCCTGGCGGAAGGCGGTGAGCAGATCGGAGAACTCGTGTTTGGGAATTTCGAATGCGCGAACGGTTTCGGCGAGGGCGACGAACACAGGATGCCGCGGAGTGCCTTCGTAACAGGCGTCAAGCTCATGCTGCCATTCATCGAGCAGTGCGAGGGACGCGGCGGTGTCGCCGACTTCGTCGCCCAGATCGTCGGAGATGCGGCAATAGGCGTAGACGTTAAAGAAATGCTGGCGCAGATGCCGCGGCAGAAACCAGCTTGCGACCGAAAAATTTTCGTAATGAGTGCGGGCCAAGCGGGCGCAATATTCGCGGGCCTCGGCGAGCGTGGGCGCGGCGGGAGGAATGCCGTAGGCGGCGGGAAGGCGCGACCATCCGAGGGCGGCGGGGGTGGGTGCGGGTTGAGTCGCGAGTGTCAAAAGATTTGGGATCGCAGATTGCTGATGGACCGGAGTCTTTCCTCAGGGGCTAAAGCCCCACCTTATTTTTGGCGATTGGTACGGCGCGGCTGAAGCCGCGCCCTTTCAAAGCGCCGATTGAGTTTTCATTTTCCCACGTCTCGCAAAAGCGGCGAGACATGGGGCACCCAAGTGATTTTTCTACGTCGAAATCATTTTCCCACGTCTCGCAAAAGCGGCGAGACATGGGGCACCCAAGTGATTCTTCTACGTCGAAATCATTTTCCCACGTCTCGCAAAAGCGGCGAGACATCGGGCACCCCAATTTGAGTTTTTCCCAGTCTGCTGCTCAGTGGCCGGGGATGATCGCCGTCTTGATATCGCCGCCGCGGTTCAGCATGTGCCGCAGAACCTGCTGCAGGCGGGAAAGCGGCGCTTCGCCCGTGATGTAGTCGGTCGGACGAATCTTCTTGGCTGCGATCAGTCCAAAGGCGCGGCGAACAGTTTCCGGAGTGTGGTGGAACGTAGCCTTCAGAGTGATCTCTGAGTAGTGCAGGCGATTAGTTTCAAGCTGCACTTTGGTTCCACTGGCGCAGCCGCCAAAGAAATTGACGGTGCCGCCCTTGCGGACCATATCGACCGCCCACTCCCAGGCCTCAGGCTTGCCGACGGCCTCGATGACGACGTCGCATCCGCGTTTTTGCGGCGAAAGAGCCCGGACGGCATCCACTACGTTGGGCACTTTCGTGGTCTGAATGATTTCGTGAGCGCCCATCTGGCGGGCGGCTTCGACCTGGCCATCGCGCTTGACGACGGAGATTACGTTGCAGCCGATGGCGCGGGCCACCTGGACGAACATCAGCCCGATGGGACCGCCGCCAAGGATAGTGACGGTGTCGCCGATTTCGACTCCGGTTTCGTGCAGGCCGCGGAGAACGCAGGCCAGAGGCTCGGTCATGGCCGCGTCTTCGAAGGTCACGTTCGGAGGAATCACCAGCATGTTGGCTTCGACGATGCGGCGCGGGACGCGAATGTATTCGGCGTAGGCTCCGTTGTTGAAGAGAAGATCTTCGCAGAGATTTTCCTGGTGCTTGGAGCAGTAGAAGCACATCTGGCAGGGGGCGGAGTTCAGAGCGACGACGCGCATCCCCTTCTTGAAGCCGTTGACCCCGGTCCCGACCTCTTCGATGACTCCGGCCAGTTCATGGCCGAACAGAGCCGGCGGAACGATCATGCGGGCGTGATAGCCGCGCTGGTAGACCTTGAGATCAGTGCCGCAGGTCAGCGCCACCGATACCTTGACCAGAACCTCGCCTTCACCGACGCGAGGGATGGGAACTTTTTCAATCTTCAGGTCTTCTTTGCCGTACAAGACGGCCGCGGTCATTTTTCCATTCACTGCGTGTTTCCTTCCCGAATACTGCCAGCCCAACCACATCCGGGCTGAATGACAACCTTCATCGATGAGGGCTGGGGATGAGCGGCTAATGCCAGGGCTTCTGCGCTCTCGGAGAGCGGGAAGCGGTGGGTGACCAGCCGTTCCATATCCATCTCGCGGCCCATCACAAACCGAACCGAAGCGTCCTGCAGGTCGACGGATGCGCTGTAGGACCCGACCAAAGTTTTTTCGTCGACGCAGACTGCAGCCGGATCAATGGTGGCCTCTCCGTGCTGCGTTTGCGCAAAAAGCAATACCCGCCCCCCAGGACGGGCCGCATCCATCGCAGTACGAATCAGGGAGTTGCCGCCTACCGCCAGAATCACGGCGTCGGCGCCACGTCCCTCAGTCAGCTCGCGAACACGATCCACCACATTTGTTCGCGAAGCGTCGATTGTTAGGTCTAATCCGAAACTTCCACCTATTCTAAGCCTCTCGGCGTACAAATCGGAAGTAATTAAGGTGACCCCTGCCTTTCGGGCCAATGTACTCAATATGATGCCGATGGGTCCCTGTCCGATGGTTAATACTTTCTCCCCCTCGTGGAGGTCGAGAGCCTCGATGCCTTTCATGCAGGTGTTGACGGGCTCGACGAAACAGGCCTGTTCGAACGAGACGCCGTCGGGGATGCGGACGGTGCCATGCTGAACGATCCAGTCCATGACGCGGACGTATTCGGCGAACCCGCCGCCGGAAGGCTCGAATCCGGCCGTGCAGCCGACTTTTTTATAGGTGGCGCACTGGGCGAACGTCTTATTCCGGCAATAGAAGCACTCGCGGCACGGAATGTGATGAAAAACCATGACGCGATCGCCGGGGCGGTATTCGCGGACGTCTTGGCCGACGGCCGCAACCACGCCGGAGGTTTCGTGTCCGAAGATGCGCGGAGGCGCATGGGAGCCGGTTGAAATTTTTTTCAGGTCGGTGCCGCAAACGCCGCAGGAGTGAACCCGGACCAGCATCTCCGCAGGGCCGATTTTGGGAACCGGAACGGTCTCGACGCGGACATCGTTTACGCCGCGGTAGACTGCGGCCAGCATCGTCGTGGGTATGGATCGCGGGGGATCTTCGACCGCGTACTGACTGGCGATGGCCATGGAATGACTTTAGATGATGATAGCAGGAGGGTTGATGCAATGCGAGATGGGCTCCCGTAAGGCCCGGGCGAAGGCGTCCGGGGCGGCGCGGGATTACCGCGGGTGCGAGCTTTTTTCATGCTATGCTGCGCGAAACCTCAACTTTCCAGGATGAAGCGTGCTGACTGAATTGCGGCTGGAAAACTACGCGGTGGTCGACAATCTGGTCGTGGAGTTCGGCCAGGGATTGAACCTGCTGACGGGCGAGACCGGAGCGGGGAAGTCGATCCTGATCGACGCCCTGGCGCTGCTGATGGGCGAGAAGGCGTCGAGCGAGGTCATCCGCACGGGCGCGGAGCGGGCGGTGGTGGCGGCGGTTTTTGAGGCTGAGGGGAAGGCCCAGGAGGCACTCGAAAAGTTGCTCGAGACCAACGGGCTCGATGAATCCGATGACGGCTCGCTGATTCTGCGGCGCGAGATCGCGGCCGGAGGTAAGGGACGCGTCTTCGTGAATAACCAGCCGGCAACGGTGGCCGTGCTGCGGCAACTGGCGCCGCATCTGGCGATCATCCACGCACAGAGTGAGTCGATCCTGCAATTCGACGGCCCGGCGCGGATGGAGTTGCTGGATTCGTTTGCCGGAAGCCAGCTCGAAGCGGTGGCCGGGGCTTATCGGGCATGGAAAGAGATTCGCGCGCGCATGGATGAGCTCGAACAGGGCGAGCAGGACCGGCTGCGCCTGGTCGATCTGTGGATCTTTCAGAAACGCGAAATCGAAGAGGGACGGCTGACGAGCGGCGAAGACGAGCGGCTGGAAGCGGAAAAGCGGGTGCTCGCCAATGCCGAAAAAATTTACAACGCGGCGATGAATGCCTTCGACCTGCTCTATGAAGGCAGCGGATCGACGGCGTCGACGCTGCGAGCGGCGCAGAAACAGATTGAGGACCTGGCGCGCTACGACCCGAAATTTCAGGAATGTGTGGTCGCTCTCGAATCGGCGCGCATCAGCGTGGAAGACGTGGGCGCGACCGTCCGCGACTATGCGGGAGGGATCCAGGCTTCGCCGGAACACCTGGCGCAGGTCGAAGACCGGCTGGCGCTGATTGACCGGCTGAAGCGAAAGTATGGGCCGACGCTCGACGACGTGATCGCGTTCGGGGCGGACGTCACGCGAAAACTTTCGGAAGTCGAGAACAAAGACGAGATTCTGCGGCAGCTGCGCGGAGAACTGGCGAAAGCCGCCGAGCAATATATGGGAGTGGCTCGGACGTTGTCGAAAAAACGCGCCGAAGCCGCGCGGAAGCTCGAAAAGCTGGTTGAGGCCGAGATCAACGACCTGGCGATGAAGGCTTCATTCCGCATCGAGTTGACGCGATCGGAAGAAGAAAATTCGTGGGGCTCCGCCGGGATCGACCAGGTCGTGTACATGATCGCGACCAATCCCGGCGAACCGATGCGCCAACTGGAGCACATCGCATCTGGCGGAGAACTCTCGCGGGTCATGCTGGCGCTGAAGGCCAGCGTGGAAGCTGGGAATAATCCGACCGCGTCCTCGCAGAAAATGCGACAAGGACGGGGCAACCACCGCACGCTGGTCTTCGATGAGATCGATACCGGCATTGGCGGACGGGCGGCCGAGGCCGTGGGAAAAAAGCTGAAGTCTTTGGCGCGATCGAACCAGGTGTTGTGCGTGACGCACCTGCCGCAGATCGCGACGTTCGGCGACCATCATTACGTGATCGAGAAAAAAGAATCGGCGGGGAAAACGAAGACGACGGTCCGCGCCGTGACCGGCGACGAGCGCACCGAAGAAGTGGCGCGCATGCTGAGCGGGGCGAAGCTCACAGAAACTTCGCGCAAGCACGCCGAGCAGATGATTAAAGCCAACGCCTAGATGAAGTCGACGCGAAGCTTGAGGCTTGGCTGGAGGGTTGGGCTTACCGGGTAATGACGAGGGTGTTCGCGGCCTGCGTCTCGGCCAGCGTTGTGGTGGCTGAGCTGTCCGCGACCTTGATCGTGAAGTTCACGGTGATGGTGGCCTTGCTCTCGACGGCCTGCCCGTGCTGGTAGATCGGCTTGAAGTGCCATTCGCGGACGGCTTGCTGGGCGGCGGTGGCGAGGATTCCCGGGCCGCTCATCACTTTCAGATTTTCAATCACGCCATCAGCGCCGATCACGGCCTGCAGGACAACCGATCCCTGAACATTCATGTGCTGGGCCAGAACCGGGTAGGTCGCGTGGAAAGCGGCTTGCGGAGCGGCGACCGGCTCGCGCTCGGCGGCATTGGTGGCCGCTGGGAAACTCGGAACCGACTGTGCCGGAGTTGCGAGCTGGATCTTCGCGGAGTTGGCTGCTGCATGAGCATGCTGTCCACCGACTACCTCGACATCGAGGGGCGGAAGCGGCATGCGATTGGTGGCTACGATTGGAGCTTCGGCCGGGGCCGGAGATTCGGTTGTCGTGGCGGCTGCCGATTTCTTCGCATGCGCGCCCTGATTCTTTGTTCCGGCGGGCGCTGCAGCCGCTGCCGGCGCCGACGCCTGGCTCGCCGGCCTGGTCTCGGGAAGATCGGAAACGATGGTGGCCTGCTCGGCGCCGAACCAGAACTGACGATCATTGATGAGAACCGCGACCAGGGCAATCAGCAGCAGAGCGAGGGCCAGCATAAGCTTGCGGGGCTGGCTCTTGGCCGTCCGCGCCTGCGGAGTGACTGCCGATCGATTTTGGCTAAGTTCCAACATGACCTGGGAGTCCGTTGAAAGACGCCAACAGGTTGCAGCAGTTTGCATCAGATGACAATGGCACGGGGTGGGGGAGGTGGGGGCACGAGGGTGCCATGTGGCGGCAGGAGGTGTGCTCGGAGGCGTATCGCCGTGTGATTTTCATCACAGCCAAAGCGGGGTAGCCGACATAAAGTCGGCCCCATGGCGACCTTAAATCAAGAGAACCGGGCTGCGTGGTTGCGGGGACCTTCCGCCAAGTGTGAGCACGTGCCCAATGGCGGCGATGCCCCGTGGCGATTGGTGCTGTTAGGGGCTCCAGGGGTGGGAAAAGGGACGCAGGCCGAGCTGCTCGAGCAGAAGCTGGGCGCCTGCCATCTTTCGACCGGAGACGTGTTTCGAGCCGCCGGAAGTGCGGACGAGTGCGCTCCGAGTCCGGCCATGAAAGAGGCGCTCGAATTCATGCGCCGGGGCGAGCTTGTGCCCGATTCTACGGTGTGGGAGATGGTGCGGGAGCGCAAGGGATGTCTGCACTGCGGCGGCGGCTTCATTCTAGATGGGTTTCCGCGGACAGTGGCTCAGGCTCAATCTTTGAAGCATCTGATGGACGACGAAGGCTTGGCTTTAACAGCCGTAGTCAACTACCAGCTCTCGACAGACGAGATTGTGGCGCGGCTCGGCGGACGCCGTACCTGCGAGAAGTGCAAGACCGTCTATCACTTGACCGAGAGACCCCCGAAAGTTGAAGGGGTGTGCGACCGCTGCGGCGGCAAGCTCTTCCAGCGCGAAGACGACCGCCCGGAATCGATTGCCGTGCGGCTTGAGGCCTACGAACGCAGCACCGGGCCGCTGATCGAGTTTTACGAGAAGCTAGGCTTGCTGATGCAGGTTCGCGCGACCGGAACGCCGGAGAAGATATTTGAAGGCAGCCTGGGCGAGCTGGAAGCGAGAAGGATGCGCCGGTTTGCCTATCGCCTTTGGGACGCAGAAGAGAATCGCCGCTGAACGCCAGAAAACGACACTTCGCTGCTAATTCCAGCGATTTCTTTGGCTTACGTTGACCATCCCGGTACTTTCCGATAGTTTAATAGTTATCGTGAAAATGGGGATCGTGTACCCTAAAGGCAGGATTTGGGGTCTGGTATTCGATCTTCCGCGACGGCTGGTTCCGTTGCCGGTAACGCCTGACTAGAGGAAGGGTTCACACTGTGGCTGGAATTCTAGCGAAGACGGATGGAAAGACGCTGCTATTGCTGAAACCGCGTGGATTTTGCGCCGGGGTGGTGCGCGCAATCGACGTGGTGCGGATTGCGCTGGAGGCCTTCGGCCCTCCGATCTACGTGCGCAAAGAAATCGTCCACAACAGTTTTGTGGTCGAGGAATTGCGCGGCAAGGGCGCAATTTTCGTCGACAGCGAAGACGAAGTGCCGAATGGCGAGAGGATCATCTATAGCGCGCATGGAGTTTCGCCGGAAGTGCGTGAACACAGCGCGCGGCGCGGGTTGCGGGTGATTGATGCTACCTGCCCGCTGGTGACCAAGGTCCACGTGGAAGCGGTGAAGTTTGCCAAGGAGGGCTATTCGCTGATCCTGATTGGCCACAAGGACCACGACGAAGTGATTGGAACGCTGGGCGAAGCCCCGCTGGTGACGCAGGTTGTGGGATCGCCGGAGCAGGTGAAGTCGCTGGCGGTGCCCGATCCGAACCGGGTGGCGTATTTGACGCAGACGACGCTCAGCCTGGACGAAACGAAAGACGTGATCGCGGCGCTGAAAGCGAAGTTCCCGAACATCAAGGGGCCGGCGGCGCAGGATATCTGCTATGCCACGGAAAACCGGCAGGTTGCCGTGAAGCAGGTAGCGTCGGAATCGGACTTGCTGCTGGTGGTCGGCTCGGAGAACAGTTCGAACTCGAACCGGCTGGTGGAAGTGGCGCGAAACCTAGGCACCAACGCCCATCTGATCGATAGCTGCAACGACATTGAGCCGCAATGGCTGAAGGGCGTGAAAACCATCGCGCTGACGGCCGGAGCCTCGGCGCCGGAACATCTGGTGGAAGAGACGGTCGAGTTTCTGCGGGAAAAGGGATTCAACAACCTGCAGGAGCTGGAAGTGATGCCCGAGAACGTGAGGTTTGGGCTGCCTCCGGAAATTGTGGAAGCGATCGCGAGCGCCCCGGCGACTTTGAACTAAACATGATTCACCATGGAGTCGTGGAGCAAGCTGCTTCATGAAGAGCGAGAGCGTTGGGCTCAGACTGAATTTCAGTGTGCCGGTTTTAGTTCGAGGTGACAGGGTGAGAAAAGTTTGTTGACTCTGTAGCTTGGTGCCTTGGTGGTGAAAGAAAGTTTTGTCCGAGAGTAGAAGCCGTGAATGGAGCAGTGAATGATGGAATCCAACTCCCCTGACGCGCATATAGACGCGGAATCGATCGGGTCGGAACCGGAGCTGCGCTTCGGAAGAATCCAGGAAATGTCGAGCCGCGTGGGAGCGGCGATTGCCGCGGCGCGCACCTATCTTTTCTCGCAGCAGCACGAGGACGGATACTGGTGCGGGGAACTCGAAGCCGATACCACGCTCGAGTCGGATTACATCCTGCTGCACACGCTGCTCGGGACGGGAAATGCGGAGCGTTTCCAGAAGTGCGCGAATTGGATTCTGCGCCACCAGAATGAAGATGGCGGGTGGAGTATTTATGCGGCGGGGCCGTCGAACATCAGCGCATCGGTGAAGGCCTACTTCGGCCTGAAGCTGGCGGGGTACGGTGCAGATCATCCGGCGCTTGTGCGCGCCCGCAAGCGGATCCTTGAGCTCGGTGGCGTCACCGAAGTCAACACCTTCACCAAGATCTATCTCTGTTTCTTTGGGCAGTATGATTACGATGCGGTTCCGGCCATTCCGCCGGAGATCGTGCTGTTTCCGAACTGGTTCTGGTTCAATATCTACGAAATATCTTCGTGGTCGCGCGCCATCCTGGTGCCGCTTTCGATCTGCTATGCCAAAAAGCCGTTCAAGAAGATTCCGCGCGAAATGGGCGTGGAAGAACTTTTTGTTGGCGGCATGCAGAAGTCGCGCATGCACCTGCATTGGGCGAAAAAGCTGGTCTCGTGGCGCAACTTCTTCCTGGTGCTCGACCGCATGACGCACTGGCTGGAACGCGTGCACGTCCGCCCGCTGCGTTCGGTTGCGCTGAAGAGCGCCGAGAAGTGGATGCTGGAGCGCTTTGAGATGAGCGACGGCCTGGGCGCGATTTATCCCTCGATGATGAACGCCATCATCGCGCTGCGCTGCCTGGGATATTCGCTCGACGATCCGCAGGTGATCCGCGCGATGGATGAGTTCGAGAAACTCGGGATCGAAGAAGAAGACACGTTCCGCATGCAGCCCTGCATGTCTCCGGTGTGGGATACGGCGTATGCCATGTTTGCGCTGGGTGAGGCGGGAGTTCCAGCCGACGATCCGCGCATGGTGAAGTGCGCGGACTGGATTTTGCAGAAGCAGGTGCGGACCGTCGGCGACTGGAAGATCAAGAACAAGAAGGGCCAGCCGGGTGGATGGTACTTCGAGTTCAACAACGAGTTTTATCCGGATGTCGATGACAGTGCGATGGTTTGCCTGGCTCTGAGCCGGGTTGAGCATCCCAACGGAAGGTACCAGCGCGAGTCGGTGCAGCGCGCGATCGACTGGATTTTTTCCATGCAGTGCAAAAACGGCGGCTGGGCGTCGTTTGACAAAGACAACGACAAGATGGTCTTCCAGCACATTCCGTTTGCCGACCACAACGCGATGCTCGATCCGCCCACCGTCGACATTACGGGACGGATTCTGGAAATGCTGGCGACCTACGGATATGACAAAGAGCACCCTGCGGTGAAGCGGGCGATTGCGTTCGTGCGCAAAGAGCAGGAGCCGGATGGAAGCTGGTTCGGGCGCTGGGGCGTGAATTATCTGTACGGCACGGCGCTGGTGCTGCGCGGCCTGGAAGCGATGGGAGTCGATCTGCACGAACCGTGCATACAGCAGGGCGCGGAGTGGCTGCGGATGGTGCAGAATGCCGACGGCGGCTGGGGCGAGACCGTGGGATCGTATGACGATCCGAGCCTGCGCGGGCAGGGAGACAGTACACCGTCGCAGACGGCGTGGGCGATTCTGGGAGTGCTGGCTGCGGGCGATACGCGGAGCGACTCGGTCGCGCGCGGAATCGCATACCTGATGCGCACGCAGAAAAAAGACGGATCATGGGACGAGCCGTTGTTTACGGGCACGGGGTTTCCGCGCGTTTTCTATCTGATGTACCACCTCTACCGGCAATATTTTCCGCTGCTGGCGCTGACGACGTATCAGAAGGTGATGGAGAAGGCGGGGAGTTAGCCGGTGTAAGGGCGGACGCATTCGTCCGCTCCGCGAGCGAAGCGAGCGTACGGGCCTTTTATTGCGCGCTGCGCGCGCAACCCCGGACGAATGCGTCCGGGGCTACA
>Ga0335072_10013562_pt1 | contig 11602 bp, 5 predicted proteins | sample Lox_Sample_21_FD_206725 | JGI IMG/M metagenome (GOLD analysis project Ga0335072, IMG submission 206725) | Soil microbial communities from Loxahatchee National Wildlife Refuge, Florida, United States - Lox_Sample_2.1 | ecosystem: Environmental > Terrestrial > Soil > Wetlands | place: USA: Florida...
TATCGCTCGCTGTAGCGCTGGGCCGCCGCCTGCGGGATGACGAAGGCGTCGGCTATGAGATAGTCAATGTACCCGGCGCCGGACGTGCCCGGGTAGCCGAGGTAGCTCGCCTGGACTGCCGCGGGGCGCCGCGCGAGCACGCCAGGGCGCATGCCCTGCGTCCAGCCGTTGAGATCGATGAGCAGGTCGACTTCGAGCCGCCGGATGAGCTCGGCAATCTCGGCGTCCGTCAGCCGGCTGGCATCCTCGAAACGATCGAAGGCGGCGGCGACGCGGCGTCCGAGGTCGCTGCGGTCGGGCTCCGAGAGCGCGATGCCGATGACCTCGAAACGCGCCCGGTCGTGCTGCTCAATGACGCCCACCAGCAGTCTCGCGACGGGATGCTCGCGAAAGTCGGATGAGAGATATCCGATCCGGAGCCTGCCCGAGCGGCGCGGCGCAACCGCCGGCAGCGGCACGACACCGGGAGGCACCTCGCGGCGGGCGAACACCCGTGCGCAGGCCAGCTGCAGGGACGCCGAGTCGGTCAGTGCAAGACACCAGAGTGGCGCGACAGCCGGGAGTTCGCGCTCCACACTGGCGAGCAGCGAGGTGACGCTCGCGCGATAGTCCGTCCAGTCGCACAGGCGCAGCCGACAGTGCAGCAGATGGCCTGCCGCAAGCTCGTGGTCGGGCGCCAGCGCAATGACTTTCGCAAAGGCCGCCGCCGCCTCCTCGTACCGCCCGAGCTCAGCTAGCAAGGTGGCGCGATCGTTGATCGCGGCAACCAGGTCCGGTTTGAGCTCCAGAGCAAGCCCGTAGCTCTCGAGGGCCTCGACCGCACGGCCCGCGTGTCTCAGCGCGCCCGCGCGGCTGTGACGGGCAGCGGGGTCGTACGGTCTCATCTCTATTGCGCGGTCGATAGACGCGAGAGCCTCCTCGAACCGTCCAAGCTGGAGGAGGATGTTCCCTCGGTTGACCAGCGCTGCGGGATACCGCGGCTGCAGGTGCAGCGCTCCCTCAACGCTTGCCAGCGCCTCTTCGACACGGGCCAGCCGTGCGAGCGCCGCGGACCGGGTGTTGTGAGCCTCGGCGTAGTTTGGGTCGATCCCGAGAGCGGCCCCGCAGGCCTGCAGCGCTTCCTCGGGACGAGCGCAATCGAGCAGCGCCGACGCGCGGTTGCCGTGGGCCGCCGCAAAGGCCGGCCGCAGCTTCAGCGCCTGCTCGAAGCTGACGATCGCCTGTTCCGCGCGCCCCATGTGGCGGAGCACATTGCCGCGGTTGTTGAGCGCCTCCGGATACTGCGGCCGCGCGCGCAGTGCGCGCTCACAGCTCGCGAGCGCCTCCTGGTGTCGGCCGACGTCGAGCAAGGCGTTGGCCCGATTGCTCAGCGCCTCGGGCAGGTCGGGTTGCAGCGCCAGCGCCCGATCGTAACAGCGCACTGCGTCCTCCGGTCTGCCGAGACTGCGGAGCGCCACGCCGAGATTGGTCCAGGTTGCCGCCTGATTCGGCTGAGATTGCAGACAGCGATCCCACGCTTCGACCGCGCGCGGCAGATCGCCGCGGTCCATCGCGATCGAGCCCAGCAGGTCCCAGGCCACCGCGTGGCGGGGATCGGTACGGACGATGTCTTCGCAAAGGGAGCGCGCCAGATCGAGCTGGCCCTGCTGCAGGCACCGGACTGCCTGCTGCAGGCGTTGCTCGTTCACGCGGGCCGCTCGCGCGGCGCCGCTAGCCGGCGCCGCTTTGCAGGCTGGCCAGTTGCTCGCGCGCGTCCGACATGCCGGGGAAGGCCTGCGATCCGCCAACCGCCGCCTTCAGGTCCGCCTGCGCCCTGGCGCGATCGCCGGACTCGAGCTCCGCCACCCCGATGTGATACCGGATGAGGTCAGAGCGCGGGTCGCGCGACTCGGCGCGCTGCAGCACCGGCAGCGCATGCTGCAGATCGCCCGACTTGAGCAACACCCAGCCGCTGGTGTCGAGCAGCGCACCATCGCTGGAGCTGGCGAATGGCGCGCTCAATTGACGCGCGCGATCGAGACTCTGCCGGTCGCTGCGGTAGGTCGCGAGCAGCAGCGCCAGATTGCTGGCCACGGACGGTGAGCCTGGTTGCCGCTGGTAGAGCCCTTCATAAAGCGCGATCGCCTGGTCGGGCTGTGCCTGCCGGACGTAGTAAGAGGCCAGCTCCGTGATCAGCTCCGGCTGATCAGGCACGGCCTTGATGCCCTCCTGATAGGCGGCGATGGCTCCTGCCGTATCACCGGCGGTCGCCTTCGCGATCGCCAGGTTGCGGTAGGCGTACCAGAGTCCCGGCGCCAGCCTGATGGCCTGTGAGAGATCGCTGTCGGCCTGCGAATAGTTCTTTTGCGCGATGTCCAGCTCACCCAACATCTCGAAGGCCAGGCCGTTCGTCGGATCGGACTGCACCATGTGCTGCAGCCGCTGGGTGGCCTTCGCTTCCTCGTGACGGCTGATCTCCAGGCGAGTGAGGTCGAGCAGCGGCGAGAGCGCCTTGGGCTGTCGCTTCAGCGCCTCTTCGAAATCCGCCTCGGCCGGTGGGTAGTGCTTCTGGGCCAGCGCGATCAGGCCCTCGAGATAGGGCCCGGCGCCGGACTGAGGCAACGCGGCCGTCATGCTGTCGGCCTGCGATTTGGCGGAGCTGAAATCACCCTTGGCGAGGTACGCCCGTACCAGTGCCTCGCGCAGCGGGCCATTGGTCGGCAGCTGCTGCACGCTCTGCTCCAGCACCGTGACGGCACGGTCGCCGGCGCCCGTCTGAAGATAGATCTGCGACAGCTCGAGCCGCAGCTGCACATCGTTCGGTGCGATCTGGATCGCCGTCTGCAGCTGATCTTCCGCAAGCGCTACATCGCCGCTGGAGACGAGCGCCTGCGCGGCGAGGCGGTGCGCGGGTACGAATCCGGGCTCGTCGCGCAGGACGGCGCGAAAGTCGGTGATGGCCGCGGTGGGATGACCGCTCTGCAGCTGTAGGCTGCCGCGCGTCATCAGCGCGTCGTCGTTGGTCGGATCGCGCTTGAGCACGGTTGCAACCTGAGCAGCCGCGTCGTCATTGTGCCCTTGCGCCATCTCGATCGCCGCAATGCGGTCGCGCGCCGTGAGTGCGTTCGGGCCGTCTACATCCCGCTGTACGACTTCGCCATATACATTGAGCGCCTGGTCCACCTGTCCGCCGGATTCGAGCGCCGCCCCGAGTGCCAGACTCAGACGGGAATCGTCAGGATCGGCGGCGATGAACGATCGCAGCGCCGCGTCGCCCTGGGCTGCCGACCGGTGCTGCGTCAGGAAGCTCACCAACACCAGCTTCGCATCGTCGTTCGCGGGCGCCGCCTGAACGGCACCGCGGAGCACGCTCTCGGCCTGATCCAACTGATTCGCACGCACTTCGAGCTGCGCCAGCTCGATGCGATATTGAAGCTCCGCCGGCCGCATCGTGATCAGCGTCTGGAACTGCTTCTCCGCGTCGGCTTCATCGCCCATCTGCGCATAGATGCCGGCCAACACTTCGCGCAGCTGCGTCGACCGCGGCAGCTTCTGCAGGGTGGCCATGACCAGCGCCACCGCCTGGGCGCTCTCGTTTCGGGTCCGGTACAGCGCCGCGAGAAGTCCCACTGCCTGCTCGTACGTCGGATCGAGCTGTACGGCACGCTGGGCGTCCGCGAGTCCGCCCGCGTAATCCTTCAGTTGCACCCGCGCCAGCCCGCGCACGGTCAACAGTTGCGCGTTATCCGGGTGTTTGACGAGCGCCGGAGCGACGAGCTTCAGCGCGCGCTGCGGGGCGCCGGCGAAGGCGAACAGCTGCCCCAGGTCGACACGTGCCTGGATGTTGCCGGGATTGGATTCGATCACCGACTGGTAGAGGCCGGCCGCATCGCGAAACCTGCCGAGCTTCTGCAGGGTTTCGCCTTCCAGCAGGCGCGCCTGCGGATCCTTCGGCATCACCTGCATGGCGTTGCGGAACTCGATGCCCGCGCGCGCATAATCGCCCTGCGCGAAGTATTCCTGGCCGCGCTTGATGTAGCTCTCGCGGCGCGCGTTGGCGCCGCTGCAACCCGCCAGCAGCATCGCCCCCAGGATCAGAATGGCGACGGCGGCGGCGCGAACCCTGGACATGCGTCGAACCTGTTGTAGTAATGAATTCTCGGGACCGTGACGCGCCGAAGCCGCCGTTCGGGTGGACTGCAATGCTAGCGAGGGTGTGTGACCGGAATGTGACACTTCGCAGCCGCCCGCGGGTCGTATAGCATGTCGCACCCCTGCCCCGGCCGGTCCGGGGCCCGACGGAACCCAAGATCATGAGACAAGTGAATTCCATGCGCGCCGGCGTTTGTGTCATCGCGGTTGCAGCCGCGGCCTTCGGGGTTGCATTGCCCACGGCCAGGGCGGCGGATGCCGACTCCGTCGTGGCCCGCGGCGGGTCGATCCAGATCGATGTCAACGAGGTGCGCGCGCTCATCGCCAGCCTGCCTGACGGGACGCGTCAGGCCGTGCTCGCGAAGCCCGGCGAGCTCGAGCAACTGGTCCGGCAGGACATCCTGCAGCGCTCCATCCTCAAGGACGCGCAGGCGGCAAACTTCGCCGCCACCCCTTCCGCCGCCGGCGCCCTGCAGCGTGTTCATGACGAGGCGCTGACGCGCCTCTGGATCGCGAGCAAGGCGGCCGTACCGGCCGGCTTCCCGAGCGAGTCACAGGTGCAGTCGGCCTACGACCTGCTGAAGAAGAACGCGCCCTACGAATACCACCTGGAGCAGATCTACATCGCCGCTCCGGATGGCGGCGACCCGCAGACGGTCGCGGCCGCCCTCGACAAGTCAGTGAATGTGCAGAAGCTGATTGCCACCGGAAGCTTCGAGCAGGTCGCGCGGCAGAACTCGGAAGACCCCGACAGCGCGGCCAAAGGCGGCGACCTCGGCTTCCTGCCGGCAGCCAAGCTGATGCCCGACATCCGCTCCGCGGTGGAATCGATGAGCCCCGGCCAGACGATCGGCCCGGTCAAGACTTCCGCGGGCCTGCACTTCCTCAAGCTGGTCGAGCGCCGGCCGACCGCCATTCCGCCGCTCGCCGCCGTGCACGACCGGGTCGTCGCCGCGCTGCGCGCACAGCGCGCACAGCAGCTCGAGCAGGCCTATCTGCAGCAGGCCGCCGCGCAACTCAACATTACGGTCGACCAGATCGAGCTCGCGAAGCTGCAAGCCGGCGCGAACTGACCCGGAAGGCCAGGACGGCGGCCAGCGCGATCAGCAACTCCGGATCGATCGCGCCGCCGCCGCTGTGCCCGCTACCACCGGATGCGGCGGCAGTGACATTGACCGTCGCGGTGTCACTTCCCGTTCCGCCGGGGCCCGTGCAGGTCAGCGTGAAGGTCGTGTCGGCGGTGATCGCGGAGGTCGTCACCGGTCCGCCGCTCGCGCTCTCGCTGCCGGACCATGCTGAATTGCTCGGACTGGCGGACGCCGTGCAGCCCGTCGCGTTCTGAGACGTCCACGTCAAGGTGACCGTGCCACCGGAAGTGACACTCGTGGCGCTGGGAGTGAGCGTCACAGTCGGCGCGGCCGCGACGCTCATCGCGTATGTTCCGGCTTCCTGCTGTGAATTCTGCTGCGTGGCCGGCTGCGCGAGAACGTTGACGGTATAAGTCGTATTGCTGGTGGTCTGGAAGGGGAAGCTCCCCGAGCTGCCCGCCGAGCTGATCGAGCCGACCATCGATGTGCCGCTGGTCACCGCGAGATCGAGGTTCGCGAGCGCAGTGGGGAATTTCAGGTCGGCGACGTTCGCCTGCACCGACTGCGCGCTGGTAGCGGTGAACGAAGTCGCGCTGAATCCGGTGCCGATCCCCTCGGTGACATCGAATACCGCAGCGCCCCCGCCCGAGGGGCTGAGATCCAACCCCATCAGACCACCCGAGGAGCTTGCCTCACCGAAGGCAAGCAGCGTCACGGGACCCTGGGCGAGCGTCGCGGTGAAATTGCCGGCCGCGCTGATGGCCTTCACCAGTTGTCCGTTCTGCACCGCGATCAGGGAATCCGCGGTCAGGGTCGCCGGAAATTTGAAGTCCGTCAGCGTGAAGACATAGGAGCCCGCCGTGGAGGCGCTGGTATCGAAGCTGAACGGCTGAATGGCGGCCGATGAGCTGACGGCCTGAGCCTCGAGGAACGGGAATGCCGCCCCCTGCTGGACGGAGACGGCATAGCTGCCGTCCTGCGCCGTCCCATCCGGAACGGCGTACGCGTAGACCTGATAGGAATCCGAGGCGCTGGCAGGCGTAAAGCTCTGCGTCCCGGTCGCGGTGATCGCAGGCCCGGCGAGCGCTTGAGCCGTCACATCCACTACGGCCGCTCCGGCCTGCGACAGCGGCACGGTCGGGAAGGACAGATCATTGAGCGAAAGGATGGCCCCGCTGGCGGCCAGGGAGAACGAAGTCTCCGCCTTGCCCGAGACCGAAGTCTGCAGCAGCGCCACGGACCCGACCGGTACGATCTTGGCGTAGACCGCCGCGCCGCCGCCGGTGGGAGCGAATGAGACTCCGAAGAGGCCGCCGGCCGCCCCGGAGCCCTCGATTCCATAGGCGATGATCTGATAGGCATCGCCCGCCGTCATGTTGACGGTATCCGTGAACGAGTTGCTGGGCGGATTCTCCAGCACGACGCTGGTGTTGGCCGTATTGTCGACCAGGAGCATGGCCGCCGCCTGCAGCGCGACGGGGAAAGCGAGGTCGGTCAGCGAAATGTTGTACGGGCCCGTCGCCGACACCGTCAGACTGTCGGCGAGAATGCCGAGCGTGCTCGGCTGTTGCGAGCCGAGCGAGAGCGTGTCGATCGAGCTGAAGACGTTATTGCCTTTGGAGTCGGTAACGTCTTCCTCGATCGGCCCGGAGCCCGGCTGCGTGCCGGGGAGGCCAACCACATGGACGGTGTAGCTCGCATTTGCCGTCGCCGTGAAGGGGATCGGTGTGCCTGCCGAAGTCACCGGCGTGCCGACGAGACCGGCCCCTGCCGTCAGGGCCATCGCTACCGAGGCGAGCGGCGCCGGTGTCAGCGGGCTGGACAGCTTGGCGCCGAGATCCGTCAGCGTGAGCGTATAGCTGCCGGCATTCGTGATCGTGAATGTGTGCTCCACGGCGGGCGGTTGGCCCTGGCCCACGACGGTGTGCGTCGTTGTCGCCAGCGACGTCTGCGCGAGCGCGCCGCCGCTCGCGGCGAGCGCCAGAATGGCCGGCAGAAGGCTTTGGATGGCGCGCAACCAGCGTGCGCCTTGGTATGGTCTCATGTGTTTCCCCAGTTAGGTCAGCCGGATCGCCGCGGCAACTTCAGGCTCGCGAGTGTGGCGCGGGCTTCGGCCGCGCCTGTGAAGCTCGCCGACCCGGCGAGCGCCGCTTCCAGGTCCTCCCGGGCGCGCGCGCGCTCGCCGAGCGCGAGCTCGGTCATGCCCAGATGGAAGCGGATGATCTGTGATTGCGGCGCCTGGCCGGCGGCGCGCTGCAGCGCCTGCAGGGCCCTGCTGTAGTCGGCGGTCCGGTAGCAGACCCAGCCGTAGGTATCGATCAGGGAAGCGATCCGCGAGGTCGCGAAACTCGAGGTGAGCTCGCGGGCCTCATCGAGGCTGGCGTGATCCTTCCGGTAGGTCACCAGCAGCATGGCGAGGTTGTTGGCGGCGAGCTCACGGGCGAGCGACGAAGCGGACGAGGCCTTGTATAGCGTCTGGTAGTGCTCGATCGCCTCGCCGATGCGGCCCTCCTTCTCATCGAAAGCGGCTGCTTCCACGGTCAGTTCCGGCACCGCCGGAGCCAGCTTCAACGCCGCATCGTAAGCCGCGAGCGCGCTCTGCGAGTCGCCGCGGCTCGCATCGAGCTCCGCCAGCGCAATGAGGGGGCGCGGATCGGCCGGCGCCTGCAGCGCCGTCGCCTTGAGGACGGCGGCCGCCTGGTCCAGACGCCGCGTTTGCACGAGGAGCGACGCGAGATCGAGGCTCGTGGGGACGTCAGTTGCGTGCGCGCTCATCGCGGAGCGCAGGGTGGCCTCGGCCAGCGCCATGTCCCCCTTTGCCTCATAGGCACGCGTCAGCAGACGCACGAGCGGGAGTGAATCCGGCTCGTCCCGCAGCACGGTGCGCAGGTCCTCGATGGCAGTCGCGGGATCGTGTTGGCGCAGCGCGATCTCACCGCGCAGGGTGAGAGCGTCGTCGTCCGTCGGGCTGACCGCGAGGACCTGCCCGAGAGTCTGCAGAGCCGCGGGGTACTGGCCCTGCGCGGCCTCGATGCCCGCGATCCGGTCCCGGGCCGCGGCAGTCTTGGCGCCGGGGCCGTCGCGGCGGATGATCTCCTGATAGGTGGCGATCGCGTCGGCCGGGAATCCCGCGCGCTGCTGCAGCGTGGCGAGTCCAAAGCCCAGCGTGTCATCGTCGGGCTTCTGTGCCAGATACCCGAGCAGGATCTGCCGCCCTTCGGCAGGCGAGCGGCTGGCGGCCACGAATTCGGCCAGCGCCAGTTTGGCGTTGTCGTCCGTGGGGGACGCCTTTACGGCCGCTTCGAGCGTGCGCTGCGCGGCGTCTGGACTCCCCGCCTTCAGATAGAGATTCGCCAGCCCCATGCGCAGCGCGAGATCACGCGGGCGCAGAGCGATGAGCGCGCTCATTTGGGCCTCCGCCGGCACGGGCTGGCCCGATGCGACGTAGAGGCTGGCAAGAAGCTTGCGCAGGTTGACGGAGCCGGGAGACCGCTCGACGGCCTGATTCACCAGCGCCAGGGCGCGGTCGAGATGTCCATCCTGCTTGTCGAGGATCGCGAGCAGAGCGACGGCATTCTCGTCGGTGGGTGCCAACTGCACTGCGCGCTCGGCATCCGCCATGGCGGGCCCGTATTCCGCCAGGCCGCGCTCGGCTGCTCCGCGGACCGTCAGGAGATCGGGCTCGTCCGGATGTCTGGCGAGCGCAGGCGAGATGATTGCGAGCGCCTGGCGGGGCGCGCCGGCGATACAGTAGATTGTGCCCAGGTCGGCCCGCGCCTTGGTATCGTCCGGCTGTGTGTCGATGGCCGACTGGAAGAATCCGGCCGCGCGGCGGAAGTCCCCCTGCCCCTCGAAGACCCGCCCGAGGTCATAGAGCGCGGCAGCGGATTTCGGCTCGATCTGCAGGGCGTTGCGCAACTCGACGCCCGCGGCGGGGAGATTACCCTGCGCGAGAAACCGCTCTCCGCGCCGGAGGTAGTCCTGATAGCGCACCTGTGCGCTGCTGCACGCGCCCACCAGGAGCGCGGCGACAACCAGTCCGACCGGCATCCGCAACCGGAATCCACACCCGCGAGACATGCGCCAGGCTCAAAGTTTGTTATCAATCCCCAGCGGGAAGAAATGCGACTGTATGCCTGGCAGATGACGTCCGCGTGACACCGCCTCAGGGCACCAGGGGCATCACGCCGCGCAGCGTCACGGCCGCCAGCAGCATGGCAAGCAGTGTCCGCGGAACCAGCCGCTGCGTGCCCGCCCCCTCCGTCATCTCGACGACATAGAGCAACACGACGGCCTTCAGGATTCCGCCCGGCAGGTCAGGCGGCAGGGAAACGAATCCCGGCAGGTTGGGCACCACCAGCGCAATGAATGCGACCAACACATCGAGGGCGGTCACTTCGAAGCGGCGGGTCTGGGAGAGAAGCACCCGCACCAGAGCCCCCGCGGCCGTGAGCATCACCGCGCCCCAGGTGAAGTACGTCAGTAGCGGCGTCTTCGCAAGCGCTGTCTGGTCGAGATACACGAGCATGATCACCCCAACGTAGGCGGCGAGTCGCTCGAGCCAGCTCAGGGAGCTCAGAACACCGAAGTACCCGAGTCCGACGACCACGAGGAGCATCGACGCGCTGAGGACGCTGATGTCGCCCGCGACATGCCGGCGAGCCACGATCACCATGGCCGCGTAGGCGACGAACCCGCACCCTATGAGCCAGGCCGCGCCCTGGGAGATGACCCGCGCGGATGCAGGCTGGCGCAACCTCGCGATCAGGGCACTCGCGACCGGAATCGCCCTGCCGGGATGCACGTGCCAGTGCCGGCGGGTGGCGAGCGCCAGCGTCCCGAGCAAGGCGATCGAAAACACTGCAAAGGCGCCCAGAATCAGGACGTCCGACTCGAACCGCAGATAGTACGCGAGCAGGAAGAGCCCGAGCTGCACGCAATAGATCAACACCACCGCCTCGTGATGGGCGAACCCGAGGTCGAGCAGGCGGTGGTGCAGGTGGCTGCGGTCGCTGGAGAACGGCGAGCGTCCGGCGAGCGCCCGGCGCATCATGACCGCCACGGTATCGAGGATCGGGAGTCCGAGCAGCAGCAACGGAAGCGCGGCGCTCAGGGCGGACCGGTCCCCCTGGGTGGCGAGGATCGACAGCACACCGATCGAGAATCCGAGCACCTGGCTGCCGCCGTCCCCCATGAACACCTGCGCCGGGTGGGTGTTGAAGCGCAGGAAGCCGAGGATCGCCCCCGACTCGATCAGCGCCACGGCCATGACCTCCCGGTTGCCGCAGATCGCGCCGAAGACCGCGATGGCGCACAGGCAAAGGAGCGCGAGCCCGCCGGCCAGCCCGTCGAGCCCGTCGGCGAGGTTCATGGCGTTCGTCACGCCCACCAGGAAGCCGAAAGTCAGCAGCGACGAGACGGCCTGCGGCAGCTCGATCGGATGGTCGAGGGTGATCTCCGCGATGCGCACGTGGCCGACCGAGATGCAGAGCGCGACCGCGAGAAACTGGCCGAGAAACTTGAGGCGATAGTCGAGGTCGGCACGATCGTCCCAAACTCCGAAGGCGAGCAGCACCAGCACCCCGGCCAGGAATCCGACCATGGTCGCATCCAGCCGCACCGCCATCACGATGGGGATGAGGATACCTAAGGCCATCGCGATCCCGCCCACTCGCGGGACGGGCGCCGTGTGCACTTTTCGTGCACCGGGCCGGTCCGTCAGCCCGACGCGCAAAGCCCAACGCTGCAGCCCCGGCATGCACGCCGTCGTGATGGAGAGTGCGATCAGCGAGGCCAGGAGCAGCGCCATCCCGACACCTACACCGGCAATCCCGCCGCACGGCGCCGCAGCTCGAGCGCCTTGCAGTCGATGAAGTATTCGTACCACGCCCGCAGCAGGCTGAAGGTCAATCCGGCGCGGCCCTCGAGCATTCCTCCCTTGATGAAATAGAGTCCCGCGAATACGACCAGAGGCCTCGCCGGCATGCTGTAGAGCCACGCCTTCTGCGCCTGGCGCCGGCGCAGCGGGTCGGCGGCGAAGAGATCGCGCCAGACGATGTCGTATTCGGGGTTGCCGGCGCGCAGCGCCGCCTCCATCGTGGAGTAACGGTCATGCTTGGCGATCCAGGCGGCGAACCCCTTGTTGAAGGGGAAGTGGTCGAGATGTCCCGTCAGGTTGCCGGCCTCCCCTTCGACGTGGACTTCCTCGTTGTAGGGCCGTTCCACCCAGACGCGGCCGACGCGGACCAGCCGCCCGAACCACGTCGGATATCCACTGCTGCGCCGAATCCATCGACCGAAGAGGTAATCCCTGCGGCGGATGCGAAACATCGCGGCCGCTTCCGGCGCGTCGCGCACGGCGCGCAGCATCTCTTCCCGCAGGT
>Ga0335072_10013563_pt1 | contig 11601 bp, 8 predicted proteins | sample Lox_Sample_21_FD_206725 | JGI IMG/M metagenome (GOLD analysis project Ga0335072, IMG submission 206725) | Soil microbial communities from Loxahatchee National Wildlife Refuge, Florida, United States - Lox_Sample_2.1 | ecosystem: Environmental > Terrestrial > Soil > Wetlands | place: USA: Florida...
CGATCCTTTCAGTCCATGCACTTCCCGCTCAAGCCAAACGAAGGCTTGAGTGGGCCACCGAGCCGTGCCTATTAGAACCTCGATCCGCGATAGCGCTGGGCGAGTTTTTTCTTCATAATTCCGGGATGGCTCTCGTCGTTTTCCTGCGCGGCGTCAATGTTGGCGGACATCGAACCTTTCGCCCCAGCGTTCTCGCTCGGGAGCTGCGCGACTACGATGTGATTAATGTGGGAGCGGCGGGCACGTTTGTAGTTCGCAAGCCGGGGTCGCGGACAAAGTTCCGTGCTGCCTTGCTCAGCAAGCTGCCATTCGAAGCGGAGATTATGGTGTGTGAGGGGCGTGATCTTCTGCGGCTGGAAACGGAAAACCCATTTGGGACGCAGCCGTCGCCGCCCGATGTTGTCCGATTCGTGAGTATTCTCTCGAAGGCTGGCGCGGTGCGGGCATCGCTTCCAGTTTCATTTCCTTCGGAAGGGCAGTGGCTGGTGCGGGTGATGGCGAGCGAAGGGCAGTTCGTGTTTGGCATGTATCGCCGACACATGAAAACCATCGGCTATCTCGGCCAGATCGACAAGCTGTACAACGCGCCCGCGACTACCCGGAACTGGAACACGATCGCGGCGATTCTTCGAATTTTGAAGGGTGCGGTCTCATTACCGCGGTAGGGATTCTTCGTCTCACGCTCGATTGCGCTCGTGCTTCGCTCAGAATGACAAAATCAAAATCCCCACTTCTGGCAAAGACGGCCAGAAATGGGGCACCCGGCGATGCCGGGAGAGATGCACGGGAGATCAAATCCCCCGCCCTAAGCGCAAAGATCGCGCTTAAGGGTGGGGCAACCGCTCCATTCACGGCACCCACAATTTACTTCAAGGCAAGTTCTGCGTCGAAGTTGTGGATGACGCCGTAGCATTCGCAGGCGGAGCCTTCGAGCTTCTTGCGATTGAGAATACGAACCGAACCGTGGTTGTATTCGATGATGTGTTTTTTCTGCAAGGAATTGGCGGCGAGGCTGACGCTGGGACGATCGGTGCCCAGCATGGTGGCGAGGAAATCATGGGTGATGCGCAACAAACCGTCGCCGACGCGATCTTGCGTGAGCAAAAGCCAGCGAGAGAGGCGCTGCTCAAGGTCGTGCAGTCGATTGCAACCGGCAGTCTGGGCGACTTGCAGTCCGTGGACGGCGGCGTAGCGGCTCAAGGCTTCGTGAAATCGCGGACAGGAGGATAACAGCATGTGCATGGCGAGGATCGGGATGCGAAATCCGTCGCCAGCAATCTGCACGACCGCGAGATGCGGATTTCGCTGCAAGCCAGCGGCGATTTGTACCGGAGTAAATCCTTCGTTGCCGACCACACCGACCTCGACGCTTTCCGCTCTGCGCGTGGTCACGACCAGCGAGATCATCCCGGAATTTGGAAAGTATGCGAAGTCCACCTTGCGATTCGGCTCGTGCAGTTGCAGATGATGAGGAAGTTCTACGAACTCCAGGCGAGGACGAACAAGGGAGAACTCATCGTCGGGGACGGACAAAAGAACGGAGTTGGCGATGGGTTTGCCGGCGGGATTGGTTCGCTCTCCCGGACGCAGCCTGGAAGATTCTGAGGAAGCAACGCGCGCTTTTGTTTTGCTCAAGGCTGTCTCACGATGTGGAATCTTGCTCTCACGATCTCGTTGGATGCGTGGGTGAAAAGCCGCGTTTGCCGGGGATTCCTGCAGGCGTCCGCGGAAAAGAATGTGGATTCGCTAGGGCATTATTTGCCATAAGGCTAGGGTGATTTCTGTATTCCGGGAGAAGTAGTTCCTGTCCAAAATTCGAATTAGTAGGACATCCGACAAAGCCACGAATCGCCAGGCGCCATGAGCGAATTCCGCATTGAGAGCGGTCGATCCTTGAATTGCCCTTGAGCCAGGGATGGCAAAGAGAATCCTCATCGCCGATGACTACCCTCTGGTGCGGCAGGCGTTGCGAGGGCTTCTGGAAGCCCTCGGCTACTGCGAAGTAGTCGAGGCCGAAAATGGAGAAGATGCGGTAACCAAAACCCAGGAACTAAAACCGGATCTGGTCGTGCTAGATCTGGCGATGCCAAAGATGGACGGGTTGCGTGCAGCGCGGGCGATTTCTTTAGCCTTCCCCCAAATTCCCATCATCATGCACACGCTGCACGCGTCGCCGCGCATTCGCGTGGAGGCTATGAAAGCCGGCGTGCATAAGCTGATTGCGAAATCGGACAGTGCGACGATTCTCGCGGCTGTCCATGAGTTGCTGAGAGCGGCGGAACTTACAGGCCCGGCGGCGGATGTGCCTGCGTCGGGGGCTATTCCGCTGGCGAACCGCGCTTCGGAAAGCTGTTCGCGGGAAATAGATCCAGCGAAGGCGAAGACGGATTCGCGGCGCCCGCGCGGCGTGAACGGTCCAGCAGATCAATAAGCTGCTGAATCAACTCGGAGAATTTGTGGTTGTCCTTTTCTGCGACAATCTGCGCGCACAGCGCTTCCATTTTTGCTCTGTCCTCTGGTTTCATCACGACAAGTAAGACTGCGCGGGGCTCACTGCGAGCCGTACGCAAGATTTCGTAGAAAAAAATGAAAAGTCCCCGAGCGGCGTGCGTGGGAGGACGACAAAAAATTAGGGAAATACCTGAAGGCCTCTGTAGGAAATTCAGGAGCCCTTCGACGTTTTTGCGGGTAGAAGAGGAACGGCGCGGAATTCTCTATTTCTTTTTTTTCTTCGTGGGCTTCGCGGCCGATTTGCTTTTTTTTGCGGGCTTCGCCTTTTTCGCCGGCTTGGCGGCAGGTTTGGGCGTCGGCTTGGGGGCAGGCTTCGCTGGTGTTTCCGGCTTGGAGACCCTGGCTGCTGCCGGTTTGACGGATGCCGCTTTTGCCGCGGGCACAGCAACGACAGGTTCGGCTTTCCCTTTCTTTCCCTTTACGGGGCCTTTTGCCGGAGCTGCAGGCGCAGGGGGGGCGGCGCCCTTGGCAGCGCGTCCACGGCGCGGGGCTGGCGGAGGAGGCGGCGGAGGCGGCGCAAACGGTTTCAGGAATTTCAACGTCTCGGTGCGCGAACGCAGTTTACCGTCGAGCAGCAGCATGAAGACGTCGTGCGCAAGCTTGGGATACGTCGGCAATTGCGGCGTGATCAGCAACTCGGTCATCTCGGGCAAGGGAATCTTCTGCTGGATCTGGCGCCACTTGGTCAGATAGTTCTTGATTTTCTGCTCGACGCTTTGCTGGCGTGCAGTGACGGCGAGGAAGAGGACCATCTCAGGACGCGCGGAGGTGAGCAGGTGCCAGGTACGCGACGGCGTGGCGGCCTCCTTACCCATCAGCCGCTTGGCGAGTTCCTTGGCGTGATCTTCGATGTCGCGCCAGGCTTCGACCAAGTCCTTGCGCGGAATCATGCGCTGGATGTCGGAGATGTCCTTATCGGGCATGCGGCGCGTCAGGAAATACATGACCGCAGGACCGGCGTCAGGCGCATAGCCGAGATCGACCATCTGCTGGCGAGTGCGCATGAGCGCGGCCAGGCCTTCCTGGTCGGCTTTCGCCGCGGTCCAATGGTCATGCAGGATTTCAAGCCAGCCTTCCTTCTCGAGCATCTTGACGACGTGCAGCGGATCATCCTCGTGGGCGAGCGCGCCAATCTCGTGCCCGATGGAGCTGCGCAGGATGTGATCGATGTACTTGCCTTCCTTGGCGGCGTCGTAGCGAGCCTGGGTGCGCTCTTCGAGCGGCCAGTGAAAGCGTGCGGCAAAACGGGTGGCTCGGATGAGGCGCGAAGGATCTTCCAGAAATGAATAGTTATGCAGAATGCGGATCAGCTTGGCTTCGATATCGGCGACGCCATTGAAGGGATCAAGCAGGAGGCCGCGCGATCCTTCATTCAGCGACAAGGCCATGGCGTTGACGGTGAAGTCGCGGCGACGCAGGTCCTCGTGAATCGTGGCCGGCGCGACCAGGGGAGGCTTTCCCGTCTTTTCGTACTGCTCGGTACGCGCCATGCTGATTTCGGCGCGAGCATTGCCGGGGAGCGCGACGAAAATGGCGCGAATGTCTTCCTCAACCGCGGTGATTTTAGCCCCCGCCTTCTCGAGGTCCTTCTGCAGCTTGAGGGGATTGCCCTGAACAGTGAAATCGAGGTCGCGGATAGCGAATCCGCTGATAATGTCGCGGATGGCGCCGCCGGTCAGGTAAAGGTTCATGCCCGCCGCGCGGGTTACATCTTGAACGAGGGCGACGCCTTTGAGCTGGTCCGGCGAGAGCCGGAGTTCCATCGTGTAAATGTAATCAGCCATTCGCGTTCAGCGGACAACCGGACGCCGGCCGAGTCGCGGATTCCCTCTCGGCAGAGGTGCCGGGATGGGGCGGACGGGCCGAGCTTTCCACAAGATTTCCACAGCCACAACCATGGCACAACTCGGAACCCCAGTCACTCAGATGCAAGTGACTTAATACAAAGTAGTTAAGCAAAGTGAAAAGTTTGCGGCAAGCTAAAGAAAATAACACACCGTTTACATTTTGGCTACTGCCAAGGAGGATTCCGGCAGTTTCGCGGGGAAAGATGCGAAAATCAGTTGCTAGCTGCCAGCACCCAGTTGCCAGTCTCAAAAACCTAGAAGGCTTGGCACTTCCCTATGTGTGCTGATCGAAGCGGCGGAACTGGCGGCTGACAACTGGTAACTGGTTTTATGCCCTCGACGCATAAAAAAGTGATTGTGCGGAAGATGGATCGCGATTCCGTCTCAGGATACGTGTCGCCGACGCAATTCGTGAATGAAGGCAAGATCGAAGTGCTGAATACTGCCGGGACAGTCATAGCGATCGATTTGCGAGAGATCAAGGGAGTCTATTTTGTACGCGAGTTCGGCGAAGCGGAATCGCTGACACGTAAGACGTTTACCTCGCGTCCGAGGTCGGAGGGATTGTGGGTGCGGCTGCGGTTTAAGGACAGCGAGATTCTTGAGGGACTCATGCCTCCTGATTTGACGCAGACGATGCCGGAGGGATTTCTGGTGAGTCCTCCGGATCAGCGTTCGAACACGCAGAGAATTTTTGTGCCGCGGACAGCACTGGAGTCATTGACGGTGTTGGCCGTGATTGGGACCAGCCGGCGGCAACGACGAGGGGCGGAAGATCAGCGGCAGGTGCGGATGTTTGGAGAGTAAAACGAAGACTTCGGGCCTTGGCTTCTCTCAGCCCATAGGGATTCTTCGACCCGCGCTCGCGTGCGCTCCCGCTGGCTCAGGATGAAATCCTTGTTCATCTATTCCCATGTCTCGCAAAAACGGCTAGACGTGGGGCATCCCATTTCTTATTTTTGGGCACGGCAAAATCCCCACTTTTGACAAAACCGGCCAGAAATGGGGTACCCCTTCGACATTCCAGGTTTATTTTCCGGCATAGGTGCGGGGGGAACCGATTCCCGAACATTTATCGAAACCGACGCCGCATTCCGAGGAGCCTTGTGTGATGTCGTAATAGTCGGTGGCGTATTCGGTGGAGTTCGACAGCACGCTGTACATCATTACATGCTCAGCTAGGCTGCCTTTCGCCCTGTGGTCAGCAGCATTCACGATGCCGGCAAAGGTGGGCGTTGCCCAGCTTGTTCCACCGACGGAGTACCATCCGCCATCGAGATAAATCGGAGCACAACAGAAATCGGCGGCGACGTCGGGATATCCGCGCTGCGTTCCGACGATGTTCTGCACGCCATTCTGATATCTTGGCCGGGGCTCGTAGGGGCTGAGATCGCCGCCTCCGCCGCCATTGTAGTAGACTTCATTCACGAAATCGCCACTCGGGTTGCGATTGAAATAGGTTCCGCCGACCGCAACCACATTGGGCGACGCACCGGGATAAATGCTGACGCCGAGTCCGCCATCGCCGGCGGCGGCAAAGAAGACGACGTTCTTGGTGGTGAAGTATTTGTCCCAGTTGAGTTCCTCGCTGACTTCAGGATCTCCCCAGCTCATGCTGACAACGCCGCCTCCGGCAGCGGCCACGAGTTTGGCTGCGAGTTGCACGGCGGCGAATGTGGGATCGGTATTAACCTGCACAGATTCGACGAGATAAATCTTCGCTTGTGGCGCCATAGCGTGCGCCCATTCGATGTCGAGCGCTTCCTCGACTTCCCAATCGGAATAGACCGGCGGCTTTTTCGTTCCGGGCCAAGTGACGGTCAAATCGGCGGCGGGAATTCCGTAATAGCTCGAAAATGCGGCGAGGTCGCTGGCGGCGGTGGGATAGTCTCCAGCATCGACAATGGCGATCGCGCCCCATCCGCCGGTGGGAACCGCGGCGCTGGTAGCGATCGGGCAGCCAGTCGTTCCGCTCACTAATTTATAGACGCATGCGACCGATCCCGGAGTTTCCACGCCGGAGGGCGGTTGCGGAGCAGCTTTATCGGAGTCGACGAAGAAGTAGTTGGTGTGATGGCGGCCGGGCTGGGGAATGCTCGATGCCGGATAGATGATTCTGTGTCCGTTGAAAACAGTTTCGACGTTTTGAGCGGAGGCCACGTTGGAGAGGGCGACGAAGACTGCAATAGCAAAGAGGGCAATGGGAAAAATTGTTGATGCGGAGAAGAAACGCTTCATCAGTGCTCCTGGCGGCAATTTTGCCGTCCGAAGATAATGCCCGCAGGGCCGCGCAAAAGCAAGCCCAACAAGGGAACTGGGAGGATGGTTCAGGCGGAGTTCACTTCCCACACAGCAGGCGGGAAAGGAACGCAAGAATCTGCATACGAGGTTTGTTGGGCGCCCTCGAAATCATTGAAATCGCGGCGATCTTGATGTAACGTTTGGGGTCCCGGCAGACCACGCTGTCTGCAAAAGGACCAAACCGGGCGAACTTCCCTTCCCTCCTCAGTTCGGTCTTGGGTGCTCGTCATTTCTGGTCGCAGGTGTGTCGACATGTCAGCTACGCGCGCTTCGTCTCGCCCGTTCGTCTCTGGCTCGTTCGCAAGAAACATTCTCATAATTGCGTTTGCCGTTCTGGTAGCGATCTCGGCGACTGCGCAAACACCCGCTTCGCCGCAGGCATTGGCTCCGGAACCGCTGATTACGCAACCCGTGGATGAGTCGCAACTGACGACGCTCACGGGCAACACGCATCCGCTGGCGCGTCCGGAATTTGATTTGGGAACGGCGCCCGCGAGCCTGCCGATGGAGCGCATGCTGCTGGTGTTGAAGCGCAGTCCACAGCAGGAGGCGGCGCTGCGCACTTTGCTCGACAATCAGCAGGACAAGCACTCGTCCAGCTATCACCAGTGGCTGACGCCGGATCAGTTCGGCAAGCAATTTGGGCCAACCGATCAGGACATGGCGACGATCACGGCGTGGCTGCAATCGCACGGATTTCAAGTCGGCTCGACTCACGGCCGCACGGTGCTGGAATTTTCCGGATCGGCGAGCCAGGTACAGGAAGCATTTCACACCGCTATTCACAAGTACGTGGTGAACGGCGAACAGCACTGGGCAAATGCGAGCGACCCGTCTATTCCGACGGCGCTAACGCCGGCAGTGGCGGGGGTGGCATCGATGAACAACTTCCCGCGCAAGCCGATGAATGTGCAGGCGGGCGTTCTCAAACTCGATAGAGCAACTGGCAAGGTATATAGCGAGAATCCGCAGGTCACGCAACCGGGGCAGTGTACACCGGTGAACGAGTGCTACGGGCTGGGTCCGTACGACTTCGCGACTATCTACAACCTTGCTCCGCTATGGAGTGCGGGCATCGACGGGACCGGAGTCACGATCGCGATCGTGGGGGAAACGGACATCCAGATGAGCGATGTGCAGGCGTTTCGTTCTAACTTCGGCCTCCCTGCGAATGATCCGGTGTTCATTTTGAATGGACCAGATCCCGGGATCCAGACAGACGAAACGGAAGCCGATCTTGATGTGCAGTGGTCGGGAGGCGTGGCCAAGGGGGCAACAGTCGACTTCGTCATTTCACAATCAACGGAAACAACTTTTGGGACCGACCTGTCGGCGGTCTACATTGTGGAGCAGAACCTGGCGCCGATCATGAGCGAGAGCTACGGACAGTGCGAGCTGGCGCTGGGCACCGCGGGAAATCAGTTCTACGACGTGCTCTGGCAACAGGCGTCCGCAGAAGGAATTACTGTGTTCGTTTCGGCTGGGGACGCGGGTTCAGCAGGATGCGACGACTTCGATGCCGAGTCGCCCGCGCCGGCGCGATATGGCTTGCAGGTGAGCGGATATGCCTCCACTCCTTACAACGTAGCCGTCGGGGGAACTGACTTCAACGACTTCGACAACTCGACAACGTATTGGAGTGACAGCAACAACCCGACGACGCTGCAATCGGCGCTCAGCTACATTCCCGAGACGACCTGGAATGACTCCTGCACGAATGCGCTGTTTGCGACTATCGGTTTCAGCTCAAATCCAGAAGCCAATTGCAACAACTCGCAGCTGATTCCCTACTTTGATGTGCCGGTCGCAGGATCGGGAGGATCGAGCGCCTGCACGACTCCCAACGGAAACACTCCCTCCAGTTGCGCGGGGGGATACACGAGACCGTCCTGGCAGACGGGAAGCGGCAGCTTTTCACCGGATGGGCACCGCGATCTTCCCGATGTGTCTCTGTTTGCCAGCCCAGGGTTTGTGGGCGAGATTTACCTGATTTGCCAAGCGGACGCTCAGGCATATTGTCAACCTGGGACGCTTGAATTTGGCGGAGTTGGTGGAACGTCGGCGTCATCGCCGGCGTTTGCCGGCATCATGGCGCTGATCAATCAGCAAACGGGAGAGCGGCAGGGCAACGCGAATTACGTGTTCTACAAGCTCGCGCAGAAGAGCGGGGCGAGTTGCACATCGTCGGCCAGCGAGGCGAGCAGTTGCATTTTCAACGATGTCACAGTTGGTACCAATGCCGGGCCTTGCGCGACCGGAAGTCCCAACTGCGTGACTAACACGGGAGGAGACTCCTACGGCGTATTGAGCGGCTATAACGCCGGTGCCGGCTATGACATGGCTACTGGCTTGGGATCGGTGAATGCCTACAACCTGGTGAAGCAGTGGAACTCGGTCGCGACGCTGGCTTCGGCCACGACTTTGACCCCCGTCAGCAGCACTACATTGACTCATGGACAAGCGTTCCAGTTCAGTGCGGCCGTAAAGCCCGAGTCGGGCACCGGGGCGACGCCGACAGGAACAGTTTCTTTGATTGGACCCGCGACGCAGTTTCAGACATCGCAAGGAATCGCTGGCTTCAATTTGAGCAGCGGAACCGTCTCAGGCAGCACAGATCTGTTGCCGGGAGGAAGCTATCAGTTGACCGCACATTATTCCGGCGACGCGAATTATGCCGCGAGCGATTCCGGACCGATCAGCGTCAATGTAGGGAAAGAAAACAGCGAGCCGCAAGTTTTTCTGGTGACCTTCAACGCGCAGAACCAAGTTATCAGTGGCGATACTAATACTGCCGTTTATGGCTCGCCGTACATCTTGCGGGTGAATGTAGAGAATTCTTCGGGGCAGATGTGCAATCCGGTGAGTACCTCGAATGCGACTGGATGCCCGTCAGGGAACGTCGTAATGACGGACAACGGCAGTTCGCTCGACGCAGGAACGTTCGCGCTGAACAGCTACGGATATTTTGAAGATTGGTCCGTGCAGTTGCCGGGCGGCACGAACAATGTGAAAGCGGCGTACGCGGGGGATAACAGCTTCGATGCGAACTCAGTGACAAGCCCGATCACGATCACGCAGGCGGGGACTTCCATAGCTACTCCTACGACAGTGGGAGTGGGGCCTTGGGTGGGTTCGACTTTGTATGAAAATACAGCTGTAACCGCCAAGAGCAGCGGTATTGCGCCCAGCGGAACAGTAACGTTTTTCGCGAACGGAAAAGCGATGGCCGGCACGGTCAGCTATTCGGGGACAGCCGGGTCGGGTTCGCCCCCCACAGCTAGCTTGAGTGCAGGTTTCGAGAGTTCAGTTTCGCCCTTCACGGCACCGGGGACTTATTCAATTTCGGCCTCTTACAGCGGCGATTCCAATTACGCTTCGTCGACCTCCGGTGTCGTCGATCTTATGGTGCAATATCAGCAGCCTTCGGTAACACTGTCTCCCTTCACACAAAACGTTCCACTTGGGTCGACAGCTACCGTGACGGCAGTAGTAGACACCACGAATAAATCGAACTACCCGACTGGCACCGTTACATTCGTGAATCTCTCGAATAATCAAAGTCTGGGAACGCCGGTGGCCTGCACTAACGCTAAAGACAGCAACGGCAATTTTGAGTGCCAGGCCATCTTTACCTTTACGCCAGCCGGCGGCACTACGGTTCTGTCCGCGAACTACAGCGGGGATCAGAATTATCCGAATGCCTCCTCCGGCGCCGTCAGTGTCAGCGTACCTGATTTCTCACTTAACCCAAACCCCGCGTCGATCATGGTGACTCAAGGTCAGGTGCAGACGCTCATGATCAGTGTCGCAGACCTAGCTGGATTTTCGGGCACGGTTGGCAATTTCACCTGCAGCGGTCTGCCGGTGGAGACATCATGCAGCTTTAATCCGACGCAAGTGACGGGCCAAGGTGCGACAACACTGACGATCACCACGACGCCGCTCGGGCAGACCGTGCCTGCGCGGCGAGCAACAGTGCGGCGTGCATCGTTGGACGCGCCCTGCACGGGATGGCTTGCGAGCATGATGCTTCCATTTTTAGGCCTATCTTTCGTCGGGATTGCAACTCGCCGAAAGAAGTCTATGCTTCCCTGGCTGCTCGTGATCGCTCTGGCGGGTACGGCGCTGAGTTGTGGCGGTGGAGGCGGAGGAGGGGGACAACAAAGCAATCCTGTGCCATCAATTTCTTCCCTGTCTCCGACCCAACAAGCGGCCGGATCGCAATCGCAAACGCTGACCATCAATGGATCGAATTTCATCACGAATTCCACGGTTACGTACAACGGTGTGGCACACACAGCCACTTACGTTAACTCATCCCAGCTATATATCTCTCTAAGCCAAGGCGACATGGCGACGGCTGGCTCGTATTCGGTAGTGGTCTCGAATCCCGCACCGGGCGGCGGCGCATCGAGCCCAACGAACTTCACCGTGACAACGGGCACGCCGGTGGGGAACTTCATCGTAACGATTGGAGCGTCGAGCGGTTCGCTAACCCACACGACGACGTTTCAGCTGACAGTTCAGTAGAAAACTGATGTTCGAGCGAGTTCAGGTTCCCGACCCTGCCGCGGCAAGCGCGACAAGAGTGGGGCAACCGCACCTTGACTTAGGCTTACACTCTATCCATCTCGCTCTGGTGTACGATTTACTCGCACCTACATCTTGCACATGAAACTTTCTGCAATTGCTGCTGCCCTTGACCTACGTCTGGAAAATGGATCGCCTGAAACGGAAATCTCCGGCCTGAACGGAATTGAGCAGGCCGGGCCGGGCGAACTGACCTTCGTCTCCAATCCCAAGTATTTCGCAAGAGCGCGCACGACGCGTGCTGCGGCCGTGATTGTTTCCGAGGAATTTCCTGCGATTCCCGCGGCGATGCTGCGCGCGCAGAATCCCTATCTCAGCTTCGCGCGTGCGCTGGAGATGTTCCATCCGCCGG